>ERZ869936.1051-NODE-1051-length-21484-cov-14.441085_pt1 | contig 21484 bp, 26 predicted proteins | sample MGYA00520876_ERZ869936 | MGnify/ENA primary metagenome ERZ869936 (study PRJEB32218, sample SAMN09650985) | biofilter metagenome | isolation source: enrty point of leading RO module | place: Saudi Arabia: Thuwal, RO plant located on Red Sea | collected 2016-02-17...
CAGGCGATATTTCTTTAGCACAACAAAAACGTATAAATTTGGGTGGACTAGCTTTCGCACGAATGAATACAAGTGGTAATTTTGAATTAGGTGATGTAGATGATGACGATAGAGAAGTGAGAATAAATGCTTTTGCTGGTACATCACGAATCGATATGGGAGATGGTTCTGTAGCTATTACAGGTGCTTTATCCAAATCATCAGGCTCATTCAAGATAGATCACCCACTCAAACCTGACACACACGATCTTGTGCACTCATTTGTTGAGGGTCCACAAGCAGATAACTTGTATAGAGGCACTATAAAGCTAGAAGACGGTAAAGCCACTATAGATCTAGACGAATGGTTTGGTATGACCCCTGGCACATTCTTAGCCCTTAACAGAGATATACAGGCTTTTGTTTCTAACGTAGATGATTGGGATCCTGTTAGAGCTAAGATGATGGGCTCTCAGCTTGTTATAGAGTGTCAGAATACCGCATCTAAAGCATCTGTTTCTTGGTTAGTAGTTGGCGAGCGTCAAGACAAGGAAATATATGCATCTAAACTTACAGACGATAACGGTAAAATTATTGTAGAACCTTTAAAAGAGGTGGTAGAATAAGGAAAAGTTATGAACCAAGGAATAATGGCTTTACAGAATGCAGGTAGGGGCGAGGACACTCGTTTGGCACACCTTATGCAAGGTGAAGTTATTGTCCCACCTCACATAATAGCAAAAAATAAATCACTTAAAAAAGCCTTAGAAAGACATCTCGCAAGAACAGGCACTAATTTAAGCGATATAACGGTTGGTAGTGGTACAACATCAATCAACCCTTATACTGGCTTAGAAGAGTTTGGTTTTTTAAGTAATCTTTGGAAAAAAGTCAAGAAAGTAATAGATCCAGTTAGTAAAGTAGCACAATTTATTCCTGGTCCTTGGCAAGCACCATCAGTTCTATATCAAAAAGGAAAATCAGCGGTTAAGGTAATCAAAGGAGAGGGCGGTCTAGGTGATTTAGTAAACATTTTTACGGGACCCAAATTTGGTGATGCATTAGGTAACGTAGGTAAAAGCTTTACAGATATACGTGAATTTTTTACCAAGGGTTCAGATGGTATAGGCTTTTTTGAAAACTTACGAAATATTGGGGGCAACATTAAAGAATATGTCACAAAAGGCGAAGATGGTGTAGGATTTTTTGGCAACTTGCGAGATTCTGCAAGTAAGTTTTTTACACCACAACAATATGTCGGACCGAACCCTGAGGGCGAGGGAACTATAACCTATACAAAGGCTCAATATGACGCTTTACCACCTGAACAACAAGCACAATTTAGTGCTATGCCATCTAAAGCCTCTGATTTATTTCAAAACATACAAGGAGGAATAGGTGATCTACCTGAAACATATGGAAATTTTGTAGAAAAAACTGGAGTGAACCCTGCTTTATTAGCTTTAGCTAAATACTATGGTGATGCTACTGAAAGAGCATTAGAAAAAGAATCAGGAGGTATGGGTGATATTAGACAGTCCTTAAGACCTGATTTAGCCGTTAAAACTTATGGAGGTCTTGGCGGTTTTAATCTGGGTTATGCAGAGGGTGGTGAAGTTATGGACATGAGAGCAGGCGGAGAGTCTGTAGGTCCTGGTACAGGAACATCTGATGATATACCTGCTATGTTGTCTGATGGTGAGTTTGTTATGACCGCTAAAGCTAATTTAGGTGCAGGATCGGTTGGACTTAAAAAGGGCAAAGGTGGTATTATGGAATTAGTACCTCAAGGAGAACCTGACAGACAAAGGGGCGCAGACAATATGATGAAACTAATGAGATATTTCGAGGCAAAAGCATAATGGCAGAACCAATAGATCCTATCTTAGCTGGTCAAAAGACGGAAGAAATACTTAGTGACCCGTTAGTTCGTGCTTTGTATTTTGGTACTGAAGATCAACCTGGGTTTTTCAATCAACTTTTATCTGTAGGTCAAGATGCTAGACAAGGCATATCAGGCGGTTTAGGTATGTATCTACCTTTTTTACAGAGGTCAGAACAATTTGGTGAACAAGCTTTCAGTCCTATTGCACAAAGTGATATAGATCAGTTTATGGACCCTTACGAGGATGCCGTAGTCCAAAAATCTATAGATGACGCTCTCAGAGGTTTCGACCAATCAGAGATCATGCAAAGAGCTTCTGATATTTCTCGTGGTGGTGAATCTGCTTATGGTAGTAGAGCAGGCTTATTTGCTGGTGAACGTGCTAGACAGTTTGGTGAAGGACTTGGCAGTTTAGTAAGTGGTCTTAGATCAAGTGGTTTTAGACAAGCTTTAGATAATGCCTATCGTCAAAAAGGTTTAGCAAGTCAAGGTGCTCAGTTTCAACAAGGGTTAGCCTCACTTTACCCACAATTTTATTATCAAGATGTCATGCGACCACTAGGCTTAATGCAAGCTATAGGTGGCTTGTTACCTGGATATCAACAAGGTAAAACAGGTATTACATCAGAATATGGTATACCACAGGATCCTAAAGCAGGAGGATTAGGAGCAGCATTAAGTCTATACAGCGGTTTTAACAACCCATATAACAGAAACACAGGGAGCCCCTAATGGACGTTCTTAAAAGAAGAATGTTTCAAGCTGGTGGGGTAGTCACTCAACCAAGAATTATCCAGTCAGAACAAAAAATAGAAGGATTTAACAATCCCAGGACTGTTGGTGTAGAAAATTTAGAAGAAGAAGGTGGCGTATATTACAAGCGTATAAGAGATTTAAATGGTGATATTACTTTTGAAAGAAAAGTAGAGCTCGGTAAGGTTTCAGCTTTTGATGAATTAGGACGTACTAAGGATGCTGACACCAGAGCTCGAGAGGCTTTAGTCAAAGAAAGTCAAGATGAAGGCATTATGTTTGGTGCAGGACTAGCAGCTGCAGTCCCAGCATTTAGATACGGTATTGCGCCAGCAGGATTTGGGATAGCGAGAGGCCTAGGTAGTATGTTTACAAGAAATCCAATCATTAGACGAAAACTACAAGAAGTTACAGGTGGTCCACAAGGTAAAAGGTTCATTACTGAAGTGCCAGGAAAGTTAGAGTTAGGACCGTTAGGTGTTGTTGGGGCTACAAGTCTCGGTATTGGTGGTGCCAGCGCTGGTGTTGATGCTGTTATATCAGATCCAGAAGAAATAAGACAACAAGATTTTGAACAACTTAGTGATCCTGCATTTATAGCACAACAAATAGCTATCTTGCAAAGTACAGATGAAAACGTTACTGATGAGCAAAAGGAAGCTGCAAGGAAGATAATAGATAGCACCCTTAAAAAAGATGCAACTAAAGATGTTGATAAAACAGGTATTGAGGACGAAGATGACAAAGATGAAGGTGAGGAACAGGATGATAATCAGGAAGATGAAAATCTAGAGACAGTAACCAAACCTAATCTTTTAGGTAATTTTTTTAATTCAGCAGCATTCAATGACGCTATAAGAAATGTAGGTAACGCATTAGTTAGAGAGGGCCGTTTTGGTGCTGGTCTAGCAAAAGGTGCTGCAGATTTCGCTACAGAACAAGAGGTCAAAGGTATCAAAATGGCAGAGCTAGAAGCTAAAGCACAACCACGACTTACACCTAAAGACCTATCTACTCTGCAAGAATTTAGTGAAAAGGTAACTCTTAATGCGCAAGACTTCGAAGGTGGACAAACCGCTGTGGGCTTTATGGACATCATTATCGAAGAAATAGAAAAAGCACCACCAGGTAAAATAGGAGGTCTAGGAGGTTTTATTGATTCAAGTATAGATAAATTACAAGCATTCTTTGGTGCCGATATCCCTTGGCAGGATATGTCTGCACAAGGCAAAATAGATGCACTTACGCAAGTCGTTCAACAAGGTAACTTGCAAGCGATCCTAGGAGAATCAGGTAGAACCATATCCGATAAAGATAGAACAATAGTTGTCGAAGTCTTTGGTGCTCCTGGTTTGTTTGATAACAGAGATAAAGCTTTGAAAAAACTAAGAGCTTCTAGATCTAAGTTGGCTAATGCTAATGCTAAAAGAAAACGTGACATGAAGGGTGCTTACAACCTATTAAGTGATCCAGCTTTTGGTCGCCAAGGTTTACTAAGATCAATAGAATTATCTCCTGTTGTAAAAGCTATTTTAGCCATTGACCCACTCGCTAAACCTACACCTGAAAAGAAACAAGAAATTATGGAAAAGGTTTACAGTTTGAGAGATTAAATGGCAATATACAAAATACAAATTGATCCTACAAATGTAGATTCTATAGTACAAGTAGAAGCTGATTCATTAGAAGAAGCTCGTGCTAAAGTTGAACGTGATATCGCTACAACTGCTGCTAGAGCGGCAGCTCCATCATACCTAGATAGCTTACTTTATGATTACGAAACTGGTGTACGTGGAGGCGGCATCAGATCTAAATTAGCTCGTGCTGATAATTTTAAAGAAAGAGAAAGTGTAGCAGAAAATCTTTTTGGCTCTGATGGCTTCACTTACAACAGTAGGGGACAAATGGCACTAACGCCAGCTGGTCAAAAAAAATTGGGATTAGCACCCAAGTTCGTTACATTAGACGATGGTTCTCAAGTACAACTAAATAGAATAATTGATGAAAACTCTTTTGGATTCAAACAAGGTGATTTAGGTGACTTAGCTGGTATTACTGGACCATTAGTAGGTGCTTTAACTTTTCTAACTCCGCAAGCTAAAATATTTAATGCCGTAACAAAATTTGCTAAGTTTTTTAATGGTGGTCCTCGTGCATCTAGAGTTTTAGCATCTGCCTTAGGTTCAGCTACTGGTAAGGGTGTAGAAGAAGGGTTAGAAGCTGTTCAAGGTTTGCAAGAACAAGAAGCAGGTGAACTAGCTGCTTTATTAGGAGTAGAGGCAGGTATTGGGGCTGGTGCACAATTTTTAGGGGAAGCTATTGGTATAGGTTATGGCTTATTACTAGGTAAATCAGGGCCATTAGATAACTTACGTTTAATGAGACAAGGTGTGCAGGGTAGAAGTTTAGATGACATTATAGCTCTCGATACAAAGTTGGGACGAGAAGCAACTGAAGCTGAAATAAAAAAAGGTATTGCTAACGGAACTATAAAAGTATATGAAGAGGTAGCTTTACCAGCACAAGCTGCTTTTGGTCGTAACTTACCAGGTAGATTTCAAGGTTTGTTTGAACAAGTTTTAGGTAATCAAAGATCAGAAAAAACAAAAGCATATTTATTTAGAGAACTTTCAGAGTTGTTTAAAAAAATTAATAAAGATAGTGTAGCAGGTGGTGAGTTAAAATCTCTACTTAATCAATATTCTGCTAGAACTGCTATGACGCAAGCGCAGAAGGCATCATTAGATGATTCTGTAAAAGCGGCTGTATCAAAAGTAAAAACAGCTGAAATTGAAACAGTTAAAGGTTTAGAAAATTATTTAAAAGATGTTGTAGATGAATTTGCTGATTTAAAATTGGAATCTTACACAGTTTTAGATAAAAAAATAGGACAAGAAATGATAGATAATCTTACTTTAGCTCGTCAGTCTGTTTTTAAAAATATGAATGACAAATATACGAAAGTAGATGCTCTATTAGATCAATCTAGTTCAGGTCAACTTATGCCGATTATAAACAGAGTGGTCATAAGTCCTGCCGTTGATAATATGGAAACTGCTTTATTAAAATATGCTAAAAACAGAAGTATTGATTTTGGTGACAATCCACTTGCTGAACCAAGATCTTTTAATGATGGTCCTTTTGCATATTTCGCTAACAAAATAAAACAGACAAGAAAATTAATGACAGAAGATGGTATAACAAGCCCAGCATTTCCAGATCAAAAATTTACTATGAATTTAGTTTCTCTAAGAAATTTTGTATCTAAAATTAAAGAAGAAGCAAGTTACTTTCTTGAAGGTACAGACGCTCGTAACCTTGCTTCAGAGATGATAGATTTGTACGAAGGTATATTGAAAGATTTAGCTAAACCAGGTATATCAACAAGACTAAAAAATGCAGGCATGCTTGATGTAGATACCGATTTAGTCAAAGAAGGTGCTAAATATCTAAGGAAAGCCAATGAATATAGTAGGCAAGTATTAGAAGCTTACGATAGTGGTTTACTCTATAAAATCACCAAAGAAAGTAAAAAAGGGTCTTTTAACGCTAATCAAGTATATAGAGAGGCTGTTCGTAAAGGGAAATCTGACGATCTGAATGATATATTTAAATCTCTTGAGAAATACGATAAATATGTCAGAAAAGTACAACGTAAAGCCTCTAATAAAACAGGTGAACTTAGAAACGCTTTGAAACAAAAACTTATGTCAGATGCATATAAAGAGGCTTATGACCCTGCTTTGGATACTATTGATTTTGCAAAATTTGCTACATTTTTTACAAAGTTTGACGCACCTGGAGTTGATAGAGGAAAATTACAAGCTTTATTAGGATTGGATGATATAAGTGCAGATCAATTTTTAAGTGCTTTAGGACAAATAAATAGATTGAAACCTAACATCAAGCCTCGTGAAATAGATGAAATAACTAATGTGTTTAGAAGCCAAGGTGACGGTCTTAACTTTAAAGACAGCGGTAAAAAATTTATAGAAGAATTAGAAAAACTATCAAAAGCAAAGGCAGCCACTCAAGCCTTAGAGGGTAATTTAATTATTTCAAAATTACCTGAAGCTACAACAGAAGAGGTTGTTAATAAAATATTCACACCTCAAGGTGCTTCTAACATCAGAATCGTAAAAGAAACAGTAGGTAACGAAACTTTTAGAGAGATACAAAATAATGCTATGAACAAAATGCTTAATAGAGCAATAGACTTTGATGGATTAACAAAAAATGGTGACATAACTAAAATATTCCAAGCAGAAAAATTTCAGAATATTTTACGGTCTTATGGTGATGAAACACTCGAAGCCATGTTTGGTAAAGAAGTAGCAAGAGGTTTAAACAACTTTGCTAAATCAATGGATGTTTTGACGAGAGCTGAGGTAGGACGAGGAGGTTCACCAGGAACTTTGGTAGCTGCTGCTATTGCTATAAACTCATTCAATCCTGCACTATGGCCAACCATAGGTGGTATGGCTATTTTAAGAGCTGCTTTCCAAAACCCTTGGTTCTTAAAAACTATGGCACGAACCGATAAGTCAGCTGCTGTACAACTAATTGAAGTTTTTGAAAGGATGTTCAGAATCGGCAGTATAGCAGAATTAACAAGATCTATAGGTAGAACGCAGGCTGATCTTGAGTCCAGATTGCAAGAACAAGTAGATCAAGTAGAAATAGATCAAGATACACAAAACCGTTTACAGGAAATCCTACAAGACTTGGAGCAAAGATCTAGAAGAACTTCTAGTATACCTTTACCTGATATAGCTGAAGTTGCGATTGTGCAAAATCCTTTACCTGGCACCGATGAAAAATCAGTATTCGAAAGAGAGCAAGAATTAGGATTTCAACCTATTATATAGTATATATTTCTAACGGTTTTGATTTACCTTTTACTGCAATAGGCTTCAGTTTCTGCAAATGATAACCACAAAGATCTTCCGTAGATTTACCAATCAAGATATCAACCTTACGATCTTTAGTTGCACTTTCTAATCTAGCCGCTGTATTGACTGCATCACCAATAGCACTATAATCGAAACGTGAATTTGACCCCATATTACCTACAACAGCTGGCCCTGAATTTATCCCTATACCAATTTCAATACCTAACTTTGCTGCTTTTATTTCGTCTCGTATTTGAAGCCCTGTCTTAACAGCTACTTCTTCATGATGCATAAGATCCATAGGTGCATTGAAGATTGCCATCATAGCGTCACCAATATATTTATCAACCATACCTCCGTTACGTTGAACTGCATTAGCTTGGATAGTCAAAGCTTTGTTCATAATCTCAGTAACTTGTTCAGGTTCAAGTTTTTCTGATAAAGCAGTAAAACCTCTAACATCTGTAAATAAATAAGTGCAGTATCTTTTTTCACCACCTAGCTTTAAGAGGTCAGGATTGTCTTGCAAACGTTTCACTTGTCTTGGGTCAAGGTAATGCTCGAACTGTTTTTTAATTAGTTGACGTAATTTATATTGTTTTTCAAAGTTTAAATAGAAAGAAACTGCTGCAGTTATGAATCCAGACACTAAAGTATAAGAAAAATCCAGTAAAATACCTCTGCCTATCGTGTAAGCTCCTGTATAACCTGTAGCCGAAAATAGTAATAAAAAGCTTATCAAACCATTAGTAACTCCGAAAGATTGCGTTAGAAGCCAAATAAGAAAGCAAAAAATTCCAAAAATTAAAATTTCAGCTGCTAAATGCCAATCTGGTATATATGGCGAGTTTTGTATCAAGATTGACTCGGCTAAAGCAGCTTGTATTTTATGTGGCTCTAATAATTCACCTGAACTTGTAGCTACTTGCGGCATTATGCCTTTACCAGTCACACCAACGAATACAAATTTATTAGCAACTTGCATTTCGGACAAAGTTGTTTCAGGTGTATCAACCCAACTTATCCATTTCCTACCTAGACTATCAACCTTAACAGGCGGTATACCTTTTACTCTTATTTCTTCTAAACCGTACTCGTTAGTTTTTATTACATAAGTATCAGAGCCAGTAAGCAACTTATAAACTTGAGTACCGAAACTGGGCACCCAGCCGTCAGGTATACGATACATAAGAGGTAGCCGTCTTACTAAGTTATCAACGTCAACAGGTGCTGAAACTATTCCTTCTAACGTTACATCTGACATACCAGGTATGTTAGGTAAATGACCCTCCAATAAAATACCAGGAGCATCTTCCCCTAAGATTACGGTTCCTTCTGGTGATGGATATACTTGGTTGTCATATGAGAAAGTGGCAACAACTGTGGGATATGTACTTAACTTTTTAAAGAGGTAGTCATCACCACCATTCTCAAACCTGTCTTTATCTACAAATGATAACACCCAACCAACACCTATTGCACCATTTGCAAATATTTCTTCTGTTATCTCTGCTATTCTTGATCTTGGTAGAGGCCAACCACCCTCTGCCTGTATAGTAGATTCATCAATATTAATTATAGTGAAGTATTCAGATGGTTTATGTTTCTCTACCAAAGCATCAAAGACTTTTAATTTTAATATTTCAGTAGGTGTAGATTGTGTAATCAGCGGTATTGATAATATACCTAATAGTACAAAAAATATTTTAAGTCTCATCCTGCACTTTGTAATATAGTAATACTAGAATTAGTACCACCGTTTATCTTGACGGTTCTTGTAACACCATCTTGTGTAAAAATTACTGTGTAAGATTGATCAGCGTTTATTTGTAGTTCTGCATTTTGTGTAACTTTTCTTATTAAACGCAGAGTATCGCCATCTACAATAGTTGTGATGTTTGTTTCAAGATCTTGACCAATACTTGTGCCTTGTATGTCAACACCTGAAACCTGTCCTAATAATTCTGTTTCTTGTTCTTCTTCTAATAAATCCAATACATCTAGCAGATCTTCTAAAAAGTTTACGTTGAGGTAGTCTATATCTAGCTCTGTAAACTCAAAATCAGGATCTTCTTCTAATAAGTCTTCTTCTAGTAAATCTACATCAAGATCTGTAAAATCTAAGTAATCTGCGGTATTAGTGGTGTTTTCTTCTGCAATAACATTTTCTTCTTTAGGTGGGCTAATAATTAACATGTTATCTATAAACTGTAGATCTATATCTAATGTTACTGGTTTAGTTGGTGATTGCTCATATACTCTAGTAGTTGTGGCTTGGTAAGGTTGATTGAGTACAACCTGGCCCATAGCTGTAGACACTACTATCTCTCCACTTGGATCCCCAAACTCGTTAGGCAAAAGTATTATTAAAGATTTTCCTGTTTCATCTACCGTACAGGTGAAGTCTGTACCTCTGACTGCAATATCAGCGGTTGGTGTTTTCAGGGATATATTGTTTTTTGCAAGCTGTCCTGAAATGAACCGTATAGTACCACTAGCAAACTGTAGGGCCATTTTGCTGTTACTAGGATTAGCATCATATATATATTCATCAATAATAAGTGAAGAATGTTCTGTTAATTTAACGGTTGAATTATCAAGAAAGGTAATACCGATACGCCCAGCTCTAGTTTGAACGTCATCATAAGAGTTTATGTCAAAGTTTAAAACTGCAGGATAGGGCTCATCTCTTAGGATTTGCCCATACCCTCTCAGTTCTGTAATGTCACCTATACTACTAGCATGTAGTAGCAGTCCCACCGTCATTTTGTACCACACAAAAAGTCGAATTAGATCCATTTGTTGTAATCTTGAGCCAGTCTCTAGCTAGGGTTGATGATTGTGTAATAGTGAAGGTGTTAGAACTACCATCTAAATCTAAATAAAAATAGCCACTATCGCTAGCACTTGTGCCTGCATACCCACTTCCAGAAAAAGTAAGTTCGTTGCCATCTCCAAAAACATCTATATAGTTAGTAGCATTTTCGTAATCAATATCAAATTCAAATTCGTTATTATCTCCATCTATAATCCAATCCAAATCTAAATAATCAGCATTAGATGCCTCACCTATCTCAATATCAAATGTATTGCTTCCACCTGCAACTTGAACATTAAGATCTGCGTAGTCTGCAGAATATGCACCATTGCTATTTAACAAAATATCAAGCACGTTCGAATCGCCTTGAAAGTCAAAATAACCTGTTACATTATCTGAATTTATGCCATCTGACCTGAATATGTTACTACTTCCTATTTGATTAATAGTAAGTGTCATATCTGTACCGTCTAGATCTAAAGCAGTCATTGTGCCAGAAACAGCACTTGTGCCACCGATCAAGTTGCTACTACCAAGTTGTTCTAACTTTATAGTGGCATTTGAACCAGTTTGCTCAACGAATATTTCGTCGTCTGCAAATAAACCTAAAGATAAAAGTAAAAAAATTATACGCATAATCATTCCATATATTGCCAATAACTCTTCTCTTCACCTTGGGCTATTATGTCTACAATACCAGTTTCTATCGCTGCTTGCAAAGCTATAGACTTACTTTCATTCATAGCGTTACCACTTTCGAACTCAACTAGTTTCGTACCATCTGCAATATATCTAAAAAAATCGTTCGATAAGCCTACAGATAAGATGGTTTTGGTTGTCAAATTTTCTATTAATATTTCACCTGTAGATACAGAAACTAAACGCATAGACACTACAACAGTATCTTCACGATATTGTTTCGAATTACCTATACCTAAATATCTAGCACCCATACCACCAGTAAGCAGGTTAGTGTTGTAATCAATTATGACACCTTCAAGGATGGTGCCTGCAAACAATAAGGGTAGTTGTTGATCGTCTTCTTCAAATCTTTCTCTAGTGGATCTTATTATTTGTCGTTCTCGTGTGACATGATCTATACCTACTCGTTCTACTACACGAAAAAAACGAGATTGTTTTAACGCTCTTATAACATAGGCTTCAGGTGCTTGCGTTAGTGCTGAACTAAAACTAGCATAACCATCAATTGATTTACGTTGTCCCGTTGCATCAGGAAAAGCATAAACAGCAACTACAGGTCTTTGCTTCGCTGGTCTTACTTGTGTTATAGCATCTGTTACAGGTAAGTTAATAAAAGCAGATTTGGAAAAACACTCTGCCTTACCGACTATAGTGACTACATCTTTGTAATCGTTATCTGGATTTTGTAAACAAGGAGATATGTAAGATAGATGTGTAGTGCAACTAGAAACCAAAGTCCCCAATAGGGATAGTGATAGTAGTTGTTTCGCCAGTAGTTTCATTAAATATAGACATTGTAATAGTTATACCGTCGCTAGTCCAAGTTATCAGGTTATCAAAAAGAGTGAAGCTGCCTTGGTCTGCTGGATCTTCGCCAAATAATTGATCTACTAATTGCCTAGATAATTGTGCGTAAACCCTAGATTCGAAGTTTCTTAAAAATCTTGCTAGCGTTGTGTTCTCAGCATCTCTTTGTAGCTCGTCTTGTAATGCTTTTATTTCAGCCTCCAAAGCTTCACGCCTAGAATACTCTTGCTCGTCGATAGTTAAATAATGCTGACTTGTACCAATACCACTAAATGACGGTGACTTAAACTGAAATTTAATTTCATCAGCAAGGACAGGAAGCATTAAGAATGGGATTAAGTATATTGCGCAACCTGTCCTTTTATATTTGTCTTTGTAATAATCGTCATTCATAGAACCAAACTCCAAACCCATAAACAAAAGCTTATCATTAGAATCCAAACTGTTAATTTTTGCCAGTCTGTTTTATATCTAATCTTTTCTTTGATCATCTCTGTCTGCCTTAGCAATTTTATTACTATCAATTAACTGTGGTACTCCTAGTATAGTTTTTATTAGGGTGTCTTGTCTAATAATCTCATTATCTAGACTGCGGATTCTATCTATCAAAGCCACTAATATACCATGTTGTGAATCTAATTTTGTGCCTAATCTTTGTTCCATAGCGGTAATCTGTTCTGCTACTTTTTCGTCAACAACATCTAATTTATTTTCCATACCATCAACAATACGCATTATTAGTTTGTAAATAAACCAACCTAACCCAAGAGCTGCTGCTATCGGAAAACCTACTTGTTGAATTATGGTAACTATATCTTGCATGTGAAAAGAGTAGTCTGATGTTCCCTTGGTTTTGTATGGAAACCAATGAGCTTTACGCTAGTCAACAGACTACTCGTCCTTTTTATGTGAAGCGCCAAAATAAAAGGATATGACTGCACTTGCTAATCCACCCAAGTATCCCAATACAAGGTTAATCAAAGCCTCACTATTTTGTTCTGGCGGTTGTATTGTTACTAAAAATATATAACCCATAAAACCACCTATTGTAATGAATCCCAATATTTTAGATGTCCAGTCACCTGAAAAGGCACTACGTGCATTTTGTATATCTTGTGTTTGTAATTTGTATATATCTACATCTAACTCTTTCATTTTAACCTCAAACTCTTTTTCTGCTTTTTTAAGTTCGAGTAATTGTTCAGGTGTAGCGTTTTGCATAGCTTGTGCTATTGATTTAGGTTCTGCTTTACAACCAAGCACACTAGCAATCATGTTTGCTGCTGCACCACCCAAAGGGCCACCTACTGCTTGACCTAATGTGGGGGCAACGGTAGCTAAAGTATTTTTTAATATATCTAACATATTCCTATTTCACTCCTATCTAAGCCCAAGGGCTTATCACTTAGACATTTTAGCATATCTTTAGGTATGTGCGCATAAGGCTCGTTGTCTTCCTCGTAAGTAGGATCAGGCGATATGTTCATTCTTATATCGTAAACATAATCTGGATCCCATTCATGATAGTATAAGCCATCCGTCATAGCATATACGGTTATGAATGGGATACCAGTAGATTGTGCGTACATAGCACCTTTCATTAGTTTTGCTACAGATAAAATAAATGTTTCGTATTTGTTAAATGAAAAAGATCTGCATTTAACCTCACACCAATAACTTTTATCTTTGGATTCTATCCAATAATCTAGACCGTAACTTGTAGGAAGCTTGTAGCAAGTTACATCCCACGCTCCCTCTAAGTAACCTGCTACTCGCTCTTCTCTTTTCTGATCGTCAATAGTTTCAAAACTTGGTTTTTTCATAATTAATCCTCATAGTAAGTTGGGTCTACAGCGACCAATCTTTTTGTTGGTCTGCCTTTGCCACCAATTTTAATATCCATTTCTTGTACCTCACCTGCATTTTTAAGTCTCTCTATAATTTCTTTGACCTCGTACGATTTCATACTACGGAATAACTCACCCCTATCTACTTCTCTTTTTGATATGCCTGTATCTCCTCTTGATCTAATAAAAGATAGAACTTGCTTGATTTTAGATTCGGTAGCTGATGATGCTACCTTATCTCGGCATGCTTCTATAAAGAGTAAGTCATAATATCTAACATAATCAATACACCATTGAGTTACATGCCCTGGTATCTGTTTGCAATCAGGATTGTCAGCAAGTGCACAGACTAAAGACAACCGCATAGCTTTTTCTCTTGTTCTAGATAGCAGAGGTTCTAGATTATCTTTTTCAAGCACTATCTGCCTTTTTACTATTTCTTGTGCGAACTCATCTAACAATTGTTCGCTGTCTTGTGAAAAGGGTATAACATGTGGCCTGAAATCTAGTTCTGCATTATTGAGTTCTATACCGCCAAACTCAGACCTTGATCTTCTAATATAGTTAATCCAATTAACCATACGTAAAGGCGGGCTTTTAAACTTTTTTAGTCTCTGTACTTTTCTTGGTTCTTTCGACTCTATTACTAAAAATCTGTTAAGAAAACCATCCGCAATACGACCTGAGTTCAGAGCCTTATAGAAATTTTGTGGTACTGATAAACCTACTAAAGTAATAGCAGGCTTGTGTGTAACACGATTCATAGCCTGGTCTTTATATTGCTCAGGCACACTCATAAGTGAGTAATTATCAGGTCTTAAAGTACCGTGGCATCTACCCCAAGCCTCCATAAGTGTTTGTATACCGTCTTCTCTGTTTGTGTTCTGTTGTGCTCCTATAGCTTCTAATCTTTTACCGAACTCATCCATAATTGTTATTTGTGTTGGCCTATAACGCAAAATAGAATGGACTGCACCAGACGATGTGTAACCATCACCAACAACGAGATCTGAGTGCTCTGACATGTTCAATACCGCTTCAACAAAAGATTTTATATTTTCTTTACCTTGGCCTGACTTAGCTATACCCATAAAATAAAGTGAAGCAAAGTTGTTCATGGTAGTGCGGTATAATCTGCCACAGCTGACACTTGCTAGTGCAAGAGCACCCACAACGGAAAGCTCAGGTTGTGATACTTGTGCAAGTTCTTCGCAAAACTTAAACATGTCTTTTAGTATTCCAGGTGGATTAAATAAATCTTTTGGTGGTGTTATTTGCTCTTTGGTGTTAGTGAATAGTGGTGCTCTTTGATTTTTTCTGTCATGAGTTTTTTTTACATTATCAACCACAGAATTTATTTCTGCTTGCGATAAAGGCGGTTGATTTTGTGTGTTCCAAGATTGCATAAAAAATTTTGCAAACTCTAGATTTAAATTTTTTGAAATTAAATAACCAGCTAATCTTGCAGCTTGATCATTTCTTGAACCCTCGTTTACGCCGTCTAATGAAAAAGGTGCAGTCACCATCTGGCCGTTATTGTTTTTGCTGTTGCCTGTTATCTGCTCCCATTCTTTTTCTGTAAAATCAGGCAGATCATCAAAGTCATGTATGTCCCATTCGGGTATAGTTTGTGGTTTGTATAAATTACCGTTGGCGTGTTTATTATAAGGAGCGATAATTAAACCACCGTCTCCTCTAATATCAATTAATCTTTCTATTGGAGTTTCATTAGTTCTTTTAGTTGCAAAAGTAGTGAAGTTTTCAGGGTTATTATAGTAATAGTGCATGCCTTTTCCTGTTACAACTTTAAAAGGTGAGGGGGGCAGGTTGTTATCAACCCACCCCATAGCTTCAGGTGTATCAGCATCAACAACAATAAATTGACCGCAAATAAGTGCCACAACTAGATCGTCACGATCTTTGAACCACTCAATAACAGTCTCTCTTTTGGGCCTTTCTGTTTTGTATTGATGCCAACCACCCAAAAAAACTGGAGGCTTTTTTGATTGCCTAAGTAATGGTACTACTGAAAGACCCTCGTCGTAATAAGCTAACGCTAGATCGAGAGGCTTTTCATCTTCTGTAAGATTTAAGTTGAACATTCAGCAATAATATCTTCGAGATTACCATATATGGATTCAAAATCTAACTTCCCTTCGGATGCTCGAATGATTAATTTTGCTTGATCGACGGATGGTTGCCTGTGGCCATAACGCCAGGCTTTGATAGAATGTATAGAACAATTAAACAAACTAGCTGCTTCTTTATTGCCTATAAATTCTATATATTGTTTTAGGGAATATCTTTTCACTTCTCTCTCCTTATATTTAGGTTGTATATTTATAGCTTCCAGTTTTTTCAAAAATGTAGTAGATAGCACTTTATTTCTAAAGTAATAGTTTGCTAGCCAAGTAGGTTTCTTCTCCATATTTTTTACAAATTGAAACTGTCTGTTTTACAAATAGTAGTTTATGTTATAATATATGTCAATATTAATTTATTCGGAGATAATATATGTCTTTTAAAGATAGAATCGTTAGCCCTGATTCTTGTGTGAATCAACAAGGGGTAAAGATACTCGTTTATGGGGCTGCAGGTGCTGGTAAAACAACACTTTGCGGTACTGCTCCAGGAAAAAAACTGATGATTGATATGGAATCTGGTTTACTCTCAGTTAGAGATAGCCAAGACATTGACGTGATTCAGGTTAAAGAAGCAAAAGAAATTATAGAGATTTGTGAAGCTCTTAAAAATGGTGAATTAGTTTACGATACTGTATGCTTGGATTCCATTTCAGAGATGTCAGAGATACTTTTAAATTTTGAAAAAGCAAGACACAAGGATCCAAGAATGGCATACGGTAATGTGCAAGAAACATGTACAAATGTCATGAGAGCCTACAGAGATTTACATATGCACGTCGTATTTGTTTCTAAAATGGAAAAAATGAATGTTGATAATGTAATGCAGTACGAACCAAAAATGGTTGGTACTAAATTAGGCCAATCTATTACGTACTTTTTTGATGAAGTGTTAGCACTTAGAGTCATTGAAGAACAAGATGATGAGGGAGCTTTGGTCAAAAATAGATGGCTACAGACTGATGTCGGTCAAGGCTATACTGCAAAAGATAGGTCAGGTAAGTTGGAAGGCTTCGAAGTTCCTAACTTGACTAGCGTTATTGAGAAGCTAGGTTTTAAAACTCAAATCATAGGAGGAAATGATGAGTGATTTTGATGGTGTACAATGGTTAGAAAATATAACTAAACCGCCAGTTGTCGAGAAAAAAGAAATTGCACCGCCAGGTGTACATAGTGCAAGAATCATTACGGCTGAGAAATATAAATCTCAGTCAGGTAATTGGACAGTAAGAGTTGTTTATGAAATAAATAACGGTAACAACAGAGATCATATTGAGTTCTATTCATTGTGGTCTGCTAGTGAAGAAGCTAAAAGAATCTCTAATGAGATGTTCACGCAACTTTGCAAAGCAACAGGATTTAAATCCTTTCCAAATGATGTGCATTCACTTGTTAATAAAACACTTGATCTAGGCCTATATCATAAGGAAGAAACTTGGACTAATAACGAGGGTGAAGAAGTTAACTCTAAGAAAACTAAAATCGGCGAGTATCTTAGCTCTGTTAGTCCAACAGCACCAAGTGGAGACAAACCTAAATCGCCACCGATTTTATAGGTTGGGTGCTTATAGGGGCTTTAACTAGCCCCTTTTTTTTGTCTGTAATTTAGTCTAGTATATACACATCCATTCTTATCATTCTCCGAATGGTTAAATTTATAGTGTATATAATAAGGGAGCCTTTCGGCTCCCTTTCTTTACGAGATTAAATGAAAAATTAAATATCTACTTAATTATCAGTATATTCTAACAATAACTCTAAAGTATGTATAGCTTTCTTAATATCTGCAGATCCGTTTTTCAATCTGTTTCTAGTTATATAGCTGATAGCTTCAGATTCTAAATTGTTAAGATTGTTTTTATAACAATATTCTGCAGGCTGAATGGCAAGCTTTTTATAATGATCGCCACCTACCTGACGGTTGGAAGCCTTAGCATCTATCTGTTTATCCCAGTCTTGATCTGTCAAATCGTCTTGGTAATTTTCAGGTTTTATATGATCTATACTCATAGTTCTATCTCCACTAATTCAGGTGTGTTATATGTAGTGGGTAAGTTCCTACCCTCTATAACAGATTTATATTCGCCTAACAATCTGTCAAGCTCTAACCACCCAGCATCCATATCTTCATGTTTCATCTTGAATACCTTGGAGGCATAGGGGTGTTTCTTTTCTTGTGCTACAAATAAAAAGTCTGCCACGGTAAATCCTGCTTTTTCAAAGGCTCTTTTATACCAAGCTGCTTGTAGTTCATATTGATATTTTTTCACTGAACCTACAAAAGCTGACGGCTTGACCGATTGAGTAGTTTTGTAATCTACAAGAATAATTGTTTTATTATCGTAAGTTCCTGCTAAAGGATACCGCAACATATCAGACTTTACCTTACACAGCATTTCATCTTCCCACCAAAACAAAGCTACTTCTGCAGGCCTAGTGAAAACTTCAGGGTAATCAGTCTCAGTTGGATTTAAAGCACAGTCGCCATAAATGCCCAAACTGTTTTTCATTTTGTAAATAGTCTCCCTGTCTGTTGTATTGATAACAGTTAAGCCTCTCTTTTCGTAATCTCTTTTCAGATCTTTGTTAGCTTGGGTGTAAGGAGAGCCGACTAAACAAGCTACTTCTTTATTAAAAACACTTTCGCCCTCTACTATCAAAGCATGAGCGGCAGATCCAAAACGTAATGCGTGTGAATCTTCCATCTCTTCTTGTAAAGCATGGACTTGTGATTGTCCAAATCTTCTAATGGTTGAGGAAGATATGCCTGGTGAGTTGTGGTAAAAATCGTTAGGCATATCAGGAAAGTAATAAGTGTCACCTAAAACAACGTGATCTAATTCTTTCAAAGTATCAGGTAATTCGTTCATCCCGTCCTCCTAACATTTCTTGCCCAAGTTGCAGCAGGCTTAATAATTTCTTCGTACTCGTAGCCAAATTCATTTAAAAGTTTGATCAGAGCTGGATAACCAAATCTCCTATCTACTTTTATCATATCACCGACCTCAAGGTTCTTCACTTGGTCATGCAGTTTCTCATACATCTTTTGTTTTGCCATCCCTTATTCTATTAAACATATCAGTAATATGTTGTCTTTCTTCTACAGGTAACGTATTAACGGTACGTATAAGTTCTAGGACAGCAGTAGTTGCATGGTGCATAGACTGTTCCCATTCTTCGACTGGTGACAGATTTTGTGGATCTGTCGGTAAATTTTTATGTATATCTTTCATAATATTGACATTATATACGAATTAGGTATATGATGTCTACTAACAGTATAAATAAGGATGGATTATGTCTAGAATGTACAGAGAATTTTGCGATAGAGTCCTTGACGATCCTAAACGTCATGATGCCATAGATGAGGCTTTCAAGATGGGTTGGGAGAGTTATGAAGAACTTATCGGCAATTATAGTAAGTGTCATCTGAAATACAAAGGGTTTGCTGTAACGCACCCTGAGATGGAAGTTGATATTTTAGTTACTGATTATGACTTAGATGCCTACAGGTATGGGGTCTAATTAGTTTAAGTCGTGTATCTCAATTAATTCTCCTTGAGGTAGTAGGTAACAGAGCGACCTGGCGACGAAACGCTCTGCTTAATTTGGAGGATAATAATGATAAAAGGTATAGGTATAAATTTAGAATTTGAAAAGAACGTGCCCTTTCCGTTAGGGAAAAGGCGTAGAAAAGATCGACCAGCTACAGCAAAAGACCTAATTTGTTTATGGATCGAAAACGAAGGCGAAGCTGGCGACAGTTTCAAAGTACAAGGTAAAAAGCTCAGAAATAATGTTATGCAACATTTCAACGCAGAGTGGCGGCCAGACGACAAGGGTTATACTCGGAGACTAAGTTACAGAACAGTAGATGCAAAACAAGAGATTTATCGTATATGGATCGTAGAAATATCACGGTACTACCGAAGAGCAGATGGATCCTGGAACACTACAGGCCCTAAAAGAGAACATCAGAAGATACGCACACGAAGATAAGACAGAGGCAACAGAGGTTATGTTAGTATTAGATTATGAAAAAACGTAAAGATCCAAAGCAAGGCACAGGTAAAAAGCCCAAAGGTTCAGGTAGACGTTTATATACAGACGAAAACCCTAGAGATACAGTAAGTATTAAGTACGCTACACCTACAGATGCACGTCAGACAGTTGCTAAGGTTAAAAGAATTAACAAGCCTTTTGCTCGTAAAATACAAATACTTACAGTTTTAGAGCAAAGAGCTAAAGTAGCAGGTAAACATGCACAGGCTAAAATAGCCAAAGCTGGTAAAGAAGCTATTAGGAAAGCACGTAAGAAATAATGTCGGGTTTATTATTGTCAGACTTTTGTCATAGAGTGCGTGACGTGGGAAACCTTGATAAACAAAGGGCTAAGGTATTTTTGCATTTTTTTCATTTTTGTCAGGGGAAGAGAGACTAATATACTTATAAATATACAAAGAACTTGACAGCCTAAGTCGGGTTCGCTAAGATCGGAACTTATACATATATAAGATATGTAGGGCTAGCCACATCTAAGGGGCTAGATATAGCCCATCTACTTTACATCTACACAAAGTATCATCTAGTATAAGCACATATGAAAGAAGAGCAGTCGGGGTTTGAGCCTATCCTGGATGAAGCAGAAGATCCAGCCATAGAGTTTTTTAATCTATCCAACAAATTAAATCGTATGCAGCGGATCTTTGTCTGGAAAGTTGTGAATAATCCACAGATGTCTTATGTCGAATGTGCTAGGAAGTCGGGCTATAAAGATGCTAGACAGTCGGCCTATAAGCTACTTAAACATCCTGAAGTAAAGAAAGAGATTAATTACCTTCTGGGTGAAGTGCGTAAGAAGTATGAGTTGAATCAAGATCGGGCTGTTAAAGATTTGTACGACATTCGGGACAAAGCCCTTGAGTCGGGTTCATTTAATGCGGCAATCGCCGCTCAGAATAGTTTGCTTAAAGTTGGTGGTCTGGTGGTAGATAAAAAAGAAGTGCGTTTTGGTAAAATAGATCAGATGTCTCGAGCTGAGATCGAGAATAGATTAAAGGTTTTGATGGGTGATGTTATTGAGGGTGAGCTAACAGACGAGACTGAGGAATCAATCTCGCCATCTGCTGTCGATCTCGTCAAAGATGATACTGCACAAAAAGAATAAAAAGAAAAAGAACCAACCAGTCACAATCTAGGTTATTTTATTTCCCCTGTTGATAATTGTTCTAATTGTTCTCGAGTGTTTTGCAAAGCACACAAAGTATTCATAGTGGGATTAAGTGCTATCCAATCTTTGTTAGCAATACAATCCTCAATCCATTTTGAATTTATGAATTCATAGTAATCTTCATGTTCAGCTACATCATTTATAATTTGTTTGAGTTTATTCAGTTCTTCCTTAGTCATAATATTTCTCCTGTTACACACTTACGCATGTAGGTTTTAGTAAACTTGAACGACTTATAGTCAAACTCTCTGTCGCACTCTAAAGTAGAGTAGCCTTTTTCATACATTTCAACCCAACCTCTGTTTTCGTAGTCGCCATTAATTATATGTATGAAGATGTAGTTGCCTACAACACCAAATTCTTTAAAGTCTTTCTTATCTAAATATATCCCTCTGTTGCCAAAGTATTGTATTAGGTCGGCTTTAGTCAT
>ERZ869936.1052-NODE-1052-length-21470-cov-5.354098_pt1 | contig 21470 bp, 20 predicted proteins | sample MGYA00520876_ERZ869936 | MGnify/ENA primary metagenome ERZ869936 (study PRJEB32218, sample SAMN09650985) | biofilter metagenome | isolation source: enrty point of leading RO module | place: Saudi Arabia: Thuwal, RO plant located on Red Sea | collected 2016-02-17 ...
AGGCCGACGTGCTCCGGAAGGCGGTGGGCAAGAAGATCGCCGAGCTCATCAAGAAAGAGCTCGGAAAATTCGTCGAGCGGTCGGTGGAGCGCGGCGTGGACCGCGCCATCGCCGAGGATCTCGCCGAGCAGATCGAGACGTTCGGTCGGTACGGGTTCAACCTGAGCCACAGCGCGGCCTACTCCCTCATCTCGTACCACACGGCCTGGCTCAAGGCCCACTATCCCGCCGAGTTCATGGCGGCGTTGCTGTCTTCGGTTCTGGACAACACCGACAGCGTGGTGAAGTACATCTCGGCATGCCGCGACCTGCCGCGCTACCTGCCGAAGCTCGAGGACTCGCTGGAGGTACTGCCCCCGGACGTCAACGAGTCGGGGTGGAAGTTCACGGTCACCGAGAAGGGCCGAATCCGCTTCGGCCTCGGCGCCGTGAAGGGCGTCGGTCACTCGGCGGTCCAGTCGGTGCTGGCCGCCCGGGAGAACGGACGCTTCACGTCGCTGTTCGACTTCCTCGAGCGCATCGACATCCGGGCGCTGAACAAGCGGGCCTGCGAAGCGCTCATCGCGGCCGGCGCCCTGGACGACTTCGGCCATCGCGCCCAGCTCCTCGCCGGCCTGGATACCGCCTACGGCGAGGTCCAAGCCCGGCAGGCCGAGATCGAGGCAGGCCAGGGTTCGCTGTTCGGCGACGCCTCGGCGCTTCCCCGTTCGGCTCCCTCGCTGCCCAACCTGCCCGAGTGGGAGGAGCACGACCGGCTGGCCCGGGAGAAGGCCGCCCTCGGCTTCTTCATCTCCGGTCATCCCTTGGACCGGTACCGTGAGGTGGTGCGCGCCTTCGAGCCGGTGTCGTCCCAGACCTTGTCCGAGCGACCCGGTCAGTCCGTCGATCTCCCGTGCGTCGTGACGTCCGTGGCCCGCCAGATCTCCCGCAGGGACAACTCGGAGTGGGGCAAGATCACGGTGGAGGACTTCCACGGGACGGCCACCGTCCTCGCCTTCCGCGAAACGTGGCAGAGCTACAAGGAGGTCCTCGAGCAGGACGCCGTCGTCCTGGTCACGGGGAAGGTGAGCGGCCGGGAACGCGACGAAGAGGACCCGCCGGTCTTCCTCGACGCCGCCCGCCTCCTCCAGGACGTCGCCGAGACCGGCGAACTCGCCATCCAGATCGAGCTCGAGCTGGACTCCGACGTGCCCGTCACCGCCTTCGAAAAGGCGAAGGAAGTGCTCACGGAGCACCCCGGTGCATCACCCGTGTGGTTGCAGCTCGGCCAGGACAACGGGGAGCCGGCGCCCAAGCTCCAGTCCCGGAGTCTGAAAGCGACCCCCGACGCCGAAACCATGGACGGACTCCAGAAGCTCTTCGGCCGAGGCAACGTGCGCGTGGTCCGTGCGGTGATCCCCGAGGTGGACACCAGCGCTTCGGATCGCCGAGCGTTCTGGCGGGACAAGGCAAACCGGGCGTAGCGTCTGGTCGCTCGCCCCCACGATCGCCAGACTTCCTGCTTCGTCACTCTGCGCGCAACACGGTTGCCGGATCCACCTGGGTAGCGCGGCGCGCCGGTAGATACACCGCAGCAAGGGCAACGCAGACGAGCAGTAGCGACGTTCCCAAGAAGATCGCTGGGTCGACGGGCGACACGCCGAAGAGAAAGCCCGACAGGACTCGGCCGCTCAGGGCGGCGACGACGAGGCCCACGATTCCACCCGGAAGCGCGAGAAGGAGCCCTTCGCGGAGAAACCCGCCCCGAATCTCCGAGGGCTCTGCCCCGAGGGTCATCCGGACGCCGATCTCCCGAACCCTTTGACGTGCCGCGAGCGCCGCGACCCCGTACACGCCCACGCAGGCGAGGGCCAGCGTGCTGCCTGCGAACAGGACCAGGAGGAGAGACAGGAGCCTCGGTCCAGCGAGCGAGTCGCGGAGCAACTCAGGATAGGTAGCCAGTTCGCTCACAGGCATCCGATCATCGAACGCCCGACTCCGACGCTGAAGGGCAGCGAGCGCTTCGGAATCCTCGCCGGCCGATCGGGCCACCGCCACGACGTTCCCCACCGTGCCGCCCGCCATCTGTGAAAGTGGAAACCACACGGTGGGCTCAGGCGGCCTGGACAGGTCGACATCGGCCGTGGCGCCCACCACGCCGATGATCTCGATATCCGGCGCACCGCGCCACGGATACCGGACCATTCGTCCAATGGGATCCTCACCCGGGAAGAAACGGGCCGCAAACGTCTCGTCGACGATGGCCACCGACGGAGCATCGACGCGGTCCCGCTCGTCGAACGTCCGGCCTCCACGCAGCGGGATGCCCATGACATCGAAGAACGCCGCGCTGACTCTGCGCTGCTGGACGACCGGAAGGTTGTTGGGGTCGTCCGTGACCCCGGGAATGAAGACCGCCATGCTCTCGGACTCCGAGTCGAAGGGCACGGAGCTGGCGAGCGCCACACTGGACAGGGCCGGTTCGGACGCCAGGACCGCCTCGATCTCCGCGAACCGAGTAGCCCTGGCTTCCCGGCTCGACGGCAGCCCCGGTGGTAGGTCGAGTCGGGCCGTCACCCGGTGCTCGACATCGAAGCCCGGGTCCACGCGGGTCATGTGGAACAGGCTGCGTCCCAAGAGTCCGGCTCCCGCGACCAGCGTCACCGCGGCAGCCATCTGAGCTCCCACGAGGAGTCGCGTCGTACCCCGGCTCGCCCGACTCACGGAACGGGAGCGGTCGGACTCGCGGAGGAGCACTCCAGGCGCTTCTCGGCTCGCCCGCAGCGCGGGCACGAGCCCCGCAAGCGCGGAGACCACGAGCGCCACGGCGGCTGTGAATCCTACCACTCGGAGGTCGATTCCAACCCGAGTCGCCCCGGGCACCTCGACGGGCAGAAGCGGGCGGAGCAGTTCGAGACCGCCCACCGCGAAGGCGAGGCCGAAGAGCGAGCCCGCCAGCCCGATGGCTCCGATCTCGGCGAGCTGCCTAACGGCGAGGCGGCCGCCTCCGGCACCCAGCGCCTTGCGGACCGCGAGGTCGCGACGACGGGCCAGGCCTCGCGAAAGCAGAAGGTTCGCGACGTTGGCGCAGACCACGAGGAGGACGACCCCCACGGCGCCCAGGAGGAGTAGGAGGGACGTTCGCGCCTCCTGTCCGCGCACCTCGACGAGCCGGCTGACGACACCGTCGTCCCAGAACCCGGCCGGAGGCGTCCACAACGGGTTGGCCAGCCGGGTCATCTCGGCGAGCGACACCGTTTCCGCCTTTACCTCCTCAGGAGTCGCGTTCGGCCGCATCCTCGCAATCATCGAGTAGGCGCCAAGACCCCAGTGCATGCCCACGTTCGCATCGGATCCGTCCATGGTCGCGGGAATCCAAAGGTCGTTCCGGTCCGATGGAAGGTCGAATCCGGGCGGCAGAACCCCCACGACCTCGAAGCGCTCCCCCTCCAGCGTGAGCGTGCTGCCGAGGGCTCCGCGGTCGGCTCCGAACTCGCTGGTGAAGAAATCGGCCGAGAGAAGGGCGACCTGACCGCGGCCGGGCTCCGCCTCTTCTGCCCTAAAGAGCCGACCCACGAGGGGCTGCACCCCGAGCGCCGACAAGTACTCGGGCGAGGTATGCGCCACCGACACGCGACGGGCCGGCCCCACGTCGGGCTGGAGCGTCGAGCCCACCGCATCCCAGGCGCCACCGATGGCTTCCACGGTGGTCATCTCGCGTTGGAGGATCTCCAGCGATCCCAGCGACGTGCCCCACCCGTCGAGGACGGAGACCAGCCGATCGGCGTCAGGGTACGGCAGCGGCCGCAGCAGCGCTCGATCGGCAATGGCGAAGATGACGGCGCTGGCCCCGATGCCCAGCGTAAACGTGAGGGTGGCCAGCACGGTGAACCCGGGGGTCCGCACGAGCCCCCTCACCACCATCCGAACTCCACGCATCGCTTCCACGCCCCACCCCCTCCAGTCAGTCGAGACCGCCCGGACTCCTCGGCGAGGTCCGAGCATCATGAACGCCATCACTTCCTCTCTGTACCACCGACGAGCAGAGGCGAGGCCCCTCTCGTTGGCTACGCGCCCGAACCTCTGCTCGAGCTCCTGGCACAGGACATCGCGGTCGCGGGCGGGCAGGACGCGACGAAGGAGCCACCGCCACCGAGCGGGCGGGCGATGCGGGCCGTCCATCAGCCCTTGGCCAGCACCGTGTCCAGCCCTTCCCACAGAGACGTGTAGGCCTGGAGCGCCTGGCGAAGCTGGTCGACTCCCAGCTCCGTCACCTGGAAGTACCGCCGATCACGGCCGCCCGCCTCTCCGGGATCCTGCAGGACCGACTCCACCAACCCTTTGTCCTCCAGGCGCCGGAGAACGATGTACACGGCCGCCGTGGTGGTGCGTCGGCCCGTCCGGGCCTCCAGCTCCTCGGCGATGGGCGCCGTGTACGCTTCGTCCTTCAGTCGCAGGAGCGCGAGCATCGTCTGATGCTCGAGCTCGCCCAATCCGTGCTTGCCCACGTCACTCCCTCCCGCAGAGGAGAACTAACAATGTTAGAACCACGATCTAACAAAGTTAGTAACGGGGCTCGCGTCAAGCTCCCGGAGGTGACCGTCAGGCGGCGGCCGGAGCCGGCATGCCCTCTTCCCTGTACAGCGAGGCACCCAGCATCGTCATGAGCGGCAGCTCCACCAGGCCCCAGCCGAGGTTTGCCAGGGGCACCGTCGTGGAGAAGAGCGGGATGGCGAGATGGAAGTCGGCGAAAGACCCCGAGTAGATGAACCAGACGGCCAGCCCGGCCATGGCGGCGGTCTTCGGTCCGGGGCCGAACCGAGGCCGGATGGCCGCGTACAGCCAGACGGCAACGATGCCCAGGAGGAAGCCGTAGACGGCGAAGATGGGAACCGAGTAGGGCGACTCGGGCACACCGTACGCCGTCATCCGCTCGGCGTACTGAGGCATGATCAGGTAGCCGTTGAGTAGCGTCTCACCGACGTTGATGCCCAGGCCCGCGACGAGTCCTCCCAGGACCACGCGCGGCATGTTGATTCCACCCATGATGGTTCGCTCCTAGTTGAGGGGGTTGAGCACATTGGCTCGGGGTGCAATATTAGTTGGTCAACCAACCAAGTCAAATCTCCGGGCGACGCGAGACCGTTCTTCCATGGCCACCGACACACGCGAGCGTATCGTCGACACCGCACGCCAGCTCTTCTGGGAGCAGGGCTTCGAGTCGACCACCCTGGCGGAGATCGCCGAACGCTCGGGAGCCATGCCGGGCAGCATCTACTACTTCTTCAAGACCAAGGAAGCGATTCTCGACGCAGTGGTGGACCACTACGACGGCCAACTCGGGGCGTGGCTCATCGAGCCGGTCTTTGGACGAACCAACGATCCCGTCGAGCGGATCTTCGGGGTCATCGGCACGTACCGCTCCTTCCTCGTCGAGACCCGCTTTTCGTTGGGGTGCCCGGTGGGGGGCCTCGCTCTCGAGTTGGGGCCTGAGCTCGCGGACGTGAGAGCCAAGGTCTCGAAGATCTTCGACGACCTGAACGCGGCCATGGGGTCGTGCGCTCGCGACATCGTCGACTCCGTGGAGGGCAACGGTCCGACGGCCGAGGAGTTGGCGGCCCTGTGCCTCACCGTCATCGAAGGCGGCATCGTCCAGGCGAGGGCGCTCCAGAGCATCGAGCCCTTCGACCGTTCGGTGGCGTGCCTGCGGGACTACATCGATCGGTTGAAGCAGGCGTAGCCTGGGCAGCCGACGACCATCGCGGGTCCACCCTCCCTTGCATTGGTTCGAACATCGAACCAATTTAGTTCGATGACACAACCATTGGACGGGGACGACCTGCTCTTCCAGGAGTGGATGGTGATGCTCACGCGGGCATTCGGATGGCATCGTCCCGGGGAAACTCCCTGCGGGCGCTCGGTGCCCATCGCAGAAGCCCACGCCCTCCTCGAACTGAGCCGCTCCTCGCAGTTGACGCAGCAGGAACTCGCCGAGCGGTTGAGTCTGCGGAAGAGCACGGTCAGCCGACTCGTCTCCCACCTCCGTCGCCGCGGCTGGGTCGAGCGACGCCCCTGCCCTCACGACGGCCGAGCCTACCAGCTGTCCTTGTCGGCCAAGGGCGTCACCGCCGCCGAGGACCTCGCTCACGCGAGGGGTGCGCGGATGGCCGACGTTCTGGCCAACGTACCGGAGTCGGAGCGGAAGACCGTGCTGGCCGCCCTCGAAACCCTCATCGATGCGATCCATGAAACCGATCTATAGCCTGGCCGTCCTGCTCCTCTCCATCGCCGCGTGCACCGGGGACGCCGACTCGGACGAGGCCCGCCACTCCGAGGTCGCAGCCCGGGGGGCCGAGGTCATGCCCTTCGACCTCGACCGCAGCACCCACGTCTTCGCCACCACCGGGGACGGCGGCATCCAGACCGTGCGGTCCGACGACGACGATGCGGATCAGATCGAGCTCATACGCGCGCACCTGAAGGACGAGGCAGCGCGCTTCGCGCGAGGCGACTTCCACGATCCCGCCATGATCCACGGAGACGAGATGCCCGGCATGCACACACTCGTCATGGGGGCCGAGCGCTTGAGCGTGACGTACCAGGACGTTCCGCGCGGAGGCGAGATCCGCTACGAATCGTCGGACGAGGACATCATCGCGGCCATTCACGCGTGGTTCGCCGCCCAACTGAGCGACCACGGCGATCACGCTCAGGGCGCACGCGGACGTTGAGCGAGGCCGACTCGGACCCTCGCGTCGACCCGCGCGCCGCCCGCGAACCGGGTGGCATCCACGTCCTCCGGGCCGTGACCCGTATCGAGGCACCGAGGGAGGAGGTCTTCCCCTTCTTCGCCGACGCCGGGAATCTGGAACGCATCACGCCCCCGGAGCTCCGGTTCCGAATCGTCACGCCGGGGCCCGTCGAGATGAGGAAGGGCACGCTCATCGAGTACCGTCTGGGCCTGTGGGGCGTGGGGTTCGGCTGGCGGACGGAGATCACCGCATGGGAGCCTCCGGTGACGTTCACCGACAGCCAGCTGAAGGGCCCCTACCACACCTGGATCCACCGCCACGACTTCGCCGCCGACGGTGACGCCACCGTGATGACCGACGAGGTGCGGTACCGCCTCCCCCTCTGGCCCGTGGGCGAGGTCGCGCTGCCCGTTGTGGCGCGACAGCTGGGACGGATCTTCCGTCACCGGGCGGCCGTCATCCGGGACCTCCTCGGCTGACCGGACGCCACCTTCCATTCCCCGCCCTTCCCATAGAGACTAGAGGGCTCTGCGCACCATCGCGCGACGCCACACAACCGAATACCGCCATGGCCATGTCCACCGATCAGATCCTCCGCTCCCTCGGCATCGAAGACGACAACCCCGGTGGATTCGCCGGGGACTGGGTGGGCTCCGGCCCCACCATCGACGTCCACACGCCCATCGACGGAAGCCGACTCGCCAGTGTCCGGGAGGTCACCGAGGACGAGTACGACGCCATCGTGGACAAGGCCCACCGGGCCTTCCTGCAGTGGCGTACCGTCCCCGCACCGAAACGCGGTGAGGTCGTCCGCCAGCTCGGCAACAAGCTGCGTGAGAAGAAGGCCGAGCTGGGCGCACTGGTGACGCTGGAGATGGGCAAGATCCGGGCGGAGGGCGAAGGCGAGGTCCAGGAGATGATCGACATCTGCGACTTCGCCGTGGGTCTGTCCCGCCAGCTGTATGGACTCACGCTGGCCAGCGAGCGGCCCGACCACCACATGCGGGAGCAGTGGCATCCGCTGGGCGCCATCGGCGTCATCAGCGCCTTCAACTTCCCCGTCGCCGTGTGGAGCTGGAATTCGGCACTCGCCGCCGTCTGTGGCGACGCCACCGTGTGGAAACCCTCCGAGCGGACGCCCCTCACGGCGGTGGCCGTGACGAAGATCGCCGAGGAGGTCTGCCGGGAGAACGACGTCGATCCGGCCATCTTCTCCCTGGTGACGGGTCAGGGCATGACCATCGGGGAGCGCCTCATCAACGACCCTCGCCTGCCTCTCATCTCCGCCACGGGCTCGTGCCGCATGGGTCGGCGCGTCGGCGAAGTGGTGGGCAAGCGACTCGCCCGGGCCATTCTGGAGCTCGGCGGCAACAACGCCATCATCGTCACGCCCCACGCCAACCTCGATCTCGCTCTGCCGGGCATCGTCTTCGGCTCGGTGGGCACCGCCGGCCAGCGCTGCACCAGCACCCGTCGCATCATCGCCCACGCCTCCGTTCGCGACGAACTGGTACGTCGGCTCATCACCGCCTACGAAGGCGTGCGCATCGGCAATCCCCTGGACGACGACACCCTCATGGGTCCCCTCCTGAACCAGGACGCCGTCGACGCCATGATGGCCGCGAAGAAGCGGGTGGTGGAGAACGGTGGCGAGATCCTCTACGGCGGTGACGTCCTCGAAGGCGACGACCATCCCGGCGGTCTCTACGTCACGCCGTGCATCGCCGCCGCGAAGAACGAGTTCGACATCGTCCAGCACGAGACCTTCGCGCCGATCCTCTACATCCTAGAGTACGGGAGCGCCGACGCGTCGCCTGCCGAGGCCATCGCGGAGCTCGACGAAGCCATCGCGATGCACAACCGCGTTCCCCAGGGCCTCTCGTCCTCCATCTTCACGGACAACTTCCGCGAGGCGGAGTACTTCCTCTCCCATCGGGGAAGCGACTGTGGGATCGCCAACGTGAACATCGGCACCTCGGGGGCCGAGATCGGCGGTGCGTTCGGTGGCGAGAAGGAGACCGGCGGCGGCCGCGAGTCGGGGTCGGACGCGTGGAAGGCGTACATGCGCAGGCAGACCAACACCGTCAACTGGAGCACGGACCTGCCCCTGGCCCAGGGGATCTCCTTCGGGTGATCTACACCAGGGAAGCGGACAGCACCCTCGCCGTCGCCCTCGTCACGGAGGTCTTCCACGACGATCCGGGCGGCGAGGCGCTGGGGGAGCACCTCAGGGAAGCCAGGGACCGGGGCGCCGACCTGGCCGTACTGCCCGAGCTCCCTCTCAACGACTGGGCGCCGGCCACCCGGACACCCCGGGACGAGGACGCAGAGCCTCTGGACGGCCCCCGCCAGACGATCATGGCAGAGGCGGCGGCCCAGGCCGGTTTGGCCTTGCTGGGCGGCGCCATCGTCGTCGATGCGCAGACCGGCGACCGCCACAACACGGCCCTCCTGTACAGCGCGTCGGGGACGTGTGTCGCTCGCTACCGGAAGATCCACCTCCCCGAGGAAGAGGGGTACTGGGAGACGAGTCACTACGTCGCCGGCCAGGCCGCTCCCACGGTGGTGGAGGATCTGCCGCTCCGCGTCGGCCTCCAGATCTGCTCCGACGTGAACCGCCCCCAGGGCTTCCAGCTCCTCGCCGCACAGGGGTGCGAGGTCGTCCTCGCCCCACGGGCGACCCCGCCGGAGACGTACGAGCGGTGGCGGATGGTGCTCCGCGCCAACGCCGTCATGAGCGGCGCCTACCTTGTCTCGGTGAACCGCCCGCGGTCGGAGAACGGGGCGTCCATCGGCGGACCTTCGCTCGCCATCGCCCCCACTGGAGAGGTCGTGGCCGAGACCACCGATCCTGTCTACGTGGTCACGCTGGAGCGGACCGTCGTGACCGAAGCTGGGGAGGAGTATCCGGGCTACCTGCGACGCTTCCCGGCCGTCTACGCAGAAGGCTGGCGTCGGCTCACGGATTGACCGTCGGGTCGGCATCGGGGTGGCCCCATGGCCCTACCCATCGAAGACCTCCTTGAAGCGCATGGCCATCCGCGGTCCGGCGCCCTCGTCTTCGTGCTTGAAGAAGACCATGGCGCGCTTCCAGCCGGTGCCGCGAAGGTGGTCCGCCCAACGGGCCAGATCGTCGTCGGAGTAGTCGGGTCGTCGGAGTCGCAGGTAGCCCCAGCCGGCCGTTTCGACGACGGGCTCGTCTCCGTCCGAGTCCTCGGTATCCGCGCAGACGAGGGCCACACCGCGCTCCCGCAGCAAGGCGTGAACGTCGTCGTCCTTCCAGCTGTCGTGCCGGAACTCGAAGGCCGCCGGCGTTCCTTCTCCGAGAGTATCGAGGAAGGCCGAGAGCCTCTCGACGTCCTTCTTGAAGTTGGGTGGGAGCTGGAAGAGGATGACGCCCAGGCGCGGCCCCAGCGTCTTCACCGTCGAAAGGAGATACTCGGTGGGGTCGGCCGCCGTCTCTTTCAGGCGGGCGAAGTGGGTGATCTTGCGAGACGCCTTGATGGAGAAGAGAAAGGAGGCGGGCACCTGCTCGGCCCAGTTCTCCAGGACCGACGCCTTGGGCAGCCGATAGAAGGTGTTGTTGATCTCCACCGCGCCGAGTCGCTCGCCGTAGTACGAGAGCATGTCGGTGTTCGAAAGATCCTCAGGGTAGAAGCTCCCCTTCCACTCCTTGTAGCTGTACCCGCTGGTCCCGGTATGCAACTCCACGTACGACTCCTTTTCGTGCCTGCCCGCCTTTCGAATGGAAAGTCCCACGCGCCCGCGCCCTCCGAAAGGGCGGCCCCATCGTCCTCTTGCGGCGTCGAACCCCCATCGGTACCCGTTGGGTCTCTGCGCACCGTCAGGAGGTCCGTCATGAAGTCGAAGCTCTCCCGTACACTCCCCGCTTCCCTCGTCGGCGCGCTCCTCGTCGGGCTCGCGGCCGACGCCGCGACCCCTGGGACGATCTCGGCACAGGAACGGCAATTGGGCACCATCACCTTCCCCAACTCGGGAAGCCGACAGGCGCAGAAGCCCTTCATCGAGGGCGTGCTCCTCCTCCACTCCTTCGAGTTCGAGGACGCCGCCGAGGCCTTCCGGCGGGCTCAGGAGATCGACCCGACCTTCGCCCTCGCGTATTGGGGTGAAGCGATGTCGTACAACCATCCCCTCTGGCGCGAGGTGGACAAGGACGCCGCACTCCGGGTCTTGAATCGCTACGCCCCGTCACCGGACCAGCGCATCGCCCGGGCCCCCACACCCAGGGAGAAGGACTACCTCCGCGCGCTCCACGCCCTGTACGGCGAGGGAACCAAGACGCAGCGGGATCGTGCCTACATGGCCGAGATGTACCGGATGGTGAACACCTATCCCAACGATCTGGAGGCCCGGGCCTTCTACGCGTTGTCCATCCTCGGGAGCACCGATGGAGAGCGGGACTTTGCGACGTACATGAGAGCGGCCGCCGCCGCCCAGCCGGTGTTCGACAAGAACCCGGACCACCCGGGAGCGGCCCACTACCTCATCCACTCTTTCGACGATCCCATCCATGCGCCGCTGGGCCTGGAGGCCGCGCGAGCGTACTCGGAGATCGCCCCCGGCGCCGCCCACGCCCAGCACATGACCTCGCACATCTTCGTCGCCCTTGGGATGTGGGACGACGTCATCGCCGCCAACATCCGCGCTCGCGACGTGCAGAATGCCCAGCTCGAAGCACGGGGACGCCCCGTCAATGTCTGCGGTCACTACACGTCGTGGCTGCACTACGGCTGGCTCATGCGCGGCGATGCCGCCGACGCCGAGCGCGGTATGGCGGAGTGCCACCAGCGCGTCATGTCGGATGACGTCACGGACTCGGACGTGGGCTACTTCGTGAACATGCGCGCCCGTCAGGTCCTCGACACGCAGGACTGGGACGCCCCCCGCCGCTTCACCGCGGACGTGGATCGTCCGGGATACGACTTCGTGGATGCGTATGCCGCGCTCATGCGCGACGATCGGGCGACGGCGGACGCCGCCATGGATCGGCTCCGGGCTTCCGAGTTGGCCAACGAACATCCCCGGGGCGTCATCATGCAGAAGGAACTGGAGGCTCTGGTGGCGATGAAGAACGGCGAAGGGGACCGAGCCGTCACCCTCCTGCGTGAGGCGGCCGAGATCGAGGAGGGACTGCCCTTCGAGTTCGGACCACCGGCGAGCCTCAAGCCTCCGCACGAGATGCTGGGCGAGGTCGCCCTCGAACTCGGGCGCCACGACATGGCCGTGTCGGCCTTCCAGAAGGCCCTGGACTTCACCCCGCAACGCACGACGTCCTTGCGAGGTCTGGCGTTAGCCGCCCGGGCAGGTGGACGCACCGCAATCGCGACCGCGGCTGAAGCGCAGTTGGACGCCATTCGCAGCGGCGGGACCGGCTACTGAGCGCGGACGCAGCGCGCGAGGCCCCGGCTCGACCCCCGGCGGCGCGGCGGGGTCGCAGAAACTTTCGGGCGGCGACTTCCGTCCGTGTCCGGGTGCGCACACCGGGAGCGTGCGGCTCCCGGAGAGGATGATCGGATATGGGACCCGAAGTCTTGATCGTCATCGCCGCCGCGTTCGTCAGCGGCGGCGCTATCGGGTCGGCGGGTACCCTACTCGCCCAGTGGATTCTCAAGGGCGTGGGATCCGGGTCGGAGCCGCCCCGCCGTGTCCTCGATGCGGAGCGCGACATCCTCCGTCAGGAGGTGGCCGAGCTCCACAAGCACCTGCGAAACATGGACGCCCGGTTGGATTTTACGGAGCGGTTGCTGGACGGCGCCCTTCCCCTGGCGCCGCCCCCGGAACGCATGCCGGCCCCCGAACTTCGGGAGCCGGATGACGCGGCCGAGGCCGCCGATGCAATGGAAGGCCGGGTCGACGAGCGACCCTGACGGCCTCAGCCCTTCTTGGCCTTGCTCTTCTTGGGCTTACGGCCCTGGTTCGGATGGTCCAGGTGCTTCCACGTCTCGCCCCGCCGCAGCATGTAGATGGTGCTGGGCGAAACGCCCAGCTTCCGCGCCCATTCGGCGCCGGACTGCTTCCAGCGATCGGCCTTCTCGTCCCAATCATCGAGGACCTTGATGGCCTGCTCCTTGGAGAGCTCGCTGTGAGGCGAGTTCTCTCCGCGAAGCCAGACGTTCGATCCGTACCAGCGGTCGACACGCTGGATGGGGCCCGGGATGTTGCGGCCGGTGTGGCCCAGGCAATAGTGGCGGACCTGGTCCACCGAAAAGTCCGGGTACATCCGCGCGATTTCCGCGTACAGATACCCGTCTTCGGCCAGTTCCCGCCACTTCACGACGATCTTGTCGTCGGGTCTCGGCATGTGCTTGTGCTCCGGTTGTGCAAAAAGGTACGAGGGCGGTTCTATCCCGTCCCACCCATTCGGTTCCAATACCGCACGTGCTACCCGCAAGCCGCGGGCCAACCCTCCGTCGTCCGGTCAGCCCGGCGTCGTAAGCTTGTGCGAAAACTGCTTTCTGAACTTCGCTACCTTCGGCGCGACGACGACCTGGCAGTAGGGCTGGGTGCCGTTTCGCTGGAAGTAGGCGTCGTGGTAGTCCTCCGCCGGATAGAACACACCCAACGGCTCGACGGTGGTGACGATGGGGTCGTCCCAGGGACCGTTCGCGTCGACGTCGGCGAGGACCGTGCGGGCTGTCGCCGCCTGCTCGTCCGAGTGGGTGAAGATGGCCGAACGGTACTGGGTCCCGACGTCGTTGCCCTGTCGGTTCAGCGTGGTGGGGTCGTGGATGCCGAAGAAGATCTCGAGGATCTCCGCGTAGGTGACGGCGTCAGGATCGAAGTCGACCTGCACGACCTCGGCATGACCCGTCTGTCCAGTGCACACCTGCTGATACGTCGGATTCTGGATGTGCCCTCCGGTGTATCCCGACTTCACCCGGGACACGCCTTCGACCATCTCGTAGACCGCTTCGAGGCACCAGAAGCAGCCACCCCCGAGGGTGGCGGACTCGGTGGCGGCCATCAGGACACCACCTTCGGTTCGTCCTTCTTCTTCGGACGCTCCCAGGGCTCCCACTCGATGTCTCTCGCGTACTTCTGGATCCACCGGATCTCCTCGATGTCGCGGATCCGCTGATGCCGGGGCTCACGGAACCCGTGGGGCTCGCGCGGGAAACGGAGATACCGGACCGTCTTGTCCTGATCCTTCAGCGCCTGGAAGAACATCATGCTCTGCGGCTCGGTGTCCGTCCGGTCGTTCATCCCGTGGAAGATGATGGTCGGGGTCGTGACGTTGGCCACGTGGGTCAGCGGTGAGCGGTACCGCCACTCGTCGGGGTTGTCCCATGGGGTTCCGCCGATGTACCACAGCGAGACGTCGTGGTTGAATCCGGGCCCGTACTCAGAGGTCCAGTCGGAGACCATGGCACCCACGGACGCGGCATCGAAGCGATCGGTCTGGGTGATGGTCCATCCGCCCAGGATCCCGCCGTAGCTCCACCCGCGGAGCGCCAGGTGGTCGGGATCGGCGATGCCTTCTTCGATGACGGCGTCGACGCCGGTCATGAGGTCCTGGTAGTCGCCGCCACCGATGTCCTGGATGTTGCCTTGCAGCAGCGCGTCGGTGTATCCCGAGCTTCCGCGGACGTTGGGGGAGAGCTGGGCGTAGCCCAGACCCGCCCAGACATGGGCCCGCCCATTGAAGGTGTTCGTGAAGACACCGGCGGGTCCTCCGTGGATGTGGAGGAGGAGAGGATCGGGGTCGCTGTCGTCGGCCACGGGGAGGGTGAGGATGCCCTCGATCTCGAGTCCGTCGCTGCTCTCCCACTTCATGAGGCGCGATTCGGCGAGGGCGATCTCCTCGGCGATCCACGGGTTGGCGTCGGTGAGTTGGACTCCCTCGCCTCCATTGGTGGGGCCGGCCCACAGATCCGGTGGTGTGTCCCAGTCCTGGAAGACGTACGCCATGCGGGTCCTGTCCCGGGAGAACGACGACGGGGCCAGCGATCCCGAGGCCTCGGTGACCTGCTCCACTTGACCGCTCGCCACGTCGAGGCGGAAGAGGTTGTTGTTCGTGCCCTGAAGGCCGCTGAACAGGATGGCCGACCCGTCGGGCGTCCAGACGAAGGAGCGGATGTTGCCGTCGTAAGCCGACGACACCATGGCCTTCTGGCCCGAATCCACGTCCAGGATCCAGATCTTGTCGAGGCGAAGCTCCCACTCCCCGTCGCTGGGCGCTTCGTACGCGAGACGCCGGCTGTCGGGGGCCCACGTGAGGCGACCCTCGGGTGCCTGGTTCGCCGTCAGCACACGGATCTGTCCCGACGGGACGTCCAGGAGGTGGATCTCCGAGAGATTGCTCTGGTTGCGTCGGTTCTCGGTGCGCGCGGTAAATGCGATCCGTCGCATGTCCGGTGACACGTCGAAGGAGCCGATGCGGTGCTCACCCTCCGTGAGGCGCGAGATCTCCTTGGACTCGACGTCGATGCTCCACAGGTCGTTCCACGACCCCCGCGTCTGTCCGTTGGGGCCCTCGTCGACGAAGATGGCGTCGGTTCCCTTCTTCTGCTCCGCCTCCACAGCGTCCGGCAGGGAATCCTCGGCCATGAATACGATGGCGGCCCCATTGTCCATCCACTGGTACGAGCCCACCGAGGTGGTGTGCTCGCTCAGCTGTACCGCCTCCCCACCGTCGGTGCGCATGACGAAGAGTTGGCGTTTGTCGTCCACGGAACGGGTGAAGGAGAGCCACGTTCCGTCGGGGGAGAACGAGAACGAGCTGCCACCCTCCTCGCCGATGTACCGGTACGGCTCGGCACTTCCGTCGGAGGGGACGCGCCACCAGGTCGTCTTGCGCTCGTTCTCGTCCCAGTCGAGCTCGGACCGGGAGAAGAGGACCCAGCTACCCTCGGGCGACATGAGGGCACCGCCCACCCCGACCATGTCGAGGACGTCGTCGGTGGTCATGGGGCGCCGGTCCTGGGCCTCGGCGGGCGAAGCCGAAACCAGGGCGAAGGCGAGGGCGGCGATGACCGCCGAGTACCGGAACGAGAAGGTGGAGTTGATCATGGTCGGACGATCCTTCGGAGAGTTCTGTTGTCCACGTGCCTGACCCGCCACGGACCGGTAAGGTTGAGACGAAACCCACCCGGGTAAAGCCACAGCCTCGGATGCCCGTCGACGCTCCTAGCGACTCCGTCGGCGCGCGGCCTCGACCACCCGCATGATCTCCTCGGTCACCCGGTCGGGGTCGTCCCGCTGGATGAGCGGCCCGCTTCCCTCGGCGGGAATGTGCCGCCCGAGGCTGAGGCCCCGAACCATGGACTGATGGACCTGGCGGGCGGCCTCGTTGAGAAAACGGGCGTCCCACCCGTCACCGTCTCGCCGGCGTGTCGCCGTCAGCACCGTCACCGGGATGCCGGCTGAGCGAAGCCGGTCGGTCCGTGCCGCGATGTGGTGCTCCACCACGCCGTCCGCGTTGGGACGCCGCCGCCTCTCTTCCCACGCGCTCCACTCCGCCTCGGGCATGCCGGGGCGCATGCGGCGAAGGAGATCTCCGTGGGCCGGCTCCACGAGGACGAGTCCTTCGACGTCCAGCGGTCGGTCGGCGGCGTACACCTGGGCGTACAGCCCGCCCAACCCGTTTCCGACGAGGATGTACGGGGCCTCTGCACCCAGCGCGCGGTGGATCCGGCGCAGCTCGTCGAGGAGTTCGTACCACCCGCGAGCCTCCGGCTGCGGTCGGCTCTGCCCCGAGCCGAGGCGGTCGTAGGCGCACGCCCCCACCCGTCCATCGAGACGCTCGAGGACCGGACGCCACGTCTCCACCGACGAGTCCTCGCCGTGAAGAAGCAGGACCTCCGGCTCTCCCGACGTGCACAGGGCGTGAACGCGCGCCCCCTCGGTGCGAACCACGAGCTCGCGAAGCCCCTCCGGCGGGGAGGCCCAGGGCACGGCGGCAACGAGGAGGGGCGTCGGGACAGCCACCCCGGCGGCGGCCAACATCACGGCGACGCCACCCGTGAACCTCGTCCTGCTCGTCCTGCTCATGTCACCCGCCCGGAACGACCTCGATATCGACCACGTCGTGCAGCGGTCTATACCCCAGCCGCTCGTAGATGGCATTCGACGTCGGATTCGCGAGGTCGGTGTACAGCATGCAGAAATCGAGGCCCTCGTCGAGAAGGCGCTGGCTGAGCGCCGCAACCAGAGCGCTGGCATAGCCGTTCCGACGGTGCTCCTGAGGGGTGTAGACATAGCCGACGCGGACGCCGCGAGGAGTCCGCCCCGTGGACACCGCCATGCATAGCGCTTCGCCCTCCACCTCCCAGACGAACACGTCGCCGGCGACGATGCGGCCCGCCATTCCCTCCCGCGAGGGTGGTGGGCCGACGCCGGTTTCGACGGTGAAGTCGCCGCCCCACCGCAGGGTCGTCGCGAGGTCGGCGGCCCCTGCCATCCGGAGCCGACCGGCGACGCCCTCCGGAGGAACCACCTCGTCCAAACGATACAGACGCTGCTTCATCCCTTCGGACCACGTTCCCCCTCGGCGGTGGACCCACGCCTCGGCGACGGCGATGGCCTCCCCTCGTGGCCCGAGCACCGAGGGGATGGTCTCGAACCGACCGACGAGGGCATCGGCGATGGCTGGAGCGGCCTCCTCGGGTAGATGGGTCAAGAGAACCTTGTGGGGCGGCGTCCGCATGACGCAGCCCGCCACCTCCCCTTCCGTCTCCACCGTGGCGTAGAAGACGTCGGGCTCCTCACGGCGTCGATTCGACGCCCGTTGGTACGCGAGGCTGAGGAAGAGGTTGTTGGAGTCCTCTTCCTGGCGAAGCCACCCCTCGGCCCGGGCCAGAAAGGCGCGGGCGTCGGCGTGGAGCACTACGACAGGCACGACCGGATGACCTCCACAGCACGGCTCACGTCGTCCTCGGAGACGTCACGGTGAATGACCGCCCGCATCCCGTGCGGTCCGTTGGGCAGCATGTGGAGGCCCTGCTCGTGAAGCCGGGTGGCCACGTCTCCGGCGTCGGTGTCCACGTGGAATCGGACGATGTTGGAGGCAACGCCATCCACGTCGACGGTGACGCCTTCGATGGTCGAGATCTCCTGGGCGAAGCGCCGGGCCTCGCCCACGTCGCGGTCCAACCCCTCACGATGGTGCTCGAGGGCGTAGAGAGCCGCCGCCGCCAAAATGCCGGCTTGGCGCCACCCTCCGCCGAACTGCTGCTTGAAGCGCCGGGCCCTGTGTATCGTCTCCGACGGGCCGGCCAGCGCCGAACCCACCGGGGCGCCCAGCCCCTTGCTGAAGCAGACGTACACCGTGTCGAAGGGTTCGGCGAAGTCCCGCTCGGACACACCGGACGCCGCAGACGCATGCCACAGCCGGGCGCCGTCGAGATGACAGCGGAGTCCGCGGGACCGGGCCGTCGCGCAGACGTCCCGAATCTGCTCGAGGGGCCAGACCGTCCCGCCCCCGGCGTTGTGGGTGTTCTCCACGCACATCAACGTGGCGGGCGATCCCAGGGTGTCGGGATTGAAGGGGTGGGTTCGACCCAGAGCGTCCTCGATCTCGTCGGAGGTGAACGTCCCGTCGGCGGAATCGAAGCCGTGCATGGAGACACCGCTGATGGCCGCCCCGGCCCCTACCTCGTTGATGACGATGTGCGCACGACGGTGGACGAGCACCCGGTCGCCCGGCTCGGTGTGGGTCCGGAGCGCCACCTGGTTCGCCATGGTCCCCGTGGGCACGAAGACCGCGCCCTCCTTGCCCAGAAGCTCGGCGGTCCGCGCCTCGAGCTCGTTCACGGTGGGATCGTCGCCGTACACGTCGTCGCCCACCGGGGCCCGGGCCATGGCCTCCCGCATGCCATCGCTGGGGACCGTAACCGTATCGCTTCTCAGATCGATCATCGCGCCACTCTACCGTCTCCACCCCGTCCCGTCGACCACTCCCCGTGCACCCGTCCTTGACGCACCGGCAGGGCCGTCCGCACTTCAGGGTCGCCACCTCGGTCCATCGAACACCTCGGGTCCCATGAAGAAGAACGCCAGGGTCATCCTCTGCGTCGCCGCCGCGCTGCCTCTCCTCCTCGCTGGATGCTCCGGCGGGTCGACGGAAGACGAGGCTCCCGTCCAGCGCAATCCGCTACTCCGCGCCGACGACTTCAAGGAGACGGCTCCCGCCGAATACCAGGTCACGTTGGAGACGTCGGAAGGCAATGTGGTCATCCAGGTCTACCGTGACTGGGCTCCCCTCGGCGCCGACCGCTTCTACAGCCTTGCCCGAGGCGGTTTCTACGACGACGCGCGGATCTACCGCGTCGTCCCGGGCTTCATGGCCCAGTTCGGTCTCAACGCAGACCCGTACGTGAATCAGGTGTGGAAGAGGGAGTTCCTGGTGGACGACCCGGTGGTGGAGTCGAACACACGGGGCCGCGTCGCCTTCGCCAAGGGCGGACGGCATACCCGGACCACCGAGATCTTCATCAGCTACAAGGACAACTCTGCCCTCGACGACGAGGGCTTCGCACCCATCGGCGAGGTCGTGGAGGGGATGGACGTCGTGGACGCCTTCTACAGCGAGTACGGCGACGGACCGCCCCGGGGCGACGGGCCGTACCAGGCCATGGCCCAGGCCCGGGGCAACGAGTACCTCGACGCCGACTTCCCCGAGCTCACCCGGATCGTCGGCGTCACGGTCACGCCGGGTAGCTGACTCCCCTCGTCGGACGAGAGCTCCGGGCCAAAGACGGCCCCTACGATCCGAGGGTGTTGATCCGCGCCACGTTCTCCACGGGAACGGCCGTGACCTCCGATGACGCGGCGTCGTAGAGGAAGACGAACGTCGCCGTGGAACCGAAGAGGTAGGCGGTGAAGGGTCGGGTCGCGTCCCGACCCTGATACGTGCCGGTCTGGAGCTGCACCTCCACACGTGGCGCTTCTCCACCCCGAACCCGTTCCTCCATCCGGCCCGAGTACAGAGCGGCGAAGATGAAGCCGTAGAGCACGAAGTAGATCACCAGCGCGGGCATCGATCGGCTCATGCGGCGGAGGCCGTCGGTGACGTACAGGTACTTGTACCAGCTGAAGCGCCGATCGAACCACGCGTCGCTGACCATGACGAACCACACCGCCGGGATGGCCACCAGGATGGCAAGGGTGGCCAGAGGATTGCGAAACGCCGCGATGAGGAAGTCGGAGAGTTGGGCGTACGCGAAGATGTCCACGCCGAAGCGACTGTAGTACGTCCAACTCGACAACATCCCGACGCCCGTCGCTGCCAGGTACCCCCCGCTCAACAGGAGGCCCGGATGCTGCCGGGCGAAGGCCCCGATGGACGCCCTCAGTGAGGACGCGGTCGAGCCCTCGTCAGCTGCCGCCATCCTCCACCATGTCCGAGGAGCTCGACGGCCGGTCCATCAGGGCATTGAAGAGGAACTTGTACGTGCCGTGGGTCTGGTGACGATGCTGGGGCCGGAACCCGATCATCACCACCGAACCCTGCCCCTTTTCCACTTCGACGATGGCCGCCATGTCGGCGATGGCTTCCTCGCCGAGGCGCCAGCCACTCTGAAGGATGTCGCGACTCGGATACGTAGCGACCCGGTGGACGTCGGAGCTGCGGTCGCCGCGTACCGTCTCGTAGACCTGGCCTCCCGCGAGGAAGGCGGCGAGGGCGTGCTCGGGCATCCCATACGCCAGCGGATGCGCCGTGTCCACGTGGATCTTCAAGGTCGAGCCGGGAGACCAGAAGTCGTTGCCCCAGACGCCGCTCACCGCGTTCACCACGGGTACGTCGAGATCGGCGAGGGGCAGCTCACCGGCTTGGGACATCGTCACCAAGGTGCCGCCCTCCTCCACGAACGCCTCCAGCGCCTCGAGTCCTTCCTGGCCGAAGCCGCTCCGGTACGACGGCGGGGTGTCGGACGGGTCGGGCCGGCCTTCCACCATCATCTGGCGCGAATCGTTGGGAAGAATGATGACGTCCCACCGGTCGGCCAGCTCGCCACGCTGGATCTCGGCGTCCATGATGGTCGTGTACGGGAACGAGAAGTCCTCGAGGAGCAACCGCGTCCACCCCTCGTCCATGTTGCCGCCGTAATAGCGCTGGTACATGCCGATGCGCTGCTGGGCCAGCGGATAGGTGGAGGCCGAGGGATCGGAGTCGAGGGCCTGGAAGTCCACGCCGGTGCTCTCGGCGATGTCCCTCACCACCGTCCCGTCGGCGTCGGCGGAGACGATGAAGTCACCGCGGTGGAAGCCGGTGCCGTCCTCGTGGGCCCGACTCACCTGGGCCCCGGCCGCGAAGAGCATGTTGGCCGCCTGGAAGGCGTCGTTGGACCTCCCGTCCAGCACGTACCCGTAGGCACCGACACCCACCGTCCCGCTGGGGTCGATGGTACGCATGACCCGGGTCGTGGCTACCGAGACGGGTGAAGCCGCCGGATGGACGGTGACCCCCATGAACTCCGCCAGATTGTCCGTGGACATGTCATAGGGCCGGATGGGGTTGCCGTCCCGGTCGCGCGTGTAGCTGTTGTCCGGGTAGTTCGTCTGGCCCAGGAGCCAACGCGCCACGCCCTGCTTGGGCTGGGCCATGGACACGACGTACGAACCGCTCTCGTACGCACGACCCTCATGGGTGAAGTCCCGGCTGGCCCGCTCCACGGTGATGCCCTGGAGGATGAGCTTGTTCACCATCTTCTGCATGGTGAGGCGGTCGTGTTGCTCCGCGGGGATGACGTACGCCTTTACCGCCGCGTCCCTGCCCCG
>ERZ869936.1053-NODE-1053-length-21458-cov-18.038686_pt1 | contig 21458 bp, 16 predicted proteins | sample MGYA00520876_ERZ869936 | MGnify/ENA primary metagenome ERZ869936 (study PRJEB32218, sample SAMN09650985) | biofilter metagenome | isolation source: enrty point of leading RO module | place: Saudi Arabia: Thuwal, RO plant located on Red Sea | collected 2016-02-17...
CCTGTCGACATACGATGGAGGGGAGATCGTCCAACTCTTCTAACGAGGCAGGGCCTCGGACCATGCGAGCTGCCGCTCGAAATCGGGAACCCGCTCCCGTTGGTCGCTGAAACTTGACTCAAGTGCAGCAACTTCCAGGAAGGAAGAAAGTAACCTAACGAGGCAGGACTTTGGACCATGCGAGTTGCCGCTCGTAAGCGAGAGGCCTGATCCGTTTCGGGGCTGAGGAGCCCTCGGCATAGAGTCTTTCGAGGCCGTGGTGATTCGTCCCTACGGGGGAACCGAAACCGAAGTGTTCATCGAAATCGAAGAGTGCAATGAAGAGACCGCCTTTTTCCCTGAGCCAAGCACGGCTCGTTCCGCTTTGTGTCGTCGCGCTCATGTCCGTCGGATGCGGGCCCGACCTGGAGGGGGCGCCCGACGTGGTGCCGGTGACCGGAACAGTCACCATCAATGGTGAACCGTTCGCAGGCGCCGGCGTGTCGTTTCGTCCCGACACAGACAAGGGCAACGAAAGCGGATTCATGCCGGGCGGCGCGACGGACGCCAGCGGCAAGTACGAACTGATGGCGACCGCCGGCGCGAAGGGCGCGCCTCCTGGATGGTACAAAGTCGTCGTCATGCCGCCTTCGGCGCCTCCGGGATCCGACGAAGTGGTGGAGGTTCCCGAGTACAATCAGAAGTATCAGGATCCGGAGCAGACCGACCTCTCGTTTGAAGTTCCGCAGAGCGCCGAGCCGGTCGTCATCGACATCGATCTGGAGCCATGAACGCCGTCCTTTACCCGGTGACGAGACGGCGCTGAGTTCAACCGGTTTGTCGTCAGTTATTGCGTGAACAGACGGCGCTGATGATCCGCCACACGCCTCGGCGGGCGGGCGTTGATCCGTCGCAGGCTTCGTAGAGCATGCGGAACGGTTCTCCGGACTGCGCCGCCGGGTTCCAGATGACGCACATCTCCGAGCACTTTGCGGCATCCCATTCATTCGAGGGAGACAGCACCGGTTGCGGCGATCTGGTCCATGACAGGCCGTCGGCGGAGTCGGCCGAGAGAATGTCGGCTCGTTGCGGCGTGCCGTAGCCGGCGTAGTACATGAGATACTTCCCGCCGGCGGGCCGCATGATCTCGGGAGCAAACGCCGCGCAATGGTCATACCGGTTGTCCGCCGTGATCCGCCAGCCAGGCTCCTGCTCAAATGCCAGCCCGTCACTGGAGACCGCGCTGATGATCCCCGCTCCGTGGACGCCGCAGTACAGCCGGCATCGTCCGTCGTCAAGGAACGCGATGCGAGGCGACGAGAGGTTGCGATTGCTCAACGCGAACCTCGTGCCTGGTTCGACGGTCCACTGCAGACCGTCGGCGGAAACCGCACTGCGAATTGAGTTCTGCCTGGATTGCGGTCCGTCGCAGCATTCGTAGTACATCCGCAGTCGGCCGCCGCTTTCGAGGCACGGCACGACGTCTCCCGAGACAACACGGAATTCACCCGCGCCTCCCTGCTGCGGAGTCAGCCGGACACCCGGTTCGGGAGTCCAGGCCGCCCCATCTGATGAGAATGCGCTGAGAATCCGGGCGGTCGAATTGTCGTAGTCGTTCGCTCCGTCCGGAAATCCGGTGCGTGGCAGCAACTGGGTGTAGTAGAGGCGATACCCGCCGTCCGGCAGCGCCACAACCCTCGGGGCCACCGCTCCACACAGCCCGGATCGCACCGCTTCGGGACGCCACACGGCGTCCGGTTCAGGAGCGATGTCGTTGTCCGGTGGCGCGTCGATGGCGACGCCCTCACTCGACCAGATTCCTTCCGGTGCGCCAGGTGCGGCGTGGAGAAGTGGACTGGCTTCACAGGTCCGCGACAGATCAATCACGATGGCTCCATCCGCCGGCCCGATGCGGAAACCGAAATCGTTCTCTCAGTCAAACGAGTCTTCCCACGCCTCGAACTCGGCGATCAGTTTGGCGAGGGTCTCCGGGTGAGCGTCCGCCAGGTTATGGGACTCGGATAGATCGTTTTCCAGATTGTAGAGCTGCCACGGCTGGTCGGGTCGTTCGCGGACGATCTTCCAGTCGCCCATACGGAGTGCCGAGTGATTGCGATAGGAAAAGTAGAATGACTTGTGCGGCGACGGCGCACCTTCGGTCAGCAGGGGGAGCGGGTCTTTGCCGTCGAAGACAACATCGTCGGGGAGGGCCGCTCCCGACAGTCGCGCACATGCGATCAGGAGGTCCGGCGACCAGAACGGCTCGTCGATGACCGTTCCTGCTTCGATTTTTCCGGGCCAGCGTGCGATGGCGGGAACGCGCAGGCCGCCCTCCCAGCAGGTCACGCCTCCGCTTCTGAGCGGATCATTGACGCCGACATCGAGCCCTTCGCGATCGAGGCGGAAGGCGCCATTGTCGGACATGAAGAAGACGAACGTGTTCTCGCGCTGCCCGGCCGCAGCGAGGGCGTCGAGCACGCGGCCGATCGCGGCGTCGAGCGCATAGACGACCGCCTCGTACCGTTTCCGGGGGGTGGATTCCTCCGGCGAGAGGCCGATCGCGTCGAACGCCGAGTCGGGCGCTTGCCAGATGTTGGGTTCTCCGGGCCGTTTGTTGCCGGCAGTCGGAAAGTGCGGGGCATTGAACGGCAGGTAGCAGAACCACGGGTCATTATCCCGGCTGTGCCGCTGGATGAAGTCGATGGCCGCCTCCGCGAAAATGTCGCTGGCATAGTCGCCTTCGCGATGCAGCGGCTCGACACCTTCGTAGAGATCGTGCTGTTCCCGGTAGTTGTGCTGGTAGTAGTCCATGTTTCCCGAGGCGTGGCCGATAAACTCGTCGAAGCCCCGTTCGGTCGGCCGCGACCCGGGTGCGAAACCGATGTTCCATTTGCCGAAGCACCCTGTGTCGTAGGGCGTCGGCGCGTGTCCGAGATACTGCGGGATCAAGCGTTCGCTGTGATCGAGACCCACGCCGTAGTTGCCTTCGACGCCGGGAAGCTGGTCGAGCAGCCCGTGCCGCTGGGCGATGCGTCCCGTGAGCAGGCACGCGCGTGAGACCGTACAGGTGGGCGATGCGGTGTAGAAGCTGGTGAGCCGTGCGCCCTCGGCGGCGAGTCGATCCAAGTTGGGTGAAACGATCTGCGAGTCCGGATTGAACGTGGCAAGGTCGCCGTAGCCCAGGTTGTCGCACGTGATGAGCAGGATGTTGGGAGGCCGATCGCTGCCGGGGGCCGCAGCGTCTCGCTGAAGCGATGTTTCGGCGGAGTCGGCGGCGAGCAGTTCGCGGATGGCGTCCATCAAGACTGCCTCGACCTGCGGGGCGACGCGCGAGACGATACCGGTTTCGTACCCGCCCTGGCTGTAGGCGATCTCGGTCCCGATATAGCCGGGCCCGTAGTCCCCGTAGGCCGCCATGGCGATGAAACTCTCCGGACGCATCTGCTGCGCGGCGAGTTGATATTCGACGAACAGTTCTCCCGGCATGTGAAGCACCCGGGCGGTGCCGAGCGTGAGGCAGGAGAGCGGAATGCGATGCGCGTTTCGCATGCGGCGGACAAACACAAGATCGCGCGCAGCGCGAAGGCGGGTCTTGCGGGATTGCGACGCATCCTCGAGCTTTGCGACGAGTTCGGATTCCTGCAACACATCACGGGTCGGCAGTGAGACGGGCCGCACGGCCCAGTCGACGTCGCTTGCGGTGATGAGCGATTTTTCCTGCGACTCCCAGGCGCGCTGCATGCCGTCCGCAAGTCGCTCCGCGAGTTTCGGCCGGTTTTCCGGAGAGCCGTCGTTGTATTTCCCGGCTGCGACATTGCCTGCCGCTCCATTGAAATGGACGTGCCGGACGCCCGGAATCGCCTGTTCACGAATGTCACGCGCGATCCCGACGAAGTCCCAGTTGACGCTTCCTTTTCCGTAATAGCTCTGCGGATGAGTGGCGTAGTAGGTCATGACGACCAGCGGCTGATCGTCGTTCCAGAACGCGATGAGTCGTACGAGGGGGTCGATCACACCCTCGGGAGCGTCACGGGCTGCGGGGTTTCTTCCGCCGGAACTCTGTCGTTGAATCACAACGCGACCGTCCGGGCCAAGAATGCGTCGATTCGAGGCGACCTTCTCGACCGTTCCCGCACCGAACCCGACGTGTGTGACCGGCTCCAGATGCTCAAGCGATTCTTTCGCAGCGTCGCCGAGACGATCCATCACGTCGGCGTCGAAATCCGGATTGGAGAACTCCCGAGCAAGCCCCTGTTCGGCGAGCAGCCGTTCGGTCGCGAAGTCGCTCCCCGGCGCATCATGCTGATGAAGTACGTGCAGCGCGACGCGTTCCGGCGTCGTGCCGACGGAATGAGCAATCGCTGCGCGGAAGGAGTCGTAACTCTCGTTGCCGATTCCCACCCAGTCGAAGGCGCACAGCACAATGGGATCGCCGGCGCCGACCAAGACAACGCCACGGGCTGTCAGCGGTGTCACGATCTCCTGAGCAGGAGTCACGTTGCCGTTGCACAACGGCGACCCCAGCGGGGGCGTTGCATCGATCTGAAAACTCGCGATGTGGAGCGAGTGGTCGTCGGCCGTGACGGAGTCGAACGGGAACGACGACAAAGCCGCAAGAACCACCAGGAAAAAGATTCGCATAGGAGCCTCGTGCCCTGTCAGGGCTGTCAGTTACACACAAGTCGGCTGGGACCCGGCCCCGATAAACCGGGCCCCGGGGATTCTCGAACAGGACACAGATTTTCGCGGACTTGGCGGATCAGTACGGATTCTGTGGGGAATTCCTTCCAGACGCGGCAGCGACGAGACCGCATCGACCCATGCGTGAATACTCTGCACCCCATAGAAAGCCATCAGCGAAAATCGGCCCAATCCGTGGTCATCCGCGTTCCATTCGAATCACTCGGAGAGTCACTCAATCCCAAACATCTGAATCGGCGAACCACTCGGTTGCATCCACTCGGTGCATCTTGGAGCAGTTCCGCGCAAGGCACTGATCAAGCTCATCGTAGCAACTCTGTACAACTCACGGTGAGAATCTTCGTGTGGCGCACGAATTTCGCGTGCAGCAAGTTCCACGTTCTGGACAGCCGACTCGACGGAGCGAGTCGGCTACATTGTTTGCGGCCGGAGGCCGCGCTGGGATGCACCGTGTGCCCCAACTTTGTGGGTCCTGCGTCGGGGTGATCGAACCCGTCAGGCCGGTGCGAGAGCGACGGATGCAGGCTGCGAAACATCGTGCTACGCTCACGCACCGCCATAGCGACTCGCGGATCTGAAGAGGGAGAAGTTTTTGCATCCGGTTGAGAGTGCTCGATTGAAATCGAAACGCGCCGCGTTGTGTTCGCTGTTTGTCGTCGCGAGTTGCTTTCTTGTGCTGCGCGTCCCGCTGATGTATCGCCAGTCCGGGGGGCAGGATGAGGACTGGTTTTCGGTTCCGGGTTTCACCATCGCGACGGAAGGCGTGCCGCGCGTCCCGTATGCTCCGGAGCGCCGCCGGGAGAGCGTCTTCTACAAAGCGGACCAGGTTTTGACGGCCTTGCCGCCCGCGTTTTTCTATGCTCAGGCGCCGTGTTTTTCTCTGCTGCCGGCGGGATTCGGAACGGCTCGCCTGCCGTCAGCGATCGCGGGTCTCGTGGCAATCTGGCTCGTCTACCGACTGGCGCTAATGCTGGTTGGCGACGAAACGACGGCCGTGGCTGCGGCCGCGCTGTATTCGCTTTCGCGGGTCTTCTACTTCCCGGCGACAATGGCTCGTCCGGACATGTTGTGCGGCATGTTCGGCCTCGCAGCGCTCTGCGCGACCTTGAACTGGTCGCGCCGGCCAACGCTCCTGCGGCTGGTCTCGTCGGGAGTCCTGTGCGGCCTGGGATTGCTCACGCATCCGTTCGCGATTGTGTTTTGCCTCCAGATCGGCGTGTGGGTGATGTGGCGCAGCCCGGACTGGAGGCGATCGCTGCTGCATGGGGCCCTTCTCACAGCCGCTGCACTCATCGTCCTCTCGGCCTGGCTGCCGCTGATCCTGATGGACACAGACGCCTTTCGGCACCAGTTCATCGACAACGTGTTCGACCGGCCGGAGCCCGGGACGCTGTGGCGGATTCTCTGGCCGTGGCCTTACCTGCCGCACCAGGTTGAGCTCGTGGGGGAGCGCACCGGAACGTGGCAGGGTCTGCTCATGCTGGCGGGTCTGGTGTTCATTGCGTGGGACGCCGTGCGACGCCGGTCGCCGGGAACCGTTCTGCTGGCGTGGCTCACGTTCTCCTCGCTTTACCTCATGGTCGCCTGCCTCGGGCTGCATGCCTCGAAGGGATATTGGTGCTACCCGGGCGCGCTGGTGATGATTTGCGTCGCCGGGACGCTCTCCCGTCTCTCCGAACTGTTATTTCGGCGGCTGCGATATCGGGCAGTCGTCTGGTCGGCGGCCGTTCTGGTGATGCTTCCCGGGCTCGGACTGCGCACCTGGGTCGCCCATGTTCGGCATTGGAACGACCCGAACTATGACAGCCGGCGGTTCACGCGCCTGCTGATGGAACGGTTCCCGCAGGAGGAACGCCTGGCCGTCGATCCCGCCTATGTGTTCGATGCGTGGCTGTTGCATCGCAACGTGATTCTGGGCGTGGAGGCGGAGCGGTATTTCGAAGTCGGTCAGTTCGATTTCGACAAATTGATAGTGGCCCGATACGGTTTCGACAACGATCTGCCTGACCGACTCGGCACAACGCTTGTCTCGCGTTTCGGGGCGAAAGACGACCTGTTTGCCTGCTACGCGGAGGTTTACGAGCCTTCTCTCGAAGAGGTTTCCGAGGCCAACTCGGATGACAACTCGGACGGGGATCCCTGAAGCTGCGGTTGCGACTGATGAGGACGCTCGAACCGGTCTCGAACAGTTGGAAGACGCCGATTCTCGGAACTTCCCCCGCCGAGTCAGCTACCTGCGATAGTAGTCGCCCTTGGCGAGCAGCTTTTCGAGGAGGGCGTACAAGACGATAAACAGGTAGCGGCTGCCCATCTCTCTCATCTGGAGCTTGGAGGAACCGACGCGCCGATTGCGCCATGAGATCGGAATCGTCTCGTATTGGTAGCCGCGAATGATCGCCTTGAGCGGCAGTTCGACCGTGAGGTTGAAGTGATGGGAGACGATTGGACGGAGGCCGTCGATCACGTCCCTGCGATACGCCTTGAAGGCGTTGGTAATGTCGTTGTGGCGCAGTCCGAACAGGACTTTGATGAACCAGTTCGCCAGCCGGTTGACGTAGAGCTTCAGTTTCGGATAGTCGATCACCCTGGCGCCTTTGATGAAACGCGATCCGAAGACGCACTCGGCGCCGTTCTTGAGAGCGTCGTAATAGCGGAGGAGATCTTCCGGGGAGTCCGAAAGGTCCGCCATCATGATGCAGACGCACTCGCCGCGAAATTCGTTGAGTCCGCGACGGACCGCGAAACCGAAGCCGTGCGGCGGGTCGTTATTGATGTACCGCACTTGAGGGTGGCTGTTTGCGAGGGACTGGAGGACTTTCTCTGTTCCATCGGTGCTGTTGTCATTGATGACAAGGATCTCGCAATCCGCGATGTTCCGTTCTGCAAACGCCGCGAGGATCGATTCGACGGTCTCGCGAACGCATCCCTCCTCGTTGTGGGCGGGGATCACCACCGAGAGAAACACACCGGCCTGTTCGTTGCCCGGTTGCAATTCCGCGACGTTGTTCTGATCGGGTCTGGTCATGCGTCTGGAATCAGAATCGGTTCCAGCGCCGGTGCATCCGCCGCAATCCACTCGTGGATTTCTGTAACGATCGTCTCGGGCGATTGCTGTGGACGCCACTCAAGATCGCGAGAGACTTTCGTCAGATCGGACGTGTAAATCCGCACGTCAAACGGATGCGTCTCGGGAACTGCTCCGATCGGAACCTGCTTCCCGGTCGCCTGCCGGCAGAGTTGTGTGAGTTCCAGGAGCGACACGGATTGTTCCACTCCTCCGCCGATGTTGTAGACCCGTCCGTCCCAGATGTCGTCGCGGTCCAACTGCTCGACGACCAGGTCAAACAGATCCTGGACGTGAAGCACGTCGCGGACCTGTTTTCCACCGCCGCCAAAGCCGATGTAACGCAGCGGACGCTCGAAATAGTGATGAGCGACCCAGAGCGTGACCACGCCCTGATCGACGCGGCCCAGTTGCCCGGGCCCGGCCAGGACGCCGCAACGATTAATCAGGACCGGCAGACCATAGGCATGGCCGTACTCCTGCAAGATCATTTCGCTTGCCAGCTTGCTGGTCCCGTAGAATGACCGCGGCCCATCGAGCGGACATTCTTCGGAGATGCCGGCCTGCGTGACTCCGGGAAATTCTTCCTCCGGCGTCCAGCAAAACCGGGTCTCTTCTTCGACAAAGGGCACGCCGTTCAGCCGCGCAATCGGGTAGACCCGGCTGGTCGAAAGGAACAGCACACGCGCCCCGCAGGCCCGCGCGGCCTCCGCGCAGTTCAGCGTGCCGAGCAGGTTGATATTGAGAACCGGCAACGGCGATCCGGTCGCGCCCGCCAGAGCCGACGGCTCCGCCGAACAGTCGATGAGCAAATCGAAGTTCCCGATTCCGGCGAGATCTTCGGGATTTCGCACGTCGCCATGGACGAATTCGACCCCGTGCCGTCGCAACCGCGGCAGCGCGAGTTCACTTCCTCGACGCCGCAGATTATCAAAGGCAATCACTCGCTGCCGCGGATCCCGCTCGCGAAACGCGATGGCGAAGCTCGCCCCGACGAACCCGGCGCCGCCCGTGATCAAGATCGTGGGAGCAGTAGCCTCGGCGCTCGTCGTCATTCACCCGCCCCCGCGCTCGGCCTCTTCCCGGCCTGCAAGGCTTCCGCCATTTCGTTGTAAATGTCGTCGAGAGATCGCGTGATCGACCAGCCGGGAAAGTGCGACTGCAGTTTGCCCAGATTGCTGATATAGCAGATGTGATCGCCCACACGGTTCTGCGGCTCGTAGGTTCGCTTCAGCCGCCTGCCGAGCGCCTGTTCCGCCCGGTCGATCGCCTCCAGTACCGACACGCTGTTCGCCCGCCCGCCGCCGATGTTGTAGACCTCTCCGGGACGCGGATTCTCGTAAAAGGCGTGTAGCGCACGGCAAACGTCGAAGGCGTGAATGTTGTCGCGGACCTGTTTTCCCTGGTAGCCGTACACCCGGTAGGTTCGCCCCTCCGCCGTCGCCCGCATCACGTAAGCGAGAAACCCGTGCAATTCAACGGCACTGTGCTGCGATCCGGTCAGACAGCCTCCCCGGAAGCAGGCCGTCTTCATTCCGAAGTATCGTCCATACTCCTGGACCATAATGTCGGCCGCGACCTTGCTCGCTCCGAACAGGCTGTGCAGAGTGCGGTCGATCCGGCACGTCTCATCGATCCCGTCCCGGTGTTCGGGATTCGCGTAATCCCAGCGAGTCTCCAGTTCCACCAGCGGCAACTCGTTGGGGGAGTCGCCGTAGACCTTGTTTGTGCTTAAGAAGCAGAACACCGCTTCCGGCCGGTGGGACCGTGTGGCTTCCAGCAGATTCATCGTGCCCACGGCGTTCACGTCGAAATCGTCAAAGGGACGGCGAGCCGCCAGATCGTGAGACGGCTGAGCCGCCGCGTGGATCACGAAGTCGAACTCGATCTCCCGGAAAATGCGGGATACGGCTGCACGGTCGCGGATGTCCAGGTCGTGATGCTGGAACTGCGTTGTTGCCTCGCGCAGCCGCGCCAGATTCCAGTTCGTGTCTCCGTCCGGGCCGAAAAACTCCCTCCGCAGATTGTTGTCAACGCCGTGCACGCGCCATCCCAAGCGGTCGAAGTACTCGACTGCCTCCGATCCGACGAGGCCGCTGCTGCCGGTGACAAGCAAAGTCTTCAAGAGTTGGAGTCCCGGTCGGTCGGCGGAGGTGTTCGGAAGGTCGACGCGCTGGAAGACGATGCGCCGAACTCCAGAATCATGGATCGACGGACCACTCAGGCGATCCCTCCAGGAGATTGCCCCCGCGTTTCTCCCGTTCCGCCACGCGGAGCAAGTCCGCAGCACGAGCGTCTCGGGCCGGCCGGCCGATCTCCGCCGGAAGCCATAACCCTTTTTCCCGAAAGCACTTGTAAAATTGCCCGGCTAGGATTTGAACCTAGACTAAATGATCCAGAGTCATTCGTGCTACCGTTACACCACCGGGCAGTTGTGAGTTGTTGGTCGGACTCAATCGCGATTCGGACCGATCTCTCACCGCTCAACGGCATGCTATCAACTCTCGTGCAATGCGAAAAGCCGAACGTTTTCGCATGACGGGCGGTAGGGGCGGTTCGGAATCGCGCGATGCGCCGTTGACGACGGCGATGTTCTCCGCGGTGTCGACGTACGCGGCGGTTGGATTCGATGACTCACGATGAATCACCGCCGCGTGAATCGAGCGTTCCTCGCCGTCTTCGAGAAGCTATCATGCATTCGGTCGGCAGCGGCAGACGGTGTTTGCAAGAGAACCCGGGTCGGATCAAGCCGAAGCAGTGCATGGCGGATGACGCGTGCGTGAATCGCTTTCATTGATGTGGGCAGAGATCTCCCGCGCGATGCGTCCGGCGGATCTGTTGGATATCGCGCTGGTGGCCTGCCTGCTCTACGTCGCCCTGGCGTGGCTGCGGCGACGCGGAACGTACAGCGCCGTGGCCCTGGTGGCGGCGGTCCTGATTATCTATCAGGCGTCCCAGTGGCTCAATCTTTACCTCACGCTGGCTCTGTTTCAGGTGGGAATGACGGCGCTGCTGCTGGGATTCCTGATCGTCTACCAGGAGGACGTGCGGGCCGGCATCGAACGCCTGATGTCCCGGCGAAGCTGGAAGGCAGTCGGCGGAGAACGCGAGGAATCGCTGATTGGAAGCTTGATTGAAGCGCTCGCCAAGATGGCGCAAGCGAAGACTGGAGCACTGATCGTGCTCCAGGGCCGGGAGCCAATCGGCCGGCACGTCAATGGGGGCGTGTTGCTGAGAGGCCGGGTGAGCGTCCCCCTGCTCCTGAGCCTCTTCAACCGGAAGTCTCCCGCGCACGATGGCGCCGTCATTATTCTTGGAGACAAGATCGAACGGTTCGCCGCCCATCTGCCGCTGACCGGCGATCTCGATGAACTCGGCGAACGGGGCACCCGGCACGCGGCGGCGCTGGGGCTCAGCGAACGCTGCGACGCACTCGTCTTCGCTGTTTCCGAGGAGCGGGGCACGATCGCCGTCGCCGAGCACGGTCGATTGCGGGAACTGTCGTCTGCGACGGAATGTCGCACGCTGTATGCGCAATTCGTCGACGACCGCGATCTCGCTGAGCGAAGATCGTGGTCGAAAGTCGTCTCCGTGAAAGAATGGGCAACGGCGGGGGTGGCCGTCATCGTCTCGGTCATCCTCTGGATGCCGTTCGCAACGCGCAGCGTCGAAGTCGTCCAGCAAACCCTCGACATTCCCCTGGCTTTCGCCGGCGCTCCGGAAGGATGGATGGTGAGCCGGCCGAGTTCCCAAACGGTTGAAGTGACGTTGTCCGGCTCTCCGAACGCGTTCAGCCTCCTCAACCCGGAGAAAATCCGCCAGTCGGTTCAGCTTCCACCGCCCGGGGGCAGGAAGTACGTCTTCGTCGATCCGGAGGACCTCGATGGATTGCCCGAGGGATTGACGGTTGTCGAAGTGCGTCCGCAGTACATCCGCGTCGGCATGGAGCGGCAACCCACTGGGGAAACTGCGGCGCCAGAAGACGGGAAGAACTGAGGCGAGAGGCGGTGATTGTTCTCAGCCGCCACCGGGGCCGCCCCTGCGTTCGCGGCATTTACCGGTGCTGAGCTTCCGGCGACGGCGTGCTCGATGATCGCTCAGGGCGATCTGCGAGGAACCGGGGACGATGCGGCCGGCCCGGCCGATTTCGGCCTCTTTCAGCGGAACTGGTTGTGACGTCTGATGATACGCAACCGGCAAGAATGCGGCACGCTGCTTGCAACATCGACGCCGTGCGCCAACACACCCACAGTGAGAGAATCATGCAGAACTTACTCACCGACATGATGCCGTACGCTCCGCTGTTGATTGCCTCGGCAGCCATTGTTGTGGTCGGACTGTTGATCGCGACGCTGGGAAACAAGACCCGGTCGGTGATCGGCCACGTCTGCCGTGTCGGCCGGAAGCCTGCGCGGTTGGAAGTCCCGCAGTGTCAGGGGCCGATCGCCCTCTCCGTGAGGACGATCGATCCTCAGCACGTCTGGATGCGGATTGAAGCCCCCACCGACACGACTCTGCGCATCGCGGGCGATGGAGAGGAGTCGCGGGAACTGCGCTGCTCCTGCAAGCCGACGCCGCGTCAAGGGGTGTGACCTGCCGGGGCGAGTCGCGTACACTGCTGTAGGCTCTCGCTCAGTGCGACCGTTCACCTGTGTGTCGGTCGCGCGAGAGCGGCTGCCGGTTTCCGCGAAAGCATTCCGGCCGATTGCGGCCCAAACCAGCCTTTCCGACGCGACACTCGCCTGGCAGGCAACCAGTTAATCTGATGCGCACTTTGCTGATTCTGATTGCCCTGCTGACTCTCGTGCCGGTGCTGGAACTGGTCATCCTGCTTCAGTTCCATCATGCAATTGCTTCGCAATGGGGGGGCGGGACCGGGCTTCTGCTGACTGTCGGCACGATCGCTTGTACGGGAATCCTCGGAGCAGCGCTTGCCCGCAGGCAGGGGCTGAATGTTCTGAACGAACTGCGGATGCGAATGAATCAGGGAAAGTTTCCGGGCCAGGAGTTGCTGGACGGAGTCCTGATTCTGACGGGCGCCGTCCTCTTGCTGACACCGGGACTGCTGACAGACGCCCTTGGTTTCAGCTTCCTCATTCCGGCAAGCCGCCGCGGCTATCGGCGGCTGTTCAGCCGCTGGGTGCGCGGGACGATTCAGATCCGGAGCGGCCGGGTGATCGACAGTTCAACCGCCGAGAGACCGCACGACATGATTCAACGTGATGGTTAGTGCAAATTGCTTTACCATGTGTCCGCGTCGAGCGGTGTTTGGGCTGTCTAGGACGAGAATCCGCGAAAATCCGTGTTCTGTTCGAGAATCCCCTGGGCCCGTTTCCTCGACGCCGGGTCCCGGCCGAGTTGTGTGGAACTGACCTGGCTACAATCGCGTTGCGAACAACATCCATCCATCGACTCCTACCGGACCCCGATTCCAGCACCATGGCCAGCCCGCAGACAGACCCGCGCATCACGTCAATCCAGCCGGGCGGTGGAATCGTGATGCGGCTCGAACTCGCGTGGGGCTGCGTGCGGCGGTGGTATCTGTGGGTCTTCCGACGGGGTTACATCCAGCGGATGGAACGGACGCGCAAGGGGAGTGAGAACGTCTGCCCGCATCCGGTGTTCGATCCCAGGGACGTCAAGTTTTTCCGCAATCTGGGCGGCTACCACTGGGAGACCAAAGACGACCCGTTCGCCTGGCGCGACCGGCTGCCGTTCGCCCGAGTGGGACTTGCCGAGTTGCTCGTGTTCTCCCTGCTGACGTTCGTCCCGGCCGCGTTCTGCCTGTGGGCGCTGTTCGGACTCGGCGCGCGGGGAGCGTGGGGCTGGTTCTTCGGGATCGACGCCGTCGTGCTGCTGGTGATCGGCGGCCTGATCGTGTGGTTCTTTCGCGATCCGCCGCGGCGGATTCCCACGGGAGAGGGCGTGGTCGTTTCTCCGGCCGATGGAAAGATTGTCGAGATCGAGGAATTGGAGCACGATGAGTCCATCGGAGGCCCGGCGCTGAAAGTGGGGATCTTCCTGTCGATCTTCAACGTGCACATCAACCGGGTGCCGATGGCCTGCCGGGTGGAATCGCTCTCCTATGAGCCGGGAAAATTCCTCAACGCGCTGCGTCCCGAGTCGGCCCGCGAGAATGAACGGATGATCGTCAAGCTGCAGGAGACCGGCCCGCGCGCGCGAAAGCTGATCGTGAGTCAGATCACGGGAGCGATCGCCCGGCGGATCGTCTGCTGGCTCAAGCCGGGGGATGAACTCGCCGTGGGCGAGCAGTTCGGGATGATCAAGCTCGGCTCCCGGACGGAACTGTTTATGCCGCGCGAACCGGGACTGGATGTGTGCGTGAAGAACGGTCAGACGGTCAAGGCGGGGAGTACGGTGGTTGCTCGCTATGCGCAGAGCGAATAGTCGACTTGCGGTCTCAACATCTCCGCCATGGCAACTGAGGTCATTCAGTTCTGTTGAAAGAATGCGATCGTCGAGAGGACGGCGATCATCAGAAAGAATGTTCCGGCGGCGCCTAGCAGCACGCGTCGACCGATGCTCGGTTTCAGTTCACCCGGGAGCAACACGGAGTTGACCGCAATCGTGTGCCAGCAACTGATGCCGAGGGCGTAGTTGTAGATGTTGGTCGAAATCACGAGCAGCGTCGTCGGCCGCGCCGAGAGCAGCAGAACGATGCCCGCTGCCGCGTACACACAAAGGACGCCGAAGTAGACTTTTGAAATGTGTTGAGGATCGACTTGCCGCAACCTGCGGCTGGCCGTCCAGAAGACATCGACCCATCGGCGAAGCACGCCGTCCGCTGTGGCAATGACGCTCGTCCCGAGAACGAGAAATCCGCAGAAGATCGTCATGTAGAAGCAGAAGTTCCCGAGCGATCCGCCGACTGCGTCCTGAACGCCGCCCGCCGTCATCACCGCCGCCTGATCCTTGTTCTCCAGCACGAGGCCGCGTTCGAGGAACTGGACGGACAGCATGCTCGGCAGCGCGAGCCCGATGAAACAGGCCGGCATCCAGACGACGAGCTGGTCGCGCGAGATGTGCCGCACCCAGCCTTTCCAGCGGCGAAGCGAGTCCTTCGTAATCTGGAACACCTTGCCGACGTGAGAGAGGTGGATCGTCTGCCCGCCGATGATGCTGGGAATCGCGCCGACTTCGCTCCCCATTCCCCACCCCTGATCGCGGGTGTAGTTGCTGATCGGCGTATTGGTGAGTCCGCCGTTGCCGGCGATGGCGGCCATCGCGGCGAGGATTCCCACGGCCGTCATGTCGATATTCGGGAAGCCGTTGCCTGAGAAGAGACTGACGAAGATGTTGTCGAGCGCGGCGGGATTGCTTGCGTCGACCACCGGAACGGTGCCGAACTTGAAGAAACCGCTGATGATCTCAGCCCACGTTTCTGCGTTGGAATAGAAGATCGCCAGAAAGACCAGGAATCCCAGCACGGTGATCAGCTTGAAGCTCATCACCACCTTGAGCGAGTTGTACACTTTGCCGCCGAACAGCAGCGGCACGAGCGCTCCCAGAAAGATCGACACTGCGAAAACATTGAGGAGAAAATTGTGCTGCGGATTCGCCTCGTCGGGGAGTTGGCCGTAGATCACGGTGAACAGCGGCACGGCGGCGGCCGCCGCGAGGTAAGGAAAAAACACTCCGATATCCAGCATCAGATAAATAGGCAGCCAGAATCGCGGGCCGGGGAGTGTGCGGAACTTGCCGGTGAAGATCGGCTCGCCGGTGTAGAGCGTGTAGCGGCTGATTTCGATGTTGTAGAGGGTCTGCCCGAGGATGCTGAGGGTGGCCAGCCAGAGGACCGCGCCGCCGTAACGAGCGGTGTTGATCGGCCCGGTGAGCCATTCTCCCCCGCCGATCGCAGCCGCGCCCATCACGAGACCCGGGCCGAGCAGCAACGGGAGCTGTTTCAGGCCGAATTTCGGCGGCTCGGCAAGTGTTCCCATGTCCCACCGCGGCATTTCCCGGCTGCCGGGATGCGGGGCTTCGCCGCCGGTACTCTCAGGTTCGGAGTGAACGGTCGGGTCGGCCGATGCGAGGGGCTGCTCGGGCGAGTCGCTGGGAGGCACGTTCAATGCACTGTTTCTCGAGAGGCGTGAGATGGAATCGAAAATCGAGCGTGCATTGTGCCCCGATGCGGACTTCGTTCGCAACCACAGGGGGGGACAAGGGAGAAAGGACGAGGGTCCAGGGACAAGGGTCGAGGGAAGGGGCGGTGAGCGGTCGGCGTTAGCGCGCCGTTGCGTCCTCAGTCAGCACTGCGCGCGCCTCCGTGTTCACTCGCTCGCAGCAGCGCTCTCATCGGCGAGCTTGAGCTTGACCCGCACGGCGCCGCTGTTATCGGCGATCGATCCCCAGTCGTCGTGGCAGCGGAGAAACAGGTCGCCGTCAGCAGGCGCGGTCCATGTCCCGTCGGCGGGGAGATCGAACGGTTCGCTCAGGGTGTAGTCATGGAAGATCACGCCGACAAGCCGGCCTTCACCGGACTCGGTTCCCTCGGGGGACACATCGTCGCCCTCTTCGGTAATCGTCCAGTTTCCCGACGCTTCGACACTGTAGGCCGTCCCTTCAAAGACCTTGAGCCGGGAGGCCTGCCAGCCGCGATCGGCCCGGATACTCGCCTGGACCAGCGCGCTCCCCTGCAATCCCTTGAAGCGGGTCTTCCAGTCCCAACTGCACAGGTCGCAGCGGTAGCCGGGCGCCATGTCCTGCAGAAACAGCGCGTACTCGAAAGAAATCTCCTGGGCCTGCGATCCGTAAACCTGCCAGAAATCGACGTCCTGTTTGGCGAGCAGCGCCAGTCCCAGTGGCTTGAAGCGCTTCGTGTAATTCTCGTTGAATCCGAGCAGATGGCACAGCGCCCACCGCCAGGCGTAGTTCTGCCAGGAGTCGCCGGTCGTCTCCAGCGGATTGTTGACGATGGCGTCGAGTTCCTTCAGCTCGCCCGACTGCAGGTAGTCAATGACCGGCTGGGGAGCGTTCACGCTCTTGTCGTTCTTTTTCCAGTACTGGCCGACCTCGGCCATCCCCTCGGAGTACCAGACAGGGCCCGTCGTTCCGAAAGCGTGCCCGCAATAGGCATGCACCGCCTCGTGTTGCGGCGTGCCGTGATCGGAACCGGCGTAGACGACGGCCTTGCTGACGAACTTGTTGCCGCTGCTGATCACCTGGGTGATCGTCAACCCGCCTCCGCCGCGCACCATGGCAACGCCGTCTGAGTCCATCTGGGCCAGTTGGCTCTCCGGCCAGTTCTCGAAATCGTCAATCACATACATCTCGATCGGCCGCGTATTGCGGCGTCCCCAGTAGGCGGAGACCAGCGTGAGCATCGTCTCCAACCGCTCGAGAAGTTCCTCGGAGTCCTCCCTGGACAGGTCGGTCATCACGTGGAAATTGCGCGATTTGTAGACGTTCGGGCCGGGAGTCGCGTCCTCGCCTGCCTGCCGGGACCGGCGGCGGCGCTGGCCGAACGCAGTCTCCGGAGCGGCCGAAGCTGAGACGAATCCCGCCAGCAGCAGCACGACCACGTATCGAACGAAACGGCGATTCCTGGTGGACATGCTAATATTCCTGATCGGCGATTGGTTCAAAGCGGTCCGCCTGCTGTACGCAGGGTGAATCGGCCCAACAGCAGTCGTTGACAGGTCGTACGTATTCTACTGTCAGGCTCAATCACTGAGAACCGCGTCGGATGAATTCGCCGCAAGAGCCGGGATCACCGGACATCTGCTATATTGTTCACTGACAGGCAGACACGCGTCTTCGTCGAGTCTTGTCATCCCCTGTGAAAGGAATCTCTGCCATGGCGGTTTCTCGTCGGCGTGGATTTACGCTGATCGAACTCCTGGTCGTGATTGCGATCATCGGCATCCTGGTGGCGATGCTGCTCCCGGCTGTGCAACAGGCGCGGGAAGCGGCCCGGCGCACCGAATGCAAGAACAACCTCAAACAGATCGGCATTGCGCTGCACAATTACCACGACGCGCACCGCATGTTCCCCTCCGGTTGGATCGGCGCGACGCCGGGCGCTCCGCAGGGTGGGCACGACGTGGAAGGGATGAACGGGTTCGGCTGGGGAACGATGATCCTCCCCTACATGGACGCGGGCCCGCTCTACAACCAGTTCGATTTCAATCGGTCGATCGTCGATCCGCTGCACGCCGACCTGATCAAGAAGAATCTCCCCTACAATCGCTGCCCGTCCGACGTGGGCGAAGGGACGTGGGGGATCGAGGACCACGACAACCCGGGCGTGATTCTGGCCGAATTGGCCATCTCCAATTACGTCGGCAACTTCGGGAGCGGTCCCGGCCCGCTGCTGGGGCGAGATCTCGACAGTTGCGAGGGACTCGTCGGGCCGTGTACGTCCAACGGGATCTTCTACCACAACAGCCGGGTGGCGATGCGCGACATCGACGACGGAACCACCACCACCCTGTTCGTCGGCGAGCGGGGTACGATCACCATCCCGGGAGGGGAAACGCTCTATTCCACCTGGTCGGGATCAATCCCGCACGGCGTCGACCACTTTGCCCGCATTCTCGGCGTGACCGATCACGCCCCGAACAGCATCAACACCACGGTCCCGCATCTCGACGACTACAGCAGTTGGCACGAAGGGGGCGCGCAATTCGTCTTCGGCGACGGCCACGTGCAGTTCATCAGCGAAAACATCGACTTCGACACGTACCAGGCGCTTGCCACGCGCAACGGTGATGAGACGATCGGTGAATTCTGATTACGTCGATGTCGCGCCGCACAGTCAATTCGGAACTGACCTTCCCCATTCGAAGAGATCGCCGCCGGGAGGATTGAGGCCGAGGCCGTCCCGGTACGCTCGATGGACATCTGCTTCGGACGCGACGATCCCGCGTTGCAGCAGCTCCACCGCGGCATTCAGCATCGGAGCGAACAGCCGTCGTGTGATTTCGTCGTCGTCGCACCGCCGCGTCTCGATCTGTGGAGCGGCGACGAGTGAGATTGCCTCCGGATCGACCTGGGGCTGCGGGTCGTCGCCGGCATAACGGAAGAATCCCGCCCCGGTTTTGCGTCCCAATCGGCCGGTCTGGTACAGCGCAAGCAGCGTCTCCGATTTCGGAGGCACGGCGACGGTGCCGCGATGGATGGCGGCCGCCACGCGCAGGGCGACGTCGATGCCAATCTCATCCAGTTGCGCCAGCGGACCGAGCGGCATCCCGAAACTTCGCGCACAGGTTTCGATCCGCTCCCAATCCACGCCCGCGCGGACCAGATCGACAGCCGCATCCAGGTAAGGAAACAGCAGCCGATTGACGGCGAAACCAGGGACGTCCTGAGCGATCAGCCACTCCTTGCCGAGTTGCGAGACATAGGCCGCGGCACGATCGATGCAATCGTCGGTCGTCTGCTCGGACCGAATGATTTCAATCAGCGGCCGCTCGGCGACCGGGTGGCAGAAATGAATCCCGCAAACGCGGCCCGGTTCGTTCGCGACGGCCGCCAGTTCCGAGATCAACAGTGATGACGTGTTCGACGCCAGAATCGTCTCGGGCGGCAACTGTTCGCCGAGTTTCCTGAACACCCGCCGTTTGACTGACCGATTTTCAACCACCGCCTCGGCGACCAGGTCGACTGCGGCAAGCCCGTGTAAGTCGTCCGTAAGTCTCAACTCGCCGGGTGCTGCCGACGCGTCTCGTTGGCTCTCGATCCAGTCCGCTGCGGTCTCTAGTGTCTCCGGCTTGGAGTCCGTCAGGACGACGTCGACGCCGGCTTGCAGGTTCAACAGAGCGATACTGCGGCCCATGACTCCCGCGCCGACAACACCTACGCTCTGCACGGTTGCGGCGGGAGACGATTTGTCCGGGGCGTCGTGCGACATCGCAGTTCAGAACCCCGGCTTTCTGAAGGAACCGGAATTATCGCGTTGCAAACAAGCCGAGCTAACGAGGCAGTGCCTCGGACTATGCGAGCTGCCGGTTCTTGGACGCATCGGCGGGATGACGCCGCGCCGCTCGCCTGAACCGCTCCCGTTGGTCGCTGAAACTTGACTCAACTGCAACGACTTCTGGGAACAAAGTAACCTAAGCGGCGCGGGTCGTTCCAACCGTGGAAGGGGAGGACTCGTCGAATCGCGAGACAACCAGCGCCGCGTTCTGCCCGCCGAATCCGACGCTGTCGCTGAGGATGTGGCGGCAGTTGCGTTCCCGCGCGGTATGCGGCACGTAATCGAGATCGCAGTCGGGATCGGGGTTGTCGAGATTGATCGTGGGGGGGATGGCCCCGTGGCGGATCGCCAGTACGCAGACGGCCAGTTCGATCGCCGCGCAGGCGGTGGTCGCGTGACCGAGCATGCTCTTGGTGCTTGAAATCGGGACACGCCAGGCGTGGTCGCCGAGCGCCTTCTTGAAGGCGATCGTTTCGATGCGGTCGTTGAGTTCGGTGCCGGTTCCGTGGGCGTTGATGTAGTCGATCGATTCGGCGTTCAATTGGGCGTCGTTGAGCGCGCGTTGGATGGCGGCGACCGTGCCCCGCCCTTCCGGATGCGTGTCGGTGATGCGGTAGGCGTCCTGTGCGGAACCGTACCCCGTCACTTCGGCCCAGATCTCCGCTCCCCGGCTGCGCGCGTGATCGAGTTCTTCCAGAACGAACGCCGCGCCCCCTTCGCCGATGACGAACCCGTCGCGGTCGCGGTCGAAGGGGCGATTGGCCTGCTGCGGTGCGTCGTTGCGCGTGCTGAGCGTCGACAGCCGGTGGAACCCGGTCAGGCCGAAGGGATGGATCGTGCTGTGCGCGCCGCCGGCCAGCATCAGGTCGACTTCACCTCTGCGAATCATCCGCGCCGCCTGCCCGACCGCCTGGGCGCTCGAGACGCATGCCGCAATGCAGTTGATGTTGGGGCCGTGCGCCCCCAGCAGGGCGGCCAGATGCCCGGCCGGGCTGTTTGGCTCGTACTCGGGCTCTGCCTGCGGATCGAACACCCGCAGCGCCGACTGCAGAAACCGGGAGGCTTCGGCCTGGCCTTCGGAAGAAGCCTCTGCGAGCGACTGCATGAAACTGGGAAAATCGGCGAATGCTTCCCCACATCCCAGATAGACTCCGAACCGGACCGGATCGATCCTGCTGCTGGGCAGACCGGCGGCTGCTGTCGCCGAGAGCGCCGAGCCGAGCGCGAAACGGGTCTGCCTCGGGGCGTTCGTCCACGGCGTGGGATCGACACCAAGGTCGGCCAGCGTCCAGTTCTTGACCTCGGCCGCAATACGGACCGGGTAGCGGGACGCATCAAACACGGTGAGCGGACCGGCCCCGGAGCGTCCCGCGGTGAGCGAGTCCCAGAATGAGTCGATGGTGGATCCGATCGGAGTCACACAACCCAGACCAGTGATGACAACTCGTCGCCGCATACTGCTGCTTCCCTGCAGGCTCTGAAAGATCCAATGATCGCGAAAACGGTCACGTAGGACAGGTTTCCAACCTGTCAGTTACACACAACTCGGCTGAAATCAACTCCAATGGAGCGACGGGTACCGGAGCACGTCTCAGGAAGCGACGTAGCGGAAGTCGTGAGACTTCCGTGGGTTGTTTCTCCTGTTCGTCCGAAGTCTCACGACTTCGGCTACATGTCCGGGGCTTCCTTCGCTTCGCTCGGTCCAGCCCCGGCCACCCCGACGCTTGAGAGACTCGAATGGAACGCGGATGAGCACGGATGAGACGGAATCTCGCT
>ERZ869936.1054-NODE-1054-length-21452-cov-10.317615_pt1 | contig 21452 bp, 10 predicted proteins | sample MGYA00520876_ERZ869936 | MGnify/ENA primary metagenome ERZ869936 (study PRJEB32218, sample SAMN09650985) | biofilter metagenome | isolation source: enrty point of leading RO module | place: Saudi Arabia: Thuwal, RO plant located on Red Sea | collected 2016-02-17...
GATACCACAACCCATCCCTGCTGAGAAAAGCCCACGAGAGGCATCATTAAAAGAAGAAAAAATAGCCTCATCAACACGTTAATTATGTTTACTTTTTGTACTTCTCAATGGTTCTTCCAGCGAAGTATGCACCAAATGATGTTAGCATTAAGATCTCCAGCAAAGATACATAACTGTCTTTTACGTTAAACGGCCAGTCGTCCATGCTGTCAGCTATCATCGTGAGCATAAACATGGACATTAGGGCAATCAATGTTACAGGTCTAATGAGCTTGGCAAGCTTTACATCGCTGCCCATGTCAGCCTTCCATCTTTCCGTGACGTTATTCTGATATGCAATCTCTGCGTCTAGCATAGCCTTGGCTTCTGCAGGGTCTACACTATCATCATTGTCGAGTAGGTTTTTTACAACCCCTAATGTGCCTTGATCAGGGAGAAGATCCCCAACCGTATCCAAAACGGTGGGGGCTTTCTCCTTCAACCATTTACCAAGTCTTGTGTCTTTTATCTTCTGTTTCATTCTACTCCAAATATTTTTCTAAGTTCCTTTTCGGAGATAAGTCCTGTTGGGCGTGGATCAATGTACTGCCCTCTAAGCTCATAGTACTTAGCGTTAAAGTACACGACTGTCTTTGACTCCTCTACGTCAAGGTCATATAGTGCGTTATTTTTTTCTATGTAGTTAAGGTCCGAGTTTCTTACAGCAACGCGAAGATTTCTAATATCTTGCAGCACTGACTCTGTATCGTTGAGTTCTTTAATAAGTCCCTTCTCTTCGTTTCCAATTCCAGTGAAGTTCAATCCTTCGACATCACCTGTTTCGCCAGCCTCGAATTTGTCCGCCTGATTTCTATATTGCCTGACTTCTTTGCTGTTTTTCTCAAACAAGTCAAAGTCATAGAATCGGTTGGGGTCTGCGTATATAATCTTGAGGATAGGTACATCGCTTCTTCTTAGCTTTGGCTTCTCTGTTTTTTCAAGAGCTTCAAGGAAACCAGTGTTGTCGTCCATTTCATTGATGGCGTTTTCCACGACTTTGTATCCAGTGTAGCCAAGGTCGATTGTTTCTGAGAAGAACTTACCAGAACCTCCAAGCATCGATTGCATGAGGTAGTATATAGGATCTGGGTTGAAGTCGTAGTCGCCAGAAATAAACTCTTTGCCTCCGCTAGCTTCGTTTAGCGCTTTGTTTATCTCAACCATCCACTCTGGAGCTCTATAAGAGAGAGTGTATTCTGGCACTTCAGTTCCAAAAGCGTACTGCTCTCTGTATATTGGGGTTCCAAAATACGTCTCATTCATTGCGACTTCTACAAGTGGCTTTATGAATGTAGGTGAAAGCGTTGTCGCTGCATAAGCGCCAACATTGTCTCCATGTCCAAATGCAATCGGGTTGAACGAAGAGTTAGCGGATATGGCCAAGAACAAGGCCGCATCGTCTACCTCGGTAATGCCAAAAGAAAGTTCTGCCAACGTCACCCCTACGTTTGAGAAAATGTTTATCCCATAAGGGAGAGGCAGTTGGACGTTATCTCTTTTTCCAGTAAACATGACAAGGTTTCTTTGCTTTCTGTAATCTGGTATATCCTTCTTGTAGTACAGCTCGTCGTCGTCATCTCTTCCTGACATAAGAATATTAAAGACTGTCTGCGCAAATGAAATCCCAACCATCCCAACCCCCATCTTCTGAGCGGCTGTAATCCCTCTTCTTCCTCCTCCGTCTGGGTTGTTTTCAGTCTTAGGAACTTTTCTCTTCTGCGTCATGAACGTCTGTCCAAACCTGTCAACACCTTGCATTGCTGCGTTGAAGAACAAGTACGTGGCGTTTATTGACGAGCTGACTTCTCCAGACTTGTTGAAGTTTACGGTGATATTCTTTGACAGTTCTGCTGCTCTGTTTTTTGTGGCACCAGCCTTTCTAGCTTCGATATATGCGGCAAGTCTTATTGAGTTTTCGAATGCCTCGTTGATGCCCTCTACGTAAGAAGCGACACCACCAACAGTCATACCCCAAGCCTTACCCATAGCTGCACCTGCCTTAGTTCTACCTCTTGATTTGTCGTTCAGATCTGAAACAACTTTATTCAGTGTGTCCGAATAAGACCAACCAGTTCTTCCGCCAGCAGCCTTCCACTCCTCTACGTAGCCTTGCATTTTTGCGCTCAACTCGAATCCAATAAATCCAATAGAAGCCTCGGCAAACAGAGACCCCAAGGCCTCAAGTGTCGTAAGCATGAGTTTTTTATTGAACTCAGTTGCAGTGAGGCCCATACCTTCAAGTATACCCCCCTCTCTATCTATTTCAGCAGCAGCGTTGAACAATGCTGACTGCACATCTCGAATGAAGTTAGGCAAGAAGAACGCTGGGTTCCAAACTGTGTATGTGTTTCTGAGGAATGTAGAGTATTTACCGTACAACCTTGTCACGAAGTTAAGCTGCTCAGTGGTCATACCGTTGAGAGCCTTCGCGTGGCCTTCGTTTTTAAACCTGATAAAGTGCTGCCTTCCGTTGATTCTAAGCGGAACAACGTCGTTCCTGTTTCTCATAGCCTCATCGCTAAGCTCCTGACCCATAACGGTGAGTCTGTTGCCTGGTCCGTGTACAGACCAAACGTTTTCGTTAGGATTGTTTTCGGCCATTCTATAGAGAGAAAGCATTGCTTGGTCTTTTCTTGCGCGTTGCATCACCGCAGCAGTCTGCATGGCCATGCTACCCAAGATGTTTACCCCAGTCTTTGAAGATCTTCCCCTAGCCTTCCTTGAAGACGGCCCATAAATAGCCATGCCTGCTCCTCCGCTTGGGTACGAGTTTGTCTCTCCGTCAAACTCGTCTTCTGCCAACCCATTGAGAGGCACGTAGTGTTCATATTGAGCCTCCCAAGCCTCTATGGTTGACCTCTTTTCTAGACCTCCCTCGACCATGTATTGTCTGGTTAGCGACACTAACTTCATGGCCTCCGCCGCTACTTCTCTCATTTCTGGAGAGTCGAACTCATTTAAAATCTCTTCTGCCGTCTCATCTGACATACCAGAGCCGTCAAGAATTTCTGGTCTCTGCTTAGCTATGTGCGCATTGCGCTCTCTAGCGTGCATCGCATACAAGAAATCTGAAAGATCGCTTGCCTGTATTCCGTACTTGGAAGAAAGCCTGTTTACATTGTCTAGGATGTTCTCGACTAGTTCAAGGTCTGTTCTAAGTTTGCCGTAGTACAGGTTCATGTGCATCTCAAAGTCTTGAGACTCTGGGAGCTTCTCGTTTCTAAACGTTTCGATATCCTGCTGAAGAAGAAGCAAGTCAGAATACTTGTCTTGGAACTTTCTAGAAAGAGTGGCAATCATGTTGCCGTAGTGAGTAGCAGTTGACTGCTCCCAAGACGTCGCCCCCTCAACGTAAATTCTACCCCGAAGCCTTCTAGACTCAGCGGCCAGAGAACCTTCTTGAGTGCCTGACAACGGAGCAAGAGGCGTCATTCTGGCTCTAGGAGTAAATTCTACACCCATCTCAGTTGGGCTCAAAAATACCCCCAGAACATAAAACCCAGCCGATCCCTCGACTCCGTATTCATACGATATGTTCTTGCTTTTAGCCTTTGTTACAGTGTCTTTTACGTTTACAGGCTTTACAAGAGAGTTGCCGTCAGCATCTGTAGACATGTTTACAAATGAAGCCGCAACAACGTCTCCTGCCTGAGCATCGCTAAACAGTGGGTCGTTTATAGACTCAAGAAAAGACTCCTTTGAGACAAAACCTATCTTAGACAAGCCTACTTGAGGACCAAGAACTCGTGCGACAAAATCACCACGAGCACCAAACCCGAATCCTGACGTTGGTGCAATCTCTTTTAACTGAGTCAGGAAGCTAACGACGCCCTCCTCGGTAATCTGAACCATATCGTTCTTCTGAGAAAGACCTGGGACATTGGTGTTTATCTTGTACTGATAAGAATTTTCCCAAATAGTTTTTGTAAACGTAGACGGGTCTAAAACTTCATCCGTTCCGTCTAGATATTTTGTCTCTATTTCCTTCCACTCTTCGGCAGTGTGGACTTTTTCCATGTACTGCTGAAGCACCTCTGCGACCTTTTGTTTCACAGTGATCGTTCTGCTCCCGTCTTTAACCTTCACATCTCCAAACTCTTCAATAGTTTGAAGCATCGAATCTATGAGTATTACAGACGTGAGCGGATTCTTAAAGGAGTTTTCTGCAGTAAGCGCTCTGAGAAGTAACACATAGTGCTCAGTAGAGTCCGACTGTTGAACCTTTCTAGCGTTTGTTATGATTTCTTTTTGAGCTTGCTCTGAAGTATTAGAGTGTACTTCGTTAGGTCTGCCGATAGCGCCTCGCGGCCCTCCAGCAAGACCAGTGACGTCTCTAAGCGTTCCGTCTGCAAGTCTTTGATTTGATCTAAATGCTGTGGTGTATGTTTTTCCGTCAACACCCTTAAAGGACATTTTGAATTCAATCACCCCATCTCTAGTCAAATCAATGTTGTGAGTAGTAAACGAAGCCTTTTCAATAGCTACTAATGCTGCTTGAAGCGCATCTCCCTCGGAGAGCGTTGGATCAAGTTGCATAACGTACTTCTTTACCGCATCAAAAAGGTGCTTTGCTTGATTAATTTCTGGAACTCCCTTAATGAGACCATCCTTTCCGATGTGACTTTCTGAAACTCTACGCTTATCGGCCTTCGATGATCCGTCCAGGGATCCGATCTTGATCTCCTGAAGAGGCATAAGTGGGCCATCCGTAGATCTACCGCTGTCAAGCTTTTTAAGTTCTTGAAGCGCGTAATTTAGATCTTCATTTGACAGGAGAGCAAAGTTTACTCTCCTTCTTTCATAAGCCATAGAATCTTTCGGCATGAGCTGCCACGGTGCTACGCCGTGGCGCTCAACGCCTTCTTGAAGCTTAGCTTTCTTTTCAGCCCTAGTCTCTACCTTGTTGTTCGCTGCATTAAATATGTCTAGGTTTTTCTTTACGTCAAGCCAAGGAGACCGAAGAGGAGACCCTGGCTGTTCTGCCCTAGACTCTATCTCTTCCACGGTGAGTCCCATCTCAAAGAAAGCGTTTAGGTTTGCTAAAGCTGCTTCAACGATAACTGCTTTCTCTGCAGCAGACATCTTGTTGAATTCTTCTCTAGAGTATGTTTCGTATGGGAAGAACGCCTCCGAGTTTGCGTACTTACTTACTATCGAGTTATTAAATGACTCATTAAATTGTCTTTGTAGTGCGTCTAGGTTTCGGACAAGGTGAAGCTTGCCCTGAACCTGAGCCTCCATCTCCTCAAGCTGTCTTTTCTGCCACCCCTTGTACTCTGGCACCTCCATAATAATCGGTTCCCCTGTCTGTCTATCCAACTTAGGCTTAGGTGGATTGACCTTGTATGCCTTACCGTCCTTGAAGTATACTATGTCGGCCATACGGCCAGGAGCAGCACCGTTTCCAGTAAGCTTTGCATAAAGGTTTCTAAAGTGATTGTAGTCCTTTACAGTAACCGTCATGGTTCTCTGCACGGGGAACAAATTACCCCGTGCGCTATAGTCCATCTCGTTGAGCGTGTATTGCAGTTTTGTGTTCTGTAGATACGTAAACGGTTTGCTGAACTTGCGAGACTCCATGGCCTCTTGATTGTTGGGATTGGCTTCGTTTACTCCTTCGTCTGCTTCTGTAAACTCCATCTCTTGAGCTTGCTGCTCTTGCTGCTTATGCAGCTTCATTTGTTCAAACTCTGACTTACTGAATGAAGCGTACTCACCAGCTGTTTTATTTATGTACTCAGCGAAGTCAAGTACCGCTGCCATTGCATCAGACTTTCTGATATGTTTGCGACCTATCTGATCTACAAACACGTTAAGCATACCCTCGTCTGTGTGCAGTCCAGCAGCCAGAGACTGAACAAAGTGGTTGATTATTTCTTTTTCAAGCTCTACACTTTCGTATTCAGCGGCCTTGTACTCTGCCGTAACCACATCTACAAGCGAAGCAACAAAGGGATTGGCAAGTTCTCCGTTGCTTTTTTTCTCTTGGCTTATTTCAATTATTTTATTGTATAGCTCTTTTCTTGTTTTAGCGTCGTTTACAAGCGCCTGAAACTTGAAGTGACCGAGCTCGTGAACCAAGGCTCTAGTAACATCCCCTTCAGAAGTGGACTCATCCATAAGTATATGGACCTCATCTTGAACCTTTTCTAATCGTCCATTTACTAGCCTTCCCTCACTGCGTTGCTCTTCTGTCGCCTCAAAGTATGCCCCTACACCGTCTTTGTTTCCAGTAGCTGCTACGAAGCTATCCCTACTTGTATGGACTACAACCCTAACATTTCCTTTTGCGTCAGAAACAAACTGACCAGCAACCTCAACCAGACCAACTCGTCTGGAGTCCATATTTTCTAGCTGAGCTGGATCAATTTCCGATACGTTACCCTCAGCGTCCGCCATCAAAACAAATCCACTTGAAGGAGTGTCCATCTGTTCGTTTAGCCTACCTCTGTTTGGATTGCCTATGTTTAGGCCCAACACCCTGGTGTAATTTGCCCTGGCCAGACTGTTTAATGTCCTGCGTTGCAGGTCGTTATCTTTCTTCCCTTCTACATACTTCTGTCTCTCTTCCTTAGAAAGCTTTCCGAGGATAGAGTCCAGTCTTGAGCCGTAACCAGTGGCTAGTTTTCCATCTGCCGTTCTCGCCGCACCATTCTCATCTATAGTAATGCCTCTTTCATCAAAAGAAAGGGCCCATTCGTAGAATTGATTTAGGTTGTCTCTTGCTATTTGTTCTGCAATGAGGTCGTATCTACCCTGATCCATAAGGAGCTGATATACAGAGCCGTCAACACCCTTAAATGCTGTAGCTTCTGAAACAAGATCTCTTATTGTGTCCATATGCTTCTGCTCTTCCTCTGTAAGATTTAGAGCTGCTGACTGCTTACCATTAAGAATACTATTCTTTTCTTCTGCTGTAAGGCTTATGTCTCTACCTTCGAGAAGCTCCTTGAGGCTTGTCTGTGCTCTTCTTAGCTCCCTAAGCTGTTGAGAACTCCTTAATCCGTAAAGCTGTCCGTTCTCAATAATCGAAGCAATAGCGCTTGCTCTTTGGCTAGCTTGTATTTTTTGACCAATGTATGAGGTTGGATCTAGTTGATTGGCTATACCGTAAGCAGTTGTTTCTAGCGTTAAAGAGCCGCTTCCCAACCCAAGCCCCATATAGAACCCTATCTTCCCGTCATGGTGCATCCTGTCAAGAAGTTCTCCGCCGTCTATGGATCTTCTTGTAGCTAATTGCTCTGCTACGTATTGCAACCCACCAGTACCCGCCTCGGATACATACTCACCAAACGACGCTACGCCTAATCTTGTCGATCCACCAATAGTAATGTCTTTAAAAGCCTGAAATGCTGTCCTTTCGGAAAGCGTTAGCTCCCCTCTAAGGACGTTGCCTATATATTTACTCCCCGCCCCTCTAGTCATGGCGGCAGGTAGTCTTGAACTAATTCCTGTAAGCTTAAGCAGTCTTCCGCCTCCAAGCGTAAATAAATATCCAAGCCCTTCTCCAATCGCTTCGGCACCCGCCACAGAGCCTGAATACAGCTTTCTCTGTCCTTCGCTCATCCAATCTTTCGATGGATCTAAATACGAATCAAGAAAAGTCTTGTCATAGACCGTTCCGAACATAAACGAACCAGCAGCGGCAGCCCCTATGAAGGGGTTGCCTGTAGCCAAAGTAGCGACAGTACCGACAGCCATGGTGCCAAGGGTCGTCGGCGCAGATCTTATTCCAGGAAGTATATATTCGGTAAACTCATAATCCTTCGCCATCCTCTCCATAGTTTCGGCTACGTCTTTGGTGGCTGTATATTCGTTTATTAAAGCGGTGTTGCCATACTTCTTTAAGTATTCAGCGTTGGTGGCTATTTTGTTTTTTGTAACCTCAATGGATTGTATTTTTGTGTCTCTGTAGTACTGTCTGTACCAGTACTCGGAGATAGCTTGCTTTTTTTCTTTCGGTGTTCTTATCTTCTGATCATAAAAAGCCCCATCCCCGCGTATGATGGTGAACTCGATAGTACGGTTCGAATCCCACGCATCTATCGCCCCCTTAAAATCAATCCACCCTTGGTCCCAACTCTTTGTGATTTCTTCCCATCTGTCATTTCTGTCTCCGACCGTCTCATCTTTGTCGAGCCAGAGCTTTATCCCGTCGTTTCCAAAATACATCGCCGCCAACGCCCCCTGAGAGTCCTCCATCATTTCGAAGTAAATCTTCTCTTCTAAGCCCTGAAGATCTGACGTGCCCATATTTCGCGCAGCATCTTCAAGTATCTGATTAAAAGCAAACTGTCTGTACGCTTCGAGTCCATCCATTTCAAACGGAGTTGCTTCGGGGTTCTCTCCATCAGCTATTGACAACCACTCCTCGTATGTGATTTCTTTGCCACCAATATTAAACAAAGGCATTACTGACGTGCCTTGGCTGTCCTCCATAGTCATCAATGCCGAACCCCATGCACCTGGCGCTATCTTAGCGAGGAGCTCCATACCCTGACGTTCAGCAGGATCAATCTCTTTCCCGTATTTTTCTTTGTAGTCTTTAAACTCTTGAGAATTAGGGTCTACATATGACGTAAGAAGACCTGAAGGTGAGTTTTCTGCCCTTTCTTTATATGCTCCGCTAGCAATGACCCCCTCTGGATCGGTACCAGGAACAAGGCGTTCCAACAAAAAAGCTCTTGTCGTTTCTTCACTAACGTTGCTAACGCCGCCCCTATATGAGCCAAGATTTTCCTGAAAATCTTTGACTCTACCAATTATTTCTTCGGCATAGTTAAGGTAATCTTGAAATCCGCCAATATGTCCATCTCCCCACGTACTTGGACCCCCTCCTTGCGGTACATCTGGTGCAACTATAGCTCCAATACGCGCAATCTCCTGCATTTCTCTATAGTTAGCGGAGGTTCTCGCCCGTGTTCTTTCTGCCGTAGTTTTGTAACCGCTGTCGTACCCGCTCCCCAATCCTGGTTGCTCTCCCTCTCTGTTTCTGGCGGCAAGAGGCCAAGTTTGATGCTTTATAGACAGCCTTAAATCCCGATACACCCTTTGCAATGCCCCTCCAAAATTCTCATCAATCTGCCCTTTGATTATATCATTAACTACAGGATCGACATTAATCTTCATCCACATCTCCCCCTCTGGCGTCAACTCAGCCCCAACAATACCCTCCCTATCACCTATCTCTGCCGTCTTTGTTTCGTCGTCAATATTAATAATGCCCCTAACCTCTCCCATAACAGGCTTAAAAAGACCGCCTTCTGGAAGGGCTCTACTCCCTTGAAAAAAATCATTCATGGTCAGCTTGACCTGATTGGTCTCGCCAAATCCTGGAATGTTTATTGTTGGATTGGCGTAATTAACCTTAATACCTTCGCCCCTACCAACTCTGTAAACTCCAGGCGAAGCCTTAAGTTTTAGCTTAGTGAAGTCTATTGTTTCTCCACCGAGCGCTGCCTCCACAGACTCTGGAGTAGCAACCCGAGATATAGAGTTTATAAGATCGTCAATGTAACCATTTTGGTTCTTGACGTCAGCATTAATTTTTTCTGCCTGATCTATAAAGGGCTTCTGCACATTGTCTTCCCATTCTTTGTAAGAACTATTCCACAAGGCTTCTAGCTCTTTTTCTTGATTAGCTAGCCACGCCTGCTGAGATGCAGGCGGCATAAGATCAAACCCTGCTGGTCTCTCTTGTGCCTTTTCCGTAATCATAGCCTGCACGCCTGCCATATGGTTTGCAAGAGACTCCTCAAGGCTACCATATTCAAATCCATTCATGGCGTCCAGGTCGGCAGCCATCTCTGGAATTACTGTCCCGTTTCTAAGCTCACCGAGCGTGCCTGGTGCGGCATAAAGACGATTGGTCAAAGGATCTACATCCTCCAGAGTTACACCTGATTCGTTAGCAATATTCCAGGCTTTCTGCTTTTCCAATACGGAGGATGGAATTTCCCCTTCGTACTGGGGAACGTCACCTATCATCGCGTCACCTCTGTATGGATTCTGCGCTATCCATTGATCAATAGGAGAGAGATCGTCGTAATCGAACGAAAACGAATCAGGATCTTTTACGTCCTGCTGAGAATCTAGCCTCATCCGACCCTCAGTCCGACGTACTGGCTGTCTTTGTTCATTAAAGTCGAAGCTGAATGCAGGCTGGAGTAGAGGGTTTGGAAGCTCATATATTTGAGGTCCGCGACGCCTTCCCTCTGCCGCGAGAGGGTGAGGGTTGATTGAAATTGCCTCCCATACATCTGTAGGGATGGACGAAAGGTCATAAAGCCGAACCTCCGAATCTGTAGGTTCTTCTTGGGAATTCGAGGTAGATCCCGATAAAGTCCCGCCTGAAGGAGAACCCGAGTTTGAATCCTCTGTTGGATCTCCTTCTAAAAAAAAAAGATTGGTCTTGACCTTCGAGGCCTTCCAAGAACTCTTTGTTATCGATAGCCATTTAAATGCTTTTTACAAATATAATGAACTTTATTGTCCTTGAGGCAATGAGTAGGCGATTTGCGCCTGCTCATCGTTGAAGTCTTCAAGGATGTCCAATCCCTTTGCTGCAGCGTCAAGCTGATTGTCAATCTTGTATCCTTTCGCCGCTGCAAGCTGAGCCAAAATACTCATGTATTCTGGGTTTCTTTTGGGCTTGCTTTGAGTATTATCGATTGATGGTATAACTGTGCGTACCACTTTCTTTTTCCTTGAGATTTTGGCGGCTTCTTCTGGAAGACCCATTGCAATAAGCTTTGCTTTTCTGTCCTGCAATTCTGGATCCATAGCCTCCTCCTCTTCCGTAAGTTTAAAATACATTTCCATATCAACAACTATGTTTTTGTTCTGGTCTACGGCTAGGGCTAAGACCTTGAAACTATTGTCGTCAGAGTTAAACCTTGGATCGGCTTGATTAACTACAACGTGACTAACAGGAACGATAATATTAGACGCTCCAGTCCCAGCCTTAGGCACCATAAGGTTTGTAATTCCCTGTAAGTAGCCTGTAGAAACCAAATCTTGAGAAGGAGGTGTGTACATGGTTGGGTCAAACGCGACAACAGATGGAAAACCGCCTTTTAGAGATCGTCCGCTGCCACTGCCGCTACCATCAGAGGTGTCTTGAAGGTTTCCTATAAGGAACTTCATGGTCTCGTCTATATACTCTTGCATGTGTATAGGCACGTAACTACCGTCTCCTAAGTCGTTTTTAGCAGCGTGGTCCTGTAACACAGTAGCAGCCGTCTTTCCGTAGTTCTCGTTAAACACATTCATTGCCGTAGCGTTGACGGCTGCGTTTTGCATAGCGTCTGCGGTCACCCATCCCTTAAGCTCAGCTACCTTCTGCTCGTACGTCATGTTTGGGTTGTTCTTGAGTCTATTTGCTGCTGCGGAAAAATCTGTGGAGTATTTTCCTGGCAACAAGTTCCCGTACGGAGAAACCGTAGGCGTAAAGTATTCTTTTGCGCCTCTAGTTGGAGACAGGTGCGCCATGCCAAACTGAGGATTCCCCTGTTCGTCAAGAAGAGGGTTACCATTGATGTCCGTGTATTGGGCATATGCGTCGCCTGTGGTTGGATCAACCTGTATTGTAGACGGATCTATTCCGCCCTTCTTCCAGTTTTCAAGCTTGAGGTTGTACGAGTTGATGTCATCTTTAAGCTCCATAGTCGTATCCGTCCACGGTGTCGTACCAGAAACGTATCCTTCCAGCTTTACTCTTTCTGCCTTCGTGTTGTCTGTGTGGACTTTTAGCTCTTCAAATCTGTTTTTTAAAGCTGCTACATCTTGCATGAACTCGCCTCTTTTGTTTCCACTGTAGTAGTAAGAGTTGATGCGGTTCCCCATCCACTGTTTCTTGGCGTTGAACAGTTCTCTGTCAAGCTCTGACAAATCTTCTACCTTAAACTTGTACAGCTCTTGGGCCTGAGAGTCTTGTATCTTTTGCTGCTGCGCGGCGATTTGCATCTGCTGTGCAGCCTCTTGCGACCTTCTTTCGTTGATAAGCGCAATCTGCTGATCGACCATATCCGAGAACGTCGGAGCAGGAGCCTCAGGCTTTAGGTAGTCGTAATACTTTTGCTTAGGCATATCCGTTCATTTTCTTTTCGTAGTAGTCGTCCTGGAATTGAGGCTCGTTGACAAAACGAAGGGCGTCGTACAGCTGCATAAGGTCGGCTACGAGCTCTTCGGTGAGCTCGGCTCGACCAGTTCTTACGGCCTCTAGCTCCACAGGATCAATCTTGTCATGAGCCTGACGCATGTTTCCTGCGTCAAACGGATCGATAACGTACTCTCCTCCCGTCTGATGGATACCAGTGCTTACAAGCGTGCCGTCCTTCGCCCGCGCCATCAAGATCATGTCGTTGGTGTCGTGGTCGTACTCACCTGGGGTCTGCTGTACAGAACCGCCTTGAGCTTGACTATTAAATATATTTCCGTCATAATCAATGGTGCCATCCAAATTTTTCCCACCGAGGAGGCTAGAGTAATTTCCCTGCATAACTCCAGGCGTATATCCAAATCCCCCATATTGCCCAAGCTGATAGCCGCTATTGGTGCCAGTATCTGTTCCGTCGTCTGCATTAGTGCCAGTATCTGTTCCGACGCCTGTAGGAGCGCCTGTACCATCCACTGTACCGACACCTTGATTAAGCTGATTAAACATGTTCTGTTGATCAATAAATGCTTGGTCAGTGCGTGCGCGGGAACCGAAGTTTTGACTCCACCAGTTTTTAAAGCCTCTGTCTTCTTCTCCTGGTCTTACTTGAGATTGTGCAATACCAATGCCTCCAGTGATTGCTCCCTGAAGACCTCTATTTTTTTGTTGTTGCGCAATCAAGCTTTCTTGCTGGGCTTGATTGAGTTGTTGGTTTACATCGATAAGATCACCAGCCAACTGATTGTAATCCTGTTGGTAGTCCCTCAGTGCGTCTTGCTGTGCAAAACTTAACCCCTGATTGAATCGAGCCATAGCTTCCGCTCTTTCTCGGGCGTCAGCGGCTTGATCTTGTGCAGAGGCGGCTGCATACAATTTAGAAGGGTCTGCGCCAGCCCCGAGAGCCATAGCCTGTGAAGCTAAGTCGTCAGAGGCGTCAGGCGCTGGGCTTTGAAAACCTAAGATTGCAGCGTTTCTTGTGGCTTCGGCAACCGTGTTGGGGTCCATCGAGCTGGGGGCTCTCATGCCCCCAAGCTGTGCTCTAATCTCATCGGCCTGTGCCCCTAGTTCCTCGATCCTTCCCTCTGCGTCTTTTTGCGCCGCCCTGCCTTTAAAAAAGTCAAAAGCTCCAGCCCCTAAACGCATGCCAGACTGTCTCATCTGGGCCCTTCTAGATTGCTCGGCCATCGCAGCACGCTGCTCAGGGCCCATAGTGGCCATGTAGTAGGCATTCGCTTGGGTTAGACCACCAAGTTGAAACTTAATCATATTGCAAATTTAGTTATTTTGACCCAAACTGTGGTCAAGTCTTGTTTTGTGTTGATCGATATTTACGCAGTATAGCTCGTAGTAGTCGCTACCTTCTCTAGATATCTTCACCCTCATGTATTCTCCACGCATGTCTTCGCCGTTAATGTCGGTAGATCCTGACGTCGTGTATATTGAAACAGACAAATTGTTAAAATCGTCTTCATTTCCAGTCATTCCATATGGAGTGCCGATTGCGTTATCAAACTCAAACGGAAGGGTTTGAGGAAAATTAATAGTGTTTTCTGCCGCATCGTATGTTGGCTGAAAAAAAGGAATAAAATCATCGCTTAATGCAACAAAATCGTCTACCTCTGTAAGCTCCCATCTAGGCGGATCAAAGTTGGGGTAGTAAAAATATGGATCTTCCTTGTATTCCGCTGGAATCTGATCCCAGGCGTCAGTTGAAAGACCGTTAGGGGGGTCTCCTCCAGACGGCAAGGCAAACAGAAGGTATGTATTCGGAACAGAAAGAAGCCTTCCTTCTATTTTTATACTATTGGTCGATTGAGCCTCTCTTAGATTGCCTATAGTTGTTTTGCCCACATATTTAATCGTAGGGTCGAGGCTAGATGAGCTTTTAGGTACATCTATATAGTGCTTCCCTTCTTTCTCTACAAGAGACCCAGATGCAAACGACCCTGTTTGAGTCTCTCCAGTCTCTGTAATAAACTCTCCGCTCCAGTCGCCAACAGTGGACTCTACAGAGAAGGCTTCATATATCTTACCAGCAGACGGATCTTCATTTGTAACTACTTCAAACTCAGAAGGATATGACTCGCCATAGAATGTGTTGTATGACTCCGTCTTGTCGTGGACCCATGCAATGCTGCTTTTCCCCGTAGGAAAGCCCACCATCTGGTTGTCCACAACTCCATACTCGTCAGCCTCGAAGGAATACTTCGTGGTCCAGTCAAGAAATTGTGTAGAAAAAGCTATAGTCATTTTGATCCTTTTTTGTTTTTCTGACGTTAAACGCTTTCGGGTTCTGTGTCATCTTCTTCACTTTCAAACAGGCTATCTCCGTTAGATACGCTAACAGTCGAACTCCCTGTGTTCGTCGCATTAGGCAAGAAGTCAACATTAAAGGTAAGATTTGGCACAAACAGGCTCGTGAGTTCAATACCGTTTTGATCCGTGAGCTCTTCTATTTCTTTTGTCGTTAAGATATACTCCTTTTTTCTTGGGTCGTATCCACCTATAATCTTATCGTTTTTGCCAAGAGAGTTAAGAAGATCCCTAAAGAAAGTCTTCATACCCTTGTCGGAAATAGGCATAATTCCATTAGACGGGCTAAATCTAAATACCCTACCATCAGACTTATGGACAAAATAAGCGTTGCCATTTTCCATGGCCACGCTTTCTGGGTGGCCGTCGGTACCAGCTCTGCCTGCATAATACCTAGGTGTGTTGAGGAACTTGGACGACGAAATAAGACTAGGCTCATTGTCTGCTGTAGAAATAAGATTCCTGTCCACTGGTATCTGAGACACCCTGTTATTTTGGATGACGAAAAGAGAGTCGTTCGTATTCGCTATGTAGTCTACCTGTCCGTGAGATATGTCGAGCTCTTCATCATTCGATTCACTTCCATTGAAAGAAGAATACCCAACCTTTGAGCTTTTGGCTATGTCTTTATCTGAATGAACAAGAGATGCTATACGTAATACTTCTTTCTCATCGTTGTCAATCTTGTTTGGACGACCGATAGATATGGCATCGGACTTAAAGAGGTCCGATGCAGACATAGACTCTGTGTATATGCTCTTGAAGTTTGGCTCTGCAGTAACTATCCACTCGTCAGGCGTGTCTGTGTCATTGTCTACGTCGACAAACTCAGACCTAATGAGATCTACAAACTCACCTCCTTCGAACTGCCTCATATTCAATGCAGTACGCCTGAAAAAAACATCTCCGTCTGTAATTTCTATTGGACCGTCTTCATTGTTGTGGTTCAGGTGCTTAAACTGAGTTGCATCTTGGATAGCCGAGCCTAACTCACCTGTATTCACTAGAGGGTTACCGCAGCGATATGTAGGCCCAATCTCAAAGTAGAGTCGGTCTTCTTCGGCTAGGTCTTCTACTGGCCTATATATTTCTATTATTGCGTTGCTTCCCCAGTAGTGATTTTCTTGCTCAATATCTGCATAAGAAAAGTGAGTGTTGTCTGGGTTGTTTCTGATAGTTAAAAACAATCCCTGCCTGTTGGCTGGAACTGGATCCTGGCTCTGTTCGTCCCATAACGGATTAGAGTCGCTGTCATCTAAAGACTCAATCCCCACAACATCAAACACAATGTTTTTAGGAAACACCTTTTCAACCTGGTTCTCTGACGATCTCTGAAAAGAAATGACGCGAACCTTGTCGCCCTGTTTAGGCTGGTATATAACTGGGCTTCCGTCTTGAGACTTACCGCCCCATGAGTTTGCGTAAGAGATGGGGTGTCCTTGCAGGTAATTCAAAGACACATATATCTTGGCAGAAGATAGACCCGAGTCTATAGGGTTTTCTCCTGCAGTTATAAACGCACCTCCAGCCGTGTACTGGAAGAACTTGGATATAGAGGTGTTCTTAGAGTATGCGATCTTGTAATACCTAGCCCATTCTGGCGGGTCGCTATCGAACCTCATTTGTATATGAGCAGGCCCCCCATCAGCAATACCGTTTCTTTCTGAGGGAGAGAATCCAGGAACGTAGACACTTGTAAGGTGATTTACCCTTCCGTGTCTTCCTCTTTCGTCGTAGTATATGATGCCGAACTCGTGGTTAGCGTTTGCTTTGAACGACATAATTGGCTTAGATGAAGCACCGCTTACAGATGTTGCAACACTACCCATCTCCGCATGGCCTGGCTTGTCCTCAAAGCTTATAGACCCAAACGTAGGGTGTGCTCCGTCCCAGCCTAGGGCTGTTGAAAGCCCATCAACGCCAAAATCATATAGATCTGAAATAAGTGGTGAGTTTTTTTGCTCGTATACCGTAAACAATCCGCTGTCGACAGGACTAGGAAGCTCGTTGAGCGGGTCCAAGACAGGGAAAGGGAACGAGGTGTTGTAAGTAACCTGCAGCTCGTTTACAGCCTTTCTAAACGACCCAGAAAATATATACGGCATTGTTGTCGTCTGGTCGTATGTGCCTGCTGGATTAAATCCTTGTAGGTTGTTTATTGGGGACTTGTTCAGGAAATTATATCCGTTAGTCTGGGTGGTCATATTCCCGCTAAGGTACCCTTGATCGTTGTCGCCTTGATTGTTTACGGCCCCAGTAATTGCTTCGGGGTCCGTGGCGATAGGATTAAGGGCTATGCTGCCTGTGAAAAACGGACCAGTCAAAACGTACGTCACAAGAGTGCTGTCGTCGACATCAGCAACGCCACCGAACTGATCAAATATATCTGCTTGAGATGGTATGTCTGAGTTGACAACCCTTGGGGCCATCTTGGTTCTCATTGGGCCTACACTTTCATTTCCAAAAGCATTGCCACCTCCGATTGAAGGTATGCTTGCTTCGTTAGCATTGTTAACTAGATATACACCGCCTACAACAGAAACGTCTTTTATGCCAGGAGCAGGATCTACATATCCATTAACGTTGACACCATACCCGTCGCCAAGAGATGGAACCATGTTTATAAGCTTTTCTCTTACTTGCGCCCCATCTCCGTGAGCTCCGTGGAACGTAGCAATCATTTGAGCTGCTACTGACCCAAAGGAATCATTGCGATGCCTGCCATAAGCAGAGTTTGCGCCAGGAGGCGTCCCTCCAGGACCCCCTGCGCCATCCAGAAGAGAAAACAAATAGTTTGCTCCAGGAACATAATCCTCTGCATCAATGTCTATTGAGTGCGGAAAGAACTTGCTGTTGCCCTCACCATCTGTCTCAAAACATTTTATCCGACCTACACTCTTTGTGTTTATCCTGTAGGAGTTGGTGTCCTCTAAAGACTCTATATCTAAATTTATTCCGTCAAAGTCAAGGAAGGCATTGTCTCCTATTTCTGTTACGTAGTTATCTACTACGCTGTCATATTGATTGTCATCAATGATAGAATCTACAGTTTGCTTTGACATGCAGTACCAAGGAGCAGTATGCTCTGGCCTTTTTATGCACGTAATCAATCCCTCATCAGCGTCTGGTTCAATGTTGGCTATTGCAAGCTGAAAAGACTTGCGGGGAAAAGCAAGCTCTTCTGATCTCTCTGAGGGCTCGAAAAAGAATTTTACATCTGCTTTATTCAGAATAAAGTAGTGCATAGGCACCCTCCTGTTTCGGCCTCCATCTATTTGGTTTATCTGCAATATGTTATTAAAGTCCATCATGGCATCGGGATTGTCTGCATTCCCGATATCCGCTACTGCAGAAATCAAACTAGCCTTAGCCTCCGACATATATATCTTGTCCCCGTCGTTTATGCCAACGTCTACAGAAAGAGTGTCTGAGCTTTGTGAGTTAAGAACCGTTACGACATTTCCAAACTGAGGCGCCCTTCTGACCATAATGTCTTCGATGGTTTGGGCAACCACAACCCTGCCGTTTGCTACCGCTTGCTCTATCCTAAACGAAACGTTAAAGCTAAGCTTGCCTCCCTGTATAATAAGTGGGGCACCCGCACTTGTTCCGTAACCAGCCTTAGACTTTTGGGGCGATGCGTTTTGTCCGCTTACATACTGATACTCTGGAGCAAGAGAAACTTGAACCCCGTCAACACCCTTGTATACATAGTTGTTAGAATCAGCCCCGTTATCAAGCCGATATCCTACGCCGAAGTTTCTTCCAAAGAAAGCATTTACAGCGGGTTGAGGGTTGCCTAAATTATCTAGGTTAAACTTCAACCCGTTCAAGCTGTTGCCGCTGAGTTCCCCGCCTTGGCCAGAGTTAAGGGCGCTTATCCACCCTTCGCTCCCGCCGCCGTCGTTTAAAAGATATCCTGCAGAACCCTCTTCTGCGACAAAGGTAGCTTCGGTTATGTCTAGAACATCTTCAAACTGACCGTCCCTCCCAAAAAGATATCTTTGCTCGTTATTATCAATATCCTCTGGAGACTGTACCGCATGCGGAAAACCTCTAAAGTTTCCAGACACAGGACCTCTATGCTGCGACTGCTGATACGAACCCCTAGAATCAAAGACGTGAAAGTTTTTATCTGGAGAAAAAGAAAACGATACAGATATCGTTGTATCGGCAGGGATGTCGTCAGGTATTTGTTCGGAGTCTATTTCAAACCCCATAACCTTATTAAAAACATTGGCCTCATTAACAGTACCTGGACTTCCAGCAGGACCGCTAGTTGTCTCTATCGTAGGTACGATGTCAATCGTAAAGTCTGTACCTTCAGCTGGCCTGTTCTTAAACAACACCGTGGTTGTAACCTCTGGCTTGTATGGATCAAACCCATCTCTGAAGTTTGAAAAGACAAGTCTATTGCTAACGACAGCTTGAGCTCTCGCCTGACGAGGCAGATTGTCAAACGTCTTTGCTACGTCTGAGGGAGAAACCCCCTTGGCTACTTGATCGTTGTAAAAGCTGTACTCTCTGGTTGATGAGTTCCAGTTTTCGTCAGATGAGCTGCCTTGGTTTGGGACCTCGGCTAGCTCCCTGAACGAAGCCTTGTTGCCGTACCTAAACAGAATCTTTACAAACTCAAAGTCTTCTTGATACGGTGGTATTTTTATCTTGCAAACGTTGTGGTTCAAAACCTTTGCAGCTGGAGCAGCCCCTCTGTTCACAACAGAAGGAGGAAATGCGATCTTGGAGTACGGGCCTATTGCAGTAACCGACCCATCCGTATACACACCCTGAACAGCGAACTGAATACCAGGGATGTTTTCAAAGTTGCTTACTTCCTTTGTGGTGTCAGCTTCGAATGTGTAATCGACATTGCCCATGGGGACCTTAGGACACGCACACAAAACATCATTAATAGCATACTTGTCTCTTGAGCTAGGCATCTCATCAAACAAAGCCCTGTAGATGTCAAGCTTGCGAGGCTCGTTTACATTGTCGGTGAAGTAGAGAAGAGAATCTACATCTGGGATTGTACTATCCTGAGGCCTATTCCTTTCTTTCTTATATACAATGTCTCCCTTGACAAATCCGTCTGGAGGAAAATTAAATACGTCGCTTGTAAATACCTTTATTAGACCTCCGTCTGGAGACAAAATAGATCTTTTGTCGTAGGCATATACGCCTGTCTCTGAAGGCGTAGATGTCCAAACATAGAAGTACAAGACTCCTGTAAGATCATCTACAGTGCTGCCCAAAACTCTAACGTCTGAAGACGAAATAGTTGTACCATCAGTAAACTCAAGCGCCTCAGTACCCAGTACTGGTTTTATTACACCAGCACTGGCTTCTCCGTTTTGATCGGAAACATATAGGTTGAGCGCGTCGATCATCGACGTCTTCTGGACAAGCTTGTAATCGGTACTCTTGTCCAGCTTACGCGGCTGCAGCTTGTCTATCATTAGTACTTAGGTGCTAGCATAAAGTTCTTGCGAATCGTAGCCAGCGCGTTCTCTTTATTGAACGAGCTGAGCCTCGCTCTAGCTTTACGCAATTCGTTGTAGTATTCTGATCTGGCTCTAGCTTTTTCATTTGCTGGAATACCAGACTTTCTTTCTATTAGCCTGTAGTACATGTAGCACCTTAGTGCCTCTTCAGCATATACGTGAACCTCTGGGTTTTCTGCAAGAGCCTGATCGGAAATGTACTCAAGAACAATTTCGGATATGTCTGAAACCTGTCCAATCTCTATTCTGTTGTCTTCCAGATTCATCTTGTAGTGACCTGGGGCATGTCCACCCCCAATGCCATAAAGCCTTCCAAGGGTTCCATTGTGTAGGTAGTTCTCAAAGATCAACGTGTCAAACTCGTCATCCTCGCCCACAGTGTTTGCCGTGGCGGAAAGTGTGGTAATGTTTTCGTTGGATACTAAAGCTATGATGACCCCGTCCTGTGTAATTATCCCAACCTTGCATACATCTACAAAGTCTACAGGAAGCTCAACGGTGTCGTTAGATTCGACATCAAGCTTTACGGTTTTGATCTTTTTGCTGATGTCAAATCCGATCTCACGCAACCCCCTTTTTGCAATATTGTGAATGGCCCTGTCGCTAACGTTTGCGACATGGTCAGAGTCATCCATAGTAATCTTAAAATCGTTGATTACATTATTAAGTGATACTGTGTTTTGGCTCATTCTTGCTGTGCTTCTCTATCCCCAAAAACCTGAATATTTTGATCTCGAAGTCTGACACCGAGAAGCTTAGCTATCTCGTAGACAACCTCGTTCATGTAATCCTCTGGCAAATCAAAGTCTACACTATTCGTTGTATCGAACGTATTATTTGGACCAGTTACTATCTGTGGATTTACGGCGGGGTTTTTATAATAGGTAATCTTAATGTCTTGGGCTGTCGGTGAGGTTTCAATTACCCCAGTAATCAGCGCCGCAGGAAACGAATTGTCAGGGGCAGAAATGGTGCTGGTGTTAATACGATCCATGGTTTCTACGTCATAAACCAAGTCGACCACCGTAGACCCACTCTTGATATTGATAATCTTTCTGCAGTCGCTTGGAATATCATGGATCCCATCTTCTGAATCGGAGTCATCTGATTTAATGTATCTAGCTACATCCTCTTTAAGCGCCTGATAAGACGATATTCTTCTAGGAAGGTCTTGACCAACCCGAGCCTTTCTCTTGTTAGCTTCAAGCTCATCAAACATCTCGTTGATGATCTTTCTCTGTGCAACACTAGCAAATGAATTAAAAACATCAGGAGTAATAAATCCCTTCTGCTCTTTATTCGCTAGATTCTTGAGTATAGTATATACTTCTATTACACTTACCATGGACACAAATATACAAAAAACAAAAGCCACCCGAAGGTGGCTCTTGCGTTGTCAGCTCTGCATTAGGCTAGCTTGTCTAGCCGTTCTTCAATGTCCG
>ERZ869936.1055-NODE-1055-length-21421-cov-20.356548_pt1 | contig 21421 bp, 13 predicted proteins | sample MGYA00520876_ERZ869936 | MGnify/ENA primary metagenome ERZ869936 (study PRJEB32218, sample SAMN09650985) | biofilter metagenome | isolation source: enrty point of leading RO module | place: Saudi Arabia: Thuwal, RO plant located on Red Sea | collected 2016-02-17...
AATTAACCTCGACGGAGATTCGAGCCTATCGCAATAATTGTGGGTAATTGAAAGTTTCACCGAACGGACACGTTTGACACTGAGGGAAGTGAAGCTGCTGGATGGCAATAAGAGATGGTCGAATGCGCGGCCTAGCGACAATGGACCGTCAAGCGAACAGAAGCCGACTCTGTTTCGCTTCATCGGCGCGCACGTGACCGCGCGGTCATGTGCGCGATCGAGAAACGAATAGCTTACAGCCGCGTCGACGAATGGATACTCCGTAATGCGATCGCACGATGGAAAGCTAGGTAAATCGGGCCGGGACGAAGGTGCAGCTTAACCATCACTTGCTCCAGCAGGGCGTCGATCGTTTCGTTAATCAGAGCTAATCAGCACACCCAGCGCGGGTCTTCGGCGAAACAAACGCGAACCGATCGAGCAAACGAGGAATTCCGTCGGCAACGAATAGAATCCGACCGGTACGACCGAGATAGTGGCAAGCGACTGTCGATTCGAGAAAAGGCCCAAACGGCATGTGGTAGTCGCCGGATAACCGGTCATAACGATCAGGAGTTCGTGAGACCATAAGGGCGTAGCCGGTCTGCTCAATCCAGGGCACATACAATGTCGAGTATTCCCATGAATGTTGGGCAAAATCCTCGAGGAGTTCCAAGTCGAGTCGCGACTTCCAAGTCGCGACGATGCCCGAATTGACCCGATCGCATAGCGGCAGGCCGGCTAGCTTCTCCACGGTACGAGGTCCCAGTGCGTAAGCCGTCATGAGGTCGTTCATGAAGCAGCCCCTATCGCACTCGATGCGTGTCAGTATTTCGTCGGGCGGAGCAAAGAAGAGAATGTCCGCGTCGAGCACGAGAATGCGATCTTGTGCCGCGAGCAGGTGGGCGTCGAGGAGCTTTATTGAGAGTGGGTGAAATTCCTCGAAGCGATATCGGTGAAGGCAAGGGTGACTAGCCAGGCGCTGGTCGACGACCGCATCGGATTCCTTACGGTCAATCACTCGACTCTTCCGAAATTGTTCTCTGAAAGTGGCACGTTGCGCGCCACTTAGAGTTCCGTCATCGTGGACGACGAGACCGGGGCGACGGCCAGAGAAATGCCAGAACGACTTCAGGCACCAAAGGGCGAAGTGGAAGTCACGCGCGCAAACGAGCATGTGAACTTCGAACTGATCGTCCTTGCCGCAATCAACGGGTTCCGTGTCGATGATCTGCTGTAGTATCTCGGATTCGAACATGGCTTGATTGGCTTTGGATGCGGACATCTTCTCAGCCCCATGCTCATTCCAATCTTGCCTAGGGAGCCGCACGGCAAGATGATCGCGTCCGGACGCGAACCTAGTTTGAAGTCGATGACGGCACCTTTGCCGAACGACGGCATCTTTCCGCGAAGTCCCCCTTGAGTAGCCGGGCAATCCCTCCGGCGCTAATGAAAAGTTCTTTCCAGTCGCCGATGTAGTGACATGCTTCCGTCGAATCGTTTACGCACCGGTTGGGCATGTGATATGCGGTCGACAGGCGCCGATAGCGGTCGCGATGTCGGGAAAACAGCCGCGCATAGCAGGTCTGTTCGATCAAATTTGCCGCAACGTCGTCATAGCGAAACAACGTGCCTAACGTTTCATCGACGAAAGCAAGGTCGAAGATCGCTGGAAACGTCAGCGCTAGGCCGCAATTTACCTGTTTGCGAGTCAGATCGGGCAAGGTGGCCACGAGTTCTCTTTCCTCAATCGCGTAGGGGCTCCAGATGTCCGTCATGAAGCGGCCTTCGCTTGACGTCGCCCCGGAGAGGATTTCCTTGGGCCTGGAAAAGAAGATGACATCCGAGTCCAGCAAGAGGATAAGATCCGAAGTCGTCATCAAGTTGGCATCGAGGAGTTTTAGGGAGAAGGGGTGATGCTGCGTAAAACGGTAGCGCCACGCGTGGGGATAGTTCTTCAAGAGTGGCGCAACTGCGCCGTCAGCTTCCGCGCGTGTTAGCATGCGACACCCGCGAAAATGCGCGGCGAAGAGGCCCCGCTGTTCGGAGTTGAGAGTCCCGTCGTCATGGATGACGAGTCTGGGCTGACACTGAGCATAGTGCCAAAATGTCTTCAGGCTCCAAAGCGAGAAGTAGACGTCGCGTTGGCACGATACAAGATGGATTTCTAGGGTGTCGTCCTCGCCGCAGTCGACCGGGTCCGAGTGCAAGATCTGGCGGAGTAATTCGGCCTTCCACATGAGTAACTCCTGATTCGCCGCGTGGCGACGTAAGACAGAACGAGGCGATGTGGATCCTGCCGCTTCTCTTTGCGATCGCTACGAACCCAGCCGACTTCCAAAGGAACCTCGCACGAGTCTCTGTATTCCCTGAAACTGGAACAGTGGTTTCGTTTCGCCAAAATAGTGACAAGCCTGAGTCCAGTTTCCGACGCCCCAGAAGGGCAGATGGTAGGCCCGGGAAAGGAATCGATACTCTTCCTGGTGTCCGGAAAAGAGCAACGCATAGCATGTTTGCTCGATCAATGCCCGATCAACGTGCTCCGGCTTACAGCGGAACAGGTTTCCCAGAAAACGGTCAATTCTGGCGAGATCTAGTACCGCTGGATAGATCGCCATGATCCCCGTGTTGACTCTCGACCGAGTCAGGTCTGGCGCAAACTCTGCAAGTCTTGGCGGATGGACGGCGAGGCCGTGTCCAACATCAGCCATAACGCAGGTTGTCTTTCTTGAGATATTGCCTAGCAACTCACGAGGCTCGGAAAAGAACACGACGTCGGAATCGAGCACCACGATATACTCTTCATACTCCTCTTTCGCGATGATATTGATGTCGAATAACTTGAGCGACAACGGGTGGTGGTCGTCGAATCGGTAGCGTCGCGCATGGTGATAGTCACTCAGTGTCGCGCCGACGAGCTCGTCCGACTCGCTGCGCAGTACGACCCGGCATCCGCGAAAGTGCTCACCAAAGAGCTCGAGCTGTGCTTCGGTCAGCGTGCCGTCGTCGTGAACAACAAGACGTGGCTGAATGTCGGAAAAGTACCACAATGACTTCAGGCACCAAAACGCGAAGTAGAAGTCTCGCCGGCACGTTAGAACATGCAGGCCGAAGCTGCCGGAGTTATCACAAGACACCGCAGGGGTGTCGATGATTCTGCGAAAGTCCGCCGATTCGCACTTAGGTGGACAACATTCAGGAGCCATGCCAAAGTATCCCTACGCTTCTGACGCGAATCAGCAAGAGGCACTCTATTCGCGTCGATCGCGCCAAGGCGATCGTCTGCGTCGACGCTAACCCTATAATTGAGCGTGCGATGCTATATCACTATTGTCCGTTCACCTACGCAACCTGGGGTCCGGTCAACGGCCTTGCTCGGTTCGACCACGAGCTTCGCCGCGCCCTGCCGGAGATCGTTACCCTGACACGTCGCAACGACGTTGTCAATTTGTCGCCAGACGATAATGATAAGGTCGTCATTACAGGCAACGGATACTGTCTCGATGTCCCTGACGCGATCAAGTGCATCTGTGTGCACCACGATATCGCGGTTTATGAACGCGATCGAGTTTTTGTTGCTTTGCAGCAGATCGGCCAGAAGCGCGGGGCGACACCCATCCTTCCAGATCGCCTTCCTTCGCGCAGCGATCGGAACATGCAGATCAAGGATCGACCGAACACGATCTTTGTGGCGCCTTCAACGTTCGCATTGGAGGCATTTCGGAGCTGCTACGGAATCGGCGAGCACTTCCTGATCCCGCACGCAGTCGACTTGCCCGCGCAAGAGCACTGCCGTTCTCGAGTCGTTCTGGGGGATTGGCGGGGGATGAATAAGGGCCTGCATTTCATCCCGGCGTTGGCCGAGAAGGGCAACTACGAATTCCGCTTTCTCCGATGCGGAGCGCACGACAAGAGCCAGGCCTACGCCGAAGCCTCCATCTACCTGACCATCTCCGCCACGGAAGGTGGCAATTATGCAGCGCTGGATGCCCTGGCATCCGGACTCCGGGTCGTTGCCACGGACGTTGGGGTGTTCTACGGCGACCTGGACGCGAGCGACTATGGTGCCTGCATCTCGTGGCAGGAGAGGTCGAATGTCCGCCTGATACTCGACAAATTAGACGAGGTATATGACCGTTACGATCAGTTTCAACCGCGACAAGTCATCGAGCATGACGAATGGTGTCGCCGCTGGTGGTCCCTCGTTGACGCGGTCCGCATCTGGCCGGGCGGAGACGCGCCGATCGCGACGGACGAGTTGGTGCCCGTCTAGAGCCAAGCCGGCCCTAAGCAATCGAGACGAGTCGCTGGCGTAACGTACTCGCTCGAATTGCCCCGAGCGCGCCAGTCGTCGCGCGGGCGAGACGCCGCGTGAAGGCGCATCTCGATTCTGAGTCCCGTGAGTTACGGCGCGCTGAGAATCGGAGCGCAGCAGCGCGATCTAGGAAGGTTGGGCAAGACAGTGGTGCGACTTGTCGCCGTGACTAGAAAGTGCGGGGTGTTGGATCGAAGGTAGTTGCCCTCGACCAGCGACCGCGCTACACTGCTGTTTGTTCATGGAGGGCAGTCGCGGGCGGTGGGCTATCGTCTCTTCGGTAAACAACTATTCTTGCAACTCCGTGCGGGCACGGCGTCGAGAGTCGGAGTCTTTGGAGGGAAAGAGATCGATTCGATCTCACTTCATGGGAAGTAGAGATGGCCGCTTTCTCTGTTGCACTTATGGATCATTTCGAGTCGCCTCGAAATGCGGGCAAGATTGAATCTCCGACTCACTTGGGACGAGCAAGCTGCAAGGGCCGCGCGCCTTACATCGATTTGTTCCTAGTTCTGGAGGACGGCCGAATCGTCGACGCAAAGTTCCTCGCGTTCGGATGTGGTGTCACGATCGCTTGTTGCTCGGCACTAACGGAGGCAATCATTGGGAAGACGGACGTCGCAAGTCTGGGGTTAACCGCAGACGATCTGATCGGGGCACTCGGAGGGCTGCCTCCCAACAAGCGATTCTGTGCCCGACAAACGATATCGGCCTTGCATGATGCCCTGAGCCATGAGGTTCCCCGACAGCACGAGTGAAGTTCCGACAGGCTCGATTTCCTACGCTGCTCGGTGATTTCAGAAAGTTAGATACCCCTTGTCGTCGATGTGAGGCAGTTGATGTCGGACGCGATCGAGACAAAGACACAACTGCGGCGGGAACCACCTGGTGCTCTCGGAGCAACCTCGAGTTCGTCCACTCGCGGTCTGGGTCCCGACTACCAGCTCGCGGTTCAGGAAGCAATGGCAGGACGCTATGCCAGAGCGAGAGAGTTGTACCGTGGTCTGCTTGACGAAGATCTTGCCGAGAGTGCCAGGTGGTTCGTTCGCAATGATCTTGCCGTGCTGAACGCAATGCAGGGCAAACTTGAAGCTTCTCGGGCCGAGTTGAAGGACGTTATTGACGGCTGTCCGGGCTGGATTGTCGCGAAGAAGAACGCCGCGTCCGTGCACAGCGCCATGAACGCTGCGGCAACATCTGAGATGCCAGCGAGCTGTCGCCGGTCAAACAGCTCTCGCGAAGGTAGCCGCGCCCCCTGCAAGATTTCTATTCTGAGCTTTCTCTTCAACTGGCCTTCTACGGGAGGCGGAATTGTGCACACGGTCGAGCTCGTCGATTTCCTCGGACGGGCAGGTTACATCGTAGAGCACGTCCATGCAAAGTACGAACCGTGGGGGATCGGGCGTGTCGACGACACGCTGCCGATCCGGAGTATTGGAATCGAATTCGACAACCGATCCTGGAATGTGCCCACCATTCAAGCAGCGTTTCGTCGTGCGGTCGATCAGTTTGAAGCGGACGTCGTCATTATCACCGACTGCTGGAATTTCAAGCCGTACTTGGCTCAGGCCGTAGAGGCGTATCCGTATGTTATTCGACAGCAAGCCCTGGAGTGTATTTGTCCGCTGAACAACTTGCGTTTGCTGATCGACGCGCCGAATCGTGTACGACAGTGCGCGATGAACCAGTTCACTGCTCCTGATCATTGCACGACTTGTCTTGCGGACAATGGAGTGCGATCCGGCCAACTGCACATCGCCGAACGTGAATTGAGTCGGGTCGGCTCGTCGCAGTATCGCGATCTTCTGTATCGCACTTACCTGGGCGCAGACGCCGTTCTGGTCCTGAACCCGCTCATTCAGGCTGAGTTGCGACCCTATTGCGAATCGGTCGAAGTTGTGACGTGGGGTATGGACCCGGACCGATTTCCTTGGCCGTCGACAAGCGAGCACGAAGATGGAGACTCCAATGGCACACTAACTTTGCTTATGGCGGGCGCTGCCGAGGAGTTGATTAAGGGTTTGCATGTGCTACGCGCGGCTTGTCGAGAGGTATGGCGAGTCCGACAGGACTTTCGGCTCCGGATAACTTCGCGGTCTATCCACAACGCGGAGGAGTTCATTCAGTGCATCGGATGGCAATCACAGGAAGAACTTCCGACGAGGATTCGCGAGGCGGACATCATCGTGATGCCAACGATCGCCCAAGAGGGCTTGGGAAGGTCCACCGTTGAGGCGATGGGAGCCGCACGCCCTGTAATCGCCAGCGCGATCGGTGGGTTGCCGTACACGGTCAGTCACGGAGTGAACGGGTTGCTCTTCGAGCCTGGAGACGCCGACGACCTGGCCAGGCAAATTGTCCGTCTACTGGATGATCCAGACGAACGACGGCGCATGGGGCTCGCAGGGCGTCGGAGATTTGAAACCGAGTTTACCTGGCCGGTGGTCATCGAAGACCAATATCGACCGCTTCTATCCAGAATCTTGCATGCCAAGCGATGATCGAGGGCTGTTCGCAATGACGATTCGGCGAGTAGCGATCATTTTCGACGATCACTTGCGCCCCGAGACAACCGGGAACTATTGCCTGGACGCGCTGAAGCAATTGTTGCTGGTCGAGCACATACGTCCGATCGATCTCCATCGAGTCAGCTCCAACGAATTCGACGCCTTTATCTACATCGATGACGGCTTGCGATACGAACTGCCGTCTGATTTGCGTCCAGCTGTTTTCTGGGCAATCGATACCCACATCGATTTCGATGGCTATCGTGAGCGGGTTTCGGATGCCGACTACGTATTTGCGGCGCAGCGAAATGGAGCGGAGCGGCTGACTGGCGAAGGCATCGCCGAGGCAGAGTGGTTGCCGCTTGCCTGTCATCCGAAGGCGCACCGACCGATGGACGTTCCGAAGAAGTTTGATTTTTGCTTCGTCGGGAACATGTTTCCCGGTCCGCGGCATGATCTCGTGGAGGCTCTGCGATCTCGCTATCCCGACTCATTCGTTGGGCAAGCTTACTTCGATGAAATGGCCCGTGTCTATTCGTCCTCTCGGGTCGCGTTCAATCGGAGCATGCGTGACGACGTAAATATGCGCGTCTTCGAGGCGCTGTCGTGCGGTTCTTTTCTGCTAACCAACAATCTAGCGGCGAATGGTCAAGAGGAGCTGCTAAGGCCGTCCGTGCATTTGGACACGTATTCCGATCGCGACGAGTTGCTTGAGAAATGCGAGTTCTATCTTCGCAATGCGGACGTTCGTGAACGTATTGCTGTCAGCGGTTTAGCGGAGATCGTTTCAAAGCACACCTATCGACATCGCATGCTTCACGTACTTCAAAGGCTTGAAGGATCTGCGCGTGCAACGCCGGTCGCTGCTCCTCGAGCCGCGGGTGTGCGGGCAGACGAACGGCTCCAAGACTGCCGTGCCGCAGAGCCCGCTGTATCGGCTTGCATCCTCACGTGGAAACGACACGAAAATGCCAAGTTGATCGTTCGGAGCTTGCTTCAAAAGTCGTACATCCGCGAGATCTTGGTCTGGAACAACAATCCCGACAGGCCTTTTGAAATGGAGGGTCGGCGCATACGCGTTGTCAACGCCGAACAAAACGACATCTGTTTCGCAAGGTTTATGGCGGCGAGAGTCGCGAACCATGAGTTCATCTACACACAAGACGACGATTGTTTGGTCCGGAACATTGACGAACTCTACGACGAGTTCTGCCGCGACGAAAGTCGAATCGTGCATGGCCTGAAGCTGGGGCATCTCATACGGGAAAACGAACGGATATTCGGTAGGGCGCACATGGCGCTGCTGGGATGGGGGGCCTTCTTCAAGAAGGAATGGACTTCTGTTTTTGACTCCTACACTCGGCGATTCGGCCATGATCGCGTGCTCTTTCGAGAAGCCGATCGCATTTTCTCGATGCTGCAGCACAGGCCTCATCACGCGATCTTGGCGCGTGTAAGCGATCTACCCGGGTTCGAAGATGAGGATGCGCTCTCTGTTGAAGCATCACACAAGACGCTCGTGGGTTCGGCCATCGAGCGATGCCTTCAGCTACTTGGGTGTGAAGCTTCGACCGTTCCCGGAGAGTCCGTCGGTCAGCGAGTCGAAGACCTTGGTGAGGCCAGGCAAAGCGATCAGCGGAATCTTGCTCCAGGGGTCATCGAAAGGCCCACGGCCCCAGTACGGCACTCGGAAGCTGGAATCAACGCCAACTACAAGGATCCCTTCTACTTCGCTCACGCTAGACGCGACATTTTAGAGCTGGTTCCTCGCACGGCTCGGCGCGTTCTGGACATCGGGTGTGCCTCCGGCCGATTAGGCGAGTCGCTCAAGCAGCGACAGAATTGTCACGTCACCGGCATTGAGATCGTCGACAGTGCGGCGATGGCAGCCGAGAGAGTTTTGGATGTGGTTCACACTCGCAACGTTGAAGATGCTGACATTGACTTTGGATCGAACGCGTTCGATTGCATCGTGTGCGGTGACGTTGTCGAGCACTTGCGTGCGCCGGGTTCGTTCCTAAGACGCGTGCGTCGTTGGCTTTCTTCCGATGGCAGCCTGATCGCCAGCATTCCAAATGTGCGTAGCCGCGACGCAATATGCGATCTGCTGGCGGGCAATTGGACCTATGAATCCGCGGGGCTGTTGGATGACACACATCTTCAGTTCTTCACGCGACGAGACGCCATGAATCTGTTTCGTGAAGCTGACTACGAGGTTCGATCGTGTCACCTCGTACCTGGCGCAGGCTACCGGGAGTGGCTGGAACGCGGGAAGCCATCGACAATTCGTATGGGAAGCCTGGCGATTGAGGGGCTTCCGCCAAACCAGGTCGAAGAATTCTTCGCCGAACAGTTCCTGTTTTCGTTGGTGCCCCAAGCTAGTATTCGGCAACCGGAGTTCGATCGAGAGGCGAGTGCTGGCGAACCAGCCAAGGCACCTGTTGGAGCCCTTAGAGGCACCAAGCATTCCGCGTTCGAAGACGGCAAGAGGCAAGAGGAATCTCCACGGGTGGCGGCACACCTTGGCTGCGTTCTGGCCGTGCGAAACAAGTCAGGTGCGACACTAGAGCGCACCTTGCAGACCTATGCGTTTCAGTCGGTACAGCCGATCGATCGCGTGCTTCTTGACTATGGCAGCGACACATCGTTCTCCGACACCTACAAAGAGCTCTGCGATCGCTACGAATGGCGTCTGGTTCGCGTCGATCCCGAAGAACCTAAGTGGTATCTGGCCAAAGCGTACAATCTGGCAATTGCGGCTCTTAGCGAGCGTGTGGAAGTTGTCTTTAAGAGCGATGTCGACATCTTGCTTGGCTCGGGGATTCTAGATGCTGCAGATGCACTTGGCAGCAATGCCTTTTGCCGATTCCCCTATTTCACGACGACGAAGGACGTGGAATACCCGGTGTCCTTCAAATCTGCCGAGCAGGTGACTGCCTTGCGTCGATTCTGTCCCAAGTCGGTGTCGAGCGTCGGCCAAGGGATTTTTGCCTGCCCTCGAAAATGGTTCACGAGCGTCGGTGGCTTCGACCTGAACTACCGACACTGGGGATACGACGACGTTGACCTACGCGCCCGGGCAGAAGCGTCGATCGAGGTGCGCGAGTTGGACCACAACGAACACTTGCTGATTCATCAATGGCATAAACCGACTCGAGAGGCACATTTCCCCGACGCGAATCGCCCCTATTTTGAGGACATGAGAAAATCTGGCCCCATCGTAAGGAATCGACAACAGGTCGGACCGCGCGCCAAGACGCCCGTTTCGATGTCTGGTGCCGAGTCAGGAGCGTCCGCGCCTCAGGTTAACGGGCCAGCCAAGGCTGTTTCCAATCCGTCGGACCAGTTGATTCGCTCGGTACGGCGACAACGGATGGTACGGCAGCTCCGCTTCCTTTACCTCGGGAATTTCAAAGACCCCAATAAGATGGAACAGGCCGTGGCATCCATTCTCGAGTCCCTGGGACATCGCGTAACGCGACGCCACGACAGCGACGTACCATCACCGGATTGCCTCGTCGAGGAAGCAAACGGCGGCCAACATGACTGTCTCCTCTTCCACAAGGGGTGCATCGGTGCGAGATCGCTAGGGGACGTTCTTCAACCGACAGGCGATGCCATCGCGGAGGTGATCAAGCGGTCGAACATTCCTTGCTATACGTGGTACTGCGACCGAGCATATCAGTACGACTTTGATCCTAGCGGGGAACTTTGGATGCGAAAGGTGGCGCCGCTGTGCCGCGTCGCGTTCGTGTCCGACGGCCAGCTCGCAGCTACGGATTGGGCAAACTGGCACGTTCTGCGTCAAGGGGCTCATCGTGAGAAAGTTCGACCGGCTGAGGTCGCAGAAAGTGATCGGCGACCAATCGCATTCGTCGGTCAAGTTTACGGCGAGAGGGGTCGCGAATTGGGCGCCATTGCCAAGAGCTTCCAGGTCGACATCATCGACGGGGTCTTTGATGCGCGGCTAAACGCCGTGCTCAAGTCCTACAAGATCATACTGGGTCTCAATTATCCACTCGCGCCCGGTTACTGGGGCGATCGACTTTACATCGTGCTTGGACATGGCGGATTCTTTTTGGCGCCCGAGATTGAGGGAATGCGGGAAGAAGGATTCCTTCCCGATGTCCACTACGGCCGACGCAAAGAGGATCCGGTTGCCGACATTCGCGACTGGCTCGAGCGACCCGCAGATCGGGATCGTATTGCCAGGGCAGGCCAAGCGCATGTGCTGGCACATCACACGACGCAGCATCGCGTCGAGAAGATGTGTCGGGTGATTGCGTCAACGCTGGATTAGAAAGTTGCCGCCCAACCCGTATGACAAAACTCCAATACGACAGACTTGACTTCGGAGCACGGATAGAGTGGAACTCCGCGCGTCGCTATTGATTTCCCACTCTAACGAGTACCGGGAGCTCGAATTGTCCCTAGCGTTGCTCGCTGTGCAGGGCTTCCGGGACTTTGAGGTCATCGTCTGCGACGACGGCTCGCACGACCACTATCGACTCGACGAAATCATGGCGCTCTATCGTGAGTTCTTGAACGTCGACGGCGTAACCCGGGCGGATGCCGGCTTTCGGCTTGCGGCGATTTGGAATGCCGGAGCCGCGAAGGCCATTGGGGAGCGCCTCATCTCTACGAACGCCGACCTAATCGCGAGTCGCGGCTTTCTTTGGTTCCATGCGCAGCCACCCGTTTCGGTGATCTGCTGCGGCACTTGTCATCGGATTCCGCGGGGGTACCGCGATCGCGTGCTCGCCATGAGTGATCCCGAAGGAGTCCTGTTCTTCGCTGAGTCTCACTACGTGCCGGACATGTGTAGCGATACTGTGAAAAGCCCGGGCAACGTCTATGGGGGCAACTGGTCGATCAATGCGAGAAGATTCCGCGCTGTAGGCGGGCTCGACGAGTCATTCGTCGGCTGGGCGGGCGAAGACGCGGATATCGGTTTGCGGTTTTCCGAAAACGGCGGCCAAGTCTACCTCTCCGACGTTCCACGTGCGTACCATATCGATCACGTAGCGCGCCACGAAACGCAGCCGCACGGCACGGAGCACTTTCGTCGGAAATGGAAGGCTCGGAATTCTACAACGGCGCTAGCTCCGGAGCGGGCTGCCGAGATGAAACCCAACGACGGAATGATCCGCATGCGAGAACATTGAATTCCTGGAGTGAATGCAGAGTCGTTATGCTGAGCAACACTGTAACGAACAGGCTTCGGCGGCGCGTGATGCGCAATGCGGTGGGATGGGCCCTTTGTCATCGTGCGATCTCGCTGAAGGGTCATGAACAAGAGACTATCGAGGTAGCCGTCGGTGCGGGGCTTGGCGCTGGCCAATGTGACTCTAGCTTTGCGCATTCGAGAATCAATGCGGACCTGCTGCGTCGCGCGACGACGCTAGGCCGGGAGTTTTGCGAGACTCTGAATTCTCGCGCGCTGGTGACTGACTCGTGCAGGAATTGCTGCAGTTGGTCGTCGAGTGTTGACATCGACATGCTTGCCTTCCGCTGGGATGAGTTCATAATCGCGGCTGGATTCGACATGCACTCTTCACATTGGGGATTCGAGGACGTCGACCAGCGCGCTCGGAAGGTTACCTCGATTGCAGTGCGCCCCCTGGACCATGCTTGCCGTGACTCAAAGCGATCACAAGAGATCTCGTCAGTTGAGAGATGCACGGACGAGTCGCCATCCAGCAGCAGACGTTACGAACGGTCCTCATCCAACATTGCCGACGAATCGCGTCTTAGTGGTCGTCCGCCTCTCATCGCCAATGCTGAGTCCTGTCGCTCCTCGGCGAGTTCGATGGGTGAGGAACTCACTTTCTTGGTCGCACACTACAATCTTGGCCAGTTCATAGGCGATTGCGTTCGATCGATTCGGGCACAGACGAATCCGAATTGGCAGTGCCTGATTCTTGACGACGGCAGCACCGATGGATCCTTCGACGACTTTGCAGAATCGCCACTCGTCAAAGGTGATACTCGATTCACAATCTTGCGAAGCGAAGAGAATCGAGGCTATATCGCGTCACTGGAACGTCTGATCGCGGAAGCACAGACAGACATCGTGGGAATCTTGGATCCGGATGATGCGGTCACGCCCGATTGCGTTGCTAAGGTATTGGCGGAATATAGAAAGGGTGGCCGCGCGTTCGTCTATTCGAACTTCGCCGTTTGTGATATCAACCTGCGACCCTTTGCAAGTGGTTGGTGCAGGGCGCTTATGCCCGACGAGTCCTGCGTGGAGTCGGATTGCATCAGCCATTTCAAGACATTTCGCAAATCGGCGTATTATCTCACGGAGGGACTCGACACTTCAATACTCTACGCCGAGGACAAGGATCTCGTTTACAAGCTCGAAGAGGTGGCCAGACCATACTTCGTTAACGACGTACTCTATTACTTCCGCACCGGTCGACCAGATTCTCAGAGTTCGGGGGAGAAAGGCGAAATCGGCCGGCGAAACGCGACACGCGCGAAACAGAATGCCCTACGCCGACGCAACGCGGCTAAGGGCGCTCTCCGGACAAAAGAAACTGCTGACAGAGATTGGACCGCCGCGAGGACCGGCGTTGGTGTAACGGAATTGAGTCAGGTCGAATCGGACCAGTCCATCGCAACGGGCGCCGGCGATAAGCCAGCATCGAACACGAAACCCGTCCCGACCTGCACCACAAGCCTCCCGGCAAGGAACCCCAGCAGGCGAGGCAACCAGTGCCGAATCGAGCAACTCACCGATCGTCCTGCCGACCAGCGGTTCGACGAAATCGAGTGCGGACGCTACCTCGAAGCCGTCATCGATCCGAGCGCGGCCCTCAAGCGATGCCGTGCAAGGTTAACGGCCGCAGGCAATCTCACCGCGCGATTTGCAAATCTTCAGAATCACCGCGTCATTTCCACGTTAGTGGGTGGCCACTGGAGGCCGTCCGCTGCCGAGGGATGCGCGAATGGTCCGCCGATCAAGTTCTTTACGCGTCGCGAGATCGAGAAACTGTTTTATCGCAGTGGCTTCGAGATCACGCAACTCCGATCCCATCAGACGGACCCGACGCTGAGTCAGAAGATTGCCGCCGGAGAGGTGCGAATGGGCCCACTCCACGTTACAGGTCTTTCTCCGTTCGAAGCGAGCGACTATTACGCGACGGAATTTCAGGTTCGCGCCGTCCCCAGGAAGCGGCCAAAACGTGGGCTAACGTCCATCGTGATTCTGACGCACAACGAACTGCCATATACCCATCGGTGCTTAGAGAGTATTCGTCGTCGCACCGACGAGCCCTATGAGATCATTGTGGTCGACAACGCATCAACGGACGGCACGCTGGACTACGTCTCTGCCTTGCCCGACGTCCAGGTCATTGCGAATGCCGAGAATCGTGGATTTGCCGCTGGCTGCAATCAAGGAATCAAAGTTGCCAGCGGCGATCAAGTCTTGCTTCTCAATAACGACACAATCGTCACGACAGGTTGGCTCGATCGTATGCTGAGTGCCCTGGAGAGCGATGAGCGCATCGGTCTGGTCGGGCCGACGACGAACAACTGCGCCGGAGATCAAAGGATTTCCGTACCTTACGACAATCTCAGTAGCATTGATGGGTTCGCCTGGGATTGGGGGTCGAAGCATCGGGGCGAACTGGCCGAAATCGGCGACAACGGAACTTTGATTGGATTTTGTCTTCTGATCCGCAGAAGCGTCATCGAACGTGTTGGGGTTCTCGACGAGCAATTCGGAGTCGGAAACTTCGAAGACAACGACTACTGCGAGCGCACGCGTCGCGCTGGTTACCGACTCGTCATCGCGCGCGACTCATTCGTGCATCACTTCGGCGGAGTCACGTTTCGAGGTGCAAACATCGACTATGGGCGACTCATGGCTGAGAACGAACGGCGGTATAGCGACAAGTGGGGTAACGTAAGTATGGAGCGCGGCAACACTCCGCATGCGCAGAAAAGTCACGATGAACGATGTTCCGGCGATTCGTCCGGTCCTTTCACGCTCACACAGTCGAAGAGTGGTTCACTGCTCTTGAGTCCGCGAGAGCCACGGATCTCACTCTGCATGATCGTGCGCGATTCGGCGGCGACTCTCGACAACTGTATTGCCAGTATCGCTCCCTGGGTAGACGAAATGATTGTCGTCGACACGGGATCGAAAGACGATACGGTCGAGATCGCAAGACGACACGGTGCGAAAGTCTCTTTCTTCGAGTGGTGCAAGGACTTTGCTGCAGCCCGCAATGAGTCCTTGAAACATGCGACGGGTGACTGGATCTTTTGGATGGATTCCGACGACACCATCGACGAGCACAACGGACGACAGTTGCGCGAGCTCGTGCGGCGGCCGATTGACGAATATACGTTGGGCTTTGTCATTCAGGTGCATTGCCCGGGGCCAGAGAGGAGTGGACATCGAGATGTCACCGCCGTCGACCACGTCAAGCTCTTCCGGAACCTGGACGAGTTGCGTTTCGAGGGCAGAATTCACGAGCAAATTCTCGCCTCGATTCGTCGCGTGGGCGGATCCGTTGCCTTCACCGATCTATTCGTCGTGCATTCCGGCGTGGACCACAGTCTAGCCGCTGTGGAGAAGAAACAGCAGCGTGACCTCGAGCTAATCAAGTTGGATCTAAAGGATCGGCCAGGTCATCCATTCGTATTGTTCAACTTGGGAATGACGTACGCGGATATGGCGGAATATGAAGACGCAGCCAAGGCAATGATGCAGTGTCTCGAAGTCTCCGATCCGCAGAGCTCTCACGTCCGCAAGGCATACGCAATTTGGGTCGGCGTGCTCATGGAGCTTGAGAGGAGCGAACAGGCATGCGAAGTTTGCAAGCAAGGTCGCGACCTGTATCCCGACGACCCTGAGTTGCTCTACCGCCACGCCATCCTCGAGTACGAACGCGGCAATCTGGAACAATGCGTAGTCCTTTATGAAGGCCTCTTGCGTGGCGAAACGGAACGCCACTTTTCGAGCATCGATCGTGGAATTTTCGAGTACAAGGCACGCCACAATCTTGCCCTCGCATACTTCGAGCTGGAGAAATGGGACAAGGCAACTGAACTTTGGCGACACGTGATCGCAAGCGTCCCAGCGCACGAAGACGCCTGGCGCGGTCTTGGCCGATTGTACCTCCGTTCCGGAAATGCCGTGGCCGCACGAGAACTCTTGAGTCAGCTGGCCGCCGAACGCAGGCATCCCGCATACGCGATGGAACTGACCGCGGCGCTCGAGCTCGCCGGCGGCAACCCCGATCGCGCGAGGCTAATCCTGGCAGATGCCGTCCGCCAGTTTCCTGATCGACTCGATACGGCGGACGCGTACTGCCAACTACTCTTCGAACAAGGGCCGCTCACATTGGCCTTGGATGCGTTGACCTCGCTCGCAGCCCGTCGCCCGGACGACGGTTCCGTCCTGCACAATCTGGCGACCGTCCACCTGCGGCTCGGAATGAATGAACAAGCCGTGAACCTATTCCAACAGGCTCTCGAACTGCGTCCGGAGTCTTCGGAGTCTCGACTCTATCTAGGTTACGCCTTGCGAAATCTAAGTCGAGTCGACGAAGCTATCGAAAATTGGAGGATCGTCGACGCAAACGCCTCGACTTCCCAGAATGGTCGCCAAGCGAGAGAGGAACTTGCCGCGATCGCAGAAAACGAACAATAGATAGACCGTCAGAGTGCTTTGTTTGCATAACCTTACCGTCTCCAGGAAGGCAAGCGGTCTTGGGCGTGATCAGTTAGCGAAATGTCGGGCAGTTTTGATCGTGGGGACAATCATGAATTTCAAACGAGACTCTTGCCTAAGCGAAGTCAGTTACGAGGACGGACCGATTGAAGGTGTTGAATTTCACAATCCGGACGTGCATATCGATGCGCGTGGATGGCTTATGGAACTGTATCGGCACGATGAATTGGACCCAAGCGATTTTCCGCAAATGGCCTACGTCAGCGCGACAAAGCCGGGAATTACGCGCGGACCGCATGCGCATCGCCATCAGACCGATCTATTTGCATTCTTGGGACCTGGCCAGTTCGACTTGTATCTGTGGGACTCACGTCCTACTTCGTCCACGTTTGGTCGCCGCATGACCGTTCGAGTTGGTGCCGACGACCTACGAATCGTCATTGTCCCTCCCGGCGTCGTTCACGGTTACAAGAATGTCAGTGCTGTGGACGGCTGGGTTTTCAATTTTCCAAATCAGCTGTATGCAGGACGCGAGCGTCGCGAACCAGTTGATGAAATTCGGTACGAAGAGATTCGTGATTCGCCCTTCATAATCGACCAGTAGACGCTCGCGCGAGGACGCGCAGCGAGTGCCCGTTAACGACCGCGTCAAGGCGACGCGGCGACTTCATTGAGACGGTCGCCATCTAAATGGAGCGATCACTAGAGTGGTGAGTGAAGGCGAGCTGGTGACGGAGTAAATTGAGTGGAAAGTTACTCAGACACGATGAGCAAGTAGTGGTTTGTTCTCGACGAGTCGACGGCCGGCAAGATGTGAGATGCTTGATCTAAGCCCAAACTGTCGTGCGCTGTGCATCGTGCAGAAGCCGCTCGATAAGTGCCGGATTCTACATCCGATGAAAATGGAGTGGCCATTTTGATGCCCGGAAACTGCGGGCCGTGTCTACGCTCGTTAATTGACTCGACCGATGCAACGCCGATCTCCTGAATTCGTGACCGATGCCCGCCGGACCGTTGCCGTCTTGGGTGCTCGCGGCCAGCTGGGACGTGAGTTGTGCCGGCAGCTCGGGTCCCAAGCTATCCCCATCGATCGCTCAACGCTGGACGTGGAAGATCGGTCGCAAGTCCATGACGTGTTGCGCGCAATAAGGCCGATTGCGGTCGTCAACGCGGCCGGCTTCACCGCGGTCGATCTCGCGGAGGTAGAGGTCGAACGATGCCGAAACACCAACGTAGGAGGCGCGATCAATGTTGCCGATGCCTGTCAGCAGTTGGGGCTGACATTGGTGCAGTTGAGTACCGACTACGTGTTTTCCGGGTCGTCGACGCGTTCCACGCCGTTTCGAGAGGATGACCTGACGTGTCCGCTAAACGTATACGCGGAGTCCAAGGCCGCGGCCGAGAGTGCGGCCAGATGCTGCGAAAGACACTTTATCGTTCGTACATGTGGCCTCTATACGATCCCGCGTTGGGCCGACAAGTCCGTCAATTTTGTGAAGACCATGTTGCGACTGGCCAGTGAAGAACGGGCAATTCGAGTTGTCGATGATCAATGTTGTTCGCCGACATATGTTGTTGATCTGGCATCTGCCATTTCTTTCCTGATTCGGACGTACGAATTTGGCACCTATCACATTGTGAATCGTGGCTCGGTTTCATGGTACGATTTCGCGAGTCGGGTATTTGAACTGGCACGACTCTCGGTCGACTTGCAGCGAATTTCGACAATTGAGTTTGGCGCGGCCGCAACGCGACCAGCCTATAGCGCGCTGGACGGAGCGAAGTATGGTCGCCTGGGTGGACCCAGAATGAGACACTGGAGTGACGCTCTTGCTGCATGCATTTGCGCCGATACAGCAGACTAGGGGCGCTCGGCACAGCTAGTTGCTTTGCCAACACACACAAGAAACGGACGCCCCAAGTCATTCTGGTTGCGACGAGCAGGGCCATCAGTTGCATTATGCTAATCGGCAATACCCTCGTTGGCGCTTTGCCCCCTGTTTGCACGACAAGCGGCAGCCCGTATCGCGAGGGTGCTTTCGGACAACGGCGGCCAAGGTGAGAAATGCCTGAAGCACATCGACACGAATCGATCATCGATCCCAAGATTGCCTTCTCGGAGAGTCTTACGAAGAAAGTCCGTCAGTCCGGTGACGTCAGGGAGTTTCCCCTCGAAGGCGAGCAGCACTTCGAGACCTTCTTCAACCAGTTTGCCAGGGCTCTCTTCGGATCACCTCCCAATCATGTACTCTTGGTTGCTGATCGCGGCGTCGGGCCGCAAGCGATGATTGCCGAGGCGGCGCGTCGCGCGGCCCGAGGTGAAGTCCCTTTCCTCACTAATACGGAGTTCATCTCGGTCGATTGTCGTTACACGCCCGAGGAAAGCAGTCGAGACCGACTATTGGCCGTGATCAACCAACTCTTCGGTCACGAACAACTAGTCGCGGTTATCGACGGATTCGCCGATCTGATGCGCACCGCCCATGGCGCCAGCAATCGGTCACTCTTACTCTTCTTGCTAGCTCAGCTTCAATGTCAGCTGGTCGGGACGGTAACGTCGAGTGAGTATCAAGAGGTTTTCGCCGGTGATCCTGACATCCACGAGTTCTTCGTTCCAATTAAGATCGAGGAGCCCGACGAGGAGCTGACGCGTCGACTTCTGAGACACTACAAGTGCGGCCTCGAGAGCAAGTACGAGGTGGCCATCGAAACGGAGGCGGTTGCCCAAGCTGTCGTGCTCTCTGCCAACTACATCCTTAACGATCAGCTGCCCGCGAAGGCCCTCAGAGTTCTGCAGCAGATATGCGAAGACATCGACTTCGAACGGTCTCAACGAGCGCATCCCAAGAACGAAGTCCGTGGCGACGACGTCGTGCGCGCTGTCTCCGCCATCACCGGCGTTCCGGCAGAAACTCTCCGCGGCGTCGCCGAGAAATGCGACTACGAATCCAGCCTGTCGCAGCTCGTCGTCGCACAACCGCACGCGATTCATGAGGTGGCCACCGAGCTAAGTCTTATCAAGGCGGGGCTGATCGACCCCGGCCAGCCAGCTTCGGTGATGCTATTCATGGGACAGACCGGCACCGGCAAGACCGAGATGGCCAAAGCGCTCGCTCGCTTCTACTCGACCTCCAAGCAGCTCCGAACCTATACGCTCGGCAATTTCGTCGAACCCCATAGCGTTGCCGGAATCATCGGCGTGCCGCCCGGGTACGTCGGACACGATCAAGGTGGTCGAATTGTCAATGAGCTCCACGCCGATCCGTACGGGATCTTCCTGTTGGACGAAGCCGATAAGGCCCACCCCGACGTGATGCAACCCTTCCTCAACCTTTTCGACGAAGGTTGGATCGTCGATCAACGAGGGAGGAAAGCGTACGCCGATCGAGCCATCTTCATTCTCACGACCAACGTTGGGCAACGTCAGATCGCGGAAATGTCTAAGAAAGGCGAAAGCATCGAAGCTATCACGTCGAAGATGAAGGAAACGCTGGCAAAGATAAAACACACCAAGCTCAATCGACCCGTCTTCCCGCCAGAGTTTCTCGCCCGCATCAAGCGGACGATCGTCTTCCTGCCTCTCGATTCCGGAGCCATGCAAGGCATTGGCCAAAAGCTCATCCGCGAGATGCAGGCACGCTGGTCCAGAAAGCGTGGCAAACAGCTTGTCGTCCCTCAGGAACTCATCGACTACATTGCCGCAAAATCCCACGACGAAAACTCGAAGGCCGACGGGCGCGAAGGCGGACGAATCGTTCGCAAGCTGATCGCCGACATCGTCGAATCGCCGCTGCAGCGTGCGATCAGCGATCGACCGCAAGATTATCGAAACTGCGGGCGCGTCGCGCTCGCGTGCACAATACACAATGACGCCGGCGATGAGCACACCAACGGGGACGGAATTGACGAGTCGAAGTCCGCGGACGTCTCCGTCACGTTTCTCGAATAGCCCTACGGGCCGGACTCCGTTCGCCGCAATATCCCTGCCAGGCCCCTTCGAACCGCTCGACCGAGCCACAAGACCGCCAAACGCATGACGAACCCAAGACTCAGACAAACGGTGGCAACCCTGCTGGCAATCCTATTCCTGATCGGAATCGGCGTTGGGGTCTATTACCTGGGAGCCTGGCTCGTGCGGATTGCCCGGCAAGCGGATCCCGGACTGCTCCTCGTAACCATCGTTGGCGCCGTCGTCGTTATCAGCGGTACCGGAACCATCGCGGGCGCCGTGCGGATTGCCGCACGAATGCAAAGTGACGCCCGTCAACGTGAAATCCGCGCAAATCTCTACGGACAGCTTATCGCCATCTGCCGGGCGACACCGTCGTTCGCGCCCCAATTTACCGGACAGGCCAGTCCGTCCGTCGAGGACGTGCAGAGCGAACTGGAATGCCAGCTCCTGCTCTGGGGAAGTCCCGATGTAATTGCCGCCTACGGAAAACTGCGCAACGTCAGCAGCAATGGGCAGGATAGGCAAACCGCGTGGCAGGGATTGCTGGCCGCGATGCGCGCCGATCTGGGGCAAAAGCAGACGGCCCTCTCGGCAGACGCCCTCGATCACTTCGCGTCGCGCTAACCGACATCGATCGTGGTGCGCGCGTCAAGCCGGGCAAGCTCGGCAAGTCAGCGCAGCGATCGCGCGGCCAGCGCGGGCGAGAACCGCCGCGCGTCCGAATCGCGCCGCCGCATGGAACAAGAAATTTCATCGACAATGCCGCGGCGGTTCGCTAGAATCCACCTCAGGTAGGGGGCCAACGAGAGGGAACAGAACCGTGAGCGGCACTCTCCCGGCGGCAGATTCTTGGTTCCTCTTGGGCGGTGGCAATTTCTCTCCGTGAATAGGGCGCTTCCCCATGGCGACGCGTGACATTTCATACGAGTACGATGCGGTCGGCAATCGCACCAAGATGACCAGCGTCCTGGGCGGGG
>ERZ869936.1056-NODE-1056-length-21419-cov-9.952490_pt1 | contig 21419 bp, 14 predicted proteins | sample MGYA00520876_ERZ869936 | MGnify/ENA primary metagenome ERZ869936 (study PRJEB32218, sample SAMN09650985) | biofilter metagenome | isolation source: enrty point of leading RO module | place: Saudi Arabia: Thuwal, RO plant located on Red Sea | collected 2016-02-17 ...
CGAACCTGGAATCCGGCGACCGATCGCGAGCAAGACCTGGAGCATCCGACGTCACGGTCGTCGACCACGTCAAACTGTTCCGCAACCGGCCCGATCTGCGGTTCGAGTTCCGCATTCACGAGCAGCTTCTGCCGTCGATCCGGCGGGCCGGGGGAGAGGTGGGGTTCACCGACATTTATGTCGTCCACTCGGGGGCCGATCACACGCTGGAGGGCCGGCAGCGAAAGCTGGACCGCGACTTCCGGCTGCTTGAGCTGGAACTGGCCGACCGGCCCGATCATCCGTTCGTCCTGTTCAACCTGGGCATGACGCACGCCGATGCGTGCCAATATGAACTGGCGATCGGCTTTCTCCAGCGGTGCATCACCGTTTCGCAGCCGAGCGAATCCCACTTGAGAAAAGCCTACGCACTGCTGGTTAGCTCGTTGCAGCAGACTGAGCAATTTGCGGATGCGCACGCAACATGCCGCCAAGGGCTGCAACTTTATCCCGACGACAAGGAACTGCTGTTTCGGGACGCCATGCTGCTGCACCAGTCGGGGCGTCTTGAGGAGTCGGTGGAGACCTACCAACGGGTTCTCAATCAGGCCACCGACCGGCACTTCACCAGCGTCGACGCCGGGATCGGGGGGACAAAGACGCGGCACAATCTGGCGATCGTCTATGAGGATCTCGGGCGGCTCAAAGAAGCGGAACGGGAGTGGCGGGCCGTCGTGGACGCCGAGCCTGGATACCGATCGGGTTGGCGTGGGCTCGGTCAGGTTCTCCTGAAACAGGGACGAACGGCCGAAGTGGAGGCCTTGACACAGAAACTGACCGGCGACCCTGAACTGCGGGGGGTCGCCGCATTGCTGTCGGCCCGGCTGGCGGAGTCGCGGCAGGCATTCGGTGAAGCGATCGCGGTCCTGGAGACAGGCATCGTCGAATCTCCTCAGGATTTTGAATCACACAATGAACTCTGTCGGCTGCTGTTTGAGCACGGCCAGCTCGAGGATGCCATCTCAGCGCTGAAGCGACTAGTGCAGCTCGATCCAGAGGACTCAAGGGCCCGGCACAATCTGGGCCAGGCATACGAGCGAGCCGGCGAGCACGAATGTGCCAAGGCTTCGTATGAGACGGCGCTCGATATCGACGGAAAACGCATCAATACCATGCAGCGGTTGAACCGCATGCCCCGAACTCCTGAACACCCACGCCACCGGCTGCCGCAGAAAGCGACGGTCTTGGCCGAGGAGATTGACGCGGTAGGAGGGCCAATGTGCGAACGAGTCGGGGGAAACGTCCTTCATTATTGAACGGAAAACAACTGTGCAGCCAATCTCGATTGCCCTCATTACTCCGACACTCGGTCGAAGCAGCCTGACGCGCACGCTCAAGAGCGCGCTGCCCCAACTCAGCGCAAACGATGAGTGGTTCATCATCGGGGACGGGCCGCAACCGCATGCTCGTGAGGCGGTCGCGGTCCTGAACGACGAACGGATCCGATATCGAGAACATGTCGACCCTTCGTCGAGCTACGGAAACTCGCAGAGGAATCGTGGAATGCGCGAAGCGCAGGCCGACTACTTCGTGTTTCTCGATGATGATGACACGCTTCTGCACGGTGCGCTCGATGCCGTGCGACGTGAAGCCGCATCCGGCGCCCCGCTCATGTTCCGCATGGACTACCGCCCAGGCCAACGGTTGGTGTGGGAAGAGCCGGTGGTCCGCGTCGGGAACGTCGGCGGCGCGATATTCGTAATACCCAATCAGGTCGGTCGATGGGCTGAGTGGCCCCAGTTCGATCAATCAGGAATCAGCGATTTCGCGTTCATCACGCAGACACTGGCGCTTTGGCCGCCTGGCGCCCTGCGATGGTGCGAGGACATGCTCTGCCGCTGTGACTGGCACGGCGGGGGGCAGCCTTCGAATATAGAGTTGGGACGGCGGGTCGTGATTCACCCCACCGCCAACATCTATCGTTCGTCAATCGGCGATGACACCAAGGTGGCCGCGTACGTTGAGATCGGTGGCGCTTCCGTCGGTGCGCGGTGCAAAATCCAGGCGTTCGCATTCATTCCGCCGGGAGTGACGATTGGCGATGACGTCTTCATCGGCCCCCACGCTTGCTTTACCAACGACCGGTATCCCCGAGCCGGAGGCGATTGGACTCGCGAGTCGACCGTGGTCGAACACGGCGCCAGTCTCGGCGCCAACTCCACCATTCTCCCGGGCGTCACAATCGGACAGGGAGCCATGGTGGGGGCCGGAATCACGGTCACCCGTGACGTTCCAGCAGATCAGACGATTCGAGACGGACCGTGGTGAGGCCTTCAACAAACGTCGCAACTGATTTAACAAACACATGTGAGCAGATACGAGACGCTGTGATGCCGACGCTCGCCATCGTAATCCCGTTCTACGGCCGTTATGAACTGACTCGACGAGTCTTCCGACACTATCAGGCGCTCTCCAGGCAGTGTCCCGGCATCCGCATCCAGTTGCTCGCGATGGGCTCCGAAGGAGAGGCTTCGCGCAATCTAGCCGGATCTGAAGCAGTCGACTACTTCGAGACGGCCAACGAACCCCTCGACGCGAAGTTTGAGTCCGGCATCCAGCTCACTCGCCGCTTCCAGCCCGACGCAGTCACTCTCGTTGGCAGTGACGACATGATTTCCGCCGAATACTTCAACCGCGCCATGCGTCTGATCGTTAGTGGGGAAGCCGACGTAACCGGGCTGCTGGATTGCTTCCTGGTCGATCTTCCGACCGGAGAGACATTCTACTGGCCCGGATACGCGCACGATTCAGTAGGCCACTATCGAGACGGCCCGCGCAGTCGCGAAGGGGAGAGTCTTGGCGCGGGCCGCATGGCCAGCCGCTCCATTCTCGAGCGGATCCACTGGAGTCCATACAGGGCGTGGGAGCGCGTTCCCGGGGGCCCGTTCAACGACAACGAGACGTTTCTCGACAATCTTCGGGAATGTGGAGCGCGGATTGTCGACTGGAGGATGGCGGACGCCGGTTGCCGCTACTGGAATGTGAAAACCGAGGACAATTTCAACCCGGTGCAAAACTTTCGGGCATCCTGCCCAAACCAGTTGACTGAGGCGCCCGCCGAAGGGCGCGAATTCCAGTCGCACTGGGCGGGGTTGGCGGTCTGTGAGTTTCGGCAGCGCGAGGCGCTCTTGCCAATGACGTTCGATGACTGGCGCGACGCCTACGATTCAATGACCTACGAAGAGCACTCCAGGTATTTCGATGCGATCTATGAACAGTTTCCGCAGCAGTCGCACTGTACTCGACACGAAGCCCACGCGTTCTTCCAGGAGCAGCCCAATGGCTGCCGCGTGCTGGAACTGGGGGGATGGGACGGTTCCATGGCCCGAATACTCCTCGATGAGTTTCCCGGAATTGTGCATTGGACCAATGTAGAAATCTGCCGTGCCGCCTGTATCGCGGGCGGCATGGAGGCGCCCCGTTACTCAGCCCACACGCCCGACGGCTGGCTCTGGGAACAGGACCGGTTGCCGCACGCCGATGTGCTGTTTGCCTCGCATAGCTTCGAGCACCTGCGTGCTGAGCAGATCGACCGACTCCTGGCCAGGCTTCTCGGAATCCGCGCTGCCTACATCGAGGCGCCGCTCGCCGAATCAGCGGACAACTTTGACTGGACGGGAGATCTCAGTACGCATCTTCTCGAAATCGGTTGGCGGCAGCTCGAAGAGCGATTTCTTCAACACGGATACCATGTGACACACCGGGCACAAAATGTGAGGTGGTTTTCGAGATGACGCAATTCGTGACAAGAGCGTTTGAGGAGCACTTCGGCAGAACTTTCGGCGTGCCCGAGGCAATCGCTGTCAACAGCGGCACATCAGCCCTGATCGCCGCACTCTGGTCGCTCGACCTCGCGCCGGGCGATGAAGTCATTACGACCCCCTTTACTTTCATCGCCACGGCCAACGCAATTGTCATCGCGGGTGGACGGCCGGTGTTCGCCGATATCGATCCCCACACATTGCTGATCGATCCCGATTGCATCGGTCAGATGATCACCACGCGGACTCGGGCTATTGTCCCGGTGCATTTGTTCGGTCGTGTCTGCGAGATTGATCGCATCCGTGAGATCGCCCGTCCGCAAGACGTCGTCGTGATCGAGGATGCGGCCCAGGCGCTCGGTGCCTGCTGGCGGGGCCGGTTCGCCGGCACGCTGGCCGACTGCGGCTGCTTTTCGTTCTACAAGACCAAGAACCTGAGCACCTTCGAGGGAGGACTGCTGGCCGTCCCGCAGGGCTCGCGGCTCAACGCAGACACTTTACGGGCAATTGTCAATCAGGGGGACACCGGGGGAAAGAACTACGAGCACATCGGGTTCAACTTTCGTATGCCCGAACCGTCTGCGCTGATCGGGCTCCAGACTCTCAAATTGCATTGGCCCGCCGTTGTGGCGGAACTGGGACGGTACGGACCGGAGGACGGCTATTACCCGCGGCTGGTCTATGAGCAACCCGCCTACCGCCGACTAGGACTCACCGGCCAATGCCCGGTTGCCGAACGCGTTGCCCGCGCTGTCGGCACTCCTCGGCATGAGGAGGTGCCGGTATGAGGATGATCCGAACCGCCGTGATCGGCGCCGGCCGGTGGGGTGGCAACCTGATCCGAAACGTCCGCCAGTCAAAAAACCTCGAATTGGCGGCAGTTTGCGATATCGACGAACGGCGACTGCAGCGCATCACGAGCGGCGAACGCGACACCGATGCCGCGGCCATTCTTGGCCGGGCCGATGTCGACGCTGTGATCATCACAACTCCGCCAGTAACACACTTCTCATTGACTCGTGCTGCACTTTGCTCCGGAAAACATGTCTTGTGCGAGAAACCGCTGGCGATGTCAGTCGCGGAGTGTGAAGAACTGCAACAGGCCAGCACCGAAGGGCAACTCTGTCTGATGGTCGACTGCACACCGGTCTATCTGGAAGAGGTTCGTGAGGCGCGTTCGCGGATCGACTGGAGAGTCGTCAGCCGCATTCATTGCGTCCGTACCAGCACTAGGATTCCCAATTCGATTGCCGAGTTGATGTGGGACTTGATGCCGCACGATCTGGGCGTCCTGCACTACTGGCTGGGGCGTTTGCCGACCCACTGGACGCACCACACCCGGGACGGCCGTCAGGTCGTCCTGCGCAGCCGGATCGAACCTGCTACGGAATTGGAATTGACGGTCGGCTGCGAACCGGTACCCCGGCGTGAGATCTGGGTGTCGCGGGAAGGCGAGACAGAGAAATTCCTCCAGTTGCAACGGCAGCCGGAGCCGTTACAGACAGTCGTCGCACATTTTGCAGAGTGCATTCGGCACGGCCGGACGCCGCTAACCGGAGCCGCCGGCGCGCTGGAAACTGCCAGAGTCCTGGGGGTCTTGGCTCTGCCGGGCACGGACGTGCGACATTCCCACGGGGAGCAAGACTCGACTCTTGCTCTCTCTTCACGATAACGGGGCAAATCCGATGGGTTTTCGAAATCCTACCTGCGTGCGACGTCCTCCCCCGATCGTCCGGTTCGTGGTTGAGGAAGTGGACGGTGATACAGCAGAAGTCACGATTTCGCGGCGGCCCTGTGGGGTGTCCAAGGTGGACGGCGAAACCGACTACGGCACGCTCACCGTGTACGACGCGTTGGGCTGCATGCTGGACGAGGACGTAGACGATCTCATTGACCGCGCCGGCTACGCCACGCGCCTCGATGACGAATACAGCGGCGATTGTCGCTGGGAGATCATTTCCCTGTGCTGCCCGTGATGTCATGGTGCTGAAGACCAACAAGTGCTGCTGCTGTAAATGCCTGATTGAATCCGGGACGGGATGCTGCACCTGTGTTCCGGAACGGATCTGCATCGTCGCGGACCCGCCTCCCTATTGCATGGACGATCCCACCTGCGGTCACACCGCTGCACTGGAGTGGGACGAAGAAAGCCAGGAATACAGCGGGGTCATGTGCGGCATCGACTTGCGATTCTACTTCGAGCTGATCGGGGGTCAGTGCAAGCTCTGTCTGGAAAGCTACTGCGCGGGTCTGACCGGCGATTACGTGATCTGTCACGACGTGGAATGCCGCGATATTCAGGAGATGGAGTTAACCTATGAGTTCGACGCCAGCGACTGCGGTGACGAAGACTGCGAAGATCTGGTATTGACCGTCACGGCGGACAAAATACGCGAAGTCAAGTTCTGCGACCCGTGCCTCTGTACTCCCGAATGCCTCTGTTTTTCGGCGTTCTTGTACGAGGGAGACACGATCGACGGATTGCCCCTGTGCTCCGTCACGGAGGTCGTCTGCACCGAGGATCAGAGTTACGATCGGATCTGCTGGCAGTGGAACCCGTCCTGGCCCGACTTTGGTCCGAACAAGTGTGAGGCCGAAAACCCACCTGCTATCGATGTCGATCTCTGCCTGAAGGCGGACGACTACGGTCGGTGTGGCATGACCCTGACCGGGACTGTCGATGGTCAGGACGTCGACGACGCTGATGCCTGCGGAGGATACGAGCCGCCCCCACCGGCGCCTCCCGGTGAGGATCCGAAGCTGATCTGTCCGGATGAGGGCTATTCAACCTGTGTGTTGACCGAAGATGAGCGAGCTGTGTTGATTTCCGCTCTCCCGGCCAGATGTACGGAATGCGTGGGATTCACACTCTGTTGCGCCGGAGTGCCAGTCCCCATCGAACTGATTGGAACCGTCGACGTCTACGTCCCGGCCTCCGATTGCCTGTGCGCTCAGGGTGTCGAATTCACCTTCACCTGGCTGGGAGAAATTGACCGCACCAGGTGGGTATCAAACGAACAGGAAGTCTGTGGACATCTATGGCAATTCGAACTGAATTGCGCACCTTTCGAGGGGACGTGGGATCTGACGTTCTTCTGCGATGGCATCGAAAACATCGACAAACCATTGCTTTTATCGGGTTGGACATGCGACCCGTTTTACCTGGAGTTTTCGCCCATACCAGCCGTGCTGTGTGTCGACAACTGCGGCTGGAGCGGAGGAATAGTGATTACCGAGTGACCCCAACATACCGAGTGACCCCAACATGCAATGCGTTGATTGCAACAGACTGCACGGTCGATTACGCGAGATTTGCCGCGGCGAGAGTGATCTGCCTGATGACAAACGCCAGACCTACATTGCGAGGTGGTTGAAGTCGGGAATGTTGCAGGAGACGGACTGCAGCGACGGCCTTGTCAGCATCGAAACGCCGGTCGACGGTGGCAGAAGAAAAAAACGGCGGACCGGCGGCCGCCGGCAGCGGCACATCTCGCCCAATGCACGCCGAAAGGGGAAGGGCGGAGGAGGATGCTGCAAACGCGCTGTCACGTTTGCCAAAACGATGGCGGCTTGGGCAGCTGACGGGTTGAAAATCGCCTCGGCTACGGAGCAGGCGGAGCGGCGTCAAATCTGTGAAACTTGTCCTTTGAATTCAGAGGGCTGGTGTTCAGCGTGCGGCTGTCACATCAACGAGAAGATCAAGCTCCGCGTCAGTTTCTGTCCGACCGCAAAGTGGTTCGTTGGTCAACCGCCTCGAGCCGTCGATGGACCACGCCACTTGATGATGCACATCATGCCGGTCACGAAAAACGGGATGTGGCAATGGAATGTCGAGCAACTCCTGCAGCGCATCGACATATTTGACGGTCGACGTGCCGTGGCGATTGTGACGCCGCAGCCCGGTTGCAAGTACACGCTCGACACAGTCGCTGCAGTGCAAAACGCGTTTCGTGATCACCGGATCGACGAGTGGATCGTCGCGCGCAACAACCCCCGGCTCCGTGAAGGAGCAACCTGGCCGCAACTGTTGACGGCTGTCAGCCGGGAGCCGGGTGTCACTTTCGCATGCCATGCCATGGGGGTCACGCACAACATGCAGCACCTCAAACTCCCGTGGACTGAAATCCAGTGGATGACCTGCCTTGACGACTGGACAAGTGTCGAGCGCGCACTCTCGCAATACAGCATGGCGGGGCCGTTCAAGAGGTACGGACATTTCGCTGTCGGGAATAACAATCGCTGGCACTATAGCGGGACGTTCTACTGGTTCCGCAACGACGATGTGTTCCGTTCCGGAAAGGACTGGCACACGATGGACAAGCGGTTCTTCGCGTCCGAGTCATGGCCCGCACGACTGTTTCGGCCGGAGGAGACCGCATGCTTGTTTTGTGACGATACCAAGGATCTTTACAAGCAACATGTCTGGGACGGTCGAGTTTACGAGGAGTTTGAACAATGGAAAGCGGCTCGCATCCTGTCGTGATCGAGGATTGGGCACCCGCCGGTCTGCTGCGCGCAGTGGACGCCGAGTGGCCGTCGCTCGACTGGCGGTACTGGCACAAATACGCGGAAGAGACAGCCGTTAAGTACGGGTCAATGGACGCCTCCCGTTTGCCGGGCTCGGCGAGACTGCTGATGTCACGTATGGCGGAGATCGATCTCGCGTCGCTCGGTATTGACGTGACGGCATTTCCAGACCTTGAGCTGCATGGAGCCGGGCTGCATTGCATTCCCCCCGGGGGCCATCTCGGGACGCACCTCGACGGAGCCGTCCATCCGTTGACCGGTTGGCACAGGGAAGTGAACGCAATCTTGTTCGTCGGGCAGTGGCAACCCGAGTGGGGCGGAGATCTGTGCTTCTTTGAAGATGGCGGAGAGGCACCGGCCTCGTTGCGAGTGTCGCCTCGGTTCAACCGACTCGTTCTGTTTCGCACAGGCGATTCGATGTGGCACGGCGTCGAGAAAGTGACCGGACCCAACCAGCGCCGCACACTCAGCATGTTCTGGTGGTCCGCGGCCCGCATGGAGGCAACAAGAGACAGGGCGAAATTCCTATGAATCCTGACTTTGGGGGCGGCGAAAATCGTCTCCGCAACGATCGTGACCACAAAGATCCCGGCGGAGTTCGCCGACATCCGGCAGTTCGTCAAGACGCGACCAGGGCTCGCCGAGGAAGGCTCGTTCACGACGATCGGTTCACCCGGCTGTTCCGAGCGCCTCGACGACGAACGGACGGCAAACTGTTTGATCATTCGCATCGACTGAGTTGATGCGACCAACTGGACGAATCAGTTCACCGCACCAGAAGAGGATCTGTGAACTATGGCTGTACGAAACCCTACCTGCATCCGACGACCGGGATCGATGATCCGGTTCGTGATCGACACCGTCGACACCGAGGAAGACACCGCGGAAGTCACCATCATGGCCCGCCCCTGCGGCGTGTCACGGGTGGAGGGTGAATCCGATTATGGAACGGTTACCGTGTACGATGGCCTAGGCTGTCTGCTGGATGAAGAGGAAGACGACCTGGTGGACCGTGCAGGCTACGCCATGCGGATTGAAGACGAGTACAGCGGCGATTGTCGCTGGGAGATCATTTCCCTCTGTTGCCCGTGATGACATGGCACTGAAGACCAACAAATGCTGCTGTACGTGTGATGGCTGTTTCATCTGGTCGGGGGGAGAATGTTGCCAGTGTATCCCAGAACGCATCTGCGTTCGCGCTCAGTCCGGCGATGCATACTGCAATTGCGAGGATGTGACGGTCTCGATCTCGTGGGACGATGAATCCCGGTCGTATGCAGGGTTCGTCTGCGGTATCGATGTTCGGTTGTACTTCAAGGAGGTTTATGGAGAGTGCATGCTGTGTCTTGAGAGTTATTGCGCGGGCCTGACTGGTGATGATGCGCTGTGTGAAGCCGTTGATTGCAGTTATCTGCCCAACATGGAGTTGACGTTCGACATCGATGCCAGCGACTGCGGAGACGAAGAGTGCACCGACGTCACCCTGACAGTCACCCCGGAAAAACTGATCGAGGTGTCGTTTTGTAGCGGTTGTCCGTGTGTCCCTGAATGCATCTGTTTCTACATGGACGTCTTTGATGGGAACGCGATGCAGGGTCAGCCAATTTGCTCAGCAACCAGCGTTGTCTGCAGTGACGACGATGGCCGGTACGAGCCAATCTGTTGGAACTGGACTAGCGATTGGCCGGAAGAATGCGATTTGCCTGGATCGATCGACGTCGAGCTCTGTCTGGTGGCTGATGAGACGGGCCAGTGTTCACTAAAGCTGACGGGCACAGTCGCTGACACCGACGTAGAAACTGCCTATGAATGCGGAGGCGGCGATCCCCCTGAATCGCCGTCGAATGATCCGCGCCCCGTCCTCGTCCCCGGCGGCGAACCCTGTCCCGACGGATTCGGCTACAGCGCGTGCTTCGTCACCGACGAAGGAAATGCCGTATGGATCACGGCCTTTCCCGCCCGCTGCCGTGAATGCACACATCAGTGCTGCTGTGGGATCAATGCTGATCAAATCTTCGCGACGATTACGAATGCGGCCGGGTGCTGGACGAACAAGTGGAGCCCGAAGCAATGCTGCAATTGTGCAGACGGCCTTGTGGTTGTCATGGACAAGGTAAGCCAGTGCACCGGGCCGAATGTCTCATCGTGGATCGGCAGCGCAGAATTCTGCAGTTCGACGATCGAGTTGGAACTCATCTGCAGGACAGGGGACAATGATCCGACTAACTGGGATTTGAACTTCTCCCTTGGTGGAGCGCCCCCGTGCAATTTCGCACTCGTATTCAATCCGGAGGAAGCTTCAACCTGCGATCCGTTTCACCTGGTCTTTACAGACATTTTCTTCACAGCTCGCTGTTGCGACATCCCACCACCGACTCCGCCGCCGCCAGCCGATGCCCCTTCGTTCATCGACATCAACATCACGGAATGAAACAGAAATCCTGATAGGGACGATGAGGAATAGAGAATCGCCAAACGAGAGTTTGCAGCTCTCATTGGTACTCATTCGTTAAGAGACGACCAAGACGACTTTCCACTTTGACAGTGTGCAACACCGTAATCACGGACACCCGCTCCGATGTCAACCGACTGCAACGCCTTCAACTGCTGTCTGCCCCCCTTGGTCATCCCGCCAGACCTGGGAAAGGGAACACGCCTGAATTCCGGTACTGGGAGCGGCGCGATCGCTGGCCCCACAGCCAGCGGACCGCACGGCGGCGTGCGGGCGTTCTCACTCGTTTCGCGGCCCCTCTCCGCCTGCCTCGGCGCTCAGCCGACGACTGGCGGATGCGGCTGCACTTGTGAATCCGACTTTCCCGAGTTCGGCGGAACCGGCTGCTGCAGCGAAAGCGCTTATGCGCAGTTCGTCAACGCCGGCCTCAACCAGGCGGCCGGCGAGATTTCGCGGCTGCTGGCGCGATCCAAACCCCGTTTCCCCGGCGTGAACTTCGGAATCGCTCACGTCAGCCTGCCCAGCGGGAACCTGAGCGTGAGTCTCTCCGCGCCGGAGGGAGGGCCGTTCGATCCCGTTCTCGTCCTGACTTACAACTCACTGGCGTCCGACGAGTCGATCCAGTACGGCTCGGGCGTCTCCGATTTGTTCAACCCCACAATCGCAGAGATCGACGACGAGACCGCAGAACTGATCTCGGGTACCGGCGAACTTCTGAGATACGAGAAAAAGGACGGCGAAGGTCGCTACTTGCCCCCACCCGGAGCCGTCAACGCACTGAAGAAGAATGACGACGACACCTGGACGGAAACCCAGCCGGACGGCTTCGAAATCCACTACGACGAGGACGGAGAACTGACGAAGTTCGCGAACCCCGCGGGCGGCGTCTGGACCATCGTGCGCGACGGCGGACTCCTCTCGGAGATCCAGGGACCACACGGGCGGGACGTCAGCTATGCGTACGATTCGGGTGACAACTTCCGTTCGTCTGTCGATCCGGCCGGGCGAACGACGGCAATCACGCTAGACGACTGCAATCTCACAAACTTCCAGTGGCCCGACGGAAAGTCGGTCGACCTGATCTACGACGACGACCACCGGCTGACCGCCTATGTCGACCCGGAAGGCCACCGGGCGTCATTCACATATGATGACTACGGACGTGTCGAGACCGGGACCACTCCCGAAGGACACAAAACCACCTTCACCTACGACGACGACAACGACCTCGTCGAGGTCGAAGACCCCGCCGGAAACGTCACCACCGTCACCTTCGATGACTGCTGTCTCATCAAGTCGATCGTCGACCCGCTCGGGAATCGCAACAGCTACACCTGGGACGACGGCCGGATCAGCCAGCAAACCGATCCCAACGGCAACGACGTCAGCGCGTCCTACACCACCCTCGACAGCCGCGCCAAGGCCCTCTCCGCCATCCAGCGGCCGGTCGTTGGATCAATGGCGTTCAGCTACAACTCCGATGGCCGTTGCCAGTCGATCACCGACTACGACGGGCACGTCACGTCGCTCACCTGGGACTCCAGCGGCAACCGCACCGGCGTCCTCGACGCCGAGGGCCACCGCTGGACGTTTGTCTACAACGGGTTCGGCCAGGTCACAGCGACTATCAGTCCGCTCTTGGAACGCACAACAACCGTCTACGACAGCGACGGCAACGCGGCCGCGCACGTCGACCCGCTGGGACGGCGGAGCAGTTACACCTACGACGCCGCCGGGCAGGTGACAACGGTCGAAAACCCCCTCAACGAAGTCACCACCTTCACGCGTGATGCCGTCAACCGCATCAACAACGTGACCAATCCGCTCGGCAACACAACGGCCTACACCTACAACAGTGACGGGACGCTGCAGAAGGTCACAAACCCCGAAAACGAATCCAATTCCTACGCATACACCGACGACAACCACCTCGAAACGTCCACCAATCCCCTCGAAAACGTCACCACGTACACGTACGACTCGCGCGGCAACAACACCAAGATGGTCAACCCGCTGGAGGAGACCACCTCGCACGTCTACGACGAGGCGAGCCGCCGGACCGCCACGATCAACCCGCTCGGCTTCCGCACCAGCTTCGGTTACGACGATGCCGGCAATCAAACGCGCGTCACCAACCCCGAACTGGAGATCACGACGACCGTCTACGACGACGACGATCGCGCGAAGGCGACGGTCGATCCGCTCTTAAACCGCACGACCTTCACATACAACGGGGCCGACCTGCAGACCTCCGTGGAGAACGCCGAGAACGAAACCTCACAAACGCAGTATGACGATCTCTACAACGTCACGGCCACGATCGATCCGCTGAACAACACCACCTCCACCAGGTACGACGCCGCCAGTCGCCCGATCGCCGGCATCGACCCCCTCGGACACCGCACCACAACGATCTACGATGCCGCAGGCCAGGCAATCGCCTCGGTCAACCCGCTGCTCTGCCGCAGCACGTTCGCTTACGACGCCGCCGGGCGACAGATCCGGGCCACCAACCCCGAGAACGAAACAACCACCACTGTCTACGACGACGCCGGCCGCACGATTGCCGTCGTCAATCCGCTCACGTTGCGGACGTCGTTCGGCTACGACAAAGCCGACCGGCAAACATCGTCGACGAACCCGCTCAATGAGACCACACAGACCGAGTACGACGCGGCCGGTCGCACCACCGCCACCATTACGCCACTCACGCTGCAGACGAACTTCGCCTACGACAAGGCCGACCGTCAGATCCGGGTCACCAACCCGGAAAATGAATCAACCACCACCGTCTACGACGCCGCCGGCCGAGCCACTGCCACAATCAACCCGCTGCTCAACCGCACGACGTACGCCTACGACAAAGCCGATCGCCAGATCCGCGTCACCAACGCCGAACTCGAATCAACCACCGCCGTCTACGACGACGCCGGCCGGCAGATCGCTACCATCAACCCTCTCCTCAACCGCACAACAACCACCTACGACAAGGCCAATCGCCCCACGGACGTCACCAACGCCGAAAACGAAACCAGCGAAACGGTCTACGACGCCGCCGGCCGGACGATCGCCAGCGTCGATCCGCTGACGAACCGGACGACGTTCACCTACGACGCGGCCAGCCGTCAGACCGAAACCACCAATCCACTCAATCAGACGTCGCAAACGAAGTACGACGCCGCCAACCGCACCACGGCCACAATCAACCCGATCGGGTGCCGCACATCATTTGCCTACGACTGCGCCGATCGCCAGATTCGCGTCACCAACGGTGAAAACGAATCAACCACAACTGTCTACAATATTGCCGGGCGGACCATTGCAACGGTTGATCCGCTGCTGCGCCGAACGACCTTCGGCTACGACCTGGCCGGGCGACAGACCTCCGTCACCAATGGCGAAAACGAGACGACGCAAACCCGTTATGACGCCGACGGCCGCACGATCACCGCGATCAACGCCGCCGGTCAGCGCACGTCCTTCGCCTACGACGACGCAAATCGACAGACCGAGCAGACCAATCCGCTGAATGAGTCGACCCAAACGACGTACGACGAGGCCGGCCGGGTGACGGCCCAGATCGATGCCGACGGCAACCGCACGTCGTTCGCCTATGACAAGGCGGACCGCCGCAAACGGGAAACGAGTCCGCTCGACGGCATTCAGACGACGGTCTACGACGCCGCCGGGCAGGTGACGCAACAGGGCAACGCGCTCGACGACGTCACGCAATTCAAGTATGACGCTGCCGGCCGCCAGATCGCGACCACCGATCCGGAAAACGGAATTGTGACCACACAGTACGACGCCGCAGCGCGAACGACGGCCGTCATCAATCAGCTTGGCGACTCGACCGCATTCGCCTATGACGCCGCCAGCCGCCAGATCCGCAGCACCGACGCGCTCTCCGGAATCACGACGACATCCTACGACGCGGCCGGGCGGGTGACCGCGTCGATCAACCCGCTCAATCAGTCGACCGCGTTCGCCTACGACTGCGCCGACCGGCAGATCTCAACAACCAACCCGTGCGGCGATACGTCGTCCACGATTTACGACGCCGCCGGGCAGACGAAGGCCACGGCCGATCCGCTCGGCAACCGGACGACATTCGGCTACGACAACGCCGGGCGGCGGACTTCGCAGCAGAACCCGCGGGGGTTTACGACCGTGACCGTGTACGACGTCGTGGGGCGGACCAAGGCGGTCGTTGATCCGCTGAGCAACCGCACGAGCTACAGCTACGACGCGGCCGGTCGCCGCATTGCCGAGATGAACCCGTTGGGTGAGATCACCACCAGCGTGTATGACGTACGGGGGCTGGTGCGGGCGATCGTCAACCCGCTCAATCAGCGAATCACTTACAGCTACAACGTGATGGGCTGGCGGACGGCGGAGGAGAACCCGCTGGGCCAGTCGACCGACACGCTCTACGACCTGGCCGGCCGCAAGACGGCCGTGGTCGATCCGCTGGGGCATCGCACGTCGTTCGCTTACGACGCGGCCGGGCGGGAGATCGCAAGGCAGGATCCGGAATCGCACGTCACCACGTCGGTCTACGACCTGGCCGGCCGGCAGATCGCCGTCGTCAATGCCGAAGCGCATCGCACGTCGATGGTCTACAACGTCCTCGGCTGGCGGCTGGCGCTGATCGACGCGAACGCCAACCGCACCAGCTTCGCCTACGACGCCGCCGGCCGCGAACTGGCCCGCATGAACCCGCTCAGCCAGCGGACCACCATGGCCTACGACGCCTGCGGCCGCCAGACCCTGCGAATCGACGCCCGGGGGAACCGCACGACCTACGCCTATGACGCAGCAGGACGGAGAACCGAGCGGAAGTACCCGGACGGGACGCGCGCGACGTTCGTGTACGACGCGAACGGCAACCAGACGCAAATGTCGGACTGGACCGGCTCGACCACGCGGGCCTACGACGCGCGCGATCTGGTAACGATGGTCGCTAACCCCGACTCGAAGCGCCTGACGTACACGTATGACGCGGCCCGCCGACGCGAAACGCTGGTTGATCCGGACGGAGGGACGACGACCTTCACCTACGACGCGGCCGGGCGGCGGACGAAGGTTGTCAATGCGCAGAGCGAGACGACCACCCTCGTCTACGACGCGGCCGGGCGGCAGGTGCAAAGTGAACTCGACAACGGCACCTGGTCGAGCATGACCTACGACGACGCCGGTCGCATGACGGCGATCGCCAGCCTCAAGAGCACTAATGCTGTCGTCACGCGGTTCACCTACACCTACGACGACGCTGGCAACCGCCTCGCCGTCGCCGAGGACAGCGGCGACCGCGTCACCTGGACCTACGACAACACCTACCAGCTTCTCAGTGAAGACCGCAGCGGCGCCGGCGGCTACGCGCACACCTTCACCTACGACCCCGTCGGCAACCGTCTCACCAAAGACGACGGCACAGACGTCACCACCTACACCTACGACGCCGCCAACCGCCTGGAAACCGCCGAAGACGGCAGCGGCATCACGACGCACACATTCGACGCGACTGGCAATGAGCGGAGCATCGAAAAACCCTCGGGCGACCTGACGACCTACACCTGGGATTACGAGAACCAGATGTCGTCCGCCGAAGACCCGGCCGGCGACATCACCACCTACGTCTACACGGCAGCCGAACAACGCATCGAGAAGGAAACCGACGCCGACACCGTCAAGCTCCTCTGGGACGGCCAGAACATCCTCCAGGAATACGACGACCTGGATGTCACGCAGGCCGATTACACGAATGACCCCCGGCCTGCGCCGCAACCATTCGGCAACCTCATCAGCCAGCACCGCGACGCGGCCAGTTCGTTCTACCACTACGACGCCCTCGGCAGCACCCGCTCGCTTACAGATTCGTCGGAAGTCGAGACCGACGACTACGCCTACGAAGCGTTCGGCAAAGTCGCCGCCGGCACCGGCAGCACCGAAAACCCGTTCCAATGGGTGGGTGAGAAGGGCTACTACGCTGATGCGGAGACGAGTCTCTACAGCCTGCGACGACGGCACTACGCGAGTAATGATGGACGGTTTGTCTCAGAAGATCCTGCCCGCCGTTCGCAGAACTTGTACGCGTATGTCGGGAATCGCGCCGTGCGGAATATCGATCCGTCCGGTTTGCAGACGCAGCGTCTGTCCCGTCGCGAGTCGCTGTCACAGGAGGCGACCAGACTCTGGCAGGAGACGACGCACAACTATAGCCAGTGGGTGTACTGGTGGAGGATTTACGAGAGCGTCGGTATCAAGGCTTCGGAAATGAGGGAGCTGTTGACTCCAGTGCGGGGTGTCAGCGACCTCCAACCTGGGGCACAACGTCCACAGATTACGGCGGCGGAGAGAGAACATATTCGAGGGGAACTCGAAACTGCCGAGGAGATTCTTTCATATCGCCGCACAACCTTGAACCGCTTGCAGGGCGCGTATGAGACTTCCAGAAGCCAGTGGCTCGCGACCGTCGAAGAACTGGAAGCGCTCCCATCCGAGGAACCCACTCCGAGGCACCCGACGCGGCAAAGCGGCGGAGGAAGGGCAACCGTCAACCCCTTTGATGAACTCTCAGATCTCTTCGGCGGAATTGACTTCGACAATCCATCCGCCTTTGCAGGACGCGCGCTGTCTGGCGAAGAACGTGCTGCGATTGGCGCAAAACTGAAGCTGATCGAAGACGTTGCCGAAGCCGGCTACGTTTGGACGGTTCGCGTCGCCTCACAGGTTCCACTCGTCAGCGAGGTCATGACAATCGTCGAAATCCTTGTCGGCGTGAACTTTGAGAATGGAGAAGACATATCGCTCGCTTGGCGAGCGATCGGAGCGCTGCTGCTGATTGCTCCACTCCTCAACCGAAGACACCTACAATGGGCCATTGAGTCGATGGGTGCCTTGAAGGCCAGTCTGACACGGCAGGCCGGTAAGCTCGTCGACCGTTCCGGCAGCCGAACGGCTGCAAAGGCGACTGAGCAGGTCATTGAGACAACCGAAAAACAGATTGATGACACCGTCGATCACTTACGAAGAGAGCTTGAGGAACTCGATCGACTGGGGGACCGAGCCGAAGCACTCGAACGGGCTCGACGCAATTTAGCCCAGCAGCCATCACCGCAAAGTGGAACGGAAGCAGCCCGGCGATCGACACATGGCCGAAAGAAGGTACCGTTCATTACGCCCGGTAGCCTCCCTGCAGAAGAGGCTACTGCACTGCGAACAACGATGTCACATCTGGACGCAGGGACAAAGCCAACTGGTGCACTGAAAAAGAAGTGGGGAACGAAGTTTAAGAATTACAACGGAGATCTTCCCGGCAAATCTGGTGCCGAGTCTCCATTTAGAGAATACCGAGTAGCGCCCGGTCCGGGAGAAACGGGCGCGGGAACCCGTCGGGTCGTAGAAAATACGGAAACCGGTGAAGTTTTCTATACTTGGACGCACTACGGCGACACTGGAGATCCACCCTTTGTACGAATACGGTGATCGGGTATGGAACAGCAATCACGACTACGAAAGGTCTCCTGCACCGACGTGAATTCACATTGCGACGAACTGGAATCACAAGGGTTCCAGCTCTTTTCAATTGAGAAGCCGGCAGACGCCGCTGACTTCTTTTTGCAAGTGAAGGCGAAGTATCCGCTTGATCCGGAGATTAGCGGCAAAGTGCATTGGGACGCCTTCGCTGACTCATTGTGGGGAGGACTCGATGCACGCTCAGAACCCAAGTTGGCGCTCGTCATTCAAGATGCGAGCGAGTTCAGTCATGCCAGTCCGAGAGACTACGAAATAGCGCTCAGTTGTATGTCTGATGCAGCGAAAGAAGTTGAAGCAGAAAAGCGTAAGGAAGGGCACGAAAATGCAATGATTGTCTTGGTGGTTGGTGTTGGCTAACTAAAATGTCTGTGCGCACAAATCGAAGGGAAGCGACTGCGTCAATTAGGCGTACGCCGTGGGGGGGCGAGGGCTGACCCGGTTCTTGCGCTGGTGCGGCGTAGCCGCATCACGTTGCACAGGAATGAAGGCCGCATGTCCCACAGACGACGCAAGGTGGCCCGGCCGCACCCGGCCGGGTGCCGGAGGCGCAAGATGATTGATCGTGCGGGTCCGTTGGGCCTGACGTCCGAGAAGACAGGCCATGGTCGAACGACGGGTCTACGATGACGAGAAGCACATCCACTTCGTCACGTTTTCGTGCGACCGGCGACGGACCCTCCTGCAGCCGGGCCGGGCAAAGCGAATTGTCATCGGGCAACTTGGCAGCCGCGTGGCTCGGCAGGACGGCCTGTGCACACGGTTTGTCATCATGCCTGACCACGTTCATGCGTTGGTCTGGTGTCCGGAGGTTCGGCAATTGAGCCCGCTTATGAACAAGTGGAAGGAGCAGACGTCCCGGCAGATCAAGGAATCGTACCGGACGCGATTCCTGAACTACTGGTCTCGGATTGCGGACGGCGATCCGATCTGGCAGGCGCGTTATTACGGTTTCAACATCTGGTCGCGCCGGAAGGTCGCATCCCCATCCGAGAGGCATCATCGTCTCCGAGCAACAGCGGTTCGTCTACATGAAGCCGCCGCAGATCCGTCACACGTTCATCACATCTCAGGACGTCAGACGTAACGCAGACAGGTCGGGGCGACGCGAACTGCATCAGCCCGCGAGATGCAGAACCCAAACCAGACCAGCTTCACAGATTGGGAGGGTCCGATGAATTTCCTTGAGCACCCGGCCAACTCGGCGTGGGACACCGGGCACGAATCGCTCAGAGCGGTCGAGCGCAGAATTCACGACGGCGTCAGAGTTCGCGAACTGGTCAACCGTGGTCGGAACTATGTGCACGAAATCTTCACGCGTTTTCCGTGGATCAACGTCAACGAGAACAGTACCGTCGTCGAGATCGGGCCCGGCGTGGGATACATCATGCAGGCGATGATGGAACGCACCGGATGTCACCGGATCATCGGGCTCGACATGTCACCCACTATGATCAATACCGCGAATCAGCGAATCTCTCGCGATCGACTACCAGCCGATAGATACGTTTTTGAGTTGTACGATGGCGTCACAATCCCTTGGGAAAACAACTCGGTCGACTTCGTCTATTCGGTCGCCTGTGTGCAGCACATTCCGAAGCCTTTCGCTTACAACCTGTTCCTGGAAATGTACCGCGTCCTGGCACCGGGCGGATGCGCGGTGGTGCACATGCTGTCTTGGAAACACCTGCCAGCACAGCAGAAAACAATGCCATTCGACAGAGAGATTCGTAACCAGATCGAAGGTCGGTCCGAACATTGGCACCATTTTTACGGTCGCGAGGAACTGGAAGCGGTGTTTTCTGTCGGCGTTCGTCCGAGTCGATTCGAGTTGACAATTCCAGACGGGGCGGCCTGGCTTGGATTTGCGAAGCACGCCGGCTGATCAGGTTACGTGGTAACTCGCGCGAGTCAGCGACCGCCGAGGTTGGTCTTTGGAGAAACGGACATGAACACTGGAGCGGCGTCACTCGAAACGCGTCATCGCTCGGAGCCATCTCAGTCCCGTTCAGCATGGAAGTATTTGGCCGGGTTGCTGCCTGTCGACGATCTTTCTCGGGCGGCTCGGCAAGGTGATGCAACACAGCTGATCCGGCCAAAGCGCGGAATTAGCAATGGCGCACTGAAAACTGGCGATTCGATCGCAGCCTGCACCCGCGCCCTCTATCGCAACCGGCAGGGACACCTCCTGCTCACCGGCCGCAAGGGAGTCGGCAAGACCACGCTCGTCCGCGAACTAGCCCAGCAGGCCGCCACGGGGGAGATCCCGTTCCTCGCAAACAAGCAGTTCATCTGGATCGACGCGAAGAACGTCGGTCCCGAAGACAGCCGCGCCTGCCTGGAGTCGATCTTCGCCGCCGTAGCGCAGGAACTGGACCTTGTACTCTGTCTCGACGGCCTCGGGGCACTACTCAAGCGGACCGGCGGCGGCACCAACAAGCCCCTTTTGCGGGCCATGATGAATCGAGTCGATTTGCGCGTGATCGGCGTCATGTCGAGTTGGGAGTACAACGACCTCATCGGCGGCGACGCCGAGATGCTGGAACTCTTCACCCGCATCGAGATCGACGAACCGGGCGAGGAAGCGGCAGCCGCCGTCACACGGCTTCACGCCGACCGACTGAGCCGGCAGTACGGACTTCAGATCAACCCGCAAATCGCCGATCGCACCGTCGCCCTCGCCTCGACGTTCATCCTCAACGAATGTCATCCGGCCAAGTCAATCCGCATCCTGGAGCGCGTCTGCGAAGACGCCGACTACGACGGTTCGCAACTCGATCGCGAGCACACCGAAATCTCGGTCGGCGACGTCGTCCGCGCCATCGCCGAGAAGACCGGCATCCCGGCCCACACGATCGCCGGTGAGTCGGACAAGGTCGATTTCGAGGCAGCGCTCCTGGACGCAGTCGTCGGGCAGGACGAACCAGTCCGGCAGACTGCCAACGAACTGAGGCTGATCAAGGCGGGTCTGGCCGAACCGGGCAAGCCGGCCGCCGTGTTGCTCTTTGCCGGAATGACGGGCGTCGGCAAAACCGAACTCGCTAAACGCATCGCCGAGTTGTACTCCACGTCGCGCCGGCTGCAGATTTATTCGATGGGCAACT
>ERZ869936.1057-NODE-1057-length-21398-cov-6.807337_pt1 | contig 21398 bp, 21 predicted proteins | sample MGYA00520876_ERZ869936 | MGnify/ENA primary metagenome ERZ869936 (study PRJEB32218, sample SAMN09650985) | biofilter metagenome | isolation source: enrty point of leading RO module | place: Saudi Arabia: Thuwal, RO plant located on Red Sea | collected 2016-02-17 ...
TATCGACCGGCGCGGATGTCCAAATCCGCTTCCGGAACAACGCTGCGGGCACTAGTGCCACGGCGTTCGCCTTGGTCAACGGCTTCAGGATCACAGGTGGCGGCAGTGGCAATGCGGCTCCGGTTTTCACGGTCGATCCCATCACCGGCACGGACGCCACCGAGGATTCAGCCTACACCGGGACGCTGGCCGGCACCGCCACCGACGCGGATGACGAGCCGATCACCTACGCCAAGGTCGGCGGACCGGCCTGGCTGTCCGTCGCGGGCGATGGCACGCTGACCGGCACGCCGAGCAATGCGGACGTGGGAGCGAACAGCTTCACCGTGAGCGCCAGTGACAGCATCGCGCCGCCAACCCAGGCGACGCTCGACATCACGGTGATCAACACCAACGACGCGCCAGCCTTCGCCGTCGAAATGGTCATCGGCAACACCGGAAGGGTCGGAGTACCCTATTCGGGCACCCTGGTGGGCACCGCCAGCGATGACGACGGCGATCCCCTGACCTTCCTGAAAATCAGCGGCCCGGCCTGGCTGAGCGTGGCCGCCAACGGGGAGCTGACCGGGACGCCGCAAGTTGGCGATCTGAGCACGAATGATTTCACCGTCAGCGTGACGGACGGAAACTCGCCGCCCGACCAGGCCACTCTGAGGATTCTGGTCACCGACACGAACGCCGCGCCCGTCTTCACCGTCGATCCGATCACCGGTGCGAACGCGACCCAGGGCGTGGCCTACTCCGGGACGCTGGACGGCAGCGCGACCGACAGCGACGGAGACCCTCTGACCTACGCCAAGGTCAGCGGTCCGGCCTGGTTGAACGTGGCCGGAGACGGCACGCTCAGCGGCACGCCGAGCAGCGGAGATTTCGGCCCCAACGCCTTCACCGTGAGCGTCACCGACGGCGTGATCGCCACTCCGGTGACCGCGACTTTGAATATCCAGGTCAGCAACCCCAGCGCGGCCCTGACCTTTGTTTCGGTTGCCGGGGATCTAGCCAATGTCAGCAGCGTCGATCCGCTCGTTGATCCTTTCGCAACCACGGGCAGCAACAGCTCGGACAATCTCTGGCGCCAGCGCGACGGCTTTGGCGAGGGAGGCGTGACGATTCTCGAGGCTTGGGACATCGGGGAGGACGCGGTCGGCCTGGCCATGACCATCGGCGGCCTGAGCCCGGGGGCGACGTACGACGTCTACGTCAACTACATCCGCTTCGGATACACCCTTGACCCGGTGACCGGGGATATCATCCCGAATCCGGCTTCGAATCCGCGTGCGGGGATTCGTGCTTCGCTGGATGGGATCAACTTCACGACATTCACCGCCGAGAGCGACCCCTTGGTGGTCCCCCCGAGGACTGTGGGTCATGCCGCATTGACCGGTTTCATCAATGCCGATCGCGTCGGGTTGAGCGGATACGTGGGCACGGCGGTGGCCGATGGATCGGGTGCGATCGTGCTTTTCGTCGATGACGACGGCAATGGCGGTCTCGTCACCGAGCGCGTCTGGTTCGACGGGGCGTCCTACCAGTTGTTCCAGGATACGGACGGTGACGGTCTCCCGGACTTTTACGAGCAGGCGATCATCGATGCCGACTCCAACGACAACGTCACCAGCTTCGCGGATGTCATGGGTACGGGAGCCGCTCCCGCGGTGACCGACTTCGATGCCGACGGTGCCAACGACGGGCGGGAATTCGCCGACGGAACCAATCCGCTCGATCCGGACAGCGACGACGACGGCCTGCTCGATGGCGTGGAAACCAACACCGGGGTCTGGGTCAGCGCCAGTGACACCGGGACGGATCCGCTCGATGACGACACGGACGGCGACGGTCTGCTCGACGGCGTTGAAACGAACACGAACACCTTTGTGAATGCCGGCAATACCGGCACCAGTCCGGTCAATCCCGACTCGGACCTGGACGGGATCAATGACGGCCTGGAGGTCGCGAACAACAGCGACCCGACGGACAACACCGACCCAAATGCCCTGCTGGCGGGAAACATCTTCCAGCTCGCCCCCGACGGGGTCTGGACCTGGTTCAACGACGAACGGTCCATCTGGCACCTCGGCAAGCTCTATACCGGATACGTCAAACAGAACGGGAAGGTCGGCATCTCCCGCTTCGATCCGGCCACCCTCGCCACCACGCATACCGAGCTTTCCGGATTCACCCAGGTGGATGACCACAACAATCCGTCCATCACGGTTCTTCCCGACGATCGCCTGATGGTTGTCTATTCCATGCACGCAGGAAGCGCCTTCCGCCGCCTCTCCACCGTGACCGAACCCGCCTCGATCGGCGACTGGGGACCTGAGATCTCAACCGCCGGCACCTCTTACGCAAACACCTATCGACTGACCGGGGAATCCGACCGCATCTACCATTTCTGCAGGTCCATCAACTGGGATCCCACCCTGACCATTTCCGACGACGACGGTGCCACCTTCGGTCCACAGATCCACGTGATCAACCGGGGAGGTGGCAGTGACCGGCCCTATCCGAAATACTTCTCCAACGGCGTCGATCGCATCGACCTGATCTACACCGATGGACATCCGCGAAACGATGTCAACAGCATCTACCACCTCTACTATGAAGGTGGAAGCTTCCACCAGACGGACGGCACGGTGGCCAAGGCCATCGGCGACCTGCCCCTTCAGCACGACTCCGGGGAACGAGGCACTCAGGTCTACACCTACTCCGCTGCTGCGTGGGGTCCGCAAGACGGGCCAGACGACTGGATTCCCGACGGCCGCGGCTGGACCTGGGACATCTGCTACGGCAGTGACGGCCATCCGGTCTGTGCCTTCCAGGTGCAGGTGGATAACGTCACCGGCAGTGGCTGGAACCATGACCGCATCTACTACTACTATGCGAGATGGACGGGAAGCGAATGGCAGCGCCGCTTCATCGCCCATGGGGGTCGCGGCCTTTATTCTTCGGAAGATGACTACGGCGGCGGCATGGCCATCGATCCCGACAACCCGAACGTGGTCTACATCTCCACGAATGCCGCCGACCCCTTCGATCTCGGCGACATCGGCAATGTGCCGCTGGCCGCCAACGACCGCTACGAAATCTGGCAGGGCACCACGACCGATGGCGGCCTGACCTTCTCATGGCAGCCCATCACGGTGGGTTCCACCAGCGACAACCTCCGCCCCATCGTTCCGGCCGATCACGGCTACGATCGGAGCGTCGTCTGGTTCCGGGGCACCTACACGAGCTACACCAACTACGATACCGAGGTCGTTGGACTCTTCGAGAACCAGCTCCGGATGACGGGTTCGCAGCTTGGGCCGGCCGGCGGCGACCTGACCTGGGCCTCGAGCCCCGGCAAGACGTACCGCATCATGGGATCCGGGAACCTCCAGGGCTTCCCTCACGAGGTGGCCATCGACATCGATTCCCAGGGTGCCGAGACGAGCCAGTCATTCCCGATGCCGGCTCCCCTGTCCGGGTCGCCGAAGGCGTTCTTCCGGGTGGAGGAGGAGTAGTCACGCGATTTTGCAGGCACATCCCGGCGCCACGCGAGCGCCGTGGGAATTTTCGGAGTCCGCCTCACTCCGTCCGCTTGACGGGACAACGGAAACACGGCAAATTCTGGGCATGAAGGCCCCCGTAGATCTGCGCGGCTCCTTGTTTCGGCGCGCCAAGGCCACGGCGGCGGAGCGTGGCATTTCGCTCAAGAGTTTCATCACCCGCGCGGTCGAGCAAAGCCTCGCGGCTCCCCGCGGTGGCTGGGGTTCCGCGCTGGCCGCCCTGCCCGAGGTTCCGCCCGGCACCCTGGAAACCGTGCGCCGAAGCATCGAGGAATCCGATGCCGCCGACCGGTCCCTCCGGGCTCCCGGATCCCCGTGATTCTCGACACCAATGCCGTGTCGGCCCTGGCGGCCAAGGAGCCGGCGATCCTTCGCAAGCTCGATGGTGCGGGAGAGCTGGCGGTTTCCTTCATCGCCATCGCGGAGTTTCACTTCGGATTGCTGGGTTCCAAGCGGCCGGAAACCGGCTTTGTGCTGCTTGAGCAACTGGCAACGATGTTGCCGGTGCTCTATCCGATGGCGGAGACCCTCGCCCACTACGCTTGGATCGCCGATCACCTGAAGCGCAAGGGGCGCCCCATCCCGCAAAATGACATGTGGACGGCTGCGTTGGCCCGTCAACACTCCATCGCGGTGCTCTCCAGGGATCGGCATTTCGATTTCATCGACGGGATCGAGCGTGTGGATTGGTGAAGCATCGGCTGCCCATCACCGCGCCTTGGCTTGCCCGATCGCCTCTCGGCACCACGCCAGGGCCATCAGCGCGTAGCCGGTGCCGTAGGGCTGATGGTAGTCGTAGAGCGGGTAGTCCCACCACGAGCCGTCGCTTTCCTGGCGGTGCAGGATCACGCGGGCGAGCTCGGTGGCATGGTGCGCCTGCCGATCCTCCGGCAGCAGGTCCGCGGCCTCGGTGAAATAGTAGACGCCGTAGTAATAGAAGTAGCCCGAGATGGCGAAATGCGACTCGTGCGGGATGGGACGCTTGCGCGCGATGCTGAGAAAGCCCTCGCGGTCGATGAAGCGCTTGAGCCAGGTTTCGAGGACCTCGTCGGTCACCGCCTCGTCGCCGTGGACGCGCAGCGCGGCATTGCAGACCTGGCTGCGGGCGAGCGATCCGGCGGGACGGTTGATCGGGCTGCGCGGGACCTTGCGGTGGGGAAAGGAATAGGTGTAGGAGAAGTCGGGGGTTTGCTGTTGCCTGATGCTCTCCAGCGCGAGCTTCACGATCCTCGGGTCGAGCGCGACGCCCATCTCCCTTTTCGCCTCGTCCACCGCCAGAAGTACGGTGGCCGTCGTAAATGAAGTCGGCATGCCGCTGGGCTTCTGACTGGTGAAACCGTCGAAAATGTCGAGGTATCCCCAGCCGCCATCGACCTCGTGGTAGCGCTCGAGCAGATCGATCTGCTGCCGGGCGAGTCGCTTCCACTTCGCGCGCTCCGCATCGTCCGCGGCGATCCGGTGCAGACGTGTGAGGGCCCTCAGCCCGTAGGCGTGGCCCCAGACGTTGTAGGTGGTCGTCTGGTCGGCACGGCGGAGCTTGGGCAGGTGCTCCTCCATCCAGGCGCCGCCCTTCGCGATCGCGGCGACGGCCTCGGGGCGGCGGTCGCCGCTGTCGATCAATCCGCTGAGCGCCAGGCCGGAGGCGCCGGCGCGGAAGGCGTGGTGGGCGCCCGGCACGGGGGCGTAGATGTTGAGCCCCTTGGTGAGCGTCGGGCCGCCCCACGAGCCGTTGGCATTCTGGTCGGCGACGAGGAAATCCACGCCGCGGCGAAGCGAGGCGGCGACGGTTCCGGGCGTGACTTCGGCCTCGGGGACTTCCTGCGCAAGAGCGACCGGGACAAACAGTCCAGCAATGACGAGTCGGCGGATCATTCCGGCGTGACGATCACCTGTCCGGGCTCGAGTCCTTCACGGATCTGGACGAGTTTGCCGTCGGTCGGGCCGCGCTTGACCGGGCGGATCTCGGTTTTGCCGTCGGCCAGCTTCAGCTCGACGGACCATCCGCCATCGGCCGTGGCAATAAGAGCCTTCTCCGGAATGGCGAGCGCTTCCGGGTGGGTATAGGCCACGCGGAGGCATTCCACCTTGGTGCCGACCTCCGGGGCCGCACCCCCGGGCCATTCCGCGGTGATCGTGGCGGTGTGGTTGCCGTCGGGCCCCGGGGTGGCATCGACCCCGTCGACCATCCCCTTCGGATCGCCACCTCCGCCGCCGGGAACGCGGAGGGTCACGACTTCGCCTTTCTTCAGGGTGTCCGCGACCGCCGAATCGACCTTCGCGCTGAGCCGGATCGCGGCTCCGTCGGGCACCAGGCTGACCAGGGCGCGGCGCAGCGGCGCGGTGCCGCCGACCTTGAGCGTTTTCTCCAGATCGCCGTAGTCCCAGGCTTCGCCGTCCAGGCCGCCGTGAAAGACGACGCCGTCGGCCGGGGCCTTCCATTCGAGCAGCGCGCCGTCCTTCCGCAGGCGCTCGAGTTCGAGCTTCTCGCGTTCGAGTGCGGCCTCGGCACCCGCCAGCGCGATCTTCGACTCGTCGAGTTCGCGGGGCAGGTTCTGCCCGGCCTTGTCGAAGGCGAGTGCCGCCTGCTTCGCGGCCCTTTCGAGTGTCTCGAGCTGGCGTGGCAGCTCGGTCTCCAGCGTGCGCCTGGCCGACCGCTCGGCTTCCGAAAGCCCGAACTTCGCCATGTCCACGGAGATCTTCTGGCGTTTGAGGATGATTTCCTCGGTGTCCTCGGTGAGGTCGTCCGCCTCATACATCTGCTTGAGCTGCTTGAGTTCCTCCTCGGCGGATTCGACGCTGAAGCGGGCGCGCACCAGCGATTGTTCGACCTCGGCCTCGGCGGCCGGCCGGCCGACCTCCTTGAAATACTCGAGATCCTCGGCGGCGATCTCCTTGGCGCGGCGGGCGGCTTCGAGGGCGATGGCTTGCTCCTGCTCGAGCTTTTCGACGTCGAGCCGCTGCCGCGCGACGGCGAGTTCCTTCGATTTCACCGCACGCTCCAGATCCTCGAGCTGCCGGTCATAGGCCTCGCGCTCGAAGCCGATGACGACCTCGCCCTTCTTCGCCCGGCTGCCGTGGTCGGCGAGGTTTTCGATGACGAAGCTGCTCCATGTTTCCGGTTCGAGCTCGAACACCGGCGGATCGACCGGAAGCACGGCGGCCTCAAAGCGGTGCTCGACGCGGAAGGGCTGGCTTTCAAGCGTCACCTCGCCGGCGAACAGCGGGGCCGCGAGGAGGAGAAGGGCGGGAGTGCGGATGATCATGGGTGCGGGCTCATCATTCGGTCGTTTCTCCCTTCCGCGCAAGCCACAGGAAGTGGCGGCGTGGTTTGCGGGCCTTGGGGGCGACGTCGATCTCGTGGCGCACAACCGCGAAGCCGACGCGGCCGAGGGTCCGGTCGAGCTTCGGGATCGGCTTGGCGGCGGCGATCGCCAGCAGGCCGCCCGCCCGGAGCGAGTCGTAGGCGGAGGTGAGCCAGCGGTGGTCTTCGAAAAGCGCGCGGCCGCGATCCAGCGGCGGAGCGGTGTCGGCGTGGACGAGGATCAGGTGCCACGGGTCGGCTCCGGCGTTCAGGCTGTCGAGCTCGCGCCCGAGCACGACACGCCCGTCGTCGAGGGGGCCGGGGCCGAAATGCTCGGCGAGCCAGGCGGGGAGTTCGCGGCTGGGCTCGGCGACATGGAAGAGGGCGCGTTTCTGCGGCAAGGCCTCGGTGATGGCCTGGAGCACCGCCCCGAGTCCGAGTCCGGCGATCCACACCCGCGGCTGCCTCACGGGCCGGAAGGGCGAGGAAGCCAGGCGGGCCATGCCCTCCTCGCTGGCGCGGGTCGCGGGACCGGCGGTGGGCACGCCATCGAGCGTCAGGTAGGGCCGGCCGTCGTGTTCGTGCAGGATCAGCTCCGAGCCGTCGGCCAGGGTGGTTTGGGCAAGAATGACTCTGGGCTTCATGCTTACTTGCGGTGCGCGGAGGATTTAGTAGAAAGGGGTCGATATGTCCAACGAACCTGAGAAACCGAATCCGGAGTCCGAAGACGCACCCCCGCCCGCTCCGGAGTCATCGCCGGCGCCCGAACCGGCACCCGGGACGCCTCCGGCGGCCGGCCAGCCCGCACCCGCCTCCGGCGGCGGATCCGACAAGAAAGTCATCGCCGGCGTGCTGGGCATCCTGCTCGGTGCCCTCGGCATTCACAAATTCTACCTCGGCTACCAGAAGGAGGGGATCATCATGCTGGTGGTGTCCCTCGCCGGAGGGGCTTTCACCTGCGGTGGCGTTTCCGGCGTCGTCGGTATCATCGGCCTGATCGAGGGCATCCTGTACGTCACGAAGTTGGACGAAGAATTCGAGAGGACGTACATCCCCGGCAAGAAACCCTGGTTCTGAGCCGTTTCCCCATGCCTCAGCATACGAAAACCCCGGCCGGGTGGCCGGGGTTTTCATCTTGAGGGTTGGTGGGGGTTGGCGACAGCCCGGTCGACCGGAGGCCGGGACCGGGCACGATGGACTTACAGCGAGCCTTTCAGGGTCGAGGACGCCTTGAAGCCGACGGACTTCGAGGCGGCGATCTGCATGGCTTCGCCGGTCTTCGGGTTGCGGCCCATGCGGGCGGCGCGGTTCTTCACCTCGAAGGTGCCGAAACCGATGATCTGGACCTTCTGGCCGGCCTTGAGGGCCCCAGAGATCGAATCGAGTACGGCACCGAGGGCATCCTCGGCGGCACGCTTGGTGGCATCTTCTCCGAGGGCTTTCTGGACGGCTTCGACGAGTTCAGCTTTGTTCATGGCAGAAACCGTAATGCGGGTTCGAAGCTTGTTTGGCAAGCTAAAATAAAGACGCTGCAGGCTCCGTTTTTCCTTTGCCGCCGGGGATTCCGGGCGGCAGAGCATGCGGATTCCCCCCCTCGAATTACTAAGAGCATCGTAGATCAAACCGTGAGCATGCGCCGATGAGCACGATCGATCCAGGCGACCCGCGGGTGGTCCGCGCGGCGGCCGCGGTGCTGGCCGTCGACGGGTCGCTCGAGGTCGGGGCGGGAATCCCGGCCTCTCCGGGCGTCCTCGCCGCGGCGGAGGCGCGCGGCTATTTCACTCCGGGTGAGGACGAGGCGATCCGGGTCCGATACCGGGCGTTCCTGGCGGGGCGGACGGCCTTGCTGGAAGCGCTCACCGCGATGGAGGATGCCTGTGGAACCAAGGAAAATCAATGGATCGAGCGTCTTCCGGCGCTGGTCGTGGCCCTCGCCGCGGGGTGCCTGCTGATGCGCGGATCCCGGGAACTGGTCGGGATCGCCGAAACCTCCCGGCTGCTGCGCAAGAAGCTCGACGAGGCCGACCCCCGCCGCGGCATCCCCCGCAAGACCTTCGCCCGGATCTATCGCGCCACCACCGATCCGCGGCGGCTGGCGCGCTTCCACGATGCCCTGGCATTCTACCGGGCACATCGCGACGCGGTCCAGGAGCCTGAGGCGGGCGGACGCTATGCGGAGCTGCGGAACCGTCTCGATGCGCTGGTGGACGATTTCCCGCTGCCCGACGGGGCGAAAATTTTTCGCGATCGGGCCCGGTATCGCTGGTTTTCCTTCCGACGGCGGCACCATTCGGCGTGGAAACGGGCGGTTTTCGGGGTCTTCGAGGATGCCGGCTGCCGGATCGCCGACCTGCACCAACCCGGTCATGCCGTGGGGCCGAAACGGGTCACGCCGGAGCTGCGCGAGGCGGTTCTCGGGCTCGCCCGGCCCGGAGACGTCTTCGTCACCCGCCACGACGACGCCCTGAGCAACCTGTTCCTGCCCGGCTTCTGGCCCCACGCCGCCCTTCACATCGGCACCGAGGCCCAGCGTCGCGAGCTCGGTGTGGAAATGGACCTGCCGCGCGAGGCGGCGGATCCCGCCCGCTTTCTGGAGGCGAAGAAGGACGGAGTGCGCTTCCGCCCGGCGGAGGAAACTCTGGCGGTGGACCGCCTTGTCGTCCTGCGCCCGCCGCTGACACCCGCGGAGATCGCGGCCGCCATCGCGCGGGCCGGAAGCCACGCCGGCAAGCTCTACGATTTCGTCTTCGATTTCCGCACCAGCGACCGCCTCGTCTGCACCGAGGTGGTCTACCGCGCCTACCATGGCGAGCTGGACTTCCAGCTCGTCGAAAGCGGCGGCCGCCTGTGCCTGCCGGCGGAGGTCCTCATCGACCAGGCGATCGAAATGGGATTCCGGGTCGTCGCGACGGTGAATCTCGGAGGCGGCGGCCTGCTCACCGGCACCGCCGCCGAGACGGCCCTGCACGCCACCCGCGCGGGCTTATGACGGGTTTCCTAATTGTTGGAAAATCAGTGCTTTGCCCAGCTTGTGAAATTTTTCACAAATCGCCCTTGCCCCTGTCGGAATCGGTCTGATAAACGCCCCGCGCGCTGCCGCCGAGCGCCCGGTTCCAATGCCCTTCCGCCGCCCGATCCTCGCCACTCTGCTCGCATGGCTCGCCTGCCTTGCCCCGGCTTTCGCGGCGGGTGGCCACGCGCTCCCCCTCTACGCCCCGCGGCTCAGCGACTACCTGCCGATCAACAACTCGATGATCGCCGTCTGGATCGGCGTGGGGATCATCGTTCTTTTCTGTCGCGCGGCGACCAAGCAGATGAAGCTCATCCCGAGCGGCATCCAGAACTTCGCCGAGTGGGCGTTCGAGTCGCTCTACGGGTTCCTTGAGAGCCTGCTTGGCGAGCACCTGACCAAGCGCACCTTCTGGTTCCTCGGTTCGATCTTCTTCTTCATTCTCACCGTCAACTATCTCGCCCTCGTCCCGGGCGTGGGCACGATGGGGTGGGAGATGCTCGACAAGGAAACCGGGGAGGTCGTCGGCTTCACCCCGCTGCTCCGGGGTGGCAATGCCGACCTCAACATGACCGCCGCCATGGCGCTGACCTTCGCCCTGCTCTGGTTCTACTGGGCGATCGGCGAGAACGGCTTCAAGGGCTTCATGGCCCACATCTTCGCTCCGAAGGGTGACTTCAAGGGCATCATGCTGATCATGATGGTGCCCGTCTTCCTCTTCGTCGGCGTGCTTGAGGTCATTTCGATCCTGATCCGGCCGGTGGCGCTCAGCTTCCGTCTTTTCGGCAACATCTACGGTGGCGAGCAGACCTTGGAGAAATTGATGCTGCTGATGCCGAGCAAGTACCTGCATTTCCTTCCGGCCCTTCCGTTCTACTTCGTCGAGCTGCTCGTCGGCTTCGTCCAGGCGCTCGTCTTCACCCTCCTCTGCGCGATTTTCCTCAAGCTGATCTGCGACCACGGCGACGAGGAGCATCACTGATCCAGATTTCGGCGGCGGGACCATGGCAATGATCCGTGGGCGTCGCGGGAAAACACAACAACACCAACCAACACCAATCAGATGGAATTCACCAAAGCATTCGCAGTCGGCTTCGCCGCTCTCGGCGGCGCCATCGGCATCGGTCTCCTCGGAGCCAAGTCCGCTGAAGCCACCGGGCGCAATCCGGGTGCCGCCACTCCGATCCTTGTAATCTCGATCATCCTCGCGGCCCTCATGGAGGGCGTATTCATCCTTACGGCCTTCGCGGTCCAGTGGGACTGATCCGCCTTATCCACTCCGCGCGTCCATGGGCGCGCGGGGTGGAACCCTATTCCATCTCCTCACCGAGCTTTTCAAAATCATGATGACCCTCCTCGCAGCAGCCGCATCCGGTGACGGCGTACTCGGACCCTTTGGCTTCAGCTGGCCACTGTTTTTCGCCCAGGTCATCAACTTCATCCTGGTCGTCCTGGTCCTCAAGAAGTTCGCCTTCGGACCGATCCAGCAGATGCTCGAGCAGCGCCGTGCGCGCATCGCCGAGGGCGAGGAGAAACTGAAGCGCATCGAGAAGCAGCTCGCCGAGTCCGAGGAACAGACCGCCGCCGCGATCGCCAAGGCCAACGACGAGGCCAAGCGCCTGATCGACGAGGCCCGCTCGAGCGCCGCCGCGCTTTCAGAGGCCAAGGCGCAGGAGGCCGTCGACCACGCCCAGCAGATTCTCGCCAAGGCCGAGGCCGCCGCCAGGGCCGAGCGCCAGCAGATCGCCGCCGAGCTCAAGAAGGAGTTCGGCCATCTCGTCGCCGCCACCACCGCCCAGGTCACCGGCAAGGTGCTCACCGCCGACGACAAGACCCGCATCAACCAGGAAGCCCTCGCCAAGGTCGAAGGCTGATCGCCGCCTGGTTTCCCCGTTTTTCCACACCCGCCATGAAAGTCTCGAAGGCCGCCACCAGCACCGCCCGCCGCATCTTCCGGATGTGCCAGACGGGCGAGCGGCTCGACGATGCCAAGCTGTCGATCGCCGTGCGCCGGCTCGTCGCCGACAAGCCGCGTGACTTCCGCGGCGTGCTTCACGCCCTCAAGCGCCTCGCCCGTCTCGAGCTTGCCCGCCGCCATGTGGTGGTCGAAAGCGCCGAGGCCCTGGACGAGGCCACCCGCCAGCGCGTCGTTGCCGGCCTCGCTGCCAAGTACGGCAGCGACCTCACCTACGAATACAAGGTCAACCCCGACCTCCTCGGCGGACTCAAGGTCCGCGTGGGCAGCGACGTCTGGGACGGCTCCGTGAAGGGCCGCCTCGACCGCCTCGCCCAAGCCTTCTGATTCCACCCGACAACCAACAACCGATAACTGGGAAATTTTCCTATGAGCAGCATCCTCCAGGAACTCGAAAAGGAGATCGCCAACGTGACCACCTCGGTCGAGAAGACCAACGTCGGCGTGGTCCGAGAAGTGGGTGACGGCGTCGCCAAGGTCGAAGGCCTCTCCGACGTCTCCCTCAACGAGATGATCTCCTTCCCCGGCGGCGTGACCGGTCTCGCCATGAACCTCGAGGAAGGCGAGGTCGGCGTCGTGCTTCTCGGCGACTACAACCACGTCACCGAAGGCGTCGAGTGCCAGGCCACCGGCAAGCTGCTCTCCGTTCCGGTCGGCCGCAACGTCCTCGGCCGCGTGGTCAACGCCATCGGCGAACCGATCGACGGCAAGGGCGAGATCGAAGCCGCCGCGCGCTATCCGATGGAGAAGATCGCGCCGGGCATCATCAAACGGAAATCCGTTTCCGTCCCGGTCCAGACCGGCATCGCCGCCATCGACGCCATGATCCCGATCGGCCGTGGCCAGCGCGAGCTGATCATCGGCGACCGTGCCACCGGCAAGACGACGATCGCCGTCGATACCATCATTTCCCAGGCCAAGCAGAACAAGGCGGCCGAGCAGGGCAAGCTGCAGAACCACAAGCCGCTCTACTGCATCTACGTCGCGATCGGCCAGAAGCTCTCCAACGTGGCGCGCATCCAGAAGACGCTCGAGGACGAGGGCGCGATGGAATACACCACCATCGTCTCGGCCACCGCCTCGGATGCCGCCGCGATGCAGTTCCTGGCCCCCTATGCCGGCTGCGCGATCGCCGAGTACCTCATGGACCAGGGCGAGGACTGCCTGATCGTCTTCGACGACCTCTCCAAGCACGCCGTCGCCTACCGCCAGGTGTCGCTGATCCTCAAGCGCCCCTCCGGTCGCGAGGCCTACCCGGGGGACGTCTTCTACCTCCACAGCCGCCTGCTCGAGCGCTCCGCCCGCCTCACCGAGGCCGCCGGCGGTGGATCGCTCACCGCGCTGCCGATCATCGAGACCCAGGCCGGCGACGTTTCGGCCTACATTCCGACCAACGTGATCTCGATCACGGACGGTCAGATCTATCTCGAGACCGACCTCTTCTATCAGGGCATCCGTCCGGCGATCTCGGTGGGTCTCTCCGTGTCGCGGGTCGGTTCCGCCGCGCAGACCAAGACGATCAAGTCGGTGGCCGGCACCACCAAGCTCGACCTCGCGCAGTTCCGCGAGCTGCAGGCCTTCGCCCAGTTCGGTTCCGACCTCGACGCCGGCACCAAGAAGAAGCTCGAGCGCGGCCAGCGCATCGTCGAGCTCTTCAAGCAGAACCAGTATTCGCCGATCTCGATGGAAATGGAGTCGATCTACCTGTTCGCGATGCAGAACGGCTTCTTCGACGACGTTCCGGTGGACCGCGTGAAGAGCTGCCAGGCCGCGATGGGCGAGTTCTTCGAGACTCGCAAGACCGACCTCCTCGACAAGATCCGCAACGAGAAGCCGGACCTGAAGAAGAACACCGAGATGGTCGACACCGTGAAGGCGGCCCTCGAGGACTTCAAAGGTTCCTGGAAGTGATCCTTTGGATATTGGGAGATTGGATATTGAGAGATCAGGGATCTGCAAACACACCCAAAGCTCCGATTCCGGACTCCAATTAACCCAATTTCATAATCATCCCAATTAACTAGCGCGTAGCGCAGCGAAGCGAAGTAACATGGCCAACCTCCGCGACATCCGCCGACGCATCAAGTCGGTCAAGAACACCGCCCAGATCACGCGGGCGATGCAGCTTGTCGCCGCGGCCAAGATGAAGAAGGCGCAGGACCAGGCGCTGGCCGGTCGCGACTACGCCGAACTGCTCAACAAGGTCCTGGTCAACCTCAAGACGAACTTCGAGGAGGGCTCCCACCCGCTGCTTGAGAAGCGCGAGGGCGGCAAGGAACTGGTGCTCGTCATCTCCACCGACAAGGGCCTCTGCGGCGCGCTGAACACCAACCTCGGCAAGAAGATCCGCGCCGAGAAGCCCGGTGCCGACATCCTTACCGTCGGCCGCAAGCTGCGCGTGCAGCTTGCCAAGGGCGGCTACCACGTCGTCGCCGACCACGAGGTCAAGGATCCGGTCCCCTTCAGTGAGGCCCGCCCGATCGCCAAGCAGCTCACCAATCTCTTCCTCGAAGGGAAATACGACAAGGTCAGCGTCGCCTTCACCAACTTCGTCAGCACGCTTACCCAGGAGCCCACGATCGCGCCACTGCTGCCGATCTCGTCCTGCACGCTCGGTGAGAAGCAGGATTACGAAGGCGTCGGCAAGGGCGAGGTCCGCGATACCGACCACATGGCCGCGCTGGGCCACGATTACCTTTTCGAGCCGAGCCCGATGGGCGTGCTCGACGCCTTGCTGCCGCTCTACATCAACTTCCAGGTCTACCAGATGCTGGTCGAAAGCCGCGCCTCCGAGCACTCCGCCCGGATGGTCGCGATGAAGGCCGCCACCGACAACGCCAACAAGTTCATCAAGGAGCTGACGCTGGAGTACAACAAGCTCCGTCAGGCCGCCATCACCGCCGAACTTCTCGAAATCACCACCGCCATGAAGGCGATGGAATGAAGTGCCGAGTGAGCACTGATCAGTGATCAGTGCTCGCCATCCCCACGTCTCCTTTTCCTCATCCAGTCCGCCAAAGAATCACTGATCACCGCTCACTGATCACTGTCCACTTCCCACCATGTCCAACCAAGGAACCATCGTCCAGGTCATCGGCGCCGTCGTTGACGCCGACTTCTCGAAAGCCACCAAGCTTCCGGAGATCTACAACGCCCTCGAAGTCAGCTACGAACTGAACGGTGAGCCCACCACCCTCGTGCTCGAGGTCCAGCAGCACCTCGGTGACGGCTGGGTGCGCGCCGTGTCGATGTCCACCTCGGACGGTCTCAAGCGCGGCATGGCCCTGACCGATACCGGCAAGCCGATCGCGGTGCCCGTGGGTGATCAGGTGCTCGGACGCATCTTCAACGTCACCGGCGATCTCGTCGATGAGAACGTGCCGCTGCCGAATCCCGACCAGCGTTCCCCGATCCACCGCCCGGCCCCCGAGCTCACCGAGCAGTCGGCGGCCGCCGAGATCCTCCCGACCGGCATCAAGGTGATCGACCTGATCTGCCCGCTGCTCAAGGGCGGCAAGGGCGGCATGTTCGGCGGTGCGGGCGTCGGCAAGACGGTCGTCATCATGGAGCTCATCAACAACATCGCGAAGGCGCACGGCGGCTATTCCGTCTTCGCCGGCGTGGGTGAGCGGACCCGTGAGGGCAACGACCTCTACTGGGAAATGATCGAGTCGGGCGTGATCGCCACCGAGAAGGACGAGAATGGCCATCCGAAGCTCGACGAGCGCGGCAACCCGGTGCTCGCCGACGGCTCGAAGGTGGCGCTCTGCTACGGCCAGATGAACGAGCCTCCGGGCGCCCGTCTGCGCGTGGCCCTCTCGGCGCTGACCATGGCCGAACATTTCCGCGACGAGGCCAACCAGGACGTGCTTCTGTTCGTCGACAACATCTTCCGTTTCTCCCAGGCCGGCTCGGAGGTCTCCGCGCTGCTCGGCCGGACGCCGTCGGCGGTGGGATACCAGCCGACCCTGTCCGAGGAAATGGCCGGCCTTCAGGAGCGGATCACCTCGACCAACAAGGGCTCGATCACCTCGCTGCAGGCGGTTTACGTCCCGGCGGACGACCTCACCGACCCCGCTCCGGCCAACACCTTCGCCCACCTCGACGCGACCGTGGTGCTCGAGCGTTCGCTCGCCGAGCAGGCGCTGTTCCCGGCGGTGGACCCGCTGGCTTCGACCTCCAAGGCGCTGGCCCCGGAAGTCGTCGGCGAGGAGCACTACCGCGTGGCCCGCGGCGTGCAGCAGACGCTGCAGCGCTACAAGGACCTGCAGGACATCATCGCCATTCTCGGCATGGACGAGCTTTCGGACGAGGACAAGATGACCGTCTTCCGCGCGAGGAAGATCCAGCGTTTCCTCACCCAGCCCTTCCACGTGGCCGAGGTCTTCACCAACGTGCCCGGCGCGCTGGTCTCGATGGAGGACACGGTCAAGGGCTTCGCCGAAATCCTCGACGGCAAGTGGGACGACGTGCCCGAGGGCAACTTCTACATGAAGGCCGGCCTCGACACCGTCTCGCGCGACTGATCGCTTTCAGCTTTTCAGCATCTACCCCATGGCCCTTCACCTCGAGATCGTCACCCCCGAGAAGACCGTCTTCTCCGGTTCCGTCGGCAACGTCTACCTGCCGGGAGCGAACGGGGAGATGGGCGTCTTGGAGGGTCACGCCGCCCTGGTCACCGCCCTGGAGCCCGGCGAGCTGCGCTACGAGAAGGACGGCCAGATCGTCACGCTCGCCGTCGGCAACGGCTTCGCCGAGGTCACCCGGGAACGCGTCAATTTCCTCACCGACATGGCGGTCGGCGAGGACGAGATCGACGAGGCCAAGGCCGAAGAGGCGCTCAAGCGCGCCGAGGAGCAGTTGGCGACGATCAGCCACAGCGCCGACGCCGAGGATCTGAGCCACCTGCGTGCCGTCATCGCCAAGTCGATGGCCCAGCTCAACCTGAAGCGCCGCGGGCGCTGACGACGGACCGCGAGCTTCGGCTCGTATCGGCACGGGGAGGGAATGCGAGCTGCCTCCTTCGCCAAGGCTACGGCGCGCCAAGGAAGCTCGCGGTCCGGCGAGGCCGCCACTTGTCCCACCGCATTCGGTGGTGTATTTCGTCCTCACATGCCCGAAGCGCTCCGCTACTGTCCCGATCTGCTCGCCTACACGCGCCGCCCGACCCGTGAGGTGAAAGTGGCGCACGTCGGCATCGGCGGCGACAACCCGATCCGGGTCCAGTCGATGATCACCTCCGACACGCGGGACACGCCGGCCTGCGTGAAGGAAATCCTCGAACTGGCCGAGGCCGGTTGCGAAATCGTGCGGGTGACCGCCCAGACACGGAAATACGCGGAGAACCTCGAGAACATCGCCCGCGAGGTTCGCGCCGCCGGGTGCGACGTGCCGCTGGTGGCCGACATCCATTTCAAGCCCGACGCCGCGCTGGAGGCGGCGAAATGGGTCGAAAAGATCCGCGTGAATCCCGGCAACTACGCCGACAAGAAGAAGTTCGAGGTGCGCGAGTACAGCGACGTCGAGTACGAGGCGGAGCTGGAGCGGATCCGCGAGCAGTTCGCGCCGCTGGTGAAGCTGTGCAAGGAGTTGGGCCGGGCGATGCGCATCGGCACCAACCACGGCTCGCTGTCCGACCGCATCATGAACCGCTACGGCGACACGCCGCTGGGCATGGTGGAGAGCGCGCTGGAGTTCGCCCGCATCGCGCGGGACCTCGACTACCACAATTTCGTCTTCTCGATGAAGGCCTCGAATCCGAAGGTGATGATCGAGGCCTACCGCCTGCTGGTCGCACGCCTCGACGCCGAGGGCCCGGACTGGAACTACCCGATGCATGTCGGAGTCACCGAGGCAGGCGACGGCGAGGACGGCCGGATCAAGAGCGCCATCGGCATCGGCTCGCTGCTCGGCGACGGCATCGGTGACACGATCCGCGTGAGCCTCACCGAGGACGCGGTGCACGAGATTCCGGTCGCCCGTGCTCTGGCCGAGCCCTTCGAGGGCAAGCAGGACGAGTCTTCCCCAGGGGCGTTTACCTGCTCCTACGACCCGTTTTCCTACGAGAGGCGCCGTAGCTTGGAGATGGAGATCGGCGGCCTCGCTCTCGGAGGCGACCAGCCGATCCGGGTGTTCACCACGCGGGAGAACTGGAACGCGCTGGCCCACAAGATCGCCAAGCTCGGCGACTACAAGCCGGAGGCGGTGCTGGAAACATCGAGTGCGGCGGCGATCGACCCGCGGGACGATGCCGCGGTCGCGGAACTGAACGCCTCGCCGGAACCGAAGCTGGTGACCGTGGCCGACGGCCTCGACCTGCCGGTGGTGGCCGCCTTCCGCATGCTCGCCTTCCGCCTCGATCCCCGGCACCCGATCCTGCTCAAGGACACGCTCGATCCTCCGACCGGCACCGGTGATTTTCTTGAGGCCCTGCTGACCGGCGCCCGCCGGATCGGTGCCCTGCTGTGCGACGGCATCGGCGATGCGGTGATCGTCCGCGCCGAAAGCGCGCCGGGCCAGTCGCTGCGCATCGCCTACAACATCCTGCAGGCCGCGGGCGCGCGCATCTTCAAAACCGACTACGTCGCCTGCCCGAGCTGCGGTCGCACGCTCTTCAACCTGCAGACGACCACCCAGAAGATCCGCGAGGCGACCGGCCATCTCAAGGGCGTCCGCATCGCGGTGATGGGCTGCATCGTCAACGGCCCCGGTGAGATGGCCGACGCCGACTTCGGCTACGTCGGCGGCGCGCCGGGCAAGATCAACCTCTACGTCGGCAAACAGGCGGTGAAGTTCAACATCCCTGCCGACGAGGCGGTCGACCGCCTGATCGACCTGATCCGCGAGCACGGCAGGTGGATCGACGCGCCCGAATCGGAGCCCGCCGAGGTCTGAGCCATGCCGGACACCGACAGTCTGTTAGAAGAGGATGTGGCGCTTGACCAGCCGTGGAACGTGGTCGTTTACGACGATCCGGTAAACCTCATGGATTACGTCACCTGGGTCTTCATGAAGGTCCTTTCCCTGCCGAAGCCGGTCGCGGAGAAGCGCATGATGGAGGTCCACGAGCAGGGCCGCTCGGTGGTGTGGAACGGCGGGCGCGAGGAGGCCGAGCTTCACACCCAGCAGCTCCAGGCGCATCAGTTGCAGGCGAAGATGGAAAAACCCGGCGAATGAAGGCGGCGCCGACACTCGATGGACGGATCCGGATCGACCTCGAGGATGCGATGGATCTCGTGGTGCTGCGGGCGATCATCGCCGACGCTCACGCCCGCGACGACGATCTCGCGTCACGTCTCTCCGCCGGCACCGATCCGGACCTGGCCGAGGATTGGGATGACTACGTGCTGCCGGAGCTTCGCGTGTCCTTCAACTCGCAGTTGGAGACGATCGTCGGGGCCCTGGCGGAGGTGACGCCGGGCGACACCTTGTTCATCGGCCGGGAGGACGCCGAGGCGTGGTTCGGCGGTCTGAACCAGGCGCGCCTGGCGCTGGAGGACCGCTACGGCCTGGCCGGGGCGGACGAGGACGCGCAGGATGGCGAGATGAAGTCCGCCGGCATCCGCAGTCATTTCTATCAGATGCTCCAGGGCATGCTGCTGCACTTCCTCATGAGCGGAGGAAATCCGTGAGCGCGCGCCTCACCGTTTCAACCTCCAGCTCGGCCTGACAGCGGCCGTCGAGCAGGCAGCGGTCGGCGAAGCACGGGGAGCACTCGACCTTGCGCCGGACCACCGCGTGACGCTTGCCGAGCGGACGCACCAGATCGGGATCGCCGGGCCCGTAAAGTACGGCGCAGGTCGTACCAAAGGCCCCGGCGACGTGCGGCAGGGAGGCGTCGGCCCCGATCACCCACCCGAACCGACGCGCCTCGACGGGGCTCTCGAGGGCGACGACTTCGAGTCCGAGCTTCGCGGCCAGTTGGTCGGCCAAGGGGCCGCCCGCGAGCCGGACCCGGGCGGGATCGGGTCCGATGGATTCGAGCAGTTCGAGCCAGCGTGCGAGCGGCCATTCATGATGGCGTCCGAAGTCACTGTCGGGTGCGATCAAGGCGATCCCGGGCTCCTCCTCTCCCGCGAGAGGTTCGAACCACCGGGCGTCGTGGGGTTCCGCGCCGAGCAGGGCGGCGGTTTCGAGGTAGCGTTGGACCCGGTGTTCCGGCGGTCCGGGGCGGACGGTCCTCTCCAGCGGGTGGGTGAGTCGTTTTGCGAGGCCCGCCGCGGGCAGGCCGGTGCGATGGGGAATGGCGGCCCGGGCGCAGGCTTTCGCCGCCGCGCCGTCTTCCCACAGCAAGGCCCGGGGAAGCTTCGGGATGATCTTGGAGAAATCGTCGCCGGCGATGACTTCGCCGCAGTTCGCCGCGCGCCAGAATGCGGCCTGGCGTGGCTCGCAGAGCAGGGTCACCTCGGCGACGGCCGCCAGCGCGCGCGTCGCGGGCAGCGAGAAGCAGGCGTCCCGCCAGGCCGACGGCGCCGCGACCAGCAGTGGCTCGGGCATGGGCCGACGCTAGTGAGGCGGTCCGCCTCCGGGCAAGCCGCCATCGTGGAAAGCCAGCGGTAGAAATGCCGACGGCCGGTGAAAATCCGGATCGCCGTCGTGCGGAGCGGCCGCGCTGAGGAAGCGTTGGTCCGGCGAGTCGAGGATGAAGGTCACGTTGGCCCGGCTGCGCTCCCCGAAGTCGAGCACCGCTCTCAGGGATTCCAAGGGCAGCGAGATCGCGGCGACCCACGAGCCGTCGGCCGCGGATTCGGCGTGGGTCCGGACCTCCGGCCACTCGCGGTCGACGGGTTCCACCCGCTCGCGGGGTGTGGCGAAGAGGGCGCTCCACCAGGCGCCGTTCGGGGCGAGGTTCAGCTCGAGGTAGGGCTCTCCGGAGGGAGCCGAGATGAAAAGCTCGGCGACGTCATGTCGCCAGAGACCGGCGAGGAATTTCCCCGGCCGCGCCTGGGGATGGGCGAGTGCCGGACGGCTGCGGCTGGCGACGAACCAGAGCCTTTCGGGATCGACCGCGAGGCTCCAACCCGCGGGAGGATCAACCGGATTTCCGTACCAGTCGGCGGTCAGTCCGAACAAGGGCAGGTCAAGCGCCCCCCACTCCAGCGGCTGGCGGAAACGGAGCACCGTCAGGGTCGTCGGCATGGGTCTTGCTACGGTCTCGACGGGCGATGTGGAAAGTCCGCACTCGCTACGGATCAATAAATTGTCGGAAAAACAGAATAACGGAATCGCGTATTGCGATTGTCATCATGTACGCTATGACCCGCACGACCTAAATGGCACGCCGCAGACCCAACCACCTCGGAACGATCGAATACATCGGTCCCCGGCCGCAGAAGCCGCCACGGCGGTCGAATTTCCTGGCTGGCTGGGTGGTGCTGCTGGTGGCCGCGGGTGCGGTCTATTTCTTCGGCAAGCCGTTTTTGCCACTCCTTCGCGCTCAGCAGGTTGCGCCGACTTCCGAGCGTGCCGACGCGCTCATCGCCGAACTCCAGCCCTCGGCCTCGATCGGGGACCGGCTCGCCGCCGCCGCGCTCCAGCGCACCCAGTCCTCGGTCACCTACG
>ERZ869936.1058-NODE-1058-length-21380-cov-5.770457_pt1 | contig 21380 bp, 10 predicted proteins | sample MGYA00520876_ERZ869936 | MGnify/ENA primary metagenome ERZ869936 (study PRJEB32218, sample SAMN09650985) | biofilter metagenome | isolation source: enrty point of leading RO module | place: Saudi Arabia: Thuwal, RO plant located on Red Sea | collected 2016-02-17 ...
GGAGGAATATGTCCGGGAACTGCGCGAGGGACGGGCGGTGGTTTTCCGGGTCATCCTCGAGCCCGACATCGCCGGCCTTTACAGCCACGAATTCGAGGACGAGGAGGTCTGGCGGGCGTTCCGGCTGACAACCCGGGGGGCGGATGACTTCCTGATCGGTTACCTCCGCCGCGGGAGCCCGATCGAAAGGGAGATCTACGAACTGTTTCTGGAGAACAACCGGGGCCCGCTGGCACTGCTGCTGCGGATCTCCCGCCCGGAGGGAGCCCGGTCGCCGCGGGGTGTGTTGATCGAGAAGGTGGTTAGCCCCCACTGGCTGGTCGTGGGCGAGCGCTGAAGGCTCCGTCTTGCAGGATCGAACGATGGCTGGCAGACATCCCGGCGTGGCGAACGCGGAAGCAGCGAAACCAGGAACCGGACCTCGGGTTGGTGCGGGGATCGGGATCTTTCTGGTCTGTCAGTACGCGGTCGCGCTCTGGCGCCTGATGAACTCGGGGGGGCTCGACAACAAGTTCAGCCGGGTCGCGTTGGAGGACTACCGGGGCTTTGTGATCGCCCAGAATCTCCAGGTCCTGATCGCCTATCTCCTCATCGGTATCGCCGCGTGGCTGGTGCTGATGCCGGCGGTGGTGACCCTGCGTCGCCGCTTTCCACGGAGGGTGCCGCCGCTGGTCGCCGGATTCGCCGGAGCCTTCGTGCTCCACGGCTACTTCATGTTCCGGTTGGCATGGTCGCGTCCGTACTTCACCGGCGACGCGTCCTTTGGCGACTGGTACTACGGCATCCTCCGACTTCCTCCGGAACCGTGGCAGTCGTGGTTCAACGGGTTTGTTTTCGACGTGCTGCCCGTGATCGGACTGCTGGCCGTGGTGCTGTGGTGGTTCGCGGTCTGCCGGACCCGCGGAAGACTGGTTCTCGGGGGGGCGATGGTGGTGCTGATGGCCTCCGCCTTCGTCGCACGTCACGGTCTCGGGATCTCGCGAATGGTTGCCTCCCAGGCGGGCGAGAGACCGCAAAACGTCATCATCATCGGTTCCGATTCCCTGCGTGGCGACCGTCTGGGCTACATGGGCTATCGACCGGAGCGGTCCGATGGTCCTGCTGCCGAGGGTGTTTCCCCCAACATCGACCGCTGGGCGGAGGGCGCGGCGGTTTTCGAGGAATGCCGCGTGCCGCTCGCGTCCACGCTGGAGTCCGGCGTGTCGCTGATGACCTCGACCTACCCGCATACCCACGGCCTGCGCCAGATGTTCGCCAGCCGCGAGGAAATCGGATCGCTGGACGGGAGGCTGACTTCGCTGGCGGAAATCCTTCGCGAGCGGGGCTACGACACCGCGGCGATCGGCGACTGGTGCGCCGGCTACTACCAACTCACCCCCCTTGGTTTCGAGAAGATCGACGTTTCGAACTTCGACAACTTCCGGATCTACGTCAGCCAGGTGGTGATGATGGCCCACTTCGTGGTGCCTCTCTACTTCGACAACGAACTCGGCTCGCGGCTGTTTCCGCAGATCCGGTCCTTCGCGCAGTTCGTCACGCCGGAGGTGGTGACCGCGCGGGTGGAGGAAAGGCTGCGGGACCGGGGCGCCGACGGCCGGCCGTTCTTCTGGCACGTGTTCTACTCCTGCAACCACCTGCCTTACCGCTCGCATTCTCCCTACAACCACATGTTCAGCGACCCGCAGTACGAGGGGCCTAACACGACCGCCGTGGACTTCGACATCGACGCCTTCATCTCCGGCACCGACGTCGAGTCGAAGTGGTCGGCGCTTCCCAAGGAGGAGGTCCGGCAGATCCGCGCGTTGTTCGATGGCTGCACCCGGATGTTCGACACGAACTTCGGAGCCGTGCTGGATGCCCTCGGGAAACACGGACTTCTGGACAACACCATCGTGATCCTTGCCGCGGACCACGGAGACGATCTCTATGGGCCGGGCGTGACTCTCGGACACGGACTGAGTTTCAACGGGGCCGATCCCTCGTATCACATTCCGCTGGCGATTCGCGCCCCGGGCATCGGGCCGGCCCGATTCGACGAGCAGGTCCGGATCCTCGACGTGGCTCCGACCGTGGCGGGGCTGCTCGGCCTGGAGGCACCCGCAAGCTGGGAAGGGCGGGATCTGAGCGCTTGGTTCGAGGAGCCGGAGTCCGCCGGGGCTCTGCCCTTCTACGGTGAAACCCAGTTTCCCTTCATCCAGTACCGTGTCCCCGGTGTCGAACGTCCTTACCTGCCGCCGATGGATGAACTGACCGACGTCGATGCCGGCTTCAACCATCAGTTCGTCCTGCGTCCGGAGTATCGGGAGCGGGTCGTCGAGGCCAAGCAGCGCTGCCTCAGGACCCGCGACTGGAAGCTCGTCTGCACGCCCGACGCCGATGGCAGGCGGCACTACCAGCTATTCCACACCGCGAGCGATCCCCACTCGCGGCGTGACCTCGCGGAAGCCCGGCCCGAGGTGCTCGCGCCGATGCGCGCCGCGCTCGACGGCTGGATCGATCGCCACACCGAGGCGATGATCGATGAGATCTTTCCCGACGGTGAGCCCGATGGGCCTTGAGCGTCCGTTCACCTGCCGGTGGCATGACCGTCCCGGGCATGTTGGGAACGGAACCCGCGTCGCACGCAATCCCGCACTGGCTCAGGGGCGGTCGAACTCACAGGTCCATGACCGGGACGGTCATGCCACGGTCCACCTCAGATCCCGAGCGCTGAAGAGGCGGGCGTGACGTCCATGCCGTGCGCTTCGCCCACCGGTTCGCAGGTGAGTTTGCCGGCGTGGCAGTTGATGCCGCCGAGGAGCTCCGGATGCTTCGCACAGGCGCCGGCCACGCCCTCGTCGGCGAGCAGGGAAATCCAGCGCTGGGTCACGTTGCACAGCGCCTGGGTGGCGGTGCGGGCGTAGGCGCCGGGCATGTTGGCGACGCAGTAGTGGATCACGTCCTCCTCGATGAAGGTCGGGTCGTGGTGGGTCGTCGGACGGGTGGTTTCGGCGCAGCCGCCCTGGTCGACGGCGATGTCGACGAACACGCTGCCCTTCGGCATCGCGCGCAGCATCTCGCGGGTGATGAGCTTCGGCGCCGCCGCCCCGGGGACCAGCACGGCGCCGATGACCAGATCGACGCGCGGCAGGAGTTCGACGAGGTTGGTTTCGTTCGAGTACACCGTGCGTGTGCCGTCCATGGTGATGTCGAGGAAGCGCATCCGGTCGAAATCGACCTCGAGGATGGTGACGTCGGCCCCGATGCCCTTGGCGACGCGGGCGGCGTTCACGCCGGCGGTGCCGCCGCCGATGACGACCACCCGGCCGGGGGCGACGCCGGGCACGCCGCCGAGCAGGATGCCGCGTCCGCCGGCGTGCTTGGCGAGATGATAGGAGCCGACGATGGCGGCCATGCGCCCGGCGATCTCGCTCATCGGCTCGAGCAGGGGCAGGTGACCCTTCACCTCGATCGTCTCGTAGGCGATGCCGGTGCAGCCGGTTTGCATGAGGCCCTCGGTGATTGATTTCGACGCGGCGAGGTGCAGGTAGGTGAAAAGGATGTGGCGCGGTTCGAGCAACGCGAGTTCCTCGGGTTGCGGCTCCTTGACCTTCACGATCAGTTCCGCTTCGCCGAAGACCGCCGCGGCGTCGGGAACGATGGTCGCCCCCTGGGCCTCGTACTGGTTGTCGGAGTAGCTGGAGCCGTCACCGGCGGTGCTCTGGACGATCACCTCATGACCGCGGCGGACGAGTTCGCCCACGGCGCCGGGGATCATCGAAACGCGGTTCTCCTGGGCCTTGATCTCCTTTGGGATGCCGATCTTCATCTGCCGCCGACGCTAGGGGCGGAACCCTGCCCCTGTCGTGGCCAAAAAACCGGCGATCCGGTGTTTCTCCGACAAAATCCCGCCGGAAGGCAGTCAGAGCGCGGCGTGCTTTCGGCTGTGGGCCGCGGAATAGCCGTAGATCGCGATGACCACGAAGCAGATGAAGGGGAGGTAGAACGATCCGCGGGTGGCGGTGGTGCCGAGGAAGCCGTCCATGTCGAGAATGCCGCCCTGCAGGCGCGGCATGAACGCGCCGCCGACGATGGCGAGGATGAGTCCGGCCGAGGCGATCTTGGCGTCCGGGCCGAGTCCGTCGAGCGCGATGCCGTAGATGGTCGGGAACATCAGCGACATGCAGGCCGAGATGCCCATCAGACAGTAGAGGCCGGTCATGCCCTCGAGGTGGATCGCACCGAGGGTCGCCGCCATCGCGCCGATGGAGAGGATGAGCAGGAGTTTCCCCGGGGAGATGTATTTCAGGAAGAAGGTGCAGATGAAGCGGCTGGAGAGGAAGATGACCATCGCGCCGATGTTGTGGTTCTGCGCGGTGGCCTTGCTCATCCCCAGTTCGTTCTGGGCGTACTGGATGATGAAGGTCCAGCACATGATCTGGGCGCCGACGTAGAAGGTCTGTGCCACGACGCCGCCGAGGTAGAGGGGGTTCTTGAACAGGCGGCCGAGGATGTCGGATAGCGGCGAGCCCTCCCGCTCGTCCCCGCCATGCGAGGTGTGGGGGAGCTTGTTGATCAGGAACAGGACCATCACGCCGATGACCACGAAGCCGATGATCATGTAGGGCGTGGAGACGATCTTCAGGTCGTGCTGCTGCAGGTCGGAATGGCTGACTCCGGCGAAGGTCGCGAGTTTCCCGTCCTTGTAGTCGGCGAGGGCGGTTGAAAGCTCCAGTTTCTCCGCGTCCCCGTCGGCGTAGTGGTCGGCGACGTACTTCCCCAGCACGGGATCCTTGATCGGGTCCTTCTGCTCGGCCTCGAAGATCGGCAGCACGTTGTATTCGGTCCTCGCTTCCTCGGCCGGTCCGTACTGGATCTGATAGGCGTCGAAGTCGTTGCGGAAGTCCTCGATCTGGAGGTTCGAAAGGATGAACACGCTGGCGACGGTCATGCCGGTCAGCGAGCCGACCGGATTGAAGGCCTGGGCGAGGTTGAGCCGACGGGTCGCGGTCTTCGGGTCGCCCATCGAGAGGATGTAGGGATTGGCCGTGGTCTCGAGGAATGCCAGGCCGAAGGTCAGGATGTAGAGGGAGATGAGGAACAGGTTGAAGCTCGCGTTGGAAGCGGCGGGCACGCAGAGCAGCGCTCCGGCCGCGTAGAGGACGAGCCCGAGAATGATGCCCGAGCGGTAGCTGAACCTGCGGATGAAGAGCGCCGCCGGGATCGCCATGGTGCCGTAGCCTCCGTAGAAGGCCATCTGCACCCAACTGCTCTGGGCGTTGCTGATGACGAAGACGTCCTTGAAGGCCGCGACCAGCGGGTTGGTGATGTCGTTCGCGAAGCCCCACAGCGAGAACAGCGAGGTGACGAGGATGAACGACAGCAGGAACTTCTTCGGAACGACGGGTGTGTCGGTAGTGGACTGGCTCATGGATTTGAGGGAGCGATCGAGGCTTTTCACCCAGACCAGCAGGTCGCCGCCGGGGTGGCAAAGCGATTCTCCGGCATGCCACCGTGCCGGATCGATTGCGCAAGCGGTTGCCCTGGTGAACACTCCCGCCGCCGCGATGATTCTCCGACTCTGCGCCCGCCGGATCGATCGCCTGCTGCGCGAGCAGTTGCTGGCGGGCGGGGACGTGCCGACGGCGGATTTCCTGAATCCACCGGGTGAGCCCGCCCTGGCGGAGCCGGACTCGGTGTCGTGGAGGATCTTCCGGAATCCATTGGCGCTCTACCTTGGCGGGATCACGGCCGTCCTCCTGGAACTCGCCGAGCCGCGGGTGCGGACCGGCGTCTGGGAGCACACGAGCTTCCGGACCGATCCGTTGCGGCGGATGCGGCGGACGGGGCTCGCGGCGATGGTGACGGTCTACGCCGCACGTTCGGTGGCCGGGGAAATGATCGACGGGGTGGGCCGGATGCACAAGCGGGTGAGCGGCGTGACTCCGGACGGCACGCCCTACCGGGCCGACGATCCGGAACTGCTGCGCTGGGTCCATGCGACGGCGCTGTTCGGGTTCATGCAGGCCTATCACCGCTACGTGTGCCCGCTATCGGCCGATGAACGCGATCCTTTCATCGCCGAGGGAGTGCCGGCGGCGAGACTCTACGGAGCGATCGATCCGCCGGAATCGGAGTCCGGCCTGATGGGGCTATTCGCCGAGATGGAACCCAGGCTCGAGGCCTCGTCGATCATCGATGAGTTCCTCGATATCATGGGGCGGCTTGCCATCTTTCCCAAGCCGATGCGCCCCTTGAATCACGGACTCATCGCCGCGGCGATCGGTTTGCTGCCGGAGGCGATTCGTGGACGGCTGGGGCTGTCGGACGACGGTCCGCCGGTTCTTCCGGTGCGCGTGCTGATCGGTGCTGCGGGGCGGGCGGGCGATCATTTGCATCTGGCATCGTCGCCGGCGAGCGAGGCCTGCGTGCGGATGGGTTTGCCGGCGGATTTTCTGAAGCCGTAGGGAGTGGCGCTTTGGAAGCGCCATGGGCCGGGGCGGCGAACTCCGGTCGCCCGGTCCACGGGGAGGCCGTGAAACCTCCCTCCCGGCGCATGGCTCCTCGAAAGGAGCCACTCCGACTGTCGGCGGTCCAATGATCACCACCTTGGGTTTGAAGCTTGTTTCATGGGATGGGGGATTGTCTTGCGTCCGGATTGCTCGCTATTTGTTCGGCGGCCATGCCGCACAAGACCTTTCGAGTCCGCTCCGCTCCCGAGCAGTTGGCGGAGTATCTGCGCGACGAGATCCTTTCCGGGCGCTTGAGCGGGGAGATCCCGGGAGTGCATGCGTGGGCGTCCGAGTTCGGAGTCCATCGCAGCACCGTCGAGGAATGCATGCGCCAGCTCGAGCGGGAGGGCCTGATCCGCAGCCAGGGGGTCGGTCGGCGCCGCAAGGTCGAACCCCGGCTGAACGCGCGTCCCCCCGGCCTGCGTTTGGCCCTGCTCCTGAGCGACCGGGACGACACGAAGTCACATTTCGTCAGCGACCTGCGGCACCAGTTTGAGCGAGCCGGACATGAGGTGGTTGTTGCGGACAAGACGATGTCCGATCTCCATTTCAAGGTGGATCGGGTGGCCAAGCTGGTGAGCGGCATTCCGGCCGGTGGCTGGGTGGTGGTGGCGGGATCGCGCGGGATCCTCGAGTGGTTTTCCAGACAGCCGATTCCGGCCATGGCCCTGTTCGGCGTTTCGAGAGACCTGCAGTTGGCCCATGCGGCACCGGTGAAGGGCCCCGTTTTCAGCGGATTGATCGGGCGCCTGGTGGGGCTGGGACATCACCGGATCACGCTGCTGGTGTCCGAGAGGCTGCGCAAGCCACGCCCGATCGGTCTCGTCCAGACTTTCCTCGACGAGTTGCAGACGCACGGCATCCCCACCGGTTCGTTCAACCTGCCCGATTGGGTCGAGAATGCGGCGGGCCTTTCGCGTTGCCTGGAAACGCTTTTCAAAACCACGCCGCCCACCGTGCTGATCGCGGATGATGGCCTGTATGTTCCGGCGATCCTCCAGTTTCTGGCCAAGCGCAGATTGTCGGTGCCCGAGGATGTGTCGTTGATCTGCCTGGATGGAAGCCGGTCATTCAGAATGATGAACCCGATGGTCTCCCACCTTGCCCTCGATTCGCGGCCATGGATCCGGCGCGCCGTCGGTTGGGCCAACAACGTCGCCGCAGGCGTGCAGGATTTCGAAAAAAGCTACAACAAGGCCAGATTCGTCGAAGGGGGGACCATTGGTCCGGCGTCGGAGCAGGCCTGAGGCCGGCGGAGCGGTGCAAAGGGCGGGAGGGTTCTCCATCGACCCGGATGAGAACCTGCTGGAAAACCGCCATAGTTATCCAGCGACTATTGGATAGCCCTCGCGACCTTGGTTTGCCATCCATCAAGGATGGTAAAGGTCGGGGAACGGCGTTTGCCATCGATTCCAAGGGGGTGGTCCGGCGATACCGCGAAGGCTTCCTTGGTTTTCCGCACTCCCGCAATCAACTCAATATGGCCACCATGAAAACCACCGCATTGTCGAAATACCGGCTACGTCTCGCGATCTCGTTCGGGGTCTTGGCGTCAGGTATCGCCTCCGCCCAGATTTCCACCACCACGGTGGTGGATGAGGCATCATTCGTGAACACAGGCGGATTGCTTGTCTCAGCCGCAAACTTCGGGGAGGAAGAGGTCGTTGTGAACGGGCTCGTGCATGGTGCGGGGTCGGCTTCCGGCAATAATCTGACCACCAACATCAGCTTCGAGGGAGACTTCCGCAACGGTCAGACCGCGCTCGGCGGGGCGCTTGAAACGCTGTTCAGCGGGATTGGGGGTGCCGGCACGCTCAACCTCACCGTCAGCGGTCTGGACACCGGAACCGAATACCTCTTCCAGGCCTACTGGGAGGCGAACCCCGCCAATACCCTCGACGCGACGATCGAGGGCGACAATCTCGCCCCGATCGCCGATCAGCCGACCGGTGTGATTGTCTCATACACCTTAACCCCCGCCGATGGTGAGCTGAACGCCTCCTTCGACGTTACCGGTGAAAACGCGTGGCTCTCCGGGTACTCGATCCAGGAAACGACCCCGTCCAATCCGCTGCTCGTCGAGACCTATCCTGCGGACGACGCGCCGGACATGCTGGCAACTCCCAATCTGGTCGCCACCTTTGATGTCACGCCCAAGGTCGGCACCGGCAACATCACCATCTACAACTCCAACGACACCATTTTCGAACAGATCCCCATCGGCGACGCCAGGATCACCTTCAGCGGCACGGACGTCATCATCAATCCGACCGCCGACCTCGTACCCGGGAACGACTACTACGTCCTGATCGACGACACCGCCATCACCGGCGTTACCGGCTTGCCCTATGCCGGGATTCCCTCTGACAAGACCGAGTGGAATTTCAGCGTCATTTCGCTGGGGACTCTCGGCTGCCAGCTCGGGGTTCTCGATCTGGCGGCCAACGGCGGGATCAACCCCGCTACCGGCGTCAACTGGCAGGAAGGGGACAAGTACCGTCTGATCTTCCTTACCAGCACCGGAACCAATGCGGTGTCCGCCGATATCACCACCTACAACGACTTCGTGCAGGGAATCGCGGCTTCCAGCACCGCCTTCCCGAAACTCGATTACTCCCTCTGGAAAATCGTGGGCTCGACGGTAGCCGTCGATGCGCGCGACAACACCGGAACCAATCCGGGGTCGGGGACGGGGGTGGCGGTGTTTCTGACCGATGGTTCTTCCGCGATCGCAACCAGCAACGCCGATCTTTGGGACAACAGCATCGCTTTTCCCGTGAATCTCGACGAGAACGCCGTGAATGCGTCCACGTCGCCGAACCGGGTGTTTACGGGCAGCTTCGCCACCGGCACGGCAGTCCCGATCAGCACGACAGGCGACAATCCTCTGGGAGTTCCGGGAGGCCAGGGCGTCCAGACCGGGTCCAGCAACGTGACGGGCACGGGCTGGATAAGGAGTTGGAAGGAGAACATCAACAATGTGGTCCAGGTCTATGCCTTGTCCGAGCCTCTCACAGTGGTGGATACCAGCGACACGACGCTGCCCACTCTTGCTTCGATCGTGGACGACAAGGGAGGCACCTCGGTGGAAGCGGGCCAGTCGGTCCTCTACACCGTCACCTTCGACAAACCGATGAGCGCTGGCACGGTGGATGTCAGCGACTTCGAGAACCAGTTGGCCGCCCCGGTGTCGATCGACTCGGTGAGCCCCACCGCGGATCCCGCCGTCTATGAGGTCTCCGTCGGGACCAGCGTGACCGGCAGTCTGCTCCTTCAAATCAAGGCTGGGGCTGTGCTCGCGGATCTTCCCGGCAATTTCCTCGATACGACCTCAGCCCTGCCTGACACCGAAACCCTCACAATCACCCCGGATGTCACGGCGCCCAACCTCGTCTCGATCACCGACAACGTGTCTGGCGGCCCGATCGTCGCGACAAAGACCGGGACGCCCGTTTACACCGTCGCCTTTGATGAGGCCATGGACCCCGGTTCAGTGGGAACCGATGACTTCGAGAACGCTTCGAGCGCTCCGCTCGCCATCGTGAGCGCAAATCCGACGGGTGATCCAGCCGTCTTCGAGGTCGCCGTGACCACCTCCGGCCCCGGGGATCTCGTGCTGCAGATCAAGGCGGGAGCATCGATCACCGATGCCGCGGGCAACCCGTTGGATACCGGAACGGCACTTCCGGACGACACGACCATCACGGTCGATCCGGCTCCTGAGCTGGGTGGCGAACTAGGAGTCCTCGACGTGGTCAATGCCAATGGCGGCATCAATCCAGCCACGGGCGTTGCCTGGGCCGAGGGCGACACCTACCGGCTTGTTTTCCTGACCAGTCAGACGACCGTCGCCACATCAGCCGACATCACCTCTTACAATGCCTTCGTGCAGGGTGTGGCCGCGGCCAGCACCACGTTCCCCGATCTCGGGAACGGCACATGGAAGATTGTCGGGTCGACCACGGCCATCGATGCCCGCGACAACACCGGCACCAACCCGGGCTCCGGAACTGGTGTTGCTGTGATCCTGATGGACGGAACCACCGTGATCGCCAACAACAACACGGACCTCTGGAACGGCATCAACTCGCCCGTCACCCTCAACGAGAATGGTGTCCCGGATTCCGACGACAGGGCGTTCACCGGGACTCTGGGCAACGGCACCAAGGTCACCGGCACCGGCGATCAGCCTCTCGGAAGCTTCGGAACGGGTCTCGGGAACATCCGCACCGGCAACTCCGCGGTGGGGGGTACCGGCTGGATGACCAACTTCAACAACCCCCATACGACGCCCAACAAGGTCTTCGCCATGTCCGAACCGCTCACGGTTCAGAGCACCGTGGTCAGCAACCCTTACGACTTGTGGGCTGCGGGGCCGTTTCCTTCCACCTTGCCCCTGACCGACCCCGATCCGGAAATCGACTTCGACGGCGGTGGCCTGGACACGGGGATCGAGTGGGTCGTGGGTGGCGATCCGACCGACGGTGCCGACGACAGCAGCGTGGCGCCGACCGTGGACGCCGATTCGGATCCCACTTACCTGCTCTACACCTATCGCCTCAGCGACGCCGCTGCAGCCGATGTGAATACGACGGTCAAGGTTGAGTATGGCTCTGATCTTTCCGGTTGGAATAACAACATCGATGACGGTGTTGCCGATGGGGTCATCACCGATCCTCCGGTCGATGTTCCGAGCGAGGATTACAGCCTCGTGACCGTCAAGATTCCGAAGAGTCTGGAGGTTGGCGGGAAGCTCTTCGCCCGTCTCGCCGTTGCGGTCACCTCGCCCTGAGGTAGCATGGTCAATATCTGAATGGTGGTGGCGGCCCCGGATGTGGGGCCGCCACTTTCTGTCATTCAAGCTCTCATCGTTTCCATGACTCGCATTCTCGCAGCCGCCGCTCTCCTGCTTGCCACCTCCGCCGGGTTTGCCCAGCAGGTGGGCACCAGCCCGGTCAGGATTTTCATCCTCGCCGGCCAGTCCAACATGGAGGGCCAGGGTGACATCGCCTCGGCGACGACTCCGGGCACCCTCGAGCATCTTGTCGCGAATGATCCCGGCGGGGACTACCAGTTCCTGGTCGTCGGAGGTTGAAGCTGGGTGATGCGCGACGGTGTCTGGATTCGGGAAGAGGTGCCCGCGACGGGAGGACTGACGGCGGGGTGGGGGGCGAATTCCGGGAAGATCGGCCCGGAACTGGGTTTCGGCCACATGATCGGCGATCTGAACGAGTCGCAGGTGCTGATCGTAAAGGCGGCGTGGGGCGGCAAGAGCCTCGCGGTCGATTTCCGGCCGCCGTCCTCGGGCGGAACCACGGGCTTCTACTACAATGAGATCCTGCGTCTGGTGAACGAGGCCACCGCGAATCTGGGCACCTATTTTCCGGACTACGACGACGGGGGATACGAGATCGTCGGCTTCGGCTGGCACCAGGGCTGGAACGACCGGGTCGATCCGGTTCGCAGCGCCGAGTACGAGAGCAACATGGCGAACTTCATCCGGGACATCCGCAGCAGCGCGAACGGTCTCGGCATTCCTGATCTTCCCTTCGTCATCGCGACCACCGGCATGGACGGCGGGGATGCCTACACGGTGGTCGAGCAGGCCCAGCTCGCCATGGCGAACACGACCGCCTACCCGGACTTCGCCGGCAACGTGTCGGTGATCGACACCCGGTCGACCTACCAGGGAATGGAATTCTGGCAGCCCGAGGAGGACTCGCCGGCGGTCGAGGGTTATCACTGGAACCGAAGCGCCAAGACCTACGTCAACATCGGCCTGGCCATGGGCGATGCCATGTCGCTGATGGTGCCGGGCCGCTGTCCGTTCCGCCTGCGTGCGACGGGCGGTCCCGGCGGGGTCACCTTGAGCTGGCAGAACGGCACCGAGACGCCGACCAGCGTGCGCATTCTGCGCAATGGCAGCGAAATCGCCGCCGCGGCACCGGCGGATCCGCCGACATTTCTCGACGCCTCCGCCGAACCGGGAGTCCTCGATTACGAGCTTCAGTTCACCATGCCGGGCGACCCGTGCGATCCGCTGACCACCACGCTCGACGGCGGCATCACCGACCTCGCGCTAAGCCCCGGTCCGGGCGGGTTCGAGCTGACGTGGACCAACAACATGAGCTACACCGCGATCGAGATCCGGCGGGATGGAAGTGTTCTCGAGGCAGCCCTTTCCGGGACCGCGACCAGCTACACCGACAGCTCGCCGCCTAACTCCGGCACCATCACCTACACCGTGGCTCCCACCACCGGCACTTCCACGCCCGCGACCATCCAGATCAATCTCGACCTCGCTGGAGAACTGGGCGTGTTCAACCCGATCCTCGCCAACGGCGGCATCAATCCCGCCACCGGGAGTCCCTGGGCGGTCGGCGACCAGTATCGGCTGGCGTTCCTTTCCAGCACGGGAACCCAGGCAACCTCGACGGACATCGCGACCTACAACGCCTTCGTGCAGGGCCTCGCCAACGCCGCCGGTCTCGGGGGTGGAACGTGGAAGGTGCTCGGTTCGACCGCCGCGGTCGCCGCGCGGGACAACACTTCGACCAATCCCGGCACCGACGGGGAGGGCGTCCCGATCTTCCTGATGGATGGAGCCACCAAGATCGCCGACAACCACACCGATCTGTGGAACGGCAATCTCGATCAACCGCTGAACATCGATGAGAACGGCACCGGGAATCTCACGGGCTCGGTGTTCACCGGGTCGGAGCCCAACGGCACCCAACGGACGAATGGCCGCATTTTCGGAGGATCAAGCGAGGTGCCGCCCGTCGTGACCATCGGGGATGTCCAGAAGACCAATTCCCAGTGGATGGTGATCTTCAACGCGCAAACCACTTCCTCGCTGCCGGTCTATGCCCTCTCGGAGCCGCTCACGGTGGTTGACAGCGCAGACAACACGCCACCGACTCTCGACTCCTTCCTCGACGACAAGACCGGTGGTCCGGTCTCGGTTTTCGAAACGGTCACCTACACCGTGACCTTCAGCGAAGCGATGAATGTTTCGTCGGTCGGCACCGACGATTTCGACAACGCTTCCACGGCCGCGATCTTCATCGATCGCGTCAGCCCGACCGGCGACGCCGCGGTGTTCGAGGTGGAGGTCACGGCGACGGGATCGGGCACGCTGCGGCTGCGCGTGAAGCCGGGTGCGGTGATGGCCGACCAGGCGGGCAACCTGCTGGATGCCGGTGCGGCGAGCCCGGACGACACCGTCATCACGATCGACAGCCCCGCGCCTCCCTATCCGGTCATCCAGCCGGCCGGCTCGTTGATTCTCGATACCACCCTCTTGTCCCTGTGCATGGGGCGGTTCAACGAGGAGGATCGATGGTTCTTCGGGGTCGATAGCGACCTCGGTGTCTCGACGATCAACAACGGGGTCTATGGCGGACAGTTTGTGAAGAACGCCGATGCCTATGACTACCTTAAGGACAACATCCCGCTCTTCGACTGCCCCGATCCCGACTTCATCAAAACCTACTATTACCGCTGGTGGACGTATCGGAAGCACATCAAGAACCTGGGCACGGAGGGGAGCCCGAGCCTGATCGTCACCGAGTTTATCGATCCGGTGAACTGGGCGGACTCGACGAACGCGATCAACGCCCCGCTGGGCCACCAGATCTACGAAGGCCGCTGGCTCCAGGACGACCGCGTGATGGACGACTATCAGCGCTACTGGCTGACCAATCCCGCCGCCCGTCCGCGAAACTACAGCACCTGGCTGGCGGATGCCGTGCTCGCCAACCACCGCGTCAATCCGGACATGACTCTTCTGACCGAGTTGCTGACCAGCACCACCAACCTGGAGAACCTGGAGAGCAACCACGACAAATGGGTCAACGGGGTCGGAACCGGCGGCGGCGCCTCGCTCCGCTCCGACGGCCTGTTCTGGCAGAACGATGACCGCGACGCCATGGAGGTAAGCTTCGGCGGCTCCGGCAAGCGACCGTCGATCAACTCCTACATGTATGCCGACGCTCGTGCGATCGCCGAGATGTTCCGGCTGGCGGCAGCCAACGACCCGGCCAGTGCCGCGACTTACAACGCCAAGGCCGACAGCTTCGATCAGCAGGCGGACGACTTGCGCAGCGAGGTCCAGGCGCACCTGTGGGATCCTGCCGACGAGTTCTTCAAGACCGGCTACGATGACTTCGACACGGGAGGTTCGCTCCACGGCCGCCGCGAACAGATTGGCTTCACTCCCTGGGCCTTCGGCCTGCCGGAGGACGGCGGCGCGGTGGATTACGACCTTGCCTGGAGCCACCTGGGTAGCTTCATCACCCCGGTCGGGCTGACCAGCGGGGCGAATGATGAGACGGGATACAACACGGGTGCGGTCGGCCAGTGCTGCCGCTGGGACGGCCCGGTCTGGCCGTATGCGACGACCATCACCCTGCGCGGCCTCGCCAATCTGCTGCAGGACTACGAGCAGCTTCACGTCGATGCGGGCGACTACTTCGATCAACTCAATGGGTACACCGAGAGCCACCGGCAGACCTTCACCCAGGATGGCCAGACCCGCACCATCATGTGGGTCGACGAGTCGATGGTTTCCGGTGGTGCGGACGCCGGCGAGTGGACCCAGATGGGCGTTACCCGTGACGGTCCCAGGGGCAACGACTACGAGCGCGGGCTAGCCGACAAACACTGGGGTGACGTCGATCTGTTCATCACAGGTCTGGCAGGCCTGCGACCCGACACCGGGGAACTCGTGAGGGTGGCGCCCCTCCTTCCCGACAACACCTGGGACTGGTTCCTGCTCGACAACATCCGCTACCACGACCGCTTTCTCACCATCCTCTGGGACCGGACCGGTGCCAAATACGGCCGCGGCGCGGGGCTCAAGGTCTATGCCGATGGCGACCTGATCGCCTCCGCGCCCGACCTCGATGAAGTGCTCGGCACCCTGGCGACCACCCCGGACACTCTCCTCACCGCCACCAACCCGCCGGATGGCGCGACCGACCTGCCGGCCACGACCTCCAGCCTGACGGCGACGTTCAACCGCCCGATCCAGGCGGGCACCGGTACCATCGACCTGATGCGGAGCACGGGTGGTGGCGACGTTCTCGTCGAGACCTTCGACGTCACCTCCTCGCCCGGTCTCGGCTTCGATGGAGCGACCGTCACGATCACGCCCGCCAATCCTCTCGTTGCCGGGAGCGACTACCACGTCCTGATCGATGCCACCGCCGTCCAGGGCGACTCCGGCACCTTCTTCAGCGGCATCACGGACCCGACAGGGTGGAACTTCGCCACCGACGGAACGCCTCCCGCCATTATCGACCGGACGCCGCCCCCGGGCGCCCCCGCGGTTTCGATCCGGACCGATCTCGCGATCACCTTCAGCGAGGCGGTCGCCAAAGGATCCGGCACGATCATCGTCCGCCGGACCGCCGACGACAGCGCGGTGCAGACCATCGACGTGAATCACCCGGATGTCACCATCGACGGCACCGAGGTCTCCATCGTGCTCGCGGACCTCGCGGTCGATACCTTCCATGTCGAGATCGCGGGCGGTGCCTTCACCGATCTTTCCGGCAACCCCTTTGCCGGCATCAGCGGCCCTGCGGAATGGTCCTTCACCACCTCGCCCACCGCCGGGGTTATCACGGCCAGCCTGCTCGATGAGGATACCGACATCGAGAACACCGGCTTCGCGCTCGTCTCAGCCTGCCATTTCCAGAACCCGACTTCCGGCGATCCGTCACCGCTGGTGGTCAACGGCATCCCTCACACGGTGGGCCGCAACAACGTGGCGAACCTCACCCAGAACATGTCCTTCGAAGGGGACTTCCGGAATGGTGGCTCGGGACTGCCGCAGGGCGGAGGCGATGTCATTCAGGTCCTGTTGAGCGGCATCGCCGGCGCCAACGGCATCACGATGTCGATCTCCGGCCTCACCGTGGGTCAGGAATACCTGTTCCAAGCCTACTGGGAGGCCAATGGAACCAATCCGCAGCAGACCCTGGTCGCCACCATCGAAGGGGACACGCTGAATGCGATCGGCCCGCAGGGAACACCCGGCGGCGTGCTCATCTCGTATCAGTTCACCGCCGGCGATGAAACGCTGAATGCGGTCTTCGACCGTGACGATGGCGCGACCACCGGCGACCAGAACAACTGGCTCTCGGGCTACTCGCTCCAGGAGGTCGGGAGCACCGCCGGCCCCGCGCTCAACGCCACCGATCCGGCCGACGATGCGACAGATGTGAGCGTCAGCACCAACCTGGTGGCCACTTTCGACAAGGCGGTCGAACCCGGTAGCGGCAGCATCTCGCTCTACAAGGCCGACGACACCTTGGTCGAGGCGATTGCCGTGACCGACACCACGCCCCCCGGCACGGTCACCTTCAGCGGGTCGCAGGTGACCATCGATCCCAGCGCCCCCCTGGAGACGGGAGAGGACTACTACGTCCTCATTGGTTCGTCCGCGATCACCGACACCAGCAGCAACCCCTTCGAAGGGATCAGCGACAAGACGGTGTGGAATTTCGCCACCGGGAACATTGCGCTGGAGAGCGCCCTGGGGGTTCTCGACCTGAGTGCGAATGGCGGCATCAATCCCGCCACCGGCGCCGCATGGCAGGCCGGTGACACCTACCGGCTCGTGTTCCTGACCAGCCAGACGACCACCGCCACTTCGGCCGACATCGCGACCTACAATGCCTTCGTCCAGGGAGTGGCGGCATCCAGCAGCACCTTTCCCAACCTCGGCGCCGGGACGTGGAAGGTGGTCGGTTCGACCGCCACCGTCGATGCGCGGGACAACACCGGCACGAACCCGGGAACCGACGGGACCGGCGTGGCGGTGTTCCTGATGGATGGCGCCACCGCGATCGCCATCAACAACACCGACCTGTGGAACGGGATCAGCCAACCCGTCGGTCTCAACGAGAACGGTTCGCCCGACTTCGAGCAGCGGGTTTTCACGGGGACCCTTGCGAACGGCACCAAGGTCACGGGAACCGGCGACCAGCCGCTCGGAAGTTTCGGTACGGGCCTGGGGAACATCCGGGCCGGCGAATCCAGCAAGTCGGGCGGAAACTGGATGACCGACTTCAACACTCCCCACGACACGCAGCACAAGGTCTTCGCCATGTCGGATCCGCTGACACTCACGGCGATCGCCGGTGATTCCTTTGCGGACTTCATGGACGACTTCCCCGGCGTGGGAGCCGAGAATGCTTTCACCGACGACCCGGATGGCGACAGGCTTCCGAACGGAGTGGAAGCCTTCTTCGGCACCTCTCCGGATTCTCCGAACGCCGGCATCTCGGATGTATCCGTGAGCGGCAGCACGCTGAGCTTCACCCATCCGGAGGCGGATCCGCCGCTGACGGATGTCGTTGGCTCCTACGAGTGGTCGCTGGATCTTTCGGCTTGGAGCGATTCCGCCGACGAGGTGAGCGGCACCACGGTGACGATCAGTGCTTTGCAGGACACGCCGACGGCGGGGACGACCACCGTCACGGCCCTCGTCACCGGCACGGAGCCCGGCAAGGTTTTCGTGCGTGCGGTGGCGACCCGGAATTGAAGCGGCCTTGTCTGCCGGCTCGAAAGTGCGCCCGGGCTTGACCGTCGGGGCCCGGGGGATGATGTAACGAGATCCCATGAGACACTTTCCCGAAATCCAGCTCTCCTCCGCGTCCGCCCGCGTGCTCGGCTGCCTGCTCGAAAAGGAGGCCGTCACGCCTGACCACTACCCGATGACCCTCAACGCTCTGGTCGCGGCCTGCAACCAGACCACCTCGCGCCACCCGGTGACGGAATACACATCCGCGGAGGTCGAGGAGGCGCTGAGCGAATTGAATGACGACTACCTCGTCACCAGGAAGCTCGGCGGCCGCGCGCCGAAGTATGAACACAATCTCCCCGATGTGCTGGCCTTGAGCGATGGCGAGAAGGCGGTGCTGACCGTGCTGCTGCTGCGCGGAACCCAGACGGCCGGAGAGCTGAAGCAACGCACCGACCGCATGCATGCCTTCGGCTCGCTTGCGGAGGTCGAGGAGATCCTCGGCGGGTTCATCGAGTATCCGCACGGTCCGCTGGTCGAGCGGCTTCCGGCCGGCGGTGGTCGTCGGGTGGAGACCTACCGGCACCTTCTCGGCGGAAATGATGGGGAACCGGCCGAGCCGCTCTCCGCCCAAAGCGAGGCCGCCGACTGGCGGCAGTCGGTCGAGCAGCGCCTGGCCGCGCTCGAAGCCGAGGTGGAGCGGCTCCGGGCCGGATGGTGAGGGACCGCGCGAGCATCGGCCGCTGCGGCGCCGGCGATCCGTCGCCCTCCACAGCCCGCCCGGACCGGCCGCGCCTCGTGGCATGACCGTCCCGGTCATGGACGGGCATCCGCCGTCGGCGGGGGGGAGCAAGGCGGTTCCCGGCAGAGGGGCCCGCGCCGCCGTCGCGACGCCGTCGCGCCGCGGGTGGCCGGTCGCCGTATCGCATTCCCAGCGCGCGGTCGCCGGAGCCCGTCTTGCAGCCGCCCCGCGCCCCGCGCGACACGGGGCCGGCCGGCAGGGCTCGGTCGCCTGTCGTCTCTCCGCTCCTCACATGAACCGGAACCTTCGACCCGTCCCGATGACCCGGCCGGAAACGACCATGCCTCGGAAGCATCGGGCCTCCGGCACGATCCGGCTTCGGAGGTTCCACGCCGTGCAACGGACGGGATAACTTTCTTCTCATCGTACGGGATTTCCCCTGGAAACCACGATTCGTGTTTTCGCGGCAAGCTGCTGCGGCTCCGATGCCGGCGATCCGGCCCGACCCCGGGCCGGCGCTGTGCCGCAAGTGCCTGAAGTTCAGCGCGAAATAGGCTCCCGATCCGCCGCCGCACCCCCTTCTTGACGGCGGAACCACGACCCCGCATCCTCCGGGAAAACACGATTCGTGTTTTCCACCGGAAACCACGAGTCGATACAACATACACTGTTAGGGCAAGAAAATGGATGCGAGAGACATGGAACACGATCTACCAAAAGAATGGTGGGGCACTGTGTGCGTGGGAATTTCCCAGACGCCGTGGCCTTTCGGAAAACTGTCCATCGGTTCGGAGGCGATCGAAGTAAGGAGCATGAGCCGCCATTACATCATACCTCAACGAAGAGTGCGATCCATCGAACCCGCCGGAATTTATCCATGGTTCGGGTTTGGAATTCGCGTTCTCCATGATTGTGAAGGTAATCCACGTTTTCAGACGTTTCTGCCATTCCTGTTCTGGAGAAGGGCTCCGATTCTCAAGTATGCCGAGTCGCTCGGATACAATATTCCCTAACAAGGCATCAGTCAACGTCGCTAACGCGCCGTGTCTCATTTCATCGTTGGGCTCAGAAGATGAAGAAGACCACAGCAACCCGAATTGTGATAGAGGCGGTGTTGGCCACACTCGCAAGCTTGCTGTTCGTGCCCTTCGTGCTTTGGACACGTGCTGAGATTGCATTAGTCGATGAGTTTACGAAGCTTACAATGATGATCCCATTACTCGGAACTGCTGTGACAGGGTTGATCGCAATGACGCTTTGGCTAGTCACGACTGTCGAGTTGATCGTCGGGATTGCACAGCGAAGGCATGCGCAGACGAGCCACACCCCTGGGTGAGCTGCTGCCAGGCGTAGTACTCGGTAGATGAAAACAATCCAGCCCAACAAGGCACGGCATTGCCCCCCACCAGCGCCCTTGTTGCAGGCCGTCCAGGCGGCTACGATGCGGCCAATGAAACGCGCTGGGCGCCATGAGGGTCGGGCCAGCAGCGTTACGACGTTCTGCCAAAACAATGAAATCCTCCCAGTGGCTCCTTCTCCTTTTCTCGGCGGTATCGTTGATCTGTGCCTTCATACTGATGAAGGAAGGGCCGATGCCCGTGGTGTTCATACTGATTGCGCTGATCGCTTCAACCTGTGCTCAATCGGTGCATGAGATCCATAAGCGAATTGATCAAATTGAACGGAAGGACGACAAGGATCCAGAGTGAAGATGCGACCAAGAACTGTCGGCCTGAGCAGGGATGCTGTCCGGAGAATCCAAGGCAGAATGATCCGGGTTCGGATTTCGGGCGATGCGCTCGATGATCTCAACGAGGGCTTTCGGTTTTACGAGGCGCAGGAACCCGGCTTGGCGTAATCTGCCAGGCATATCATCGCCTGCAAAGCGACCCGTCTGATCGCGACAGCTCAGTCGAAATTGGAGGGATCGGCTTCGAGGTGGCGGAGGGCCGAGGCGTCGAGTTGGTCCGTGGATGGGACCCTTTTTCGAACGAGGGTTCCATCGTCGGGTGGGGGCTGCCATTTGCCGCCACGGAGCATGAGTGCGTTGCGCTGGAGCATGGCGAGCCGCTTGAGCGGGCTCGCTTGGGATAGAGAGCCGCCGACCTTTTTCTTCAGAGGCTCACGGAAGGGATCGGTCACTGTTTGGAGAATAATGAAGGGTGGTCGATTTTGATAGCGTGATTCTCGGGTTCGGGCCGGAAGGTGGATGCGGACTAAAGTCCGCGGTCCATTGTTTCGCCGAAGCCGCCATGGTTGAGGCGCTGATGGAGGCGTTCCTCGCCGCCGGGGGATGCGGATCCTGACGTTGTGCCAGGAAATTTCGGCTCGCTGGTGGTGCCGATCGGACCTAGGTTCATCGTCGATGAGCATTGCCGAAGTTCGAAGCCTTCCCCTCCGCGAGAAGCTCCAGATTCTCGAAGCGATTTGGGAAGATCTGAGTTCCCGCGTGGACCGGTTGGAGATTTCCCCGGGTGAGCGCGAACTGCTCGATAGCCGCATCGCACGCCTACGGAATGGAGAGACAGAGGTCCACGATTGGGACTCGGTGAAGAACTCCCTCGGACGGCGATGATCCGGGTTCGGATTTCGGGCGACGCGCTCGATGATCTCA
>ERZ869936.1059-NODE-1059-length-21372-cov-4.204766_pt1 | contig 21372 bp, 13 predicted proteins | sample MGYA00520876_ERZ869936 | MGnify/ENA primary metagenome ERZ869936 (study PRJEB32218, sample SAMN09650985) | biofilter metagenome | isolation source: enrty point of leading RO module | place: Saudi Arabia: Thuwal, RO plant located on Red Sea | collected 2016-02-17 ...
CCGGCAAAGTGTCGGACCTGATGGTGTCCAATCACGATTTCCTTCCCACCGTTCTGGAACACATGGGACTCAAAGACCAAACACCCTCTCAACCGCCGCTGCCGGGCCGCAGTTTCGCCCCGGCCCTCGCCGGAAAAGAAATCAAATGGGACAACGTGGTTTATCACGACTTTGAAAACACCCGCATGATCCGCACCGAGGAATGGAAGCTCACCCTGCGTTACAACAATGGCCCGGACGAGCTTTACAACATCAAGAACGACCCGGATGAACGCCAGAACCTGATCTTCGTCCCGCAGCACAAGGCAGTGAAAGAACAACTCACCAAGCGATTGGAAGCCTTCTTCGCCAAATACGCCGACCCGAAGTACGACCTGTGGAACGGCGGCATCTCCAAGGCCCCGCGCCTGACGCGTTGACTCAAGCCCGCAACAAGCGCACTGAAGCGTTTTAATTAGCTCAAAGGAAAATAAAGCCGTGCCGTATCCCGCCGATTACCACATGCACACGCCGCTCTGTCGGCATGCCTCCGGCGAGCCAACCGAATACGCGGCTCGCGCGGTGGAGATTGGCCTAAGCGAGATTGGCTTCTCCGACCACTCGCCTATGCGCCAGGACGACTTCGACAACTGGCGGATGTTCGCCTTGCAGCTCGATGAATACGTTGAAAAGGTTCGCAAGGCGCAACGCGATTTTCCCGGGCTGACCATCAAGCTCGCCCTGGAGGTGGACTACCTTCCTGGCCACGAGGACTGGATTCGCGAACTGACCGCGCGGCATCCGTGGGATTACTTCATCGGCTCGGTGCATTACGTGTCCGAGACGTGGGATTTCGACAACCCCGCCAAGTTGTCGGAATGGAAAAGCCGCGACCCGTTCGAGGTCTGGTCGGTCTATTTCGAGCGCATGACCATGGCGGCGGAAACCGGCCTGTTTGAAATCATGGGCCACGCCGATCTGGCCAAGAAATTCTGCTTTGTTCCCAAGGAGGATTGCACCCCGCTCTTCACGCGCTTCCTCGATGCCTGCGCCCGGAAAGGCGCTGCCATCGAGCTCAACACCGCCGGACTGCGCAAGGACTGCAAGGAAATCTACCCAAGCAGGCGGATTCTTGAACTGGCCTGCGAACGGCGCGTCCCCATCACCTTCGGCTCCGACGCCCATGCGCCGGGCGAAGTCGGCCTGGACTTCGACAAGGCCGTGCAACTGGCGCGGGACGTCGGCTACACGCATTGCCTGCGGTTTGAGCAACGGCAAGCTCGGGAAATAAAATTTTGCTAATTAGGCACAGTCGGACATTTCAAGTTGGCATCCCAAGCCAATTCAATTCCTAATCTTTTTCAACTGAACGCCTTGTTAATAGTCTTTACCAACGGATAAAAGCCTTTGTAAAAGTCGGCTGTAGGAACTGCTTTGGCCTTAAACTCTGCCAAAAGGAGTTTTTTCAGTTGCGCCTTGGCATTCCTTTGCTCATCAGCAGTTCCACTTGTAGCAGCCTGAACGACACTTGGACATGTTCCATAGACAGAAGTAATGACTGAGTCTGGAAGTAAACCTTCTATGTTTTTCTTCCCAGGTGCATTCACACCAACCCATGCATAGTCCTTATTCTTTTCGAGTCCAAGTCCGTGAAAAACTCGATTTAAGGCGCTCTCCATATCCAAGTCGGCAGTCACGAATATCCTCTTATATGTATTACGAAAAAACTTCAATAAGACTGAATTTTGTAAGTTTCCACAACCATCATATGGAATGATTTGCCCTTCAAATTTGAGTTGGTTCTCGCCATGAGCCACATTACGAAGCAACTCCAAGTATTCTTTATCCGTTTCACCTTCAACCAGCAGCACGGCATTTCCCCCACTGAAAAAAAGGTTTTTCCATGGAGCAAACTCATCACTTGTAAGACCCAAAATTAACCCAAAGGGCTCCATCCATCGGTCGCCTGATGTGTCAACAACCTGAGTTTCACGGAGCTGTCCGTATTCAGTGCTCCGTTTGAGTAGAATGTTTGATGCTGGTTTGCTCTTACTCAGCAGATAAGGGCTGTGTGTTGTTACGATTACTTGAATTTGAAACTCGTCAGCAAGATCTTGAAGTATTCTCCCAAATTCAGCCTGGGCAGATGGGTGCAGAAAACTTTCTGGTTCTTCAATAATAATAATTGGGGTGACTTTTGATGCAGATGCCTCCGATTGGCTAATTTGACGTGCACGGAGCAAAGTCATCAGTATCATTGTTCGGTTTTGTGTACCGCTTCCCCAATCGTCCAATGGAACATCAAGGTGTTTTTGTCCAAGGGTGATATTGTAAGGCAAATAGCTGAGGTCAAAATCTGGGAGAGATAATCCAACACGATACTTTGCTTCGAGCCGTCCGATTAATTCTTCAATTTGTTGCTGATGTTTCCTCGCCACCTTTTTGAGAGTCCGATCAACACTTTTCTTCATCGAATCAAAGTGAGCTTGCGATTCGCCCGATAGTTCACTTAAAAATCCCTGTTTGCCAGACCTCAGGAATCGACCTTCGGTTCGGGTGGAATTGTGAAACAACACTGCTTGGGCAGAGCGCAACGATTTAAGGACTTGTTGAGCATCCAGACCATCAACTTTTCTGCCTTCAACTTCGACTGAAACTTGAGGTTCTGGTTTGTCGCTCAAGTGTACAACTGAAATTTCGCATGTTAAGTTTTCAGGAGGTTTCTCTAAAGACAGTTGCTTATGAATAAATTGAAATAGACCGACATCGAAATCCTGATTGATGCTAATTTTAAAAGAAATCTGTATCGTCCTATCTCCGGTATCGGAATGTTTCCACTTCGGATAGTTATCTTTTACGTTGATATCTTCAATATCCCGATAGAAATACGAATCTCGGTCTCTCATTACGGATCGAATCACCCTCACGACATTCGTTTTCCCGCAATCGTTTGGCCCACAAATTGTAGTATAAGAATGACTAAATTTAAGGTGTATTTTTTCCAATGTCCGATAGTTTCGAATCACTAATTCAGTTATTTTCATGAGAAGTTTAACTATTTTACCGATTTCGATCCCTTCAGCAACGCGTCGAGGATACATTTTGGCGAATGCCCGGCAAGAAGGGTTTTTGTATTAGGGGCTTTTACCAGACAATAAACGCAAAAGTCCAAAGTTAATTGATCAATTCAATTTGCCCCATCTTTGAAAGTCCTTAGCGTTCCGCATTAAAAATGAAAAACAGCCTTTTGTTCTTGGTCGTCCTGCTTCTTTTCATCACCAACGCAGAGCAAGTTTGGTCTTCTACCAACCTGTTCCTTCGCGCCAACCAACTCGGCTATCGCACAGGCGACGCCAAGGTGGCGGTGGCGTTCAGCAACAGTTCATTTATCAATCAATTTCAGTTGGTCGAGGCGCAATCCGGCAAAGAGGCATTTACCGGCACGCACAAGCCGGTGAACGGCGCATGGGGACGGCACAGCCACCACGCCGAATTGGACTTCAGCGAATTCAAGAAACCGGGGAAATATGTCCTGCAAATCGGCGCTTATCGGTCGCTCCCGTTTGAAATCCGCAACAGTGTTTACACGGACCTGCCAGACAAGTTGCTGGAATTCATGCGGCAGCAGCGTTGCGGCTACAACCCCTGGCTCGACGCGGTGTGCCATCCTTTCGACGGGCGGACGGCGTTTGGCCCGGTGCCCGACGGGACTTATTTGCCTTGCTCCGGAGGCTGGCATGACGCGGGCGACCAGTTGAAATACCTCCTGACCTCCGGCAACGCCACCGCGCAACTGCTGCTGTCGTATCAACTCAACTCCGAGTCCCGTTCGTCCCGGGCCGCACGGAGTCAGGAACCGCCTTCTACAAGAATGAATCGTCGGCATGTCATGGCCGTCGCACCCAATTTTGCGGACAAAGTGAACGGCCTTGGCCAACCCGGCGGCAACGGCATTCCCGATATTTTGGACGAGGCCAAGTGGGGTTTGGACTGGATGCTCAAGCTGCATCCCGCCCCCGACCAGCTTTACCACCAGATAGCCGACGACCGCGATCACGCCGGATGGCGGCTGCCGCAAAATGAACACGTGGATTACGGCTGGGGTCCCGGCAAGGAGCGCGTGGTTTATTTTGCCAATGGCAAACCGCAGGGATTGCAGCAATACAAGAGCGATTCCACCGGCGTCGCCAATCTCGCCGGGCGGTACGCCGCCGCGATGGGGCTGGCGTGGCAAATCTGGAAAGACAACCCGCGCATGAGCATCTTCGCCGAGCAATGCCTAAAGGCAGGCAAGGAAGTGTACGCGCTTGGCAAGGCCAAGAAGGGCGTTCAACAAGGCAATTCCTACAAGGCCCCCTATCGTTACGAGGAGACGACGTGGGCCGACGACATGGAATGGGGCGCGACGGAACTGTATCGCGCGACCGGCGACAAACAATATCTTGAAGACGCCAAGGAATTTGCCGTGATGGCGGCCAATGACACCTGGATGCCTCACGAGCAAACCAAGCACTACCAGTATTATCCCTTCATGAACATTGGCCACTACCGGCTCTATGACCTCGTGGACAGAAAGTTCAAGGAACGGCTGGCCGGTTATTACCGCGAAGGCATCGAGCACTGCCTTGCGCGCGGGCAGCGCAATCCATTCCGCATCGGCGTTCCTTTCATCTGGTGCTCCAACAATCTCACTACGGCCTTGGCCACCCAGTGCCTCCTGTACGAGCGGATGACCGGCGATCAACACTTCAGACAATTCGCCGCCCAGCAACGCGACTGGCTTTTGGGCACCAACCCGTGGGGCTACACCATGTTCACAGAGATCGGCCAGCAATACCCGAAAGACACGCACCTGTTCTGCGTCAAGCTGATGAACACGACCGTCCGCGGCGGCCTGGTGGATGGCCCGGTTTACGAACGGATTTTCAAGAGCCTTAAAGGCGTGAGCATCACCGAACCGGATCCGCTGGCTGCCTTCCAGGACGAGCGGGCGGTTTACCACGACGACTTCAAGGATTATTCCACCAACGAGCCTACCATGGATGGAACCGCCTCGGCCATTTTGCTCTGGGCATTGATGCGTTAAGAAGAAAAGGGCTTTGTTCAGCACCCCAAACGAACCTGTGGCAAATTATGGCAGGAGGTAGCCATGAAATATCTTGTGATAGGCTCGGAAGGCCCCGGTTTTAATTCCCCTGAGGAGGCCGTTGATGTGCTGGAAAATGGAATTCTTCCCACATTCGAAATGCTCATGAAGTTTGAGAAAAATAAAACCATCCTGGCCGGAGGATTGCCAGTGGGCGAACGGACATTTGTTTTCATTGCCGAAGCATTGTCGAACGACGAACTGGACCTGATGTTGCGGCAATTGCCAGTCTGGGGCTCCATGAAATGGCAGGTAACCCCGATGCAAAGTTTTTCCGGACGCGCCGCTCAGGAACAGGAAATTTTGGAAGCGCTAAAGGTGCCCGCCTGACAAAAACTACTATTTGTCCTGGCCCACAATCCCCTTCTCCAGCCAGGCAAATTTTTTCTCGAGCAAACTCCGGGCAAACCGATAATTTACGCGGTCCTCATTGGTTTTGATTGAGCGGAATTTCTCCTCGATTCGAAGCCGCGCCGACCGGCAGAAGACGTCCGCCAGTTCGACAACGTCATGACGTTCAGGCTGGCTCTGTAGCATCGCTTGCGCGCGGCAACACGTGGCGCTGATGGCAAAAAGCTCCGTTCCAATGTCCACAAAGCGCCCCAGTAACACCTGCTGGCGCTCCAGCTTCGGGCCGAAACGCGCCATCGCGTGAAACAAGGTCCGGGCAAGGCGCCTGGAAGTGCGCGCGGCAAAACCAAGATGCTGTCCGAGTGTTTTATTTCCTCCAAAGCCGGTTCCAGCCATGCCCCCAAGCCACTGGCGCGGATACCAAGTGGCGTAAAACAGTCCTGCCCTGGCTGCGGCTCTGGCCCGAACTGGCATCGGCAACCGGGAATCCATGGCGGCGGCGGCAATTTTCAAGTGCGGATCCAGCGCCTCACGGGCGATAAACAAACGCATGATTTCACTCGATCCCTCGAAAATGGTGTTGATGCGGCTGTCGCGCATCAACCTCTCGATGGGAACTGCGTCTTCCCCTCGTGAGCGAAGGGACTCCGCCGTTTCATAACCTCTCCCGCCTCGGATCTGCATCGTGTCATTGACAATGTCCCAGGCCATTTCGGTGCCCCAAAGCTTGCACATCGCCGCCTCAAGTCGAATATCCGCGTGTTTATCGCGATCCACCAAACTGGCGGCGTAAAGCGTCATGGACTCCATCGCGAACGCGTTCGCCGCCATGCGCGCCAACTTATCGGCGATGGCTCCGTGTTTTCCAATGGCAGCACCCCATTGAACACGATTGGCGGCCCATTCGCGGGCAATTTGAAGGCATCGTTTGCTCAGGCCAACACAAGCCGCCGGAAGGGTCAGGCGCCCTGTGTTGAGCGTCGTCAATGCCACTTTGAGACCCTTGCCTTCGGCATGAAGAATATTCTCCGCCGGAACGCGCACATTGGTAAAGCGCATCACGCCGTTATAGAGCGCGCGCAGCCCCATGAAATAACACCGCGTCGCCACCTCCACTCCCGGCCAGTCGGTTTCCACGATAAACGCGGTGATTTGGTCCCGCATCCGGCCATTGACCATCTTTGGAGGCGTTTTCGCCATGACGACGATCACCCCGGCCTTGGTGCCGTTGGTGCACCACAGTTTTTCTCCATTGAGATTGAAATATTTTCCGTCACTGGACGGCTCGGCATGGGTTTGCATTTTTGCGGGATCAGAACCGACTCCGGATTCGGTCAGGGCAAAAGCCGATATTTCACCCCGGGCAACTCTCGGCAGATATTTGCGCTTCTGCTCCTCAGTGCCGAAGAGAATCAACGGCTGTGGCACACCGATGGATTGATGGGCCGAAAGCAACGCGGTCGTGTTGCCGCAGTAACTTCCCAACAGCATCGCCGCGCGGCAGTAGTTGGTCTGCGATAATCCCAGGCCGCCGTAGTCCGGGGAAATCTTGATTCCAAATGCGCCAAGTTCCGCGAGGCCGGAAATCACTTCATCCGGAATTTCCCCCGTCCGGTCAATCTCATCGGGATCCACATGTTTCCGTAAAAAATCCTCCAAATTTCTCAAGAAGGCATCGCCCTGATCGCGATCCTCAGCGCGTTGCCCAGGAAACGGGTGAAGCGCGCAAAGGTCGAATTGTCCCATGAACAATCCTCCAGCAAAGCTCCCACGGCCAACCTCCCGGGCCGATTCGGTCAATTCCAAGGCCGCCCTTTGGCCCTCGGACATTTTTGAGGTGTCAATGCTGACCTCATCAAGCTCCTTCAGTTCTTTATTTTCCTTCAAGTCAGCGCTCATTTATCTCCACCTTTCCTTGAATAAAATGTGCCGCCACGGTTCGCCATGTCCTTGAGCATCTCACACGGTTTGAAATGCCCGCCCTCGATTGAGGCCAACCGGAGCATCTCCTCCACCATCACCCGCACACCAATGGCATCGGCATGACGCAGCAACCCGCCCCGGAATGGCGCAAAGCCCGTGCCCATGATCATGGCAAAATCCACATCCTCCGGTGCCGTCACCACTTCCTCTTCCAGGCACCGTGCAGCCTCGTTGACCATCAAAAGCACCATTTGGTTTTGCAACCGTTCCTCGGTCAAATCGCGAGCAGCGGCGATGGTTTGAAATAATTTCACGGCAGAGTTCACCTCGGGATTCCTCGCATCATAGCAATAAAACCCGCGCCGCCCCTTTCGTCCGACCAACCCAGCCTCCAACATTTTGTCGAGAACGCCGGGAAGCCGAATCCTGCCTGGAAAGGCCTCTTCCAGCGTTTTGGCCACATGAAGCGACACATCGGCGACGACTTCATCTATCAAGCGCAGCGGGCCCATCGGCATCCCAAAGTCGAGCATCGACTGGTCAATGCTTTCGACCGAGGCGCCGTTTTCAAACAACCGCACGGCTTCGATCAAATACGGCATTAAAATCCGGTTAACCAAAAAGCCGGGGCTGTCCTTCACCACCACGGGAAGTTTTCCAATTTGCCGGATGAATTTCAAAGTTCGAAGAACCGTTTCGGCCGAGGTTTGTTTTCCGGTCACCACCTCAACCAGTTGCATGCGGTGAACAGGATTGAAAAAGTGAATGCCAACGACCTTTTCCGGTTTCGAGGTGACACTCGCAAGTTCAGACACGGACAGCGCGGAGGTGTTGGTGGCGAGGATCGTGTTGTCGCCCGACATTTGGTCGAGTTTGCGGAAAATGTCCTGCTTGAGTTTCATTTTTTCCACAGCGGCCTCAATGACCAGGTCCACTCCGGCCAGCGGCACATCGGTGGCCGTTGGATAAATGCGATCCATCCCTGCGCGCGCCTCGATCTTTGTGAAAATCCTGCGCCGGACTCCCTCCCCGTATAATTTGCCGATGGATTCCATTCCCTTGCGCACGAAATCGGGTTGGATGTCCTTCAGTATAACTGGGAGTCCTCGCGCGCTGACCCACTGGGCAATTCCGGCTCCCATCACACCGGCGCCAATCACGGCGCAACGCCGAACAGGCGTGTCCAGGTTCGCGCTGCTGCGGTTGATTTTGCCCAGCGTGACGCCACTGAGTTTTTTGGCGCGTTCCTGAAGGAAAAAGACCTGAACCAGATTCCGGCAAACCTGGGTTTTGGCCAGTTCGCAGACCGAGGCAGCCTCCAGCGCCAACGATTTATCGAGTGAGTGGGAGACTCCACGGCTCACCACTTCCAGCGCTTTGTAAGGCGCAGGATAGTGCCCGCGCGTGACCCGCCATAGTTTGGAGCGGACATAAGCGGCAGTCAGGCGGGCAACCAATGTGGAGTTGGTTATGGATAAATGAATGGGCATGGCGCGCCGCCGCAAACCCAAGCCTTTTTGCAACAAGCGGCGGCGCGCAAAATCCAACAGTGCTTCTCTGGGGAGCACTTCATCCACCATTCCAAGCTTCCGAGCCTTGGGCGCGGCAAGAGTCTTTCCGGTAAGTATGACGTCCAAGGCGCGCGGAACACCAATCAACCGTGGCAACCGTGAAGATCCTCCCCAGGCGGGAAGAATACCCAACTGCGTTTCCGGCAGCCCGATTTTCGTGACCCGATCCCCAGAGGCGACTCGGCAGTCACAGGCCAGACAGAGCTCGTAACCGCCCCCCAGGCATGCGCCGTGAATTGCCGCCGCCGTGGGCACGGGTAAGTTGGCGATTCGGGAGAAGGTGTTCTGCCCGATTTCAATAAACTGGAGAAGTTGCGCCGAATCCTCTCCAGCCAGGTTCGACAGCGCGTGCAAATCCGCACCAGCGATGAATACCGATTCCTTGGCGCTGGTGAATATCACGCCTTTTATTTGGCTGTGAGTCTCGACGTAATCGAGATGCGCATTCAGTTCGGAAAAAGTTGCCTCGTCAAAAATGTTGGCGGAGGAACCCGGCCGGTCGAATGTCATAACGCAGATGCCCTCACCGTCCACGTGACGCCGTATATTTTCCATCGAGACAAGGGCGGGTGCCCGGCCTCCGTTCTCCCCGGAACCGCCGGATTCCTTTGTGGGTTGAGTGGCCCGGGTTGGGTTCTCACAGGTTTCAATGTTCGCCGTTCTCATAGCGCCTCCAACCAGATGGCAGCGCCCTGCCCCCCCCCGACGCAGAGAGAAACCAGGGCACGCCGCAAATTCCGCCGCTTCAATTCCTTTAAACTTGAGAGAATCAAGCGCGCGCCCGTCGCGCCGACCGGATGGCCCAACGCAATGGCGCCGCCGTTGACATTCAGTTTTTCGGATGAAATTTTCCCTAACGGCTCGTTTCTTCCCAAATGTTGCCGCGCAAACTCCTCGGATCTGGCTGCCTTGATGACCGCCAGAGTTTGTGCGGCAAACGCCTCGTTAATTTCGATCAAATCAGCGTCGCGGATGGATAGGCCGGTTTGCGCTTCAGCTTTGGCAATCGCAAACACAGGACCCAGGCCCATCCGCGACGGATCACAGCCGGCATAAGCATGACCAGCCAAAAATCCAATTGGCTTGAAGTTGAATTCCGCCGCAATCTCCTCGCTCATCACCAGGAGCGCCACCGCACCATCGGTGATCTGCGAGGCATTTCCGGCCGTCACCGTGCCGGTTTTCCGGTCAAAGACCGGTTTTAATTTCCTCAAAGCATCCAGAGTTTGATTTTCCCGGGGGCCATTGTCCTGAAGAATCGCACTGGCTTTCTCCATGAGATAAACCGGGCATATTTCCTCGGCAAGCCTGCCCTGCGCAGCTACGGCTCGTTGATGGGATTCCAACGCAAACGCATCCTGCGTTTCGCGGGATATTTCCCATTCTCGGGCCAGAATTTCCGCGGTTTCTCCCATGTTCAAATCGCACACAGGGTCTGTCAGCCCCAGCTTGAGCCCGATGCGTGGCGAAAAGTCCGCAGGGCGGAATCGCATAAAGGCGCGAACTCTTTGCCCAAACGATTTCGACCGAGACAAGTGAGCGAATTTCTCCGCCGCCACCGGGGAAAATAACAAGGGAACCTGCGACATGCTTTCGGTGCCGCCGACGATGAAAACAGAGCCGTGGCCAGCCGTCATTTTTTCATAAGCCTGAGTCACCGCCTCAATGCCCGAGGCGCAGTTGCGGTGAACCGTGACGGCCGGTACGTGCTGCGGAATACCGCTGCGCAGCGCGACAACGCGGGCCACGTTTGCGGCATCCGGAGGTTGAGAGACGCATCCAAAAACAACCTCGTCCACCAGTTCAGGACGCAGCCCCGTTCTGGTGAGCAGCGCATTGACTGCAATGCGGCCCAGTTCGTCCGCGCCCAGTTTCGCCAGTCCGGTTCCCATTTTGCAAAACGGGGTGCGCACACCATCCACGATCACCATACGGCGTTTCATCTCCCGACCTCCTTGGATTGGTTTTTCAACAATGTACGCCCGTTTTCAGGACGGTGGTCCACGATTTTTCTCTCTTTTAATTCGCTGCCAACGCCGTGCAGTTCCGCCATCTCCTCACTATTGTGAAACACGATCCGATTGGGGTGAATTTCCGTCTGTGCACGAAATCTGTTGTTGATTTCCTTGATCAATTTGTCGTCGGCAACGCTGTCGCGCTTTTGAACATGGAGCACCAACTCGTCCAGTTCCAAAGGGTCGTCATGTTGTTTTCGCAGCTCCAGTTGCCATGCCCCAATATGCTCGGCGTCGTCCAAAACATTCTCCAGTTGGTTGAAGTCCACCAAGGTGCCGCGAATTTTGTCGAGGCGCATCTCCCTGATTTCTTAGCGACGAGAAATGGAACCGACCAGCCGAGGAAGGGTTCGTCCGCAGTGCGGGCAAGGATCATAAACCATTCCGCCCTCAATGTAGTCCCCGGTCCGGTAACGAAGCACGACGCTGCCCCGGGCGTCGAGCGGGGTGTAAACCAACTCGCCTGGCTGGCCAGTGGGAACAACCTGTCCGGTGTCCGGATCAATCACTTCGAAAATCCCCAGATCCGGATAGAGATGATAGCCGGAGGGCGTTGCGTTACCAGGACAAGGACATTCAGCCCAAGCGGTTTTGGCTTCGGTGAATCCGTAAGTCGCCACCACGTCCACTTGTGCTGCGCCCAATTCCTTAGCCATGCCGATCAATTTGCGCCGCATTCCGGCCGGGACTTTTTCGCCTCCCAGAACAATTCTCCGGAGTTTTTCACAACGAACCCCCTCCAACTCGGCCTGGTGCAGGACGTGATACACAAAGGTCGGCATGCCGATGAGCACATCGGGATTGATCTTTTTAATCAGCCGCAGGTTGCCGTCGGTGCCCATGACTTTGCCTCCGCCGGTGCTGGCGACAAACACGCCAAACGCGGTGCCGCCGTAATGGGCCAGCCAGAAGGCCAGGTGCGGCGCATAGGGGAACATGTTGACGAGACGAAACTCAGGCTGACAGCCGCAGACTTCAAAGACGCGCCTGCCGGTTTCGGACAAATAAAACAGATCGTGTTGAGTAAAAAGAAACGGAACCGGGTCAGCGGATCGCCCCGTGGTGCTGGTCATGAAAATGGGCCGGAATTCGTCTTCAAAGCTTTTTTCAACGCCTTTGCGCCCATGGATCATGGCACGAAGAATTGTCGAAGGCCGGCGCGCCAGCACATCTGGATCTGGAATCAGGACAAATTCCCTAGATTTCTGGGGACTGTCAGGCGTGTTAAGCAGATCTGCCTTGGAAGTAAATGGAAGCTTTTGCAGGTCTTCCACCGTTCTGATGTCTCCAGACTCCAGCCCGTGTTCATTGAAAAGCCGCCGGTAATAGGCCGAGAACGGCAACACAGCATGGCGCAAGTAGCCCCTGAGCCGCCTGGCCTGCATAGATCTGACGGCCGCTTCAGGCTGCTGCTGCCACTTTGTTATTAGTGCCATTCTGTTCATGGGATACCTTCTCGTGAACCAAAGCCTTGATTTCTTCGATGCGCTCCTCCGTCACCGACCGGCCTAGGGCGATGTATTTACCGGGATTGGAAAATTCATGGGCATGGGCGTCATAGATGATCGGGCGCAGAACCACATCGGCAAATTGGCATGCCTCCTCGGCCGCGCGAATCTGTGCACCGTGCACGCCCCGCGTGATGACATCCAGCACGTTGCCCCTGTGGAAATAATTCAGGTGCTGCCCCAGAAACTTCCACAGGCTCCAACGCCGTTCAGCTTTTTGAATTTCCTGCCGTTCCATCTGAAGCCAGTAGCGGCGTTGCTCAGTCGGCGCGATGGTATTGACAGCAATGATGTGCTCGACACCCATGTCAGCCAGAACATCGACCGGAAGCGGATCCACGATGCCACCGTCAATGTAAGTCTCGCCCCCGAGGGTGACGGGAACGCAAACACCAGGAATAGCGCTACTGGCGTGAACCGCGTCTGCCACTTGGCCGGTGGAAAACACCACCCGTTCCAGGGAGTCCAAATGAGTCGCGATGATTCGCAAGGGACGGACCAAGTCGCAAAAATGAGCATCACCGATGGTTTGCTTGAGCATGTTCTTTATCACGCGCCCCTGGACAAAGCCTCTCCTGGGAGGAAAAGCAAAATCCAGCAACTGCCAAAGTCCCCATCGGCCCTCAACCTGCCTGGCTAGTTTTTCCATGTGTTTTCCATCGCAGCCGAAGGCCCACACTGCTGCGACATAGGCGCCCATGCTGCAACCCGCTATCACGTCCACTTCAATGCCGTTTTCCTCAAGGACCTGGATGACTCCGATATGGGCCAGCCCTCGCGCGGCCCCGGAGGACAGCGCCAAGCCAATCCGGCAACGACCGATTTCCCGGGCCAACCTTCGGATGTCAGCGTTGAATGTGCCGTTTTTTTCGTCCAGATAATGCACTTCACGAACAATTGAATTCCCGATCAAACCACTTCCCGAAGATTGATTGGCGGTGCCGATACCCACAATGGCGTCGTAAAACTCATGCGAGTGCCGCCCATCGGGCACATAGACAATGGGACGAATATCGATGCGATCGGTCTTTGACTGCAATCTGGCCTCTCGCCCCAAGACATCGAACCGATACAATTCATCGCTATTCTGTTGCAGCAAAAGATAGGTCACGTCGGACTGAATGATGCATTGCAGCAGAGGCGGAGCAGGCACCGAGGTTTCATCGATGTGCAGCAACACATAGCGGAAGTGCCGCCCCATTTGGCTGAGCAGAGGAGCGATGCAATGCGGTTCGCCATCATCGCCGGTGACGCATAGGCTGAGTCGATTGAACCCGCCATCGCACCGGGGCAAATGCGAAGCAAAATAAAATTCGCTGCTCAAGGCCAATTGAATCTGAGCCCAATCCCGCAAAGGCAGCTTGCTCTCATCACCACCCAATTGAACCAGAAGCACAGACTCCCCGGTGACGGACTTGAGGCGCTCCGCGAGGTTTTCAACAATCAACTCGTCCGGAATGCCCCGGGAAAGCGAGGCGATTGTCACAATACGGCCCAACTGGGTCTGCGAAGGCCGGTCGCCAATGTCGCGCTGCATCAAAAAAGGCGACGAGGGGGTTAACTCGTTGTTCAGCTTGATTTTTTCCAAAAGCAGTTTGCGAATCTCAATCGCATCCAACCGCAGCAACACGCAGTGGGTAATCACGCGGACACTGGTCCTGTAATTTCGCTTGAACAACAAATCGCGGTCTCCAAACGTGTCGCCCGGAACCAAAATCCCCATGAGTTTTTCCTGCCCTCCAGGAAGCGTGCGAAATGTTTCGCAACGCCCGCTTAACAACAAATATAAGCCGTCAGCGGAGTCGCCTTCGCGGATAACGATCGTGCCCTTGGGGTGTTCTGAAATTGTGGAGTGGGAAATCAGCCCATTAAACGCCGCACGGGAAAGCAGAGAGAGCAGTGGATGAGCTCTGAGGATGCGTGCTTGTGCGTTCATATTCGTCGTAAAGGTTGACCGACGACGGGAAGCATCCTAATGCCTCTGAACCATCTCTGAAGCTGACCGTCGCCGGTCGAAATTGCCAACAGTTCATCAGCTTTTCTTCTATTTTAAGTTAAGGGCATTTCTTATGCCGGTCAAATGGCTGGAGGCGAAAAATATACAAAAATTAATGCCGCAATTCCGGAAGAAGCGGACGAAGCATGTATTCAAGGCGCTCTGCAATGAATGCGTAGCCCGCATCGTTGGGATGAATGTAATCGGACATGCGGGAGGAATGCCCGGCGACGTCCTTTAGAATGTTGCCCACCAAAAAGACCCTCTTCTCCTTTGCCAACCGTTTGAATAAGCTTTCATTTTTGTCAAAGACTGAGGCACTGCGCACCCCAATCAGGACAACAAAGCTTCCTGCCGCGTGAAGTTCATCAATGATTTGGGAAAGATTCTGATAAGTTTCCTCCGGAGGATATGAGCGCAAACTGTCATTTCCTCCAAAGCACAGCAGCACAACCTGCGGGTTGAGGGATGCAATCTGTTCCACCCGTCTCAAGGCATCCCGGGTGGTTTCCCCAGTTACACCATAATTGCGAATGGGAATGCCAAGTCGCCGGGAGAGCACCGAGGGATAGTCGTTTCCTTCCGTCGCTCCAAAACCTGAGGTCAAGCTGTCGCCAAAGGCCACCCAGTCGCCCGATGCCGAAGGAGGCAGGTTCACATAAGTCCGCGACGGCATAAACCGATACAGAATTACAGCCAACAAACCCATCACGCCCACAATCAACAGTTGTCTCTTTTTAAGGTTCATCCGGTAACCTTCAATCCTTACCCATCACTTTTTGAACTTCAGTCGGTCGTTTCCCCGGAGAATCAGAAAGCCACGTGCGCCAATCCTCTGTGACTTCAATGAGAAACTAAATCAACAGACTATAAATCATATGACGAACACTCAAGCGCGAAAAAGTAAAAGCACTGAAAAGAAACCGGCGGCGGTCGTTGCTTTGTCCCGTACTTTCCAAATTACGCCGAGTCCGCCCGATGGCTGCAAGACGGCGATTGTAAAACCGAATCAAATGATAAAACGGCACGGATGGTGCCGTGGAAAACAGAGGCTCTTCAAGACCCACTCTACCCCTTCGAAAGGGTTGCGAAGCGACTCCAAGATAATAAAACCCCAAGTCCAGAAGGAACCCGACACGAACCAAGTCGTACTCCCCGAAATACTCATATTTATCGCGGTAAATGGCATCAAACCACCGGTGATAGCTTCGCGAAAAATCAGTGTTGTGGCGCTGTAGCAGAGGCTCAATCGCTTCTCCGCGTTGCTGGGAAAGGATTAGTTTGACGGCCCGAGATGTTGTGAAGGCAATCCAGTCCATTCCTGGGCTGTAAAACGGATCGATGAATCCGGCCGCGTCGCCCACCAGGACGAATCCGTCGCCGGCATGGGTCGTCGTGTGATAGGGAAGGTTTTTGCGCCAATGCACGTCGCCCTCTACCGGGGAGGCATCCGCCATCAATTCGCGGGCCACCGGATGCTGAAGCAGGAACTGCTTTAATCGGGGCCCCAGGGAATCGTCTTTTGGAAAACTTACAAGCCGCTGGTCAAATGTAACACCGATGCTGACGTCTCCTCCTTTAAGCGGAATCCACCAAGCCCACCAACCGGGTCCCATCAGGTGATTGGTGGCGGTGTTCCGAATTCCAAAAAAACCATCGGCCCAACCCGGATACTTTCGCGCCAAAGCCGGCGCGTCAAAGTCTCCGACGTTTTTCCACCGGGACCAAACCGCTGTCGTCGGATGGTCCTCGTTTGGTTTCCACCACCCATTTTGACGGGCCAAAACGGCAGCCATGCCGGAGGCGTCCACGACCCAGCGGGCAGAAATTTCTCGGGCCTTTTCGCCCTGCTTGATCACGATCCTTTGAAAACCGCCGGGGTTGAGTTCGATTTTCTGAACATTAGCCGGCCTCCACAGAGAAGCGCCGGCTTGGACAGCCCTCTGTAGAACTTCCTCGTCCAGCTTTGCTCGGTCCACCTGATAGGCGGGCACCCGGACGAGATATTTCGCACCAATTTCACTGCAATGCGATAGATTTTCGGTCTTGTCATTGTAAAACCAGAAGCGAAGCCCATTTTTCACCAGATGATTCTCCCCAAGGTAGCCGGTCAGTCCGAGTCGCCGCATCAGGAAGTAACTGCTGATTTCGACAGTGGCCTCGCCCACCCGCCGGGAAAAGGCGGAGGATTTTTCAACAATGAGCACTTTGAGGAAGGGATTCTCCTCAAGCAGCATGAAGGCCGTGGAGGCTCCGGAAAGCGCCCCGCCTATAACGACAACATCGAACGAGTTTTCCATAGGCCACTCGCAGATCAATCAGCGACCCGACACACCAGAAACGATCCAAGACTCAATGGCTCACCAAATTCGCCAGATTTTTATGCCTGGCAATGAAAACAGAACCCTATTCCTGCCCTTCGGATTCCTCCGCTTCATCATCTTCTTCGCTGACGACCGGAGCAATGGCTTGAAGCTTGTCTCCCTCGGCGAGGTCAATAAGTTTGACACCCATCGTGTTGCGTCCCGCCTCGCGAATGTCCTTGACGAACGTGCGCACCATTTGCCCACCCACAGTAATCAGCATCAATTCGTCCGTCTCTCGCACGGTCAGGGCGCCTACAACTCCGCCGGTTTTATCGGTGGTTTTCATGGTGATGATGCCCTTGCCGCCGCGGGATTGGATGCGGTATTCGCCGAAGTCCGTTCTCTTGCCGATGCCATTTTCTCCAGCCACCAGAAGCGTTGCATCGGCCATGACCACGGCGAGCGCGACCACGGCATCCGTTTTTCCAAGGTTTATGCCCCGCACCCCGGCAGCGGGCCGCCCCATGGCGCGAACATCATCTTCTGAAAATCGAATACTCATACCCTCGCGGGTAATCAGCACAACCTCATCCTGGCCGGAGGTGAGTTTCACATCAATCAGACGGTCGTTCTCATCGATGTTGATGGCGATGATGCCACCTTTGCGAACATTGGCGAAGTCCCCCAGCGCGGTTTTCTTCACCGTGCCGTTTTCAGTGCTGAAGAAAAGATACCCTTCCTGCTGCCAAGTGATGTCCTCCTTGTTCTGGCCGTATTTGGCGACAATGCGTTTGAGCGCGGCAATTTTCTCGTCGGATTTCAGCTCCAGAATGTTCGCAATGCTCCGGCCCTTGGCGGCCCGTCCCATGTCGGGAATTTCATGAACTCGCTCCACATAGACGCGTCCCGTGTTGGTGAAAAACATGAGATAGTCATGGGTGCTGGCAGTAAACAGGTGCTCGATGAAGTCCGCTGCCTCGCCTTCGACAGGCGAACTCTCCCGGGTTGTCATGCCGATGACGCCCTTGCCTCCGCGCCTCTGGGCACGATAAGAGCTGACATTGGTGCGCTTGATGAGGCCGTTGTGGGTCAGCGTGATAATGACACCCTCATTGGCGATGAGATCCTCGATAGCGATTTCGCCCTCGTCGGGCACCAGGTCGGTACGGCGGGGAGTGGCATGCTTTTCCTTGATGGCCAGCAGTTCCTCCTTGATGATGGCCAGAACGCGGGCTTCTTTGGCCAGAATGTCCAGAAGGTCTTCGATTTTCTTCAGCAACTCCTTGTATTCATTGTCAATTTTATCAATTTCAAGGCCGGTCAATTGATACAAACGTAGGTCCAAAATGGCGTTGACCTGTGCTTCGCTGAGAGAATAACGGCCGTTGTTCAGGCGCGCTTCGCTGCGGATGCGAATACCAAACCCTTCGACCTGAATCCGGGCAAATTCATAGGCAAGCAGCTTGATCTTGGCTTCATCACGCGTTTTGGAGCTGCGAATGATGTGAATGAACTCATCCAGGTTGGCCAACGCAATGAGATATCCTTCGAGAATTTCAGCGCGGTCTTCGGCCTTCTTCAATTCGTAGCGCGTCCGGCGAATGACCACTTCCCGGCGATGCTCGATGTAACAATTGATCAGTTCCTTGAGGTTGAGCGTCTTTGGGCGGCCATGATCAATGGAAAGCATGTTTGCCGCAAACGAGGACTCCAGCGCAGTGTGTTTGTAAAGGTTGTTGATGACGACCTTGGGAATCGCATCGCGCTTGAGTTCGAGAACGAGCCGGGTGTTTTCGTCTGACTCGTTGCGCATCGCGGAAATGCCTTCGAGCACCTTTTCATTGACCAGATCGGCAATGCGCTCCTCCAAGGTCGCCCGGTTGACGTTGAATGGAATTTCAGTGATGACCAGTTGCTCGCGGCCACCTTTTAATTCCTCAACACCCACTTTGCCGCGAACCTTGAAACTGCCCCGGCCCGTGGTGAAGTATTGTTTGATGCCTTCCAGTCCGCAAACCATCGCGCCAGTGGGGAAATCCGGTCCTTTGATGAATTTCATCAACTGCGGAATAGTGATCTCGGGATTGTCAATCTGGGCGCAGATACCATCAATGATTTCGCCCAGATTGTGCGGCGGCATATTGGTAGCCATGCCGACGGCAATACCAGTGCCGCCGTTGACAAGAAGATTCGGAAAAGCCGCAGGAAAAACTGTGGGCTCGGTCAACCGCTCGTCATAATTAGGGACAAAGTCCACAGTGTCCTTGTCCATGTCCTCCATTAGCACTGCGCCCAAATGCGTCATCCGCGCCTCGGTGTAACGCATGGCAGCGGGAGGATCGCCTTCAATCGAGCCAAAGTTGCCCTGTCCGTCCACCAGCGTATCACGCATTGCCCACGGCTGGGCCATGTGAACCAGTGTCGGATAAATAACTGCTTCACCGTGCGGATGAAAATCACCGCTCGTATCACCGCAGATTTTGGCGCATTTATAATGCTTACGACCGGGGTACAAATTGAGTCGGTGCATCGCATACAAGATGCGGCGCTGGGAAGGTTTCAAACCGTCCCGCGCATCGGGCAACGCGCGGGCGATGATGACCGACATGGAATAATCGAGGAACGAGTTCTTGATCTCGTCGGCGACATTGATCTTGGCAATTTTTTCATTGGGCGCGAAGAGCGGCGTCTTGGTTGCCGGCAACTCCGACTTGGGTTCTTGCGGATCTTGAGGACTTTGCGGGTCTTGTGGTTCAGCCATAATTGTCAGGTTCGTTCAGGAAAAGAGTCTGCTCGGTGCGCGCTTGCCCCGGCGTTTATTTATTCATCAGTTACACATCCAGATTGCGGACGTTGAGGGCGTTGTCCTCAATGAACTGGCGGCGAGGCTCGACCTCCTCACCCATCAGCCGGGTGAACATTTCCTCCGCTTCCACGGCATCGGTCAAATCTATCCGCAACAGTTTTCGCCTCTCCGGGCTCATGGTGGTCTCAAACAGTTCCTTGGGATTCATTTCACCCAAACCTTTGAATCGTTTGATTTGCAGGCCGCGACGCCCCACTTCCTTGACGCCCGAAAGAATTTCAGGAATGGAGAAAAGCGGTCTGACCACAGCCTTGTCCCCTTCGCCCTCAATTAATTCAAACAGCGGTTTGTCCTGGGCGGCGTAGTGCTCCACGTCAAAACCCTTTTTGGAAAGTTTGTTCAACAATTCCGCGATGGATTTGCTCTCGTGCAAATCCACGTGCCGGGCGCGCCGCGTGGTACCGTTTTTTGTTTTCTCCAGAAGCGCGGTATCCGTCTCCTCGTCGCCAAATAGACGCAGGTCCGGATTCGCGTCACTGAATTGCCGAAGCGCATCCTCGGTCAGGAAGTAATGAACGGTTTCGTCATTGCCTTCGCGCACCTTCACCAAATGCCTGGGCAAATCATGCGTCTTAAGATTCCGATGCTCGACGTATTCGGCAAAATCACCGCCATGACGGCGTATGGCATTGGCAAACTTGTCGAGGGAAACCAGCAACTCCAAAACTTCCTCGAGATGCTTTTCCCCCAGTTCCTTGTTGTCGGCCAGGTTGCGAAGACGCACCTCCTCGGTGCCGAGGTGAATCAGGATTTTATTCAACTGCCCATCGTCCTCAACATACTCGACGCGCTTTTTGCGTGAAATTTGGTACAATGGCGGTTGCGCGATATACACATAGCCCCGTTTAATCAATTCAGGCATCTGCCTGTAGAAAAATGTCAGGAGCAAGGTCCGGATGTGTGACCCATCCACGTCGGCATCCGTCATGATGATGATTTTATGGTAACGCAATTTATCCAGGTTGAAGGAGCCTTCGCCCTCACCATCGCCGATGCCGGTGCCGATGGCAGTGATCATGGTGCGGATTTCGTTGTTTTGTAGCACCTTGTCCAAGCGGGCCTTCTCGACGTTGATCAGTTTGCCGCGAATGGGAAGAATCGCTTGGAATTTCCGGTCTCGGCCTTGTTTTGCCGAGCCACCGGCGGAGTCACCCTCGACGATGTACAGCTCGGTGTTGGCCGGGTCGCGGTCGGAACAATCCGCGAGTTTTCCGGGAAGACCGCCTCCAGTCAAAGCGCTCTTGCGAACGGTTTCACGGGCCTTTCGTGCGGCTTCCCGAGCGCGGGCCGCCATCAACCCTTTGTCCACAATTTTCTTTGCCACGGGCGGATTGGCATCAAAAAAGGTCATGAGCCCGTCGTAAACGATCGAAGAAACCACGCCCTCAATTTCGGTGTTCACCAATTTGACTTTGGTTTGCGACTCGAACCGCGGATTGGGCAACTTGACACTGATGACCGCCACCAGGCCCTCGCGAACGTCGTCTCCCGAGATGCTCGGGTCCTTTTCCTTCAATAAATTGTTCTGCTTGGCGTATTGGTTGATTGCCCGGGTCAAGGCGGTTCGAAAGCCAGTCATGTGCGTGCCGCCATCGGTGTTGGGGATGGAGTTGGCAAAACAAAGAATTTGGTCGTTATAGCTTTCGTTGTATTGCATCACGCAATCCACGAACACATCGTCCTCGCGGCTATCTACCTTGATGGGACGCTT
>ERZ869936.1060-NODE-1060-length-21367-cov-5.645833_pt1 | contig 21367 bp, 22 predicted proteins | sample MGYA00520876_ERZ869936 | MGnify/ENA primary metagenome ERZ869936 (study PRJEB32218, sample SAMN09650985) | biofilter metagenome | isolation source: enrty point of leading RO module | place: Saudi Arabia: Thuwal, RO plant located on Red Sea | collected 2016-02-17 ...
GGCCTGGGGCGTGTTCGCGCCAAGGGCCAGCAGATCGGCGGCCGCATCGACGAAGCCGGTGCCGAGGACGATGGCGCGAAGCCCGATCAGGGCCGCGACCCAGAGCGCGAGCACGGCAAAGGCGGTGATGAAGCCGACCGCGAGCCGCCAGAGGGCGGGCCGGCGGGTGGCGTCCTCGATCATCTGCTGGTCCGGGCGGCGCGTCATCGGGAGGAGGCTATGGCGCGGCCGGTTCGGGTCAATCGGTTTTTCGCCTGTCCGACTGATAACACGCGCGAATTTCCGCGTCCCCTGCTTGCCGAGCGGGGCGTCACGGTCTAAGCCGATGGCGCGCGTCATTTGCGGGAGGGACCCATGCTGAAGAAGAAATTCGACAAGTCGAAACTGCCGAGCCGTCATGTCACGATGGGTCCCGCGCGGGCGCCGCATCGCTCGTATTACTATGCGATGGGGATCTCGGAGGAAGAGATCGCGCAGCCATTCATCGGGGTGGCGACCTGCTGGAACGAGGCGGCGCCCTGCAACATCGCGCTGAACCGGCAGGCGCAGGCGGTGAAGCTGGGCGTCAAGGAGGGCTTCGGGACGCCGCGCGAGTTCACCACGATCACGGTGACCGACGGGATCGCCATGGGGCACGAGGGGATGCGGTCGTCGCTGGCGTCGCGCGAGGCGATTGCGGATACGGTCGAGCTGACGATGCGCGGGCATTGCTATGACGCGATCGTGGGTCTGGCCGGGTGCGACAAGTCGCTTCCGGGGATGATGATGGCGATGGTGCGGCTGAACGTACCGTCGGTCTTCATCTACGGCGGTTCAATCATGCCGGGGCGGTATCAGGGCCGTGACGTGACGGTGCAGGACGTGTTCGAGGCGGTGGGCCGGCACCAGGCGGGGCAGAATTCGGACGAGGAATTGCGCGCGCTGGAGAAGGTGGCGTGTCCCTCGGCGGGGGCCTGCGGCGGGCAATTCACCGCCAATACAATGGCTTGCGTGTCCGAGGCAATCGGTCTGGCGCTGTTGAATTCTTCCGGCGCGCCCGCGCCCTACGAGAGCCGGGACGCCTATGCGACGGCCAGCGGGCTGGCGGTGATGGAGCTTCTGGAGAAGAACATCCGCGCGCGCGACGTGGTCACGCGGAAGTCGCTGGAGAATGCCGCGCGGGTCGTGGCCTGCACCGGCGGCTCCACCAATGCCGGTCTGCACCTGCCTGCCATCGCGCACGAGGCGGGGATCGAGTTCACCTTGCAGGATGTCTGCGACATCTTCCGCGACACGCCTTATTTCGTCGATCTGAAGCCGGGCGGTCAGTATGTGGCCAAGGACCTTTATGAGGTGGGCGGCGTGCCGGTGGTGCTGAAGGAACTGCGCCGCGCGGGTCTGATCCACGAAGACTGCATGACCGCGAGCGGCGAGACCATCGGCGCGGCGCTGGACAAGATCGAGGGCGAGGCGGATGGCCGGGTGATCTATCCTGTCGACAAGCCGTTGACCAAGACCGGCGGCGTCGTCGGCCTGATGGGCAACCTGGCGCCCGAGGGCGCCATCGTGAAGGTCGCGGGCATGTCGCCCGAGGAGCAGGTCTTCACCGGGCCGGCGCGCGTTTTCGAATGCGAGGAGGACGCGTTCGAGGCCGTGAAGGCACGCACCTACAAGGAGGGCGAGGTCATCGTCATCCGCAACGAGGGTCCGCGCGGCGGGCCGGGGATGCGCGAGATGCTGGCGACCACCGCCGCGCTGTCCGGGCAGGGCATGGGCAAGAAGGTCGCGCTGATCACCGACGGGCGGTTCTCGGGGGCGACGCGGGGCTTCTGCGTGGGCCACGTGGGTCCCGAGGCGGCGCAGGGCGGTCCCATCGGCAAGCTGAGGGATGGGGACATGATCACCATCGACGCGATCAAGGGCGAGATCAGCGTGGCGCTGTCGGACGAGGAACTGGCCGCGCGCGAATATGTCCCGCGCGAGACGATCTATGCCTCGGGCGCCTTGTGGAAATACGCGCAGCTTGTCGGGTCGACGCGGTTGGGCGCGGTGACGCATCCCGGAGCGGCAGAGGAGAAGCATGTCTACGCCGATCTCTAGACTTCTTCTGCTGGCGGGCGTTGTCGTCCTGACCGCCTGCGACAGCGGATTCGAGGGCCTGGGTGAGATCAACGTCACCCGGTCCGCGCCCGAGCGGATCGAACTGCCCGACGGACTGGTCGTGGGCGGCACGCGGGGATGGTGTATCGACACCCGGACGACGCGCACCGATGGCGAGACCTCGGTCGTCGTGCTGGGAAGCTGTGCCGCGATTGCGGGCAACGCCTTTGCGCCCCGCCCCGAGGTGCCGGGCGTGGTGACGGTGTCGGTCGAGAGCGAGGCGGGCGCGGTGCCGCCGGCCGACATCCTTCAGGGGTTTCTGACGTCCGAGGCCGGACGCGCGGCGCTGGCGCGCGACGGCAGCGCGGCCTCGGTCGAGATCCTGGACAGCCGGACGACCGAGGATCTGGTCTATGTCCATGTCGAGGACAAGAGCATCCGACCGGCATCGGGCGCGGCGCAGGATTACTGGCGCGCGCTGTTCGGTCTGGATGGTCGTTTCGTGACCGTGTCGCTTGTCGGTCTGAACGACCGGCCCATCGACGCGCCATCGGGTTTTGCGACGCTGGCGGCGCAGGTCGACCGGATCCTGTCGGCGAACAGCCGTTGATCCGGGACTTATCCACAGAAAGTTAACAGGAGCTGCTGACCCGGCTTGCCCTTATTTGGTATGTCGGGTTAGGCTGACCACAGCATGATGTGGCGCGGGGCCGCTGTGGGGCGTTTGAGCGAGATACTGGAACTGGGCCTGCCACGGCGCTGGAGCCTGTCGGGGGCGGGCACGGGCGGCGTGATCGCCGGTGGGATTGCCGCGTCGCCCGGACAGGGCCGTGTCGACGGGCGGGCGCGCGTTGGGCGGGACGCCTGTGTCGAGGCCGTACCGCGGCCGCTGCACGCGGATTGGGCGTGGCGTCCGATGCCGTGGTCGGGGCCGGTTGACGGTCTGGCAGCCGGGCGGGTCGCCAGCGGCGCGGCGCTTGGGCACGGCGTCAAGCTGTTCCACGATTGTCCGCGCGGGGATTGCGCCGTGCGCCGCCTGCGCGATGCCGAGACGGCACGGGGCATCGCCGGGATCGAGATCGAGGTCGGCCGCTTCGAGGGCGGATTCTTGAGCCTGGCCATCGACCTGCCGCCTGCTGCCGTCAATGGCCTGTCCCGTCGGCATCTGGTCGGCGTGGCGATGGTGCTGGAGGTCGCCCATACGCGGCCAGTCTATGCGCGGCTGAACGTGCGCCACGGCCCGAACCTGGCGCAGGTCGTGCAGGGCTGGGACGGCGGGCCGCGTGTCGATCTGGACCTGGCGGTGCTGGATCTGGACGAGGATCGGGTGGCGTCGGCCTGGGTGGACCTGATTTTCGAGGCGCCGGCGATGACCCGGATCACCTTGCGCGACGTGACGCTGTCCAGGCGACCCAGGGCCGAGTTCTGACGGCCGTGGCGCTTAGTTCGGGAGCCGCGTAAAGGCACCCAACGTGTCGCGCTCCTGTCCCATGAGTCTGACCGTGTGCAGCGCGGCGCGCAGCATGATCTGTTGGTGGGCGAGGAACGCGTATTCGGCGATCAGCCTGCGCTGATGCCGGGTCCAGTGGTTTTCCTCGGGCGTCATGGCGGCCAGGGTCGCGACGGTATCTCCGGCAGGACCGTGGATCGGGGCGGCGAGGAAGCCGCTGGCCCCGAATATCTGCCGTTCGATCACGTTGCGCGTGTCCTGTCTCATGCCGAGGTCGCTGATCGCGATGACACTTCCGTCGGTCCGCGCAAGGGCCGCCGCGCTGTCTTGATGCGACAGACCGAGGGTTCCGGGATTGGCCGTGGTATCGCCCGCGACCGTTCGCAGGTACAGCGAGCCGCTGCGATCGTCGAACACGGTCAGCGTGACGACGACGCCGCCAAGCGCTTCGGCGGTCAGCCCGACGACAAGATCGAGCGCCTTGTTCGGCGTGGCGTCGAAGAGTCCCAACTCCTCGAGACCGAATGTCTGTCGTTTCTGAAGCGACTCAATCCCCAAAGTCGCATCTCCGTCTTTTGGTTCTTCAGGCGAAACATACAACGCTAATACAACTTTAACGGTCGTACGGTGCCAAGAAAAGGCAAAACTGTGGAATCAACACGACAGGCTGAATACTTAAGTTATTGTTTCCAGTTAAAAAACAATAATAGATCAACCGCCCACAACAGCACAAAGCTGGACACAATCAGGCGTTACCCTTCGGCGTATACGAACCGCTTGTCACAATAACCACATTCGACCCAGCCCTTGGCCGGATCGATCGACAGCCAGACCCGCGGATGGCCCAACGCGCCTTCGCCGCCGTCGCAGGCGATCCGGTGGCTGTGCACCGTTTCGACTTCGGGCGGCGGATGGGCAGCGGAGGTCTCGTGCGTGATTTCGGACATGTCGTCTGAGCCGTTCGAACTGTGGACTGAGGTTGTTTTAGGTCGCGGCGCCGCGGGGGACAAGCGACACTTGGCCGCGCCCGGCAACCGCCGCGGGTCAGTCGCGGCGCATCAGCATCGGACCCAGGGAACGTCCGCCCAGGATGTGCATGTGGAAATGCGGAACGTCCTGAACGCCATCGCGGCCGGAATTGACGATCAGGCGATAGCCGTCGCCGTCATCGGCGCTGACGCCCAACTCGCTGGCGATGTCGCCGAAGGTGCGCCAGAAGTCCAGAATCTCGGCCTCGCTGGCCTCGCGCGCGAAATGGTCGGCGGTGACGTAGGCGCCTTTCGGGATCACCAGCACGTGGTGCGGCGCCTGGGGGGCGATGTCGCGGAAGGCCAGGGTATGCGCGGTCTCGCGGACGGTCGAATTCGGGATCTCGCCCCGCAGGATCTTCGCGAAGATGTTCTGGTCGTCATAGGTGTAGGCCATGTCAGTCCTCAATCGTCGAACAGGTTGCCGCCGGCGACGATGTCCATCGCCTTGTCGTTCTCCATACGCAGAAAACCCGAAAGCGCCAGCGCATTTTCCTCGGCCGGCGCCTTCTGAGCCAGGCGATAGAATTCGGGGAAGTTCTGGTCGCGGATACGCTCGCTTTCGCGGAAGACGTCGTTGCGGATCGCAGGCAGAAGTCGGCGGAACGTGTCTTCGGAAGTGTGTTCGCCCGCCAGCCCCACGCGCATCGCGTGACCTTCGAGATAGGCATCGGTGTAGTGGCATTCGATTTCCAGCAGGCGCGTTTCGTTCCGGTCGCCGTAGAAATCGTGGATCAGATCGAAGTTCGACGGATCGAGGCAGATCATCAGGCGGTCGGTTTCGTAATAGTCGAACAGCATCCGCATCAGCGCGCGGCGGTGGCGGGTGCGTTTCTCCAGCGTCGCCTGGATGCCGCCGAGATCGGGAAGCGCGGTCGATTCCTCGTCGAAAAGATACTCGATGGCGTGGAGGTTCGAGGCGTTGCCGACGCGTTCCAGAAGCCGCTTGGCCACGTGCCACTTCTTGCAGGTCACAATCATCAGCGTGCGCTCGCGCCCGATGGTCGATTCCGTTTCCCAGAAGCGCGGCGCGAAGCGTTCGCCGGTGCGGCCGCGCTGGGTCAGGAAGGCATAAAGCCGCTGGCCTTCGTTCGAAATGCGGAACTCGACCCCGGTGGCAGTGTAGAGGTTGCCGAGCCGTTCCTTGAGCCTGTCCGCTTCGGGACTGATCTTGCGCGCGAACAGAAAGTCCTGACCGGTCAGCATGTCGTAGTGATCGTTGTAGAACGTCACCGGCATCCCGTAATCCGAGAACATCAGGAAGGTCAGGGTCCGGCATTGGATCTGCGGCTCGGGGACAAGGTGGCGCACGAGCGTCTGGAAAAAGGTTTCGTCCGGGATCCATGTGGTGCGGAAGAAGCGCACGATGTCGGGACGCTCGTGAATGAAGTCGAGAAGCGTCTCGACGGTCTGGCGCCTGAGACACCACCATTGGCTGCCGATCATCATCCTGAGACCTGCTGGCACCTTGCGTCTGAGGCCGAGGCGCTTCTGAACCTGGAACGAGGCATAGAAGCGGCGGGCCTGGGTGCGTTCGTTGAACCAGTGGCGGTAGATCAGCCGTTCCTCGCGGAACCCCGTCTTGATCCAGTCGGAGTTGAAGAAGTCGAAGCTTTCGATGAAGTCGGCATCGGTGTCGTCAAGTACACGGTGCACGTATTCGGCCGTCTTGATCGGCATGCAGTCGCCGGACAGCAGGTAGAAATGGGTGGCGCGGGGAAAGGCGCGGGTGGCGGCGCGGATGGCCGAGAGTGTGGCGTCGACCAGGCTGAATTCGCCCCAGCCGCAGCGCCGGCGCCGGGCGAATACGACGCGGGCGTTGCCGGCCAGCGCCGCGGTCAGACGTTCGAACTGGGCCTTTGGCGCCTTGGCGTCGAAATGGATCGAGACCATGTCCCCCGCCGCCGTCAGGCTTTCGGCCTTGGCCACGATCCCGTCCACATCCTTGTGACACAGCAGAATGTAGGCGATCTCTGCCACATGCCCCCCGTTTCGCCGCCGATTGCCCCGGACTGCTCAACCTTTACGGAATTCGACGGATTGAAGGAACCGTGGAAATTTGCTTTTTTGCCTCGGCAGCATCGCGGGTAGGCGGGCAGTGGCAGCAACGGAGATTGAGGCCGTATGGGGTTTCCCGGAACCTGGATGACGATCAGCGAAAGCATGGTCTATCGCGTGGTGCCGAAATGCGCCTGCTCGACCATCGGGCAGATCATGTTCTTTTCGGATCACGGCGAATTCTTCGACGGCGACATCCACGATGCGCGCGAAGGCCTGCACAAGTGGGCGCAGGAGGAGAGCCAGGCGCGGATCGAGGCCAACGTGCGCGGCCACGAGAGTTTCGCCTTCACCTGCGTGCGCAATCCCTATACGCGGATCCTGTCGTCGTTCTTCGACAAGATCTGCGGCGTGCAGCGCAACGGCCAACGCTATCGCGGCAACCTGATTCCGCAACTGGCGCAGAAGTACGGAATCGAGATCGAAGGCGAGGCGTTCGATCAGATCGCGATGTTCCGACGGTTCCTGTTGTTCGCGCGGGACACGATCCGGTTTCGCAAGCCCATGGATCCGGACATTCACTGGTCGTCAATGTCGGGGCACATCTCGACCTTCATCGCCAATGGCGGGCGCTATGACCGCATCTTCTGGACCGAGGATTTCGCCGACGGGATGCGCGATGTGCTGAGCCGGGTGCCGGTGCGCCACGGCGTCGATCTGGCCACCATGCCGCGCTTCAACGAGAGCGAGGGACATGCGCCGAAGCGCGCGCATCCCGTCGAGGCCTATTTCGACGACCTGTCGCGGCACCTGGTCTGGGAGATCTACAAGCGCGATTTCGAGTTGTTCCGATACGACTTCGACAACCCGGGAAATTCGAAGCCTGTAGGCGAGATCGACCTGGACGAGGTTCACAAGAAGCTTGGCGCCTGAGGCTGCGGCGCCGCCGCGAATCGTCGCCCGAAGCCGCAGCGCAGCATCGGCGGGGAGCCGCGCCTGGTTGGGGCGCGTCCGATCAATCACGACTTTTAGTGCCGAAATTCAGCATATTAGTCGTATACTTGGGTGAGATTCCGGGCCGATACGTGTTCCGTCAGGAAAGATTTCGGCCTATAGTCCGTCGGATAATGATCGCCCGAACGGCGGCTGCCCAGAATTGTTTTCCCAGGGGGGACACATGATCAGATCCGAGCTGGTTCAGAAAATCGCTGACGAGAACCCGCACCTGTACCAGCGCGACGTCGAACGCATCGTCTCTACCATTTTCGAGGAAATCATCGAGGCCATGGCCCGGGGCGACCGGGTGGAGCTTCGGGGGTTCGGCGCGTTTTCCGTCAAGAAGCGCGACGCGCGGGTCGGCCGGAACCCGCGGACCGGCGAAAGCGTTCAGGTCGAGCAGAAGTCGGTGCCGTTCTTCAAGACGGGCAAGCTGCTTCGCGACAGGCTGAACGGGAAAGAGGACTAGGCCCTCATGCGTTACATCCGCTATCTGGTGCTGGGCGTGATCGCGATCGCGCTGATCACCGTGGCCGTGGCCAACCGCGGTCCGCTGACCATCCGGCTTCTGCCCGAGGAGTTGGAGGGCCTGTTCGGGCTGTCCTGGCAGGTGACGTTCCCGGCCTTCCTGATCCTTTTGGCGGCGATGCTGATCGGTCTTCTCCTGGGCTTTGTCTGGGAATGGGTGCGCGAGCATCGGTACCGGGCCGAAGCCGCCGCCGAGCGGAAGGAACGCCAGCGCCTGGAGCGCGAGGTCCGGAAGACCGCGCCCAGAGCCGACAAGGGCGACGATGTGCTGGCGCTGCTTGAGCGAAGCTGAGATCGGCGCTAGACCCGGCGCATGACATCGAGAACACGTGTGAAGATCTGCGGGCTGACCACGCCCGAGACGCTGGCGGCTGCCGTCGCGGCGGGTGCGGCCTATGTGGGCTTCGTGTTCTTTCCGAAATCGCCGCGGAACCTGTCGCTCGAGGCCGCCCGAATGTTGGCCATAGAGGTGCCGCCGGGGGTGGCCAAGGTGGCGCTGACGGTCGACGCGGATGACGCGCTGATCGACGCGCTGACGGAGGCGGTGCCCCTGGACATGCTGCAATTGCATGGGGGAGAGACACCCGAGCGCGTGGGCGAAGTGCGCGCGCGCGCCGGGCTGCCGGTGATGAAGGCGCTGGGCATCGCTGAAGAAGAAGACCTGGCGGCGATCGCGGCCTATGAGGGCGTGGCCGACCAGATCCTGATCGACGCCAAGCCGCCGCGGAATGCGGTTCTGCCGGGCGGGAACGGTCTGGCCTTCGATTGGCGGCTGGTCTCGAACCGGCGCTGGAGCGGGCCCTGGATGCTGGCGGGAGGCCTGACGCCCGAGACGGTGGGCGAGGCCGTCGCCCTGACAGGCGCGCGGCAGGTGGACGTGTCGTCGGGTGTCGAACGCGCGCCAGGGGTCAAGGACGCGGAGTTGATCCGGGCCTTCGTGAAGGCGGCGGGCTAGTTCTCTGCATGAGAAAGATGCGCATTCGACTCAAATTGTCGGCGCGCTTTATCCCCCGTCCTCCCTCCCCTTTTCTACCGCGCGGCCAGTTAACGTTTGCTGAATGCGAACTCAGGGCGCCGCCTCCGCACGGCTGTTCCGTATAGACCAGCGGCACACCATGCAGCCGGGTGGCAGACTTCCGGCGGAAATCAACGCTGTGCTGTCGTTTGGCGGCGACCTGCGCGAGCCCGGTGGCTATCTCCTTGCGCTGAGCCGTCCACGGAGGAGTGCCGGGTATCTGCAACGACTACGCTCGAGCAACACGCCGCGTCCACCATCGTCCTGGGCGAACCGAGAGACACCGCCGAAGCGCGCTTGCGGCGGTCAGTTGCGTCCCAGGCCGAAGAGTTCGTCCAGCACATTCATGATCACACGGTCGACCTGGCTGTCGGTCGAAGACCGGCTGCGCTGGCTGCGTTCGGTCGCGACCTGGCGCTGCGGCTCGGGGGCCATCATCGGCAATGGCCGGGCCGGAAGGCCTTCGTGCACCCGCGACATGGTTTCCTGCCAGATTTCGGCAGGAAGGCCGCCGCCGCCGACCCCGGTCAGGGGCGTATTGTCGTCGTAGCCCATCCAGACGCCCGCCACGTAATCGGCGGTGAAGCCGATGAACCAGGCATCGCGCGAGGCCTGGGTCGTGCCGGACTTGCCCGCCGCCTGGCGGTCCGGCAGGCGGGCGCGCTGGCCAGTGCCCGCCTCGATCACCTGGTGCATCATGTAGGTCAGCTGCCGTGCGGCATCCTCGGAGATCACGCGTTCGCCCAACCCGCCTTCCTGGGTCAGAAGCGGATCGCTTTCGCCCTTGAGCCTCAGTTCGATCAGGCCGTAGGGCTCGACCGATGATCCGCCGTTCAGGATGCCGGCATAGGCGCCGGTCATCTCCAGCAGCGTCGATTCCGAGGTGCCGAGCGCAAGGGCCGGGCCGACGGCCAGGTCGCTTTCGATGCCGAAGTCGGACGCGATGTTGACGACCGCCTCGCGGCCCACGGCCTCGAAGATCTTCACGGTCGGCACATTGAGCGAGAGGCGAAGCGCATCGGTCATGGTGATCGTGCCGCGAAACTTGTCGTCCCAGTTTTCGGGGCACCAGCGGCCCGAACCGGGGATGTCCCAGCAGGTCGGTTCATCGACCACCGTCGCGTTCGGCGAATAACCGAGGTCGAGCGCCGCACCGTAGACGAAGGGCTTGAACGCCGATCCGGTCTGGCGCTTGGCCTGGATCGCGCGGTTGAACTGTCCCGCGACGCCCTTGAACTTGCGCCCGCCCACCATCGCGCGGACCGCGCCGTCGGCGGACATCACCACGATGGCGGCCTGGGCCTCGGAGCCTTCGCGCACCTTGTTGTCGAAGATCCATTGCAGCGCCTCTTCGGCGGAGTTCTGGATGTTCTGGTCGAAGGTCGTGCGGATGACCACGTCTTCGGTCGTCTCGTCGGTCAGGAACGAGGGGCCGGAATCCATCACCCAGTCGGCGAAATAGCCGCCCGCGCGGGCCTCGGCCGCCGCCGAAAGCCTGGCGGGGTTCTGGCGCGCGTCGCTGGCCTGCTCGGCGGTCAGGAAACCCTGATCTTCCATCAGCCCGATGATGACCTGGGCGCGGTCCTGGCTGCGTTGCAGGTTTGCGGTCGGCGCATAGCGGGACGGGGCCACCAGAAGGCCCGCCAGCATGGCGGCCTCGGACGGCAGAAGCTCGTTCGCCGAGCGCCCGAAATAGCGCTGGGCGGCCGCTTCGAAGCCGCGCGTGCCCGCGCCCAGATAGGCGCGGTTCAGGTAGATGGTCAGGATGTCGTCCTTGGAATACCGGAGTTCCATCGCCATCGCATAGACCGCTTCCTTGAGTTTGCGGGTCAGCGTTGTGCGGCGGCAGTCGGCCTCGAATTCCGCCTCGGTCATGCCGGAGGCGGGATCGTATTGCGTTCCGAGGCACAGAAGCTTCGCCGTCTGCTGCGTGATGGTCGAGCCGCCGTGCCCCGACAGCGGGCCGCGGCCTTCGCTGAGATTGATACGGATTGCGCTGGCGATGCCGCGGGGCGAGATGCCGAAATGGCCGTAGAACCGCTTGTCCTCGGTCGCGACGACGGCGTTCTTGAGGTGGGGCGACACGGTCTCGGCGGTGATCTGGCCGCCGAATTGCTCGCCGCGCCAGGCAAAGACCTTGCCGTCACGATCCAGAAGCGTGACCGATCCGCGCGCGCGGGCGTCGAGCAGGTTCCCGACCGGGGGCAGGGTGGCGGCGTAGAACAGGACGGCACCGGCGACAGCAAGGACGACAAGCGCGGTGACGCGCCATCCGATGCCCCAGACCAGTCGGGTGACCGCCGCGACTAGCCATACGATGGGGTTCCGCGACCGGCGCCGGGCCGGCGCGGCCTTTCGGCGGGAGGTCTTGCGCGGCGTCGCCGTCTTTTTTGTCTTCGGCGACCGTTTGTCGGCCACCAGCCGAGGTCGCCTGCCGTTCGAACCGCTCATACGCGCGTCCTACTCGTGTTACCTGCTCCGGCCGACCATACGATGTTCGCGGGGGGATGTGGAGCGACTTTGCAGGCGGGTCTGCACTACTGACCTTTCGGATGATGCCTGTTTTTTAATCAGATACATCGAATTGTGCAAAAATTGTGCAAAATTCCCGGATTCTGGGGGCCGGAACAGCGGGCCAATTCTTGTCCTACCGGGGGCAAGCCGCTCTTTTCCAGCCCGTGAACAGCGGCGTGACGGGACGCCGCGACAGCGGAAGGGGAGCCATGAAACTCATCATCGCAGCGATCAAGCCGTTCAAGCTCGAAGAGGTGCGCGAAGCGCTGACCTCGGTCGGGGTGCGCGGCATGATGGTCACCGAAATCAAGGGCTTCGGCTCGCAATCTGGCCACACGGAAATCTATCGCGGCGCGGAATACGCCGTGAATTTCGTGCCCAAGGTCAAGCTGGAGATCGTCGTCGCGGACGGGATGGCCGAGCAGGTCGTCGAGACCATCGCGACCACTGCCAAGACCGACAAGATCGGAGACGGCAAGATATTCGTTCTCGATGTCGAAAGCGCGCTGCGCGTGCGCACCGGCGAAACCAACGACGACGCGATCTGAGCAGGTCAGGGAAAGGGACAATACTCATGAACCTCAGAACACTCATTCCGGTCGCCGGTGCCGCTCTGGTGCTGCCGACCGTAGTCTTAGCGCAGGACGGTCCGGTCGCGGGCGTCAATGCCTCGACCGACACGGTCTTCATCTTCAACTCGCTTCTGTTCCTGGTCGGCGGTTTCCTGGTCTTCTGGATGGCGGCCGGCTTTGCCATGCTGGAAGGCGGGCTGGTGCGGTCCAAGAACGTGACCATGCAGATGACCAAGAATATCGGCCTGTTCTCGCTGGCGGCCATCGCCTACTACCTGATCGGCTACAACCTGATGTACCCGCTGGGAAGCTGGTCCATCGGCAGCGACGAGGCGGGCGGCTATCTGGGCGCCTTCGGACCCGCGGTTCTGGAAGCGGTCGGTATCACCTCGGACGCGGCGGACGACTATGGCTACGCCTCGACCGGCTCGGACTTCTTCTTTCAGCTGATGTTCTGCGCGACCACCGCCTCGATCGTCTCGGGCGCGCTGGCCGAGCGGATCAAGCTGTGGCCGTTCCTGATCTTCACCATCATCCTGACCGCGCTGATCTATCCGATCCAGGCGTCGTGGAAGTGGGGCGGCGGATTCCTGGACAGTCAGCGGGGCTTCCTGGACTTTGCCGGTTCGACCGGCGTGCACTCGGTCGGCGGCTGGGCGGCCCTGGCGGGCGCGCTGATCCTCGGACCGCGCATCGGCAAATATGCGGCCGACGGGCGCGTGACGCCGATGCCGGGTTCAAACCTGGCCCTGGCGACGCTGGGTACGTTCATCCTGTGGCTGGGCTGGTTCGGCTTCAACGGCGGCTCGCAGCTGGCGATGGGCACCGTGGGCGATGTGGCCGATGTCAGCCGGATCTTCGCCAACACCAATACGGCCGCAGCCGGTGGTGCGATCGCCGCGCTTGTTCTGACGCAGATCCTCTACAAGAAGGTCGATTTGACGATGGTTCTGAACGGCGCGCTGGCGGGCCTGGTCTCGATCACCGCCGAGCCGCTGACGCCGTCGCTGGGCGCGGCCACGCTGATCGGTGCCGTGGGCGGCGTGATCGTGGTCTTCGCTGTGCCGTTCCTGGACAAGATGAAGATCGACGACGTCGTGGGCGCCATTCCGGTACACCTGTTCGCGGGCATCTGGGGGACGCTGGCGGTTCTTCTGACGAACCCCGACGCGACCCTCACGGGCCAGCTTGTGCCGATCATCATCGTGGGTCTGTTCGTCTTCGTCGTCAGCCTGGTGGTCTGGATCGTCCTGAAGGGCATCATGGGCATCCGCGTCGACGAAGAGGCCGAGATCAACGGCCTGGACATGTCGGAACTGGGCATGGAGGCCTATCCCGAGTTCTCGAAAGGCTGATCTCCTCCCTTCCTGATCGGCTTTCGGACACTGGCCCGGGCGTTCGCGCCCGGGCTTTTTCATGCGGCAAACGAAAAGCGCCGCGGACGAACCGCGGCGCTGTATCGTGGATGGCGCGAAGGCCATCCGGATCATCGAATGTCAGTTCCAGAAGCCTTCATCGACGCCCGGCAGGTTTTCCAGCTCTTCCTCCGACAGGCGGGTCACGTAGGCGTAGGTCCGATCATCGACCGCGACGAGGTTCAGGTCTTCGACCGAAATCACAACGTGCTTGTCGGCGATGTCGAGGAAGCCGCCAACTTCGGCAACGATACCGGTGACCTTGCCGTCCTTGCTGAGGACGAGGTCCTCGATCTCGCCGATGTCGTTCCAGTCGGCGCCGACCTCGTTCCACATGACGGAGCTGTCCCAGCCATCGTCATCGGCGGGTGCGATCGAGTAGATGTTGCCGCCGGTGATGTCGCGGCTGCGGATCAGGTTGCCCTGCATTCCGGACATCTCTTCGCTGGACATACCCTTGTTCATGGTATGCGATTCGGCATAGGCCGCTCCGGACAGAAGGGCGATTGCGGCTGCGGTGGTCGTAAGGAATTTCATTCCCGATCTCCTTTGTTGCTTTCGTCGTGTTCTGACGAGTCAACGGAGAGCGCGCGGCATGGTTCCCTCTTAGATCGCCTTATGAAGGGTCATCCGGCGACAAGACCCATCTGCTCCAGCTTGAGAAGCACCTGGTGCGCACAATGGTCGACCTCGACATTCTCGGTGTCCAGCCGGATCTCGGGGTTCTCCGGTGTATCGTAAGGGTCGGAAATCCCGGTGAATTCCTTGATCTTGCCTTCGCGCGCCAGCTTGTAGAGGCCCTTGCGGTCGCGGCGCTCGCATTCTTCGATGCTGGTCGCCACATGGACCTCGACAAAGGCGCCGTAGGCTTCGATATCCTCGCGGACCGCACGCCGCGTCGCGGCATAGGGTGCGATGGGGGCGCAGATGGCGATGCCGCCATTCTTGGTGATCTCGGAGGCGACATAGCCGATCCGGCGGATGTTCAGATCGCGATGTTCCTTGGAAAAACCCAGTTCCGACGACAGGTTCTTGCGCACCACATCGCCGTCGAGAAGCGTGACGGGTCGGTCGCCCATCTCCATCAGCTTTGTCATCAGCGCGTTGGCGATGGTCGATTTGCCGGAGCCGGAGAAGCCGGTGAAGAACACCGTGAAGCCCTGGCGCGCGCGGGGCGGATAGCGGCGGCGCAGTTCTCCCACCACCTCGGGAAAGGAGAACCATTCGGGGATCTCGAGACCCTCGCGCAGACGGCGCCGCAGTTCGGTGCCCGAGATGTCAAGGATCGTCGCGCCCTCTTCGACCTCGTCGCGGGGTTCGTACTGGGCGCGCTCCTGGACGAAGACCATCTGTTTGAAATCGACCATCTCGATGCCGATTTCGTTCTGGTGCGCGGCGAACAGCTCTTGCGCGTCATAGGGGCCGTAGAAATCCTCGCCCGCCGAATTTTTTCCGGGGCCGGCGTGATCGCGGCCGACGATCATGTGGGTACACCCGTGGTTCTTGCGGATCAGCCCGTGCCAGACCGCCTCGCGCGGGCCGGCCATGCGCATGGCCAGGTTCAGAAGGCTCATCGTCGTGGTGGCGGCGGGGTACTTGTCGAGCACGGCCTCGTAACAGCGGACGCGGGTGAAGTGATCGACGTCGCCGGGTTTCGTCAGGCCGACGACGGGGTGGATCAGGAGGTTGGCGGCGGCTTCCTTGGCGGCGCGGAAGGTCAGCTCCTGGTGCGCGCGGTGCAGGGGGTTGCGGGTCTGGAAGGCGACGATGCGGCGCCAGCCCAGCTTGCGGAAGAAGGCCCGCAATTCGTTGGGCGTGTCTCGGCGGGCCTTGAAATCGTAGTGCACGGGTTGCTGGATGCCCGTCACCGGTCCGCCCAGATAGACGCGGCCGGCGGTGTGGTGCAGGTAATTGACCGCCGGATGCGCGATGTCGTCGGCGCCGAAGACCTTTGCCGCCTCGCGCGATTTCTCGGGCACCCAGCGGTCGGTGACGGTCATGGTCGCGAGGATCACGCCTTCCTGGTCGCGGAGCGCGATATCCTGGCCGAGTTCCAGGCCATCGGCGAACGTGTCGGAGACATCCAGCGTGATCGGCATCGGCCAGAGCGTGCCGTCGGCCAGCCGCATGGTCTCGACGACGCTGTCGTAATCGGCTTCCGAGAGAAAGCCCTTGAGCGGATGAAAGCCGCCGTTCATCAGAAGTTCGAGGTCGCAGATCTGGCGCGGCGTGAGGTCCCACGAGGGAAGATCGCCGGCCTCCTGCTTCAGTTTCTGGGCGCTTTCATAGGACACATAGAGTTCGGGAATGGGTGCGTGGTTCGGAACTTGCATGACGTCTCGCAGTCGGAAAATTACACTGTCGCGGTTCCCTTGCCCTTGCGTTCCGGAAAAGGCAACCCTGAGCAGGACGATCGGCGAAGGGAGGGACGATTGACTACATTCAGTTTGGAAAACCCGGTTTTTGCCACTTATGTCGTCGCCGCGGCGACAATGGTTCTCAAAATCATGGCGCAGGGATGGATGACGGTTTTTCGGATGCTGCGCGTCGGGCGCGGCTATGCCAGCCCCGAGGATTTGCGGCCCGGTCTTATCAACACGTCGCCCGATCCGTCGCAGCTTGATGTCGACGACTATGTGGACCGTTCGCGGCGGATGCACCGGAACGATCTGGAGAACATTCCCGCGTTCCTGATCGCGGGGCTTCTGTTCGTGGCCGTCGCGCCGCCGCTTTTGGCGGCACAGATCCTGATGTACGGCTTCGTTTTGGCGCGGCTCTGCCATGCCTGGGCCTATGGCACCGCGCAAAGCCACGAGGTCCGCGCGACGTTCTACACCATCGGCTCGCTGATCGTCATCGTGATGGCGGTCTGGTCGCTTGTGGTGGCGCTGGGCTGATCATTCGGCCGCGTCGACGGGCGCGCCATAGCCGAGGGGGGCGGTGGTGTCCTTCTCGACGTCTCTGTCTGCCGATTCGGCCAGAAACCTTTCGGCCTCGAGCGCGGCCATGCAGCCCATGCCGGCCGAGGTGACCGCTTGGCGGTAGATGTGGTCGGTGATGTCGCCCGCGGCGAAGACGCCGGGGATCGAGGTGGCCGTCGAATCGGGTGCGGTCACGACGTAGCCGCCGTGGTGGAGTTCGAACTGGTCCTTGACCAGTTCCGAGGCGGGCGCGTGGCCGATGGCGACGAAGAAGCCCTTGCAGGGGATCTCGGTGATCTCGCCGGTTTTGACGTGTTTCGCGCGCACGCCTTCGACGCCCAGAGGGTTCTCGGCGCCGACGACCTCGGCGACCTCGTGATCCCAGAGAACCTCGATCTTGGGGTTCTTGAACAGGCGATGTTGCAGGATCTTCTCGGCGCGCAACTCGTCGCGGCGGTGCACCAGCGTGACCTTGGAGGCGAAGTTGGTGAGGAACAGCGCCTCCTCGACCGCGGTGTTGCCGCCGCCGATGACGACGACCTCCTGCCCGCGATAGAAGAACCCGTCGCAGGTGGCGCAGGCCGAGACGCCGAAGCCCTTGAATTTCTCTTCCGACGGCAGGCCCAGCCACTTGGCCTGGGCGCCGGTCGCGAGGATCAGCGCGTCTGCGGTGTAGGTCGTGCCGCCGTCGCCGATGGCGGTGAAGGGGCGTTTCGACAGATCGACGGACTGGATGTGATCGGCGATGATCTCGGTGCCGACGCTTTTCGCGTGCGCTTCCATCCGTGCCATCAGGTCGGGGCCCTGCACCTCGAGGTCGCCGGGCCAATTCTCGACTTCGGTGGTGATGGTGAGCTGTCCGCCGGGCTGGATGCCCTGGATCAGCACGGGTTCCAGCATCGCACGGCTGGCATAGACGGCGGCGGTGTAGCCCGCGGGGCCGGAGCCGATGATGAGAACCTTGGCGTGTTTCGTGTCTGCCATGACTATCCCCCGGTGCTTGTCGGACCTGAGATATAGGACGGGCAGCCCCGGACGGGAACCCCGGTTCGGCGTCGGTCCGGCCGGAAGCGCCGGCAATAATCTTAGCCAGTCCGGAAATAATATTGCGCAACTGACCCGTCCAGCATAAGTTTCTGAAAAATGCCTTTGGGAGGACCGAATGCCAAGCCACAAGCTGGACGCGATCGACCGGAAGATTCTGGCCGAGTTGCAGGCGGACGGTCGCATGACCAACGTGGAACTGGCCAGCCGGGTGGGCATTTCCGCGCCGCCCTGCCTGCGCCGGGTCAGGACGCTGGAAGAACAGGGCTATATCCAGGGCTATCACGCCTCGGTCGATGCGCGCGCGCTGGGTTTCGAGGTGCAGGTCTTTGCGATGGTGGGACTGCAAAGCCAGGCCGAGGCGGACCTGAGCGCCTTCGAGAAGAAGTGCAAGGCCTGGCCGCTGGTCCGCGAATGCCACATGCTGAACGGCGAGGTGGATTTCATCCTGAAATGCGTCGCGCCCGATCTGTCGACCTTCCAGCGGTTCCTGACCGAGGAGTTGACCGCCGCGCCGAACGTGATCGGCGTGAAGACCTCGCTGGTGATCCGGGACGCCAAGGACGAACCCGGCGTCCCCTTCGATGTACTGGAAGCGCGGCTGGCCGAAACGGCCTGAGCCTGCGTCAGTAGAGCGACAGCACGTCGTCGCGCGTCAGGCGCGGCGCGCTCAGGCGGCCGAAGTCCCGAAGCGATCGGATGTAGGGGAAGAAGCGCAGGAAATGCGCCATCATTTCCTCGGAGAGCGACAGCGGCGTTTCCGGTCCGGGATGATAGGTTTCCACTTCGAGGCCGGCGGCCAGGATAGTGGCGTGATCCTCGCAGGCCAGGTGATAGACGCGGGTCGGCGACATCGGCGTGACCTCGATCACCGCGTTGCCGTCGGCGAGGGCCGAAAGCGGCACAAGCGCCCGTTCGGTGCCGAGGCTGGCGCGAATCTTTGGGTCGCGGTCCAGGCGGCGCACATGGGGGCCGAAGGTCTGGTCCTGCACCGGACGGCCGAGACCGAAGGCATCGGGCATCACGCGATAGAGCCGGTCCGGTTCGTCATTCAGCGTGGGCGCATTCGGCACGACCATGATCGAGCCCTTCCACATCAGCCGCGACGTGCGCCCGTTCGCGCATTCCAGATGCATCCCCGGGATCAGATCCTCGACGGCGACGGGACCTTCGGTGGTCTGGATCAGAACGCCGTGGGTGAAGGCGCCGAAGGCTTTCTCGAAGACGGGCAGTGCGGGGGCGACGTGGACGCCGTCCATGACGCTGTCGCCGTCCAGCCATTCGATCTCGAAGCGTCGGGTCAGGCGGGCCGTCCGGGCCTGGGGCGCGGGTACGCTGTTGCGGCGTACCGTCCACGCCTGTTCGGATCTCAGTCGCGAGGTCGGTCTGGTGGAAAACGCGTCGTGGTTCGGCTGTGGATTGGTCATACGTCGAAACCTTTTACTGGATCAGGCGCCCCCGACGTTTCAGGAAGCCTGACGATTACCGATACTGCCGCGCCCCGGAACGCTGGGGCGCGTGCCTGTCTTCAGGCCTTGGCGGCCTCGGCCGCCGGCCGTTCCTTGTGTCTTGCCTTGACCGCAATGTCCCGTCGCCCAATCGGACGGGCGGCGCATTCCGCCTTTGCGGCTTCGATGACGCTTCGCATCCAGCGAGGCTTTTGTTTCATGTTCGGTCCGCCTTGTTTCCGGATGACGCAACATGCGCCGACTTGCCGAGGACTGTGCCCTGCATTTGGGGCAACGGCGTGACGACAACGGGGAAATGTCGGACCTCTTTCGGGACAGCGGCCTTGCCCGCGGCGCGACGGATCAGAGGCGGATGACCGAGATCAGGCGGCCGTAGTCGGCCTCTTTCCGATGGACGCTGCGCCGGTAGGAATAGAAGCGGTCGGGATCGGAATAGGTGCAGTGGCGGATCCACTCGGCCGCGCCGACGCCAGCCTGCCGCAGACGGTGAAGGCTGTAGCCCACGAGGTCGAATTGAAAGCGGTCGCCCTGGCCATTGGCGAAGAAGCGGGCGCTTTCGGCGTCGTGATCGAGAAACGTCTCCAGGAATTCGGGGCCGACCTCGTAGGCCTGCTGGCTGATCGACGGACCGATGGCGACGTTGACGCGGTCGCGGCTGGCGCCGAGGCTTTCCATGCCGTCGAGCGTGGCTTCGAGGATGCCGTCGAGCGCACCCTTCCAGCCCGCGTGCGCCGCGCCGATGACGCCCGCCGTGTCGTCGGCGAAGAGGACGGGCTGGCAGTCGGCCGTGAGCACGGAAAGGGCGATGCCGGGCGTGGCCGTGACCATCGCGTCCGCCTTGGCGGGCCGGTCCTCGGGAAGGTCATCCACCTTGAGCACTTCGGCGGAATGGACCTGATGGACCGAAGCCATGCGGTCGGGCGTGACGTCCATGGCGCTTGCCACGCGGGCGCGGTTGATCGACACGATCTCGGACTGGTCGGAGGAGCCGAACCCGCAGTTCAGCCCGTGAAAGACGCCCGAGGACGCGCCGCCCCGCCGGGTGAAGAAACCGTGCCGGACCGGTGTGAGGATGTCCGAGGTCAATATCTCCAGCGTCATGGGTCGAAGCCCGGGGGCAGGGGCGAATCTGTGTCGATAATGGCCATGGCTTTGAACAGGGTTCCCATTTCGCCGGGGTGCGTCAAGCGGCGGTGGGCCGCGATGTGAGAGGTCAGCCGCTCGCCGCCGAGGGACCGTGCCAGGGCTTCGGCGCGGGGGGTGATGCCCAGGCGTTCGAGGAACTCGCCCTGCGGTGTCAGGCGGGTCGTCGTGGCCGGGGCCGCCGCCGCCGCAAGGGCCTCGAAATCCACGTGCGCGGTCAGGTCGGCGCTGCCGGGATCGTCGAAGGGCGAGACGCGTTCGTGCGCGCGGAGCGCCTGAAGCGTGTCGCCCAGCGAGCGCCAGTCGCCATAGTCGACGAAGAGAGCCACGCCGCCATGTGCCGCGATGCGCCGGCCGATCTCGGCGGCAATGGTCAGCGCGGCGGGGCAGTGCTCCACGATGTCGCCGGGGCGCGTGTCGGCCAGCCGATGGGCCAGGAAGGCGGGGGCGGTCGGGTCGCCGAGGCCGGGCGCCAGGCTCTGGCCCTGAAGCCCGACGATCCGCTCGCGCCAGCCGTCGCCGTCGCGCTGGAACTGGCGGATCGGCAGGGCGTCGAAGAACTCGTTGGCGATCAGAAAGAGCGGTCCCTCGGGCACCTTCTCCATGCTGTCTTGGTGGGTCAGCGGATGCGCGACGGTCACGGACTGGCGCGCGCGAAGGACCGGCGAGGCTTCGACTAGGTGCAGATCGAGCGCCTCGTGAAAGCCGGGCACCTTCGCCGTCGCGCGCAGAAGATCGGCCATCAGCGTGCCGCGACCGGGGCCAAGCTCGACCAGGCGGAAGGGCGTTGGCGCGCCCCGATCGAGCCAGGCCTGAGCAATGAAAAGGCCGATCAACTCGCCGAACATCTGACTGATCTCGGGCGCGGTGGTGAAGTCGCCCGCCTGGCCCAGCGGATCGCGGGTGGCGTAGTAGCCGTGGCGCGGGTTAAGCAGGCATTCGGCCATGTATTCGGCGATGGTCAGGGGGCCGCTTGTGCGGATGCGGGCCGCCAGATCGTCTGCCAGCGTCATCTGGCCGCCCGGGTGCGGGCGACCCAAAGGATGAGGAGACCGGCGAGGATCATCGGCAGCGACAGAAGCTGGCCCTGTTGCAGGCCCCAGCCGCCCAGTTGCACGGTGTAGCCGAAGGGATTGTCGGGCGTGATGAACTGCGGATCGGCCTGGCGGAAGAAGTCCACGAAGAGCCGCGCGGC
>ERZ869936.1061-NODE-1061-length-21361-cov-34.958087_pt1 | contig 21361 bp, 13 predicted proteins | sample MGYA00520876_ERZ869936 | MGnify/ENA primary metagenome ERZ869936 (study PRJEB32218, sample SAMN09650985) | biofilter metagenome | isolation source: enrty point of leading RO module | place: Saudi Arabia: Thuwal, RO plant located on Red Sea | collected 2016-02-17...
CGCGGAACAGGTCGTCGGCCGCCGAGACGTCGTCCATGGTGACCTGCAGCAGCGTGCGATTTTCCGGATCGAGGGTCGTCTCGCGAAGTTCTTCGGCGTTCATTTCGCCCAGGCCCTTGAAGCGGGTGATCTGCAGACCCCGCTCGCCTGCGGCCCGAACGGCCGGCAGCAACCCGCGCAAGTCGTCGAGACCGATTTCCGCTTCGCCCCGCCGCAACATGAAGCGGGCCTCCTCGACGCCGGTCCGATCTTCGGGGAACAGGGCGTTAATCTCGAAACCCATCTCGCGCAAATCGGACAGCGCCGTGTTGATCGAGCGAACTTCGTTCAGCTCGACGATGTGTAGTCGGCGGGCCGCGGCGCTGGCGTCGCCGTTGCCGGCGTGCGGCTCGTCGACCATGGTCAGCTCGCCGCCGGTCGCCTCTTCCTGTTCGGCGATGAAGGCGTTCAGATCCGAGCGGGTCGTAAACCAGTGCTCCTGGCCGCCCAGAAAGACGTGAAACACCGGCAGTTTCGCGGTGGCCGGATCCTGCCGCAGGGCATGCGCCCTCAGGCTGATGCCGCGCCGCTCCAGCGCGGTGAGCGGATCTTCGAGCGCCGCGAGCGTGCGGCAGAGTTTCGCCATCTCGTCGCCTTCGATATTGCGACCATCGCGGGGATCGAAACTCGAATCACCCAGACCCTGATCCAGTAGCTGGGCCTTCATCTCTTCTTCCGTCTGGACGTAGCGACGCTTCTTCTTCTGCGTCACGCGAAACAGCGGCGGCTGGGCCACGTAGACCTTGCCCTTCGAGACCAGGTCATACATCTGGCGATAGAAAAACGTCAACAGCAGCGTGCGGATGTGCGAGCCGTCGACGTCGGCGTCGGTCATGATCACGATCTTGTCGTAGCGGCGCTTGTCGAGGTCCTGATCGGCCCCGATGCCGATGCCGACCGCCGAGATCATGCTGCGAATTTCCTCGTTGGCGAGCACCTTGTCCTCGCGCGACTTGTAGGCGTTGATGATCTTGCCACGCAGCGGCAGAATCGCCTGGTACTCACGCAGACGGCCTCCTTCGGCGCTGCCGCCGGCCGAATCGCCTTCGACCAGGTACAGCTCGCACTTGTCGACCTCGCGACTGGTGCAGTCCCGCAGCTTGCCGGGCAAGCCTCCGCTGGAAAGCGCGCCCTTGCGCTCGCGAATCAACTCTTTCTGCTTCCGCGCGGCCACACGGGCTTCCGCGGCCAAGAGACCCTTGCTGATGATCGTCTTGGCGACCTGGGGGTTCTCTTCCAAATAACCTGCCAGGAACTTGTTCACGGCCGAACTGACGATTCCCTCGATCTCGTTGTTGCCGAGCTTTGTCTTGGTCTGCCCTTCGAACTGCGGTTCCGGCACCCGTAGCGACATGACCGCGGTCAGGCCTTCGCGGAAGTCGTCGCCGGTGGGGGTCAGATCCTTGAACATCCCCTGCTTCTTACCGTAGCGGGTCAGGCAGCGGGTCAGCGCACTGCGAAAGCCGGAAAGGTGAGTGCCGCCCTCGGTCGTGCAGATGTTGTTGACATAGGTGTGGACGTTCTCCGTGTATTCGGTCGAGTACTGCAAGGCGATTTCCATCGACACGCCGTCCTGCTCGGCGGTCAGATAGATCACGTCGGGATGGGCCGCTTCGCTGGTGCGGTTCAGATACTCGACGAACTCCTCGATGCCGCGCTCGTACTGGAAGGTGTGCTCGTCGCCCGAGCGCTTGTCGGTAAAGTGAATCGTCACCCCGCGATTCAGGAAGGCCAACTCCTGCAACCGCCGCTGCAGCGTGCTCTGCGAGAACTTCGTTTGCGGAAAGATCTGCGGATCGGGCTTGAAGGTCGTCTTCGTCCCCCGCCGCTTCGTGCTGCCGACACGACGGAGCTCGCTGGTGGGCACGCCCCGTTCGTATTCCTGTTGATAGACATGACCGTCACGACAGACCTCGACCTCGCACCACTCCGAGAGAAAATTGACCACGGTCACGCCGACGCCGTGCAGGCCGCCCGAGGTCTGATAGGCACGCTTTTCGAACTTGCCGCCGAACTTGAGCACGGTCATCACGCCTTCGACCGTGGTGATGTCGCGACCCATTTCCTCGGTCAGTTGTTCGTGCTTCTCGACCGGAATGCCACGGCCGTCGTCTTCGATCGTGATCGACTCGTCCTCGTTGATGGCGACCTTCACGAAGGTGGCGTACTCGGCCATCGCTTCGTCAATCGAGTTGTCGACGACTTCGTAGACCAGGTGGTGCAAACCGCGGGCCGTGGTGTCGGCGATGTACATCGCCGGCCGCTCGCGCACGTGCTGCAGATCGCTCAGCCGTTTCAGATCGGCTGCGCCGTAATCGCCGTCGCCCGCTTGTGAATTTTCGTTCGGTTCGCTTGCCATATTCGTTTTCTTGTTACCTCGCTAACAACCTGTTTCCTGCGTCGCACTGCGGGCCGCGCCCGCCGTGCCGCTCACGATTCGATCGAACCCACGCGAAAGCGCAGGTCACGAATCTCGCCCCAACATTTCTGAATTCGCTGCAGCAGTTCCATCTTTTGAAAAGTCAATTCCTGGACGAGGGCCGAATGGGCCACTGTCACTTCCAACACACCGCGTCGCACGGCGCCGGGTCGCGTCATCTCGGCGAACTCGGCTCCGACCGCTTTGCGCCAGGCAGCCAGACGATCGGCCGTCGCCAGCCGGCGGCCAACTCCGCGGCGGGCCAACAGCTCGCTCACCAACTCGCCGACATGCTGAGGTCCCCGCGGACCGGACTTCGATTTCCCGGCAATCGCTCCAACTCCTCCCTTGCTCATCGATCGCGTGTCATCGGCATAATCACGTACGCATAGCCGTCGTCGGTGCTGGTGACCACGGCACTTTCCGAGTCCTTCACTTCCAAGCGGAAGGTCTTTTCCGGATCGAGCACCTTGAGGAAGTCGCTCATATAGCGTGGATCGAGCACCGTGGTGATCGGTTCGCCGTCGAAGGCAATCGGCATTTCGATCCGCGATTGTCCGATCTCCGCCGTTTGTGCGGCCAACACGACCGACCCCGAACCGAAGGTAAAGTCGATGCCGCGACTCTCCTGGCTGGTGACCACGGCCGCTTGTCGCACGGCGGAGAGAAACGCCCCGACCGGAATATCGATCGCGTGAAAATCGCTGCGTTGCGGCAGCACCTCACGCCACTTCGGAAAACGACCTTCCACGAGCCGCGAAAATACCGTCACGCGCTGGCTCTGCACCAGCACATTGTTGGGCTGGACCGCCATCTGAATTTCCGCGTCGGCGTCGCTCAGCGCCCGTTCGATCAGCGTGAGTGCCTTGGTCGGCACGATCGTGGTCTGATCGCCCGTCTCTTGCCCGCCCACCGAGAGGGCCGGACCTTCCATCTTGGCCAGGCGACGACCGTCGGTGCCAACGGCGGTGAGCTTGTCTTTGTCCAACTCGAAGAGGACCCCGCCCAGGGCATAGCGGCTGCTCTCGGTGTCGGTCGCGAAGACGGTGCGGCGAATCACTTCGCGCAAGAAGCGGGCCGGAACCTCGTGATAGGCCGACTCGGTAAACGCGGCCACCGAGGGAAACTCGTCCGGATTCGCGCCGGCCAGATTGAACTGGCTCCGCTCGCCGCGGACCAGGGTACCCTGCGGATCGGCCTCGAGGAACAGGGTCTCATCGGGCGACTCACGCAAGATCGGGCCGAACTGGCTCAGCGGCAACAATGCGCTGCCGGGCACCTCGACTTCGACGCCCGGCACCACTGCGCGGATCCCGACCTCCAGGTCGGTGGCCATCAAAATCGCGGCATCGGCGCTCGCCTCGAGTTTGACATTCTGCAACACCGGTTTCGGACTGCGGCTGGGCACCACGCTCGCGACGGTCTGAAACGCCTCGAGTAACTTTGTCCGTTCACACTTGACCTTCATTTGACTTTCCTTCCCGTGGGATGTCTCCAGTTCATCCTTTGCAATAATTTCTTATTTCTTTAGCAGCAGTAATAGTGATCCGCCGCGCGCGTTCGTCGTTCCGGCCCCGGCGATGACTCAAGTCGCGGCTGCCAAACCGCTAGCGACGAAAATCGGTATCCGTCGCAGTGTGGAATTCGCGTTCATTGCCCGTCGCCAGGTGGTCGATCGTGTCTCAGCCGATGTCGCGCCGCGGAGCGGGCTCCTGGTTGCTCATTCGAGTGGCTGGCCGATTCTGTCGTTGTCGACATTCCGTCGACCGGCTTTCCACAGCCGGCACTTGGCACGGCCTGCCGCGCGTTGGTTCAAGCCAGCAGCTTCCTCTGGATCTCCGCGATCGCCAACCGCGTCGCCGGGTCGCTCTCCTGCAATTCACAAATCTTGCCATAGTTGTACAACACGGTCGTATGGTCGCGGCCGCCCAGAAAGGCTCCGATTCGGGCGAAACTCTTGCCGCACACCTCGCGGGCGAAGTAGATCAAAGTCCGCCGGGCTACCGCGACATTTCGTCGCCGCGATGAACTCTTCAAATCCGCTACGCTCAGCTGGTAGTAGCGGGCCACACAACGGGCCACGCGGTCGATACGCACAGTCCGCCGGTTGACGCCGCGCGGAGCGAACTCACGCACCAGGTCCAGATCGCCGATCTGTCCGGCCGCGACCCGCCGAGCAAGGCGTTCCACCAGAGCGGGCAGCTCCGCCATGGGAGGCTCCGTGCCGGCGGCCAGGTACTCGAGGGCCGAGTCGCTCAACGTCAGCTCGTGTTTCTCGCAGCTGGCCAGGATCAAGGCCCTGCGGGCCTCGCTGCCCGCGGACGCCAGCGGAACGACCAGGCCGCCGCTCAGTCGTGCGGCCACGTCCGACGACAAGTTCGCCGTCGCCTCCGGGCGATCGCGCATGGTCACGATAAGCTGTCCGTGCCGACCTTTCCCATCGATCGCGGTGAGCGCGTCGATAAGCCTTGCCAGCTCATGGGCGACGGCACGACTGGTCGGGAGGGCATCGAGATGATCGAGCACGACCAACGACGCCCCGCGGTAGTGCTCGCGCCAAGCCGCCAAGCGACGTGGGGCGCGTCGGCGGGCAAACTCCTCGGCCCAAGCTGAAGCCTCCAGGCAAAACACTTCGCCCGCGCGGGCGGCGGGGCTTTCGGTCCAGCGGCCCGCGATGCCACCGGCCAGCAAGCTCTTGCCGGAACCGCTCGGACCGCAGAGGACCAGCGGGTTGTAGGGCGGGTTGCTGCTGCGCAGCAGCTCCTCGACGGCGGCTTGTACCAAGCGGTTTTCACCGCCACCGAAGAACGCAGTTAGCCGATTCTCGGTCGCATTTTTCGAGCGTCGCGAGTGCGCAGCGGAGGCCGCGGAATCGCCACTTGAACTCGAAAGCGGGATAGAAAAAACGCCGCTGACCACGCTGGCTCCGTCCGACTAAAGCGAGCGCACTACGTTGCGCAAAATGCCTGAAAAAAGGGGCTCGAAAGCAAGCCGTGATTATACCTTTTTCCAGGTCTTTCCAGTAGCGGGGACGGCCGATTTCGTCGCCTCGAAGCGGTGTCGCAAATCGTTATAGACCCGCAGGATACGGCGGGCCGCCGAAGCCGTTTCGGCGGGGGTCGTGAGCCGGCTCAGTGAGAACCGCAGGGCGCTGGAGATTTGCCCCTCCCGAAGCCCCATCGCGCGCAGCACGGGCGATGGCTCGCTGGAGCCACTCTCGCAGGCGCTGCCGGTCGAACAGGCGACGCCGGCCAGGTCCAAGGCCAGAAACAACGCCTGTCGTTCGAGCGGCTCAAAGGCCACGCACGACGTCTGCGGCAGTCGTTCGGCGTCGGCCCCGACGATCACGATCTCCGGCTGGGCGGCGACCAGCTCGGCCTCGAAGGCGTCGCGCAAGCGGGCCAATTTCGCTTCGACTTCGCGATACGCGTCACCCTCTGTTTTCACCCCTTCGACTGCCAACACGGCGTCGAGCGCCGCGACCAGGCCTGCCGGGAGGGCCACCGACTCGGTACCGGCCCGCAGCCCGGCTTGCTGAGCTCCGCCTACCAGCATCGGCAGAGGACGCACGCCCGCGGCCAGCACCAAGGCCCCGACGCCGCACGGCCCGTGAAACTTGTGGGCCGAGAGCGTCAGCGCGTGGACGCCCAGCTCGCCGAAATGGACTCGCGTCTTGGCGACCGCTTGCGAGGCGTCGGTATGCAGCAGGGCGCCCGCGTCGCGACAAAGCTCGGCGATCTCACCGAGCGGTTGCCGCACGCCCGTTTCGTGATTGCCGAGCATGACGCTGACGAGCCGCGTGGGGGTTTTGAGCTGCGCTGCTAGCACGTCGAGCGCGACGACGCCCCGCTCGTCGACCGGCAATCGCACCACGTCGTGCCCCGCGGCGGCGAGCTGGTCGACGACCTCCAACACGCTTGGATGTTCGATCGCGGAGACGAGCAGCCGACTGGGCGCCGGGCCGAGGAGACCCCGCAGGGCCAGGTTGTTGGCCTCGGTGGCCCCGCTCGTAAAGACAATCTCGTCCTCCGGTCGCCGCGTGACGTTCACGCCCAGGTGGGCGGCCAGTCGCTCGCGGAGCTCGTCCAAGTGGCGTCGTGCCAGGCGACCCGCGGCATGCTGGCTGGCCGGATTGCCGGGAAACTCGCGGGCCGCCGCGGCCATCGCCTCGAGCGCGGCAGGGGCCAGCCGTGTCGTCGAATTATTGTCGAGATAGATCGGCTCGGGCTGCATACGCTGCATTATAGAAGTCGGGCCTCGTTCCCGTGCGGCCGGTGGTCGGGGACCGGTGGGCGGGAACCCTCGAGCCCGTTTCGCCGCCGAATTGCCATTGCTGCCGCCGGGAAACGCTCGCTATCATCCGCCGCCCAGAAATTCTCTTCCCGCGGAGACGACCTGTGAAGCAGCTCTTCGATTCGATTGCCTCGGCGTTTCGTGCCTTGGTGATGTTGGTGATTCTCGGTGGCGGGGGCTATCTGGCGGTGAAGCATACGCCGATTCTGGAGATCGCCCACGACAAGCTGGTCGAGTGGGAGTTGATCGCGCAGTCCGCAGGTGAGACCCCCACGGATTACGACTGGGGCGGCGGTTCGGCGCCGTCTTACGGCCAGGCTGACGGGGTGGCGGGAACGCCACTGGCTTCGCCCGGCGAACAGCCGTCGACCGTGCCGGCGGACCAACCACCGCAACAGTACGCCGCCCAGCCCGCCGGATACGAAGCGCCCCTGGCCCCTGGCGCGACGGCACCCCCGGCAGAGGTCGGCTACGTCGCCCTCGAACGTCAGCTCCGCGAGTTGGGCGTCAGCTACAGCCTGCTCGAATCGTATGGGGCCGAAGGCGGCAACTTCCGCTTCTTCTGCAAGGCCGCCCTGCCCGGCGGCAGCGACAAGCACCAGAACTTCCAGGCGGTCGCCGCCGAGCCGGTCGAAGCACTGCGGCAGGTCGTCGAACAAGTGCGTCGCTGGCGGCAGTTTCCGGGGTCGACCGCGCCGTAACGCACGCTCCCGCGAGCTCCCCGCCCCACCCGTCTTATGCCCCCGAGGCACCGCTCGTCAGGCGGCCTTGCCAAAGGTCCGCCGATGGCCGATGGTTTAGCGCAGGCGATGTTCGATTCGAACTGGCGATCCAAACTGGATTCTCGAAGGGTTCGCGAGCCTTCGCGAACAACGATGTTGGTCATGCGTAGCCACGTTTCCCACCCGGCGATCCAATTGCAGAGTGTGTCGAGTCGCTATCGAACGGCACTCGTCGGCGGTCGAGCGTCGGAGGCGCCCGGCCCCCGCCCGCGGATCTGGTGGGGTCGCACCTCGACGAGTCCCGCCGCCGAGCCTGGGGCCGCGGGTCGTCTCGCGCGGCTCGAGGCGGTCCTGTTCCTGGCTCGGGAGCCGCTGGCGAGCCGCAAGCTCGCCCAACTTGCCAGCCTGGCCGACGGTACCGAAGCCCGCACGCTGATGCGGAAGCTGAACCAACAGTATGACAAGGCGGGCCGGGCGTTTCGCATCGAGGAGGTGGCCGGCGGCTATCATCTGCTCACGCGGTCGAAGTTTGCCCCCTGGTTGCGCAGGCTGACGGGAACGGGAACGGGGTTGCGTTTTTCGCAACCGGCGCTAGAAACTTTGGCCGTGGTGGCGTATCGTCAACCGGTGCTGCGGGCCGAGGTGGAGTCGGTGCGCGGGGTTCAGTGTGGAGAGATATTGCGACAGTTGATGGAGCGAGGCATGGTGCGAATCGTGGGACGCGCAGAAGAACTAGGGCGACCGATTCTCTACGGCACGACGCGGGCCTTCCTGGAGACGTTTGGACTGAAGGCCTTGGAAGAGATGCCCCGCGCCGAACAGCTCCGGCGCACCTATTTCGAGGAGGTCGAAGTGGAGACGTCGCCGGCCGAGACTGGGGCCGAAGCCGCCGCCGAGTTAACCGCTGCCGAAACGGCTGTCGCGACCGCCACGGCGACCGACGAAGTGCCGCGCGAGGAGTCCGTGGACTACGACGAAGACGAAGACGAGGACGAGGACTTCGACGAGGACGACGACTTCGAAGATGACGACGACGAGGACGAGGATGACGACGACTTCGAAGACGAGGAGTGGGAAGAGGTCGAAGAAGACGAGCCCGATGAGGAAGAGCTCGAAGAGGATCTGGACGACGACCTCGACGACGACGACGACTGGGACGACGAAGAGGACGAGGACTGGGAAGACGCCGAAGACGACGACTGGGACGAAGACGAGGACTAGAGCGCGTCTCGTTTATCTCTAGCGTCGTCGCTAGTGCGGCTGTGCTTGGCTACGTCGACCTGCATCGACGAATCTCCCATCTCTCCGCGGCCTAGTCCTTCAGTTGAAACAGCCGACGAATCGCGTCGAGCAACACGTGCGGGGTGCCTTCCCGCGACTCGTCCCGCAACGAGGCCAGCGGCGGGTAGAGCATCTTGTTCATTAGGCGGTCGAACGAGCGGACCACCTCGCCCCGCGATTTCTCGTCGAGCTCGGGCAGCTTGTTGAACAGACGCTGCAGCTCTTCTTCCTTGAGCTCCGCGAAATTGTCTTTGAGCTGCTTGATCGTCGGACCGGTGACGCGATAGTACCAGTCGGACATGAAGCGGGTCGTCTCTTCCTCGACGATCCGCTCGGCGGCTGGCCACTCCTTCTCTCGCGCCTGGCGATTCTTCTCGCAGACTTCGGCCAGGTCGTCGATCGAATAGAGATACACCCCCAGGGCGTCGCCGACGTCCGCAGCAAAGTCCCGCGGCACGGCCAGGTCCAAAATCGCCAGCGGCCGCTGATAGCGGGCCGTGTCGATCGGTCGAAAGCGCGCGCCGTCCATGATCGGTTCGTCAGAGCTGGTCGTACTGACCACCAGGTCGGCCTGAATCAGCTCCGCCGTGAGCGACTCCCAGGGTGCCGCCACGCCGCCGTATTGCCGGGCCATGGCCGTTGCCTTTTCCGCACGGCGATTGATGATCGTAAAACGCCGGGCACCCTCGTCGCGCAGATAGCGGAGCGTTTCTTCGGCCATCTCACCCGCGCCGATCAGGAGAATTTGTTTATCGTCGAAGCGCTCGAAAATGCGCCGGGCGAAATCGCGGACCGCCACACTGGGAACGCTGGTGCGGCGCTGATTGATCGTCGTCTCGCTGGCGACACGCCGAGCGACGCGCAGACCCGCCTGGAACACGGCGTGCATCATCGGTCCCGCGTTGCCGGCGCGGATCGCCCGTTCGTAGGCCTCCTTCACCTGCGAGAGAATCTGGGCTTCGCCGACGACCATGCTGTCCAGGCTGGCGGTGACCTGGAACAGGTGGCGGACGGCTTCTTCACCGCTCTGGTGCATCAGCCCGTCGAGCACGTCGCGCGATTCGATGCCGTGAAACTCGGCCAGAAAGTCGATGATTTGCTGGTGTGAAGGGGCCAGCTCTTCGCGCTCCGAGGCGGTGTAGACCTCGACCCGGTTGCAGGTCGAAAGCACGACCGCTTCGCTGCCGGGAAAGCGATCGCGCAGGTGCAGCAGGGCATCCTCGACCTGACGCCCCTGAAAGGCGACCTGTTCGCGCACCGCCAGGTCGCTGCCGCGGTGATTCAGTCCCACGAGCTGCAACTTCATGCCGGATTCTCCGGGGCGGTTGCCGGCACGCTCGCCGGACGCGTGGCATGGGCCGCCGGCATCATCAGCTCGATCGAAACCACCAAGGCCAGTAGCACGAAGCTGATTACGGTCAGGTAGGCCACCTTGCGACCCTGACGCGCGGGCCGATAGAGCGCACGGAACACGGTCGCCGTGATCAACCAGACCATCAGCAGACCGGTGCTCCAGACCACCGGATCGCTCCAGGTGACCCCGCCTGTGGAGTCGCCATACCAGAGCCCCAGGTTTCGCAGCAGGCCCGCCGCCATGCCCAGCGCCAGCCAGATCGTCGAGATGGTCAGCGAGCGGGCATTGACCTTCTCGCACCACTCCAGACTCGGCAGTCGGATGCCGCTCTCGGGTGACTTGTGCTTCAGCTGCCAGGCCGCCACCAGGTACATCACCCCGGCGATAAAGCCGACCGACACGGTGACCGTCGCCAGCATAAGACAGACGATATGCACGACGAGCCACAGCCAGAGGGCATCGGCCTGGTTGGGAGCCACATCGTCGGCAAAGGCGTAGGCCACCCCGATCAAACCCAACACGACCGGTAACATGAACAGGCCGATCGAATGGCGGGTATTTCGATACGTCAGATAGAGGTACATCGCCGCCAGGAGCCAGGCCGCGATGAGAAAGAGGGCGAACAGACTCGAGAGCGGGACTCCCCCGGCGGGACTCGTCAGAGCCAAGGCGGCCAGGTACCAACTATGCGCGACCAGGCCGGCGAAGCCGAACAGCAACATCACGGCGCCGCGGATACCACTGCGAAAGAACAGCCGCGATATTTCCAACACCAGCGCCACGGCGTAGCTGGCCGTAAAGCAAGTCAGTGAGATCGACAGATTCAGATCCATACACACCACCTAGCGCGCGACGCTACGTCTCGAGCCCGTATTCTTTGAGCTTCTTGTGCAGCGTGTTGCGGTTGATTCCCAGTCGGGCGGCCGCCTTGGTCTGCACGCCGTCGCTGGCGGCCAGCACCTGGGCAATCAGCTCGCGTTCGACTCGATCGACGATCTTGTTGTGCAGATTGTCGCCGCTGGGACCGGCACAGACGAGACCCTCCTGCACCACCTCGTAGGTGAGCGTTTCCAGGTCGGCCCGTTGCCGTCGTCTGATTCGGCGACCCTCGCTCGACTGCAACGCCCCAGGCAAGAGCTCGAGCGTGAGCTCGTCCCCTTCGGCCAACACGACGGCCCGCTCGACGTAGTTTTGCAGCTCGCGGACGTTGCCGGGCCAGTGATAGTCTTCGAGCGCCTGCATCGCGTCGGCCGCGATGTGCAGCACATAGCGATCGTTGGCCTCGTTGTAGATGTTGAGAAAATAGCCCACCAGTTCGCGGATGTCCTCGCGTCGCTCGCGCAGGGGCGGCAGGTAAATCGGCACGACGTTCAGCCGGTAGTAAAGGTCTTCGCGAAAGCTGCCCGACTCGATCTCTTCGGCCAAATCGCGATTCGACGCGGCGATGACGCGGGCGTCGACCTCGATGGTCTGGGTATCGCCGACGCGTTCGAATTCCTGCTCCTGCAAGACGCGGAGCAACTTGACCTGCAGCTTGGGCGTGGTGGAGTTGATCTCATCGAGAAAGATCGTGCCGGTGTGCGCGGCCTCGAAGCGACCGGTGCGGTTGCTCACCGCGCCGGTGAAGGAACCTCGCACGTGACCGAACAGTTCGCTCTCTAGGAGACTTTCCGAGAGGGCCCCGCAATTGACCCGCACGAACGGCCCGCTGCCGCGCGGGCTGAGTTGATGAATCGCCTTGGCGATCAGTTCCTTGCCGGTGCCGGTCTCTCCGAGCAACAGCACCGAGGCACTCGATCGCGCGACCTGCCGCGTGAGGCGATAGATCTGCTGCATCGCCTCGCCGCTGCCGATCAACTCGGGCGTGGGGGGACGACTCGTTTCGGCGGCGCGGTGGGGGCGATTGTTGAAGGCGTCTCGACTCATCGGACGGGGTCGGCGCGCCGGCGGCACACCGAAAATAGACGGGGGCGGGATCTATCGTTCAGCAGCGTCCGGCTTCAGCGCCGGCTGCTTCTTGACACTTTGCAACGCATCGAGGATCGACCACAGCACCTCCTCGGTCTCGGCCTCGAGTCCTTCGCTCTGGTCGTAGCGTACCGCCTGTTCTTGAATCTCGTCGTAGTTCAGCAGGATGCCGTGGCGGGCCAGGCTGTCGGAAAAGGCCGCCACCGCCGCGCGCCGCGAAGCGACCGGCAGCGCGTTCGCACTGGCGAAGTCGACCAGGATCCGCTGAGCCCGGTGGCGGTTGATCTGCCCCAGCACCTTTGTGGCAGCGGTGACCAGGCCGAGATCGTACAGCGACGGCTCCAGATCGTCTTCGAAGCCGCGGAGGTCGAACGGCGAGGGTCGCAGGGTCAATTCGTCGAGCAGGCCAATCGCCTCCAGGGCCTGCTGCTTGCGGACCTCGGGCGGACGATAGCCGATGCCGGTCGACCCCAACACGCGATCGACGCGCGACTGCATCGCGGCCGTATCGCGCGGCCGCAGGAAGGCCGTCACCAGGCCGTAGTTCTCGGCCAGCGCCTCTGCCGCCAGAATGTCCTCGGGCGTCGCCACCAGACCGATCGGCAGTTGAGCGGTGCGGGCGTCGTTGCGCAAGAGCTCGATCGTGCGGCGGATGTCCGGCCGTTCCATCGTATAGGCGAGAAGGATCAGCTCGGTCTGGCCCTTGACCGTCACGTCGCGATAAAGCTTGTAGCCATCGTCGAACAAGGTGATTTCATAACCCTGTTCGGCCAAGAGAGCCGCGATCTGATCCGCCCGATAGGCCCGCGGATCGGCCACGACCGCCCGCCGCGGAGCCCCCTGCCGCACCAGCTGCCGCAGCACCGGTACGAGCGACCCGGCGCCGTTAAAACCGTCGCGCGGTCGCAGGGCCACAATCGCCGCCGCCGCCGCCAGTTGCAGTCGACTCTCGCCGTGCCGCAGCGCGCGGGCCAAGGGAGCTGGACTGCCGTCGCCGCGAACCAACAATTGGTCGGACACCTCGCCGGCGCGGGCCAGTTGTTCGATCATCTCGGCGGCCGCGATGGCCGCGGCCGTGGCCTGACCTTCCAAGGCCGCCTCGAGCGCCGCATTGATTTGGACCGGGGTCGAAGCTGTCTCGGTCGGCGGAATCGCCGCGGCGACGTCGCTGGGAAAGCGAGCGTTCAAGCCGCTGGCGAGTTTCATGACCTGCAGACGGCAAACCAGCAGCCACCGCCGGGCGGTTTCATTCTCCGGCTCGAGTCGCACCCACTCCTCGGCGAGCCGCGCGCTCCTGCGCGCCGCCGCGATGACCGGCATTTCCCGCGTCTCGATCAGCGCGCCAGTCCGATCGTTCCATTGCCAGGTCACGCTGGTGCCGTCCACGTCGACGGCCACGCGTCGCTCGCCCGACATGAAGGCCCGCGACGTCGACGCCAACACCCGCCGGGCCTCGTGAGTCGGTGCGATTCGATCTTCGACCATCTGCAGGGCCCGCTGCGCCGTGCGGCGGACTTCCGCGTCCGGGTCGGCCCAGGCATCGGCGTAGAGGTAGCGACCCGTGTGGGCCACCTGCAGTTGGGCCAATACCCGTGTGACGTTCTGTTTCAAGACCGGATTCAACGTGGTGAGCACCGCGAACAGCGGCTGCGCGGCCGGCTCGCCAAAGAGGACCAGGGCCTCGCGGGCGCGAGCGTGAACGTCGGCTCGATCCGCATCCGCCAGAATCCGCACCAGTGGAGCTACGCCTTCGAGACCGACCTGACGCAACTCGACGATCGCCAGGCCGCGAACCTGTGGGTCGTCGTTCAGCGTGCGTTCGGCAAGCTGGGCGAGTCGCTCGGGCTCGATCAGACGGATTCGCCAGGCCCGTAGCACGGCAAGTCCGAATTCCGCGGCCTCCGGTCCCAGATCGCGACTGTTGGCGATCCGTCGCAACGGCTCCGAGCCGACCGCCGCGCCGAGATCGGCCATCTGCAACTCGTCCAGCTCGAGAGCGAGCAATTCCTGGAAGAAGTTCTGGGCCAGCTTCGGCCGCTCGAAGTCAAGCAAGCGAGTCACCGCACGCGTCAGTTCCACGGCGGTCGACGGCTCGGCCTCGATGATCGTCTGCACCGCCGCATCGAAGAAGGCCGCGGGCGAGTCGTCTTCGCGCGACGCCTGGTCTTCGGCCAACAGGCGTCGCGCCGCTTCGATCGGATCGACTTCTTCGAACTCGTCTTCGTCGTCGTCCTGGGCCCGCAGCGGCGCGGCCGTACCGAACAGCGGCAGCAGCAAGGCCAGAATCAGCAGCCAGCGGTGGTTCGGGTGTAAGTGACTCATAACGATCTAGAAAACCGGTTGGCTCATATCCCCAGTTCTTGTTTCCAGCGCGTGACTTGCTCGGCGACCCGCTCCGGCGACGTCGAGCCAAAGCTGGCAAACGCGGCCACCGCCTGGCGCGTGCCGAGGAACTCGAACACCCGCTCGTCGAGCACCGCCAAGGCCGGGTCGACCGAGCGCATCTCTTCGAGCGAAAGCTCGGCCAGGGCGACTCCGCGCTCGGCCGCCATCGCCACCAGGCTGCCCACCGCGTGATGCGCGGTTCGCTGCGGCACACCCAAACCGATCAGGTGTTCCATCAGCGTCGTCGCGTCGAGAAAGCCAGCTTCGAGCCGCTCGGCGATCGATTCCTGCTTGAGCTCGGCCCCGGCGACAATTGCGGCAGCCAATTCCAAACAGGCGTCGATCGTGTCGAACGAATCGAACAGCGGTTCTTTGTCTTCTTGTAAGTCGCGGTTGTAGGCCGGCGGCAGACCTTTGAGCAGCGTGAGCAGCGACATCAGGTTGCCGACCAGGCGGCCCGTCTTGCCGCGGACCAGCTCCAACACGTCCGGGTTGATCTTCTGCGGCATCATCGACGAGCAGGTGCAAAACTCCTGGGGCAGCGCGAGAAAATCGAATTCGGTCGTCGACCAGAGAATCCACTCTTCGGCCCAGCTGCTCAGATGCTCGGCGATCATCGTCCAGGCGAATGTGACCTCAGCCACGAAGTCGCGGTCGCTCGAGGTGTCGAGACTGTTGGCCGCCACCGCGTCGAACTCGAGCTCGCGGCGGACCATCTCGCGATCGATCGGCAAACTGGTGCCGGCCAGGGCCCCGCCCCCCAGCGGCAACACGTTGACCCGCCGCCGGGCATCGGCGAGACGTCCGCGATCGCGCGCCAGTCGCTCGACGTGACAAAGATAGGCATGCGCGGCCAGCACCGGTTGGGCGCGGCGCAGATGAGTATAGGCGGGCAGGATGACGCCCTCGTCGCGCTCGCAGCGGGCGACCAGCGCGGCCATCAAATCGGCGAGCCGGCGGTCGATCGTGTCGATCGCCTCGCGGGTCCACATGCGAAGATCGGTCGACACCTGATCGTTGCGACTTCGCGCGGTATGCAGTTTGCGTCCGACGTCGCCGAGCCGCTCGACCAGGGCGTGCTCGACGTGCATGTGGATGTCTTCCAACGCCGGATCGAAGTGAAATTCGCCTTGCTCAATTTCCTGGCGGATCTCGGAAAGCGTTTGCTCAATTTCCCGGCACTCATCGCCGCTGATCAGTCCGACTTTCGCGAGCATTCGGGCGTGAGCCTGCGAGCCGACAATGTCGTGCGCATAAAGGCGGCGATCGAAGCTCACACTTTCGGTAAACTTCTCGACGCGGGTGTCGACATTCGCACCCAAGACACCGCTACGCGAGGGCGTGGACACGCTGGGAGGCCTCGAAAAGGCGCTGAGGAGGGAGAGACAATTTCACCAACATATTTACTCTAAATAGGTTAGGAAAAACTGTCAACGAACTAGGCAGCCCCGCGCGGTGCTTGCTAGGCCGATTTGCGGCCGGCCCGTGCCGGGCTCGGCGATGCACCCGTGCCGGGCTCGGCAATGCAGTGGTAGAATCGACCCGCAACGGCAAAATTTGCCGCCCCCAGCCCACCCCAGCCCCTGTGCCAGAAGCGCCTTTTCCAGAAGCATGTCCGACACCAACCGCAAACGTCTTTTTCAGCTCATCTCCGAGCGGGCTTTTGTCCGCGGCGAGGTCACGCTCGCCTCGGGCGCCAAGAGCGACTTCTATATCGACGGCCGCATGGTCGCCGTCGCCCCGGAAAGCGCGTACCTGATCGGCGAAGTGCTGTTCGAGGAGCTCCAGGATCTCGAGTTCGACGCCGTCGGCGGGCTGGCCGTGGGGGCCGTTCCCCTGACCACCGCCCTGGTGATCAGTTGCCATCATCACGACCGCCCGGTCGAGGGCTTTTGGGTCCGCGCGCAGGCCAAGGAGCACGGCATGCAAAAGCAGATCGAAGGGCGGCTGCCGGAGAACGCCTCGGTGGTGATTCTCGAGGACGTGGTGACCTCGGGCGGTTCGTCGCTCAAGGCGATCGAAGCGGTCGAGGCCGCCGGGGCCCGGGTCGTGGCGATCGTGGCCCTGGTCGATCGCGAGGCGGGGGCCAGGGAGATGTTCGCCGAGCGCGGTTACCACTACCAGCCGCTCTTCACCAAGCAAGACTTTTTCGTCAACGCCTGAGTCGATTCCCTTATTGACTTCTTACTCTCGGCACCTTGTCCCTTCGGAAAATTCCTCGATAATAGCCCGCAACCGCGTTCGGGGTGGGGTCGAAAGATTCGGCCGCCAACCGCAAGAAACTCCGACATCCGCTCGCTCAGGGTAGCCCGCGCGTGCCTCGTCGCCAGGACATTCACAAGATTCTGATCATCGGCAGTGGTCCGATCGTGATCGGCCAGGCTTGTGAATTTGATTATTCGGGCACGCAAGCCTGCAAGGCACTTCGCGAAGAGGGCTTCGAGGTCGTGTTGGTCAATTCCAACCCGGCCACCATCATGACCGACCCGGGCACGGCTCACCGGACCTACATTGAGCCGCTCACCTGGGAAGTCATCGCCAAGTTGATCGAGGCGGAGCGCCCCGATGCCCTGCTGCCGACGCTCGGCGGACAGACCGGTCTGAACCTGGCCATGCAACTGCAAGAGCACGGTGTGCTCGAGCAGTTCGGCGTCGAGATGATCGGCGCCCGGGCCGACGTGATCGCCAAGGCCGAAGAGCGCGACAAGTTCAAGCGGGCGATGGAGAGCATCGGCCTGGAGGTCTGTCGCGGCGAGACGGTGAACACCGTCGAGGAAGCCCGGCAGGTGCTCGACGAGATTGGCCTGCCCTGCGTCGTGCGACCCAGCTTCACAATGGGCGGCAGCGGCTCGAGCATCGCCTACAACCGCAGCGAGTTCGACCAGCTGGTCCGCGCGGGTCTCGATCAGTCGCCCGTCACCGAGGTGCTCATCGAAGAGTCGATCATCGGGTGGAAAGAGTTCGAGATGGAGGTGATGCGCGACGCCGACGACAACGTCGTGATCATCTGCGCAATCGAGAACTTCGATCCGATGGGCGTGCACACGGGCGATTCGATTACGGTCGCTCCCGCGCAGACCCTGACCGACAAAGAATATCAACGCATGCGCGACGCCTCGCTGGCGGTCATTCGCGAGATCGGCGTCGAGACCGGCGGCTCGAACATTCAGTTCGCCATCAATCCGCGGGACGGTCGGATGATCGTCATCGAGATGAACCCGCGGGTGAGTCGCAGTAGTGCTTTGGCCTCGAAGGCGACCGGGTTTCCGATCGCCAAGATCGCGGCCAAGCTGGCGGTCGGCTATCGCCTGTACGAGCTACCCAACGACATTACCCGCGAGACGAGGGCCTGCTTCGAGCCGACGATCGACTACGTGGTGACGAAGATTCCGCGGTTCGCCTTCGAGAAATTCCCCGAGGCCGATGCGGTCCTCACCACGCAGATGAAGAGCGTCGGCGAAACGATGGCCATCGGCCGCACGTTCAAGGAATCGTTCCAGAAGGCCCTTCGCGGCCTGGAAGTCGGCAGCTTCGGCTTCGGCTGCGACGGCAAGGATCTCTGGGGCTCCGACGAAGCGCCGACCCGCGACGAGATTCGGGCCAAGCTGGCCAAACCGAATTGCGAGCGGGTTTGGTATCTGCGCTACGCCCTGAAGAGCGGCATGTCGATCGACGAGATCTACGAGCAGACCTGGATCGACCCCTGGTTCCTCGATCAATTGTCCCAGCTCGTCGAACTCGAAGAAGAGCTGCGGGCGGCGGCCCCCCTCGAGCAAGCCCGGGCGGACTTGCTGCGACGGGCCAAACGAGCCGGTTTCTCCGACCGCCAGTTGGCGACCGTTTGGCAGACGACCGAGATGGAAGTTCGCGCCCGGCGGAAGCAGCTCGGCATCATCCCCACGTTCAAGTCGGTCGACACCTGTGCGGCCGAGTTCGAAGCCTACACGCCCTACTACTATTCGACCTATGAAGAGGAAGATGAGACGCCGCCGAAGGGCGATCGCAAGCGGATCATCATTCTCGGCGGCGGTCCGAATCGCATCGGCCAGGGGATCGAGTTCGACTACTGCTGTTGCCACGCCGCCTACGCCATGGACGAGCTGGGCTTCGAGTCGGTGATGGTCAACTCGAATCCTGAAACCGTCAGCACCGATTACGACACCAGCGATCTGCTGTTCTTCGAGCCGCTCACCACCGAAGACGTGTTGAACATCTGCGATCGCGTCGAGCCCGCCGGCGTGATCGTCCAGTTTGGCGGTCAAACGCCGCTGAACCTGGCCCGCGGTTTGGCCAACGCCGGCGTGCCGATCATCGGGACCTCGGTCGACACGATCGAAGCGGCCGAAGATCGCGAGAAGTTTCAGGCCTTGCTCTCCCGCCTCGGTCTGAATCAGCCGGCCAACGGCATCGCCCGCACGATGGAGCAGGCCCGCACGCAGGCCGACCGGGTCGGCTATCCGGTCTTGGTGCGGCCGAGTTTCGTGCTCGGCGGCCGGGCCATGGAAATCTGCTACGACCGCAGCCAGCTGGAGACGTTTGTCAAGGAAGCGTTCATCGTGGCCCAGGGACAGCCGGTGCTCATCGACCGCTTCCTGGAAGACGCCATCGAGGTCGACGTCGACTGCATCTGCGACGGGGCGAGCGTGATCGTGGCCGGCGTGATGGAGCACATCGAAGAGGCGGGCGTCCACTCCGGCGATTCGGCCTGTGCCATTCCGCCGTACAGCCTTCCCGGCCCGGTGGTGGCGGAAATTCGCCAGGCGGCCCACGCCCTGGCCCATGCCCTCGGCGTGGTGGGCCTGATGAACATTCAGTTCGCCGTGAAGCGCGAAAACGGCGAGATCAAGGTCTATGTCCTCGAGGTGAATCCTCGGGCGAGCCGCACGGTGCCGTTCGTGGCCAAGGCGGTCGGGGTGCCGGTCGCCAAGATTGCCGCCAAGGTCATGGCCGGTTGCACGCTGGCCGAGCTCGGCTTGACGGAAGATCCCGTGCCGACCCACGTGTCGGTCAAAGAGAGCGTCTTTCCGTTCATCAAGTTTGTCGGTGTCGACATCGTGCTCGGCCCCGAGATGAAGAGCACCGGTGAGGTGATGGGCATCAGCGAGCGATTTTCGATCGCCTTTGCCAAGAGCCAGTTGGCCGCCGGGGTCGTGTTGCCCTGCGACGGCAAGATCTTTCTCAGCGTGGCGGCCCGAGCCAAAGACGCCATCGCCGACATCGCCCGTCGTCTCGACGCCTTGGGCTACCAATTGATCGCCACCGACGGCACCGCCCATCGGTTGCAAGCAGCGGGCATCGAGGTGGAAGTCGTCCGCAAGATTCAGGAAGGGCATCCCAACCTGCTCGACTATATCGCCAACGAAGACGTGCGGCTCATTCTCAATACGCCCAGCGGCAAGGGCGCCCGCACCGACGAGGGCCGCATTCGCGCGGCGGCGGTGGCCAGCGGGGTGCCCTGCATTACCACGATTCAGGCGGCCGACGCCTGCGTGCGGGCCATGGAGGCCCTGCGGGAAGAGGAGCTTACCGTTCAGGCACTGCAGGACCGCTTCCCGCTTGATCACGATTCGGGCCAACGACAAACGGCCGACGTCTAAGACGCGCCGGTGTGATCCCCTGTGGCGGCCCCGCGGCCTGTTCTTGGCCCGCTCACTCTCGCTTCGACCGTCGACGCTAGCGTTACCATCGTGCCGGCCATCGGGGCTCCAACACGAGCGCCAACCGCTGGCCAGCGAGCGGTCGTCAGCGGGCTACGCCGCGGGTCGGCAACGGCTAAAGATTGCCGATTGTATCGATCGATACGTCTATAGCGATTGTTCTGACGGTTGTCGCCTGCATCGGCACGGACGTTCCTTACCCGCAGCGTGCCGCAGGACGACCTTACCCCGGGTCCACGCGATCCGCGCGAGGTCTGCCGATGCGTGTGTGACCGTGAGTGCTGGAGGGGGGATTCGACAACATGACCCAGCTGCTCCGCCGCGCTAAGCTTGCGCGGCTCCTGCTCTCGGTGTGCGCGACGAGCTTGTGCCTTGCGCTCGCGGCACCCGTCTTTGCCCAGCCGGCCTTCGACGCGGACGATCCGGCCCCGCGACTCGACGAAGATCTTTTGGACGAGTTGACCGACGGCGCCGCCGACGCAGATGACACCGACGCAGATGACACCGACGACGACGAAGCGACCGCCCCGCCCTTCATCATCGAGGGCGAGCGCGAGCCTTCGCCCGCTGCGGACGCCGGCGACGGGCCGACCGACTTCGACTTCAATCCGTTCGATGTTGCCGAGATCTTTCCCGACCTCACGCAGCAGTCGTTCGACTTCTTCGACGGCGGCAGTCGCGGCCGGCCCGGCCGATCGCTGTTCGAAATTCCCCGCGCCGTCGATGTGGTGACCCAGCAGGACATTATCGAGAGCAACTCGGTCGACCTGGGCGGCCTGCTCGAGACGACCACCGGCGTCTTGATTCAGCGGACCGGTCGCGGACAGTCGTCGCCCTTCATTCGTGGTCTCACCGGCCAGCAGGTGTTGATTCTCGTCGACGGAGTCCGCGTGACCAACGCCACCTTTCGCGCCGGTCCGAACCAGTACTTCAACACGATCGACCCCAACATCGTCGAGCGGATCGACGTGACTCGCGGTCCCGGCAGCGTGCTCTACGGGGGCGATGCCCTGGGCGGCGTGATCAACGTGATCACCAAGAAGTCGGACGTGACGGGGTACAACTGGACCCGCGGCACGACCGTGCAACGGTTCAGCACGTACGACTACGGCTACAACGGCCGACTGAACATGGAAGGCTCGGTCGAGGGCTTTGGCTTCTTCGGCGGTGCCGGCTACGCGAACTACAACAATCTCGACATCGGCGGGACGCCCGACGCCCCGCCCGGCTTCGACCCCGGCGG
>ERZ869936.1062-NODE-1062-length-21353-cov-5.951826_pt1 | contig 21353 bp, 20 predicted proteins | sample MGYA00520876_ERZ869936 | MGnify/ENA primary metagenome ERZ869936 (study PRJEB32218, sample SAMN09650985) | biofilter metagenome | isolation source: enrty point of leading RO module | place: Saudi Arabia: Thuwal, RO plant located on Red Sea | collected 2016-02-17 ...
CCTCTCGCGGGTCGCCGCAGCGAGTGTCTCCGGCGCTTCTGCATGCGTGGGGCGAGGGGGCGTTCGTTCAACGATGTCGAGCGCGAGCCGCGGGCGATCGAGTTCTACAACGTACTGTCGAGCTTCGACTTCATGAGCTCGACGCCAACCCTGTTCAACTCCGGGACGGTGCGCTCGCAGCTGTCCAGCTGCTACCTCACCACCGTGTCGGACGATCTCGACGGCATCTACGAGGCGATCAAGGAAAACGCGCTGCTGTCGAAGTTCGCCGGCGGCCTCGGCAACGACTGGACCCAGGTCAGGGCGCTTGGCTCTCACATCAAGGGCACCAACGGCAAATCCCAAGGGGTGGTGCCCTTCCTCAAGGTCGTCAACGACACCGCGGTGGCGGTGAACCAGGGGGGCAAGCGCAAGGGCGCGGTGTGCGCCTACCTCGAGACCTGGCACCTCGACATCGAAGAGTTCTTGGAGTTGCGCAAGAACACCGGCGACGACCGGCGCCGCACGCACGACATGAACACCGCCAACTGGATTCCGGACCTGTTCATGAAACGGGTGACGGAGGCCGGGGAGTGGACGCTGTTCTCGCCCTCGGACGTGCCCGACCTGCACGACAAGTACGGGAAGGCCTTTGAGCAGGCCTACACCGCCTACGAGCAGAAGGCCGCCCGCGGCGAACTCAAGCTCTACAAGAAAATTCCGGCCCTGCAGCTGTGGCGCAAGATGCTGACCATGCTGTTCGAGACCGGCCATCCCTGGATCACGTTCAAGGACCCGTGCAACATCCGCAGCCCGCAGAGGCATGTCGGCGTGGTGCACAGCTCGAACCTGTGCACCGAGATCACGCTCAACACCTCCGACAGCGAGATCGCGGTCTGCAACCTTGGGTCGGTCAACCTGGTGGCCCACATGAAGGACGGCCAGCTCGACCTCGAAAAGCTGAAGCAGACCGTCTCGACCGCGATGCGGATGCTCGATAACGTCATCGACATCAACTATTACGCGGTGAACAAGGCGCGCAATTCCAACTTCAAGCACCGGCCGGTCGGGCTGGGCATCATGGGCTTTCAGGACTGCCTGCACGAGATGCGGGTGCCGTACGCGTCGCAGCAGGCGGTCGAGTTCGCGGACCGCTCCATGGAGGCGGTGTGCTACCACGCCTACTGGGCCTCGACCGAGCTGGCCGAGGAGCGCGGGCGCTATTCCACCTTTGACGGCTCGTTGTGGTCGCGCGGCATCCTGCCGCAGGACACGCTCGGCCTGCTGGCCGAGGAGCGCGGCGGCCATGTCGAGGTCGATATGGCCGCCGCCTTGGACTGGGAGGCGCTGCGCGGACGCATCCGCCGCTTCGGCATGCGCAATTCGAACTGCCTAGCGATCGCACCGACGGCCACCATTGCCAACATCGTGGGCGTATCCGCCTCGATTGAGCCCACCTACCAGAACCTGTACGTCAAATCCAATCTGTCGGGTGAGTTCACCGTCGCCAACGAGTACCTCGTCGAGGATCTGAAGAAGCTCAATATCTGGGACGAGGTCATGATTGCTGACCTCAAGTATTTCGACGGGTCGCTGGCCAAGATCGACCGCATCCCGGCCGACCTGCGCCACCTGTACGCCACAGCCTTCGAGATCGATCCGGCGTGGCTGGTCGAGTGCGGGGCGCGGCGCCAGAAGTGGATCGACCAGGCCCAGTCGCTCAACATCTACATGGCCGGCGCCTCCGGGAAGAAACTCGACGACATCTACAGGCTGGCCTGGCGGCGGGGTCTCAAGACCACCTATTACCTGCGCACCCTGGGGGCTACCTCCGCAGAAAAGTCCACCGTGCACGGCGGTCAGCTGAATGCCGTGCCGGCCGATGGCGGCGTCATGGGCTCATCGTTCGCGGCCGCGACTACGCCGGTTGCCGACAGCGATGCGCGCTTCTGCTCGATCGACAATCCCGAGTGCGAGGCCTGCCAGTGAAATCGCTGCGGCAGATTCGGGTCTCCGGACGTCGCCGCGTTGCCTTTCATCTGCAGCGCGCCGCCTCGCGCGCAGGCGGTGTGCAGGGTAGACCGGAGCGCCCGCGTGATGGCAACGCGAAGCGCTGAGAAGACACCGTCTTCCGCACGAAACTTAAAGAAATACTTGACACTCCACCGATAACATTTATAAAGGAACGAACAGATGCTGCAGTTTGAAGATCAGATCACCAGCACGGCCGGCGCCTCCGGTGCTGCAGGCCGTGCGCAGAACGTTCCTTCCTCGCGCGCACCTTCGGGTGCCGCGCAACCCGCTTCCGCCTATCGGCGCGTCCGCATCGAGGACAAGCGGGTCATCAATGGCCAGGCGGACGTCAATCAGCTGGTGCCCTTCAAGTACAAGTGGGCCTGGGACAAATACCTCGCCGGCTGCGCAAACCACTGGATGCCCCAGGAAATCAACATGAGCCGGGACATCGCTACGTGGAAGGATCCCAATGGTCTGACCGAGGATGAACGGCTGATCGTGAAGCGCAACCTCGGCTTCTTCGTCACGGCTGATTCGTTGGCGGCAAACAACATTGTGCTGGGCACCTACCGGCATATCACGGCACCCGAATGCCGCCAGTACCTGCTGCGCCAGGCGTTCGAAGAGGCCATCCATACTCACGCCTACCAGTACATCGTGGAGAGCCTGGGGCTCGATGAAGGCGAGATCTTCAACGCCTACCACGAAGTGACCAGCATCCGCGACAAGGACGAGTTCCTGATCCCGTTCATCGAGACGCTGACCGACCCGTCGTTCCGTACCGGCACGCCGGAGAACGATCAGAAGCTGCTGAAGAGCCTGATCGTGTTCGCCTGCATCATGGAAGGACTGTTTTTCTACGTCGGCTTCGCCCAGATCCTCGCTCTCGGACGGCAGAACAAGATGACCGGGGCGGCCGAGCAGTACCAGTACATCCTGCGCGACGAGTCGATGCACTGCAATTTCGGCATCGACCTCATCAACCAGATCAAGATGGAGAATCCGCACCTGTGGACGGCGCAGTTCCGGGAGGAAATCCAGGGACTCATCCGGCGCGGCGTAGAACTGGAGTACCGCTATGCGGAGGACACGATGCCGCGCGGGGTGCTGGGCCTGAATGCGCCGATGTTCAAGGAGTACCTGCGCTTCGTGGCGAACCGTCGCTGCCAGCAGATCGGTCTGGATCCGCAGTTTCCGGGGGCGACGAATCCCTTTCCCTGGATGTCGGAAATGATCGACCTGAAGAAGGAGAAGAACTTCTTCGAGACGCGGGTCACCGAGTACCAGACCGGCGGGGCGCTGTCGTGGGAATGAGGCCCGGTCGATCGACGCCGCCGCAAGAAAATACGGCGGTATTTGCGGTACAGGCACATTGTTTGCAACACGCGCGTTCGGCACCACTGAAGATTGCGCATTTGTAGGGACTTGATGGGTAAACGACGAGACGGACCTTCATTGAAAGTTAAATCCTGCGCCGACTGCGAACCAGAAGGCGTGAATGGCTGGGGGTAATGGATCCCAGTCGAAGGTTGTTCTCCCCTCATATTTCCCGGCGTTCTGCCGGATTCGCCGGCCTCCTTCGGAGGCGCGGCAAGAACTCTGTTTTCCTGCTTTCCGCTGCCGGAAAAACTCTTTGTTTTCCGCAGCTTCCCGAACTGCCCGACAGGTCGCGCAGGGCGTTTTCTGCGCCCCGCGGACCTGCCGTCAGTCGGCGATTCGATGCTTTTGTCATCGGGCGCCGTGTTCTTTCCAACCTTGTTTAGGAGGTACTTGCAATGGCAATGAAGAAGAAAGCTGCAAAGAAGAAGTCGCCGGCCAAGAAGGCCGCCAAGAAAGTCGCGAAGAAGGCGACGAAGGCCAAAAAAGCCGTCAAGAAAGTCGCTAAAAAGGCAGTGAAGAAGGCCAAGAAGCCGGCCAAGAAGGCGGCGAAGAAGGCCAGAAAGCCGGCCAAGAAGGCGGCGAAGAAAGCGGCGAAGAAGCCGGCCAAGAAGGCGGCGAAGAAGACGGCGAAGAAGGCCAAGAAGCCGGCCAAGAAGGCGGCGAAGAAGCCGGCCAAGAAGGCGGCGAAGAAAGCGGCGAAGAAGCCGGCCAAGAAGGCGGCGAAGAAGAAGTCGGCGAAGAAGAAGCCGGCGAAGAAGAAGGCCGCGAAAAAGTCGGCGAAACCCGCCCCCGCGGCAGCCCCGGCGGCGCCTAAGCCAGTTTCTGCACCGGCGGCCTGGCCGTTTCCGGTAGCGGGCAACCGGCCGAACTAAGCGCCATGTGATGCTCGCGGGCAGCCTGCATCCGCGACGGATTCCAGCTTCTGAGCCGCGAGCATTGTTCCCCCCAGCAACAACCTGCCTGTCTCGGGCGTCCTGCTCGAGCGAGGCGCGCGCCGACTAAACGCTTGATCTGACCCGGTACCGCAATTACGCCGGCGTCCGGGCACAATAGCGGCTGCTGCGTATCCGCAACCGGAGGAGAGGTGAAAGCGCCAAGCCGCAATGCAGGCATGATCTGCCTGTTGCTGTTCATTCTTGGCATGGTTGGATTCTTCGTGCCGCTCGGCCACGTGCCTTACGTGGGCTCGGTGCTGGTGCTGCTGAACCAGGTGGATATCTACCTGCTGATGATCGGCTACGCCCTGTTGCTGCTGACCGTGTACGTGCTGTGAGGCCGGAGTAAACGGCGGCGCCACAGGCGGCTTTCCCGGAAAGAGTGCAAACCGCCTGCGACCGCATCCCGGCGGCACGGCGCATGAAACTGGGAGGGAGAGCAGATGGAACGCAAACGGGTGAATTCGAGCAAGCTGCGCTCGGTCGGCTACGATGAGCGCGAGCGGCTGCTGGAGGTCGAGCTGAACGACGGATCGATCTACCAGTACAGCGGCGTATCGCCCGAGGTGCACAGGCGACTGATGTCCTCGCCTTCGCTGGTGAGCTTTTACCAGGACAAGATCGAAGAGGAGTTCAGCCGAAAGCGGCTGCGTTAGTCCGGTGGTGTCGTTTCCCGCCGCCGCTCAGCATTCCGGCTCACCCGGCGCCGGCCTCGGGTCGGGATCGAAGCCGAATTTCTGCGAAAGCTGGGCGGCCTGGAGCCGCCCTATCGGGAGCCGCTCGCCGGCAAAATCGAAGCAGAAGCCCGCACGCCGGCCCCTCGACCCCGCATCGAGCGCGCCTTCCAGTTCTGCGTCTGTCAGCGAACGCCCGCCCGCGTCGGTAAAGCGGCCGGCTACCCGCGCAAGGTCGCGGTCGTCGACGCTGCCTACGCCGCCCGGCCAGCGCAGGATGAGCCCGCCGTCATCGTCGAGCCAGGCTCCGGTCACATGCGCGACCGGCACACCGGTGTGAGTCTCGAGTTGCAGCGGTTCGCCGGCGGCGGCACGCAGCACATAGGGCAGGCGGGCCAGCGATACGAAGACCCGCTGCGGGCCATTCTGGAAGAACCAGCGCCCCCGATCATCGCTTTCGTAATTACGTGCGATGAACGCCTGCACGCCGGGATTGCGGATCGGTTCGCCCTTGATCAGCCAGTTGCCCCGGCGATCGAGTGCCAGCCAGCCGTAGACGCTGGGTACGTTTGGCCAGCGGGCGAGCGCCCTCAGCACCGCTTCATCCATTTGCTGCGCTTGCTCCGTAGATCGGACGATTCGATTGTAGGATGTCGGGCGCGATCCGACGAATGGCGCGCATCCGCCCCAATCGGGAAAGGCTAATCCTCATGCTGACTTTCTACTACGGCTCCGGTTCGCCCTTTGCATGGCGTGTGTGGCTGGCGCTTGAATGCAAGGGCATCGATTACTCGATCAAGACCCTGAACTTCGGTGCGGGAGATCTGAAAACGCCCGAGTATCTGCGCATCAATCCGCGCGGCAAGGTGCCCGCCATTGTCGACGATGGCTTCGCCTTGTACGAGTCGGCGGCGATTCTCGAGTACCTGGACGAGCGTTACGCAGACCAGGGGCCGTCCCTGTTTCCCGGCGACGCGCGCCAGCGCGCCCTGGTCCGGCGGCTGAATAACGAGGCGGACCACTATCTCGACGGCGCCAGCCGAAAGCTGCTGACCGCGGTGCTGTTTACGCGGCGCGAGAACTGGGATGAACACGCGATCTCGGTCGGGCGCGATGCGCTGGCCGGCGAACTCGAACGGTTCGAGGGGCTCCTGCACGGACCGCATTTCGCCGGAGAATTGTCGGCCGCGGACTTTACGATCTATCCGATGCTGGCGCTCGCCTGCCGGATGGACGTGCGCAAGCCCGATCTGGCGATTCGCAGCCTGATCGGGCCGCGACTTCAGGACTGGATGAACCGCATCGAGGCCCTGCCGTATTTTCAGAAGACCTATCCGCCGCACTGGAAAACAGCGTGATCTGACCTGGATCAAGGCGCCCAGGACAGTGCGGCTGCGAACATGGCAAAGCTGATGGGGGGCGGGCGAGTGTGTTGCCCGTTCAGATTCGAAGGAGGCCTGAGATGTTCCGATCTGGAATTGCCCTGCTGATTGCCGCCGCGATCGCCGGTCTTGGCGCTTGCGCGGCGGAAACCGCCGGCGCCGAGGGCAAGAAGCTGTTCAACAAGCGCTGCGGCAACTGCCACAAGGTTGGAGACGTCGGGCAGGGCCTGAAGGGACTCACGGCCGAGGAGCGTACCCGGCACCTGGACCGGTTCCTGGCGGTGCACCATGCGCCGGACGCGACCGAGCGGGCCGCGATCATTGCCTACATGAACGAGCGGCTCGATCGCTAGCGCAGCGAGAAGACGACCAGCGCGAGCACAATCGCCGCGTTGATCGCCCAGACAATCGCCATCAGTCTGGCGTCACGCATGTATTTCTTCGTGGGCGGTGGCGCGCTCAGTCATAGTCGAAGCGCTCGTAAACGATCTGCCCCGCCGGCACGCCGGCCGCTAGCAAGGCGCGCTCCACCGCCAGCATCATTCCGGTCGGTCCGCAGGCGAGGCACAGGCAGCGCCCGGGTGCCGCGCGCAAGGCGTTGGCGATGGCCGCCTGGTCGATATTGCCGGTACCGCCGTTCCAGCCTGGCGGAGGTTCCTCGACGAAGAACCGGGTCTGGAGATCGAGCTGCGCTCCGAGCGCGAGAATCTCGTCCGCATGCACCAGCAGCGCGGGGTTGCGCGCACCATAAATGAGGCCTATCGGACGGCGGTCGCGCTGTGCCGCCAGTTCGCGCAGGATTCCGATGACCGGCGCGATGCCGATGCCGCCGGCGATCAGGCAAAGCGCGTCGCCGGCACGGCCCTCGATTCTGAAGTTGCCGTGCGGTGCATCTAGATAGACCGGCGTGCCGCTGGGCAGGTCGCCGATGCACCCCGAAAGATCGCCCCGCGCCTTGATCAACAGCCGCAGTCGCGGAAGCTCGGTGGGTGCGGAACTGATCGAAAACGGATTGTCGCGTACCGGGATGGGTTGTCCGCCGAAAGTAACCCAGGCGAACTGGCCGGCAGCGAAGCGAATGGGGCGATCGCGGGCCGGCTCAAGCAGCACCTCGTGCACGCCCGGCGCCAGCGGGTCGACACGCACCACCCGGTGGGCGCCGCGCAACAGCAGGAACGGCTTTACGCCGTAGATGAAGCCCAGCGATCCGAGTGCAACCGCGATCAGCAGCCACCAGAAAAGCTGCAACCAGGGATGTTCGCTGTAGGTGCCCGTGCTGAAGGTGTGGTGGGCGCCGGCAAGGGCGATGCCCGCGGCGAGCAGCGCGTGGCTTGCGCGCCACAACTCGTAGCGCATCGGCAGACGCCGTCGCCAGATGCCGGCAACCACGATTATCAGGGTGAGTGCCAGCGCCAGCACGCCGCTGCGCATCTGCGGCCTGGTAATCAGCGCGGCTAGCATCGAGGAAGCGTCGGCCAGACCGTCGAGCCCGTCCGGCGCGACGATCAGCAGCGGATGGGCGACCACCAGCAGCACCGCCGCGCGGGCGGTAAGCTGATGAAAGCGCATGGTTCGGTCGATGCCGGCTTCGCCCGACATCGCCTCGTAGCGCCCGGACGAGATGAACTGCATGAGCAGCATCGAATAGGCAACGAGGCCTGCGCCGATGCCCAGCTCGCGAAGCACGTCAGACTCCCGCGGCATCAGTGCGGCCGAGAGCCCGAGCGGCGCCAGCAGGATGGCGAGGTAAAGCACGGAAAGCACGACGGGATGCATGACGACGGCGGAGACTGTCCCGGCTGGGCGGCCCCGGCCCGCTACCTTTTCTTTGGAGTGATGCGGCTGGTAAAACGCAGGTTCTGCGCGGCGATCTCGATCAGTCGGTCGATGTTCGGGTGTTTGCCCGGATGAGCCTTTGCGTCCTCGAAATGCTCGCCGTAAAGCTCCAGTCCTTCGCGTGCCGCATCGGCGTTGATGATGCCGTATTTCTGCGCAAGGTAGTGGTAGACGGCGAGCGAACCGGACTGGCCGGGGCGGTGTTCCACCACCGCCTCGACCTGGCCGTCCGGGCGCATTAGTTCGAGCTTCTCGACATGCGACACGGGCGGGATCTTCTTGAGGTTGTCTGCGAAGGGCATCGCCTCGCGCTCTCGGTGTAGACTCTGGCCCTCGAACTATAACCGATGGCGACGACGCGGTCTTGCGCGGCGCCGCGCTCCGCACGGACGCAAGCCATGCCCCTGCTGCTCGGCTCGATTGCCGACGATTTCACCGGTGCCACAGACCTGGCCAACACGCTGGTCAAGGCCGGCATGCGCACGATCCAGCTGCTCGGCGTGCCGCGCCCCGAGCTCGCGGTGCCGGAGTGCGATGCCATCATCGTTGCACTGAAGTCGCGCAGCAACCCGGCCACCGAGGCCATCGCAATGTCGCTGGCGGCGCTGGACTGGCTGCGGGCGCACGGGGCGCAGCAGTACTACTTCAAGTACTGCTCAACCTTCGATTCCACCGACAAGGGCAACATCGGTCCGGTGGCGGATGCGATTCTCGACGCGCTGGGCGAAGACCTCACCGTTTTCAATCCGGCTTTTCCGACCAACAAGCGCACTGTCTACAAGGGCTATCTGTTCGTCGGGGACGAGCTGCTGTCCGAATCAGGCATGCGCCACCACCCGCTTACGCCAATGACCGATCCGTCGCTGGTTCGGGTATTGCAGCGGCAGACCGCGCATAAGGTCGGGCTGGTCCAGTATTCGACGCTGATTCGCGGTGCGCCGGCAGTACGCGAAGCGTTGGCGGCGCTGCGGCGCGAAGGCGTGCGACACGTGGTGCTCGACTCGATTACCGACGAGCATCTTCTGACGCTCGGCGAGGCCTGCGCCGAGATGAAGGTGGTCACCGGAGGCTCCGGCATGGCGATGGGCCTGCCGGCGAATTTCGTCCGCAAGGGCGCGCTCAAGGCCGGTCAGCGTCGCGCGCTGCCGTCGGTAAAAGGGCCTGCGGCGGTGCTTTCCGGCAGCTGCTCGGTGGCGACCCAGGGTCAGGTTGAAGATATGCGCCGGCGAGGCTTCGATGCGTTTCGCATCGATCCTCTGGCGATTGCCGGCGGACGCGATATCGGCGCCGAGGCGCTCGACTGGGCCGCGCAGAAGCTGGGCGACAAGCCCATCCTGATCTACTCCACCGCGGCGCCCGACGCCGTCGGCACGGCGCAGCAGAAGCTTGGCCGCGAGAACGCCGGCGCGCTGGTGGAAGAGACCCTGGGCAAGATCGCGCGCGGCCTGGTGGCGGCCGGCGTCCGGCGCCTGGTGGTGGCCGGCGGCGAGACCTCGGGTGCAGTGGTCAGTGCACTGGGCGTGCAGGGCTTGCACATCGGGGCGGAAATCGATCCCGGCGTGCCCTGGACATTTTCCATCGGCGAACCTGCGCTTGCGCTCGCGCTCAAGTCGGGCAATTTCGGCACGCCGGATTTCTTCACCAAGGCCTTCGACCGCCTGACTGCGAACTGAAAATCCAACCACCAGGGACATCCAGGGCACCAAGAAAATCTCAAGGCACAAGTCCGGGAATGAATTCTCCCGGCGCATCAATCGTGGGGCGCTATCTGCGATCGGAATCCTGCCCGCTTTTCGTGGTGTCCCTCGCGCCCTTGGCGGTTAATCTCTGGTTCTTGCCATGAATGAATCAAAACTGAGAGAAGAAATCTGCTGGTTCGGCAAGTCGCTGTTCGACCGGGGCCTGACCGCCGGCAGTTCCGGCAACATCAGCGCACGCACCGACGATGGCAACTGGCTGATGACGCCGACCAACGCCTGTTTAGGCCGGCTCGATCCGGCCACCCTGTCGAAGATCGACGCCGGGGGCAATCAGCTCTCGGGCGACAAGGTCACGAAGGAGTCCTTTCTGCACCTGTCCATGTATGAGCGGCGGCCGGACGCAGGCGCGGTGGTGCACCTGCATTCCACCTATTCGGTGGCGGTGTCGGTGCTGTCGGACATCGACGTCCAACAACCCATTCCGCCGATCACCGCTTACTATGTGATGAAGATCGGCAAGCTGGCGCTGTTGCCGTATTTCGCGCCCGGCGACTTGACCCTGGCCAACGCGGTGCGCGAGGTGGCCGACAGGCACCACGCGGTGCTGCTGGCGAATCACGGTCCGGTAGTGGCCGGAAAGAGCCTCGATTCCGCCGTGTATGCCACCGAGGAACTCGAGGAAACCGCGAAACTCTACCTGCTGCTGCGCGGCAGCCAGATGCGCGTGCTGACGCCCGCGCAGGTCGAGGCGCTGCACAAGAAGTTTCCCTCATAGCCCTGCTTTGCGGCGCGTCGATTGACCGCCGGCGAAGGACGTACCCTGGAGAACCCGGATACATGATCAGGACATTCTTATGCGTCGTTGCCGCGACGCTGGCCTTCGCATCGGCGCTTCGCGCGGAGTCGATGCCGTCGCTCGCCGAGGCCGTTGCAGAGGGCACGCCGCAGCTTTCTTTCCGCCCGCGCTTCGAGTGGGCCGAGGACGATGCGGTGCCCGAAACCGCATACGGCCTTACCCTGCGCACGCTGGCCGGCTGGCGCACGGCGACTTATCGCGACGTCGACGCCTTCCTGCTGGTCGGAAGCAGCGTGCAGCTCATCGACGACTTCAACGACGGCAAGAACGGCAAGACACAGTATCCGTTTTCCAATACGCCGGAGAAGACGGACTTCACCGAGGCGTACCTGCGCTGGCGGGGCATCGACGGCCTGAGCGTGGTCGCCGGCCGCCAGAAGGTGGACCTCGACCGCACCCGTTTCGTCGGACCCAACGAGTTCCGCCAGACCCAGCGCTGGTACCAGGGCGTGTCGGCAACCATCGACCGGCTGCCGCGAACCGGAGTCTATCTGGGACATTTCCTGCGCGAGCGCGGCCCGGACACCGGGCAGCGCGATCTGCGCGTGGAAATGGCGCGGGCGGATTTCGAGTGGCGCCCGGACCATACGCTCTTGGCTTCGGCCTATCTGCACGACCAGGCCAATGCCATTGGCGGCAGCGGGTTTGCCGACAGCTCATACAAGATCCTGTCCCTGCGCGCAGATGGAGTGATCGGCCTGAACGCGCAGTTGGGCCTCACCTACACCGTCGAGCGCGGTGTCCAGCGTCCGTACCAGGATGGCGACGAACGCATTCATGCCGACTACTGGCGGTTGTCCGCTGGCGTCCGCTGGGAACGCTTTTTCGTCAGCGCCGATTACGAACTGCTCGGCAGCAACGAAGGTGTTTACGGGTTGCAGACGCCACTTGGGCTGCTGCATCCCAGCCAGGGTTGGGCCGACAAGTTCAACCGCACTCCGGCGGAAGGGCTGCGAGATCGCTGGCTCACCGCCGGATACACCTTTGGCCGCTATGCGTTGTACGCTGAACTGCACGACTTCCGTTCCGATTACGGTGGACTGGAGTTCGGCCGCGAGCTCGACCTGCGGCTGGACTGGAACCTGCGGAAAGGGCTTCAGCTGCGTACCGAGTTCTCGCGCTTCGAGGCGGCCGACCAGACGTCGAATCCCTACACCGACGCCAGCCGGCTGTGGGTCACGCTGAGCTGGGAGGTGCGCTGAGTTGCACCGGCCCGATCCCCGGCACGCGTTGACGGTGCGCGCCGCTGCGGAAGGCAGCATGCGCTGATGCTCGACAACCTGCTCGTGGTGCTGCTGGTCGCGCTGGCGCTGCAGATCGTGCTGACCCGCCGATTTGCGCGTTGCCTGCAAGTGAGGGATCCCGCGCTGTTCGAGCGACTCGACCGGCCGAACGGATGGTTCTTCATGTTGCACGGCGGCCCGGGGGACGACCACCCGTTTCTGCGCTTCGTGTTACGCGACGCGGCCGAGATTCCCGAACTGAGTGTCGACGCGGTGCGTCTGCGACGCGTCTATCGTCTGGTGAGTCTGCTGTGGCTGGCCACCATTGCCTCGGCGGTCTGGCAGGTGGTGAGTCACCTGCGCAACTGAAGCGTTGGCCCGCAGTTCCTGGTCGGTCTAGTCGCGGCCCCCGCGGTTGGGGGTGGGCGGGCTGTTCGCCGGGCCGCCTTCAATGACATCGCTGCGGAATTCGCGCTTGATGGTCTTGAAGGTGCGTTTGCTGCCTTGCCCGACGCCTTGCCCGACCTCTTTTGCCGCCTTGCCGGCTTTCTTGCCCATCTGCCTGGCGTCCTGCTTGAAGCGCTGCAGGGCCGAAGCATCTTGGGCGGCCTCGGCGACAAAGACGGCGCCCGCCGCCAACACGGCGGCGATGGTCTCCAGCGATTTCCTACGAATAAACATCGATTGTCACACCTCTGCGTTAAGGCAGTCCGCCGCCATCACGGATTCCTCCAAAAGCTAAAGCATAAAGCGGACCCTACAGATTGTCGGCCAGTTGCCGTTACCAACCCGGGAGGGGCCCGTCCAGGGGGTGCTGGCCGGCGCCGGGTCGGCCCCGATCTTGCTCAATCCGTGAAGAGGAAGCCGAGCAGCGATGTTCAAAGTAAGCGCCGAGCGGGACAAGACACGATTCGCAATCGCCTTTGCGGCGATTATCGCGCTCGGCATATCCCTGTCGGCAGTGACCCTTTGGCGCGGAGCGTCGGTAAACGACAGCGTGATGTCGCTGGTGGCGGACGAGTTGCCCGCCTTCGACGGTCTCGCCCGGCTGAAAACGGCAGTACTCGCCGAGATGCCCATTCTCTACGAGTACTACGCGACCGAGGACCAGACGCGCTTTCGCGCCCGCTACGATGCGAACCGCGAGTCCGTGCAAGCCGGGTTTGCGCTGCTCGAGCGCACCTTTCCCGGTCATGACCAGTTGCGGCGCATCCGGCAAGCGTACGGCGAGATCGAATCCGTCGCGCGGGCGCTCGATGCCACCCTGTGTTGCCGGCCGGTGGACTGGGACCACGCCCGAAAACTGCTGCTGGAGCTGGAGCGCCTCACCGCCCAGATCGGCCCCGCGCTCGACTTGCTGGTTGCCGAGCGGCGCGACACCGTATACCGACGCGGTGCCGTCGCCCGCCAAGAAGTGGGCCAGATCGTGCGGATGGTCGTGGGCTTCAGCGCCGCGCTGTTCCTGTTGATGCTCGTATCGGGCTATTCGCTGCGCGCCTACTCGAAGGAGACGCGGGCGCGGCGTCAGCTGGCACTGTTCCCCGAGCGGAACCCGGCGCCGATTCTGAGCGTGGCCGCGGACGGCCGGGTGCTCTACGCCAACGCCGGCGCGCGGCGCATGCTCGAATCTCATGCCGGCGCAAATGCCGAGCTATCGATTCTGCTGCCGCCAGATATCCGCGGCCGGCTGGCTGGGGCCTTGCTCAGCCGGGCCGACGTCCGCTTCGAATACGAGGTGGTGGGCAGGGCGCTGGAATGCGAGGTCCATCCGTTGCCCGATGCAGACGTGTTTCACGTCTACCTGACCGATATTACCGAGCGCAAGCGCGCGGAGCAGCGCCTGGTGCACCAGGCTTTCCACGATGCGCTGACCGGCCTGCCAAACCGGTTTCGCTTCGAGGCGCGCGCAACGGAAGCCATCCATGGCGCATCGCCGCAGCGTGGCGGCGCAGTCCTGATGATCGCGGTAGACCGCCTGCGCCTGGTGATCGACAGCTTCGGCCATCAGTCCGGCGACGAAGTGCTCAAGGCGGCGGCGAGCCGCCTGCTGGGAGTGATTTCGGCTGAAATTAACGAACCAGGCGCCGCCCTGTTCCGGATGGAAGGCGCCAAGTTCGCGCTGCTGCTACCGCATCTCCAGGACGAAGTCACGCTCGATCGGCTGACAAGGGCGATGCTGGCCCTTGCGCACCAGCCCTTGCGGGTAGGAGAGCGGGATTTCTTCGTCTCCTACAGCGTGGGGGCAGCACTGTTTCCGGGCGACGGCGACGACCTGATCTCCGTGGTCAAGCGCGCCGACTCGGCGGTGCAGGCTCAGAAGGTATCCGGGGGCAACGGTTTCCGTCGCTACAGCCGCGATCTCGACGCCCGCGTCGAGGAGATGCTGGAGCTGGAAAACGGCCTGCGCCGGGCGCTCAGGAACGACGAGCTGGTGGTGCATTATCAACCGCAGGTGCGCATCGTCGGCGGGGGACTCATCGGTTTCGAGGCCCTGGTGCGCTGGCAGCATCCGCACGAGGGAATGGTGCCGCCCGGCCGCTTCATTCCTGTGGCGGAAGAGTCCGGGCTGATCGTGCAGGTTGGCGAATGGGTGCTGCGTGCCGCCTGCCGGCAGGCGCAACAGTGGGTCGAGCGCGGCGTGGGCGATTTCGCCGTGTCGGTGAACATCTCGCCCCGGCAGTTTTCCGCTGGAAATCTGCCCGACGTGGTGCGTGCCGCGCTCGACGACAGCGGGCTGGACGGGCGCCATCTCGAGCTGGAGATAACCGAGAGCGCCGCCATGAACAACGTCGAGCGAACCATCGAGACCCTCAGGGCACTGAAGGGGCTTGGCGTGCGCCTGGCAATCGACGACTTCGGCACCGGCTATTCCTCGCTCGCTTATCTGCGACGCTTTCCGCTCGACAAGCTCAAGGTCGACCAGTCTTTCGTGCGTGGCATGGCGGAAGACGGGCGAGATGCCGCAATCGTGAAAACGGTGATCACGCTGGGGCGAAGCCTCGACCTGCGTGTGATCGCCGAAGGGGTCGAAACCGTCGAACAGCGCGAGCAGCTGCGTGCCTATGGCTGCGACGAGATCCAGGGATACCTGATCGGCCGCCCGGTCGCCGCCGACGAGATCGCCCGCCGCTGGCTGCCGCGCCCGGCGCTGTCGGTGGTCGCGCAAACGTCCGGCGCCTGAGCGCCGACCGCCTCCGGCCCCCCGCTCAGCGCAGGACCAGTTCGGTGCGCACGCTGCCCGCCCGCTCGTGACGGGCCGTCAGACGCACCCTATCGCCGGCGCGTGCGTGAACCACCCATTCCATCTTCAGCCGATCGCGCGTCTCGTCGGCCGCGTGGCCGGCCCAGGTGTTGGCGCTGCTCGACTTGTAGGCGCGCCCTTCCAGCTGGCCGCGCACCTCGCGCAGCGATCCGGCGGCGAGACGAGCATCGTCGGGCAGCTCGATCTCGAACACCACGCCGCGCACCAGCTTCGTGTCCAGCGCGTGCCGGGTCACGTTGCTCGGCAGCCAACCGGTGTTATGCACCGCCAGCCGCACGCGCCAGGCATTGCCGCCCAGCGCCTGGGCAGACGCTTCCAGCAGCTCCAGCTTCGGCGAGATCAGCGCGTGCCAGATCAGCCAGCGCGACAATGGCGCAAGCTCCTGCTCCAGCAGCGCATGCGGCGGATTGGTCCAGGTGTACAGGCTGTCCCAGCCACCAAGCTCGACCGGCCCGAGCTGCGGGTGGTCGAACGGGTACCAGTCGACGAACCCCTTGCCGCCAAGCGCGGTGTCGTTCCATCGCATCAGCTTGAGATCGTCCTCCAGCGGATGCTCGCGATACCAGTCGATAAAACGGTAGTCGGTGATGCCTGCCTGGCGCTGCGGGCTCCAGATTTCCACGGTCCAGGCAAATACTCCGCGGTGGTCGTACATCCAGGTATCGAAGTCGCCGGTGATGACCTCTTTCGGGTGGTAGCGGAAATCGTGGTACGAGGAGCAATGCGGGTAGCCGGTCATCTCGGTGCCCTTGGCGCCGATCTTCTGGAAGGTCCACAGGTCCTCTGCCGGCATGTGTTCGTCGGCCAGGTGCGAGTAGGGGCGCAGCAGCACCCCGGAGTAGGTGTGGAAGGCGACTGCGCCGGTGATGTTCGGATGGTCGGCAATGAAGCGTGCGATCGCAGCAATCTCCGGCTCGGAGGCAGGATAAGGTCCGGCGCCGGTCTGCTGCGGCTCGACCCGCCAGAAGGCGGGAAAGTTTCGATTCAGATCGAGGCGCTCGCGGCGCGGCTGCAGCTCGATGGTGATGCCGTCGTAGTGCTCGATCACGCCCTCGGGCAGAACCCGGAAGTACTCGCCGCCGCTCTCGCTGGCATCGCGCCGCACCAGGATGCGCGGATCCTTCGGACAGGATTTCCACGCGCCGTTCGGATCGCGAATGCGCATCGCCAGAATACGTCCGTCGCCGTCGATGTCCTCGCGCCGAAGGCCGCCGACCGGGGCTTCATCGTAGGGATAGGGACGGGTGCTGGAGCGGATCAGCCGCGGAGTATCCGCCAGCGCCCACTCCGCTCCATCCGGATTTACCCGCGGGCAGACGTAGAACGCGCGGGTATCGAGGCAACGGGTAATGTCCGCATCGCGTCCATAGCCGGAAAGCAGGGTGTGCAGAAGATGCAGACAGGCCATGGATCCGGCCAGCTCGGCGGCATGTATGTTGCCGTCGGCCCACATCGCCGGCTTCGCCGTATCGTGACCGCTGCGGACATTGGTCACGATGGCCACCGGAATGTCGCGGCCCTCGAAGCTGCGTCCGGCGATCTCGATGCGAATCAGGTCCGGGTAGCGGCGTGCCCAGTCCGACAGGATCGACGCCAGGTCATCGTATCGATAGTAGGTGTCGAAGCGCACGGTCATGGCGCCGCGCGACGTTGCGCTCGCGGCCTCAGGCGGTAAGCGCCGCCGGCGCTTCGCATGCCGGTGCGCGGGACTCGATCGCCGCCGCCGTCTCGAGGATCAGCCCGGGGTCATTGCGCGCCAGCGCGCGGGCGTCGGACAGCATCCTGCGCCAGACGCGGGCGCCGGCCTGGCCGTGGTACAGGCCCAGCATGTGCCGCGCGATTGCGCGAAGCGGCGTTCCGCGTGCGGTTGCGTGGCGCGCGTACCGGTGCATTCGTTCGGCGACGGCGCTGCGCGCCGGCGGTTGCGTGCCGAACACGCGGTACTCCACCTCGGCCAGCACGCATGGATCATGGTAGGCCGCACGCCCCAGCATGACGCCGTCCGTCCGTTCGAGCTGCGCGACAGCGGCGTCCGGATCGACCAGGCCGCCGTTGATCACGATCTCGAAGTCGGGAAACTCGCGCTTCAACCGGTGCACGTAGTCGTACTTAAGCGGCGGAATCTGCCGGTTATCTTTTGGCGAAAGCCCCTTCAGCACCGCGTTACGGGCGTGCACGATGAACGTCCGGCAGCCGGCCCGGCCCACCGTCTCAACGAAGCGGCGGACGAAGTCGTAGTCTTCGATCGAGTCGATGCCGAGCCGGTGCTTGACCGTCACCGGCAGCGAAGTGGCGTCGCGCATCGCCTTCACGCAGTGCGCGACCAGTTCTGGCTCGGCCATCAGGCAGGCGCCGAAGGCGCCGTGCTGCACGCGCTCCGACGGACATCCGCAGTTCAGATTGATCTCATCGTAACCCCAGCGCTCGCCGAGCCGGGCGCAGCGCGCGAGCTCGTCCGGTTCGCTGCCTCCGAGCTGAAGCGCCAGCGGGTGCTCGCGCGGGTCGAAGTCGAGATGGCGCGCAAGGTCGCCGTGCAGAAGCGCGCCGCTCGTCACCATTTCGGTGTAGAGCACCGCGTGCGGCGAAAGCTGCCGGAAGAAGAAGCGGCAATGCCGGTCCGACCAGTCCATCATCGGCGCCGTGCACAGCCGGTGATCCAGAACGTGCGTCACTGCCCGATCCCGCGCTGCATTACGAGCCCGATTATCCCATGCCCCGGAGGGTTTCCCGCAACGAAACAGGGCGCACCGTGGTGCGCCCTGTCGGGGCGGGCGGCGCCGCTCGGGCGCGGCCGTCAGCCCGCCTTGACGTCCTGGCGCTGTTCGCCGAGGCCGTCGATGCCCAGGCGCATGCTGTCGCCGCCCTTCAGGAACACCGGGCTGGGCTTGATCCCCATGCCCACCCCGGGCGGGGTGCCGGTGGAGACGATGTCGCCCGGCTGCAACGTAACGAAGTGCGAGAGATATGACACCAGCTTCGGCACGCCGAAAATCATCGTATTGGTGTTGCCGGTCTGCATGCGCTTGCCGCTCACGTCCAGCCACATCGCGAGGTTGTGCGGATCGGCGATCTCGTCGCGCGTGACTAGCCAAGGACCGATCGGCGCGAAGGTGTCGAAGCTCTTGCCCTTCGACCACTGGCTGCCGTGCTCGAGCTGCCATTCACGCTCGGAAACGTCATTGCAGATGGTGTAGCCGGCGACGTAGTTCATCGCCTCGGCTTCCGACACGCTGCGCGCGGTCTTGCCGATCACGAATGCCAGCTCGACTTCCCAGTCGCTCTTCTTCGAGCCCTTGGGCAGCACGACCGTGTCATTCGGCCCAACGATGGCGCTGATCGCCTTCATGAACACTACCGGCTCGGTCGGAATCGGCAGGTTGGATTCCTTGGCATGGTCCTCGTAATTGAGGCCGATGCAGATCAGCTTGGGCACCGCGGCAACCGGCGGCCCGAGCCGCGGATTGCCTGAAACCTTGGGCAGCCCCTCGACGTCCAGCTTGCGAAGCTTCGCGAGCCCCTCGTCGGACAGCGCGGCGCCGTCGATGTCGCGCACATGGCCGGAAAGATCCCGGATCGAGCACTGCGCATCGAGTATGTCCGGCACCTCACTGACCGCTTCTCCGTAACGTACCAGTTTCATTGTTTTCTCCCGCTCGAGTAAGACTTGAACTGCCGCTTCGAAACGATGCGCTGCGCCCGCCGCTCACGGAGGCGGCGCCGCGCCGCGACTCAGATCGTGATGCCGCCGTCGATGACGACGGTCTGCCCGGTCATGAACTGCGAGTCGTCCGATGCTAGGTAGACCGCCAGTTCTGCGATCTCTTCCGCGTTGCCGAGGCGACCCATCGGCGGTCGCGCCACGAAATCTGCGCGCGCCTTCTCTTCGTCGCCGCGCGCACGGATGCGATCGCCCAGGCTCGGCGTGTCGATCGTGCCGGGGCAGATGGCGTTTGCCCGGATGCCATTTCGCACGTAGTCCGCCGCCAGTGCCTTTGTCATGCCGATCACGGCCGCCTTGGAGGCGCCGTAGGCAAAGCGGTTGACGATGCCTTTGACCGAACCGGCCACCGACGCGATATTGATGATCGAGCCGCTGCCCCTTTCGATCATCGCCGGCAGGAAAGAACGCGTGACCACGTAGTGACTGCGCACATTCAGGTTGAACGAGAACTCCCAATCCTTGTCGCCGCACTCGAGAATCGTGCCGTGATGCACATAGCCGGCGCAGTTGAACAGCACGTCGACTGCGCCGATCTCCTTGGCAAGACGAAGCACCGCGGCATCATCGAGCACGTCGAGCTTGCGCAGTTCGATGCCGGCGCTGCCCTTGAGGTCCGCCAGCTTTGCCTCGTTCACGTCGGTCGCCCAGACCTTCGCGCCCTCGCGCGCGAACGCGAGCGCGGTGGCCCGGCCGATTCCCTGCGCCGCTGCGGTGAGGAACGCGACCTTCCCGCTGAGTCTGCCAGCCACTGGAATCCCTCCCTGGATCGAATGTGTGCCGCTTTTGTGAGGGCGACATTGTGCCACAGGCATGCGGCCGCGGCCGCGGGCCACGGGCATTGCGCCGCCGGCTTTCTCGGCCGTGGCAATTCCATTAGACTGCGGCGCAATTACAACAAGCAGTCACAGCAAACGGAGGAGCGTGGGTGGTGCGTCAATCCATTGCGCCTGGACGGGTTCGCTCGCGCTGCGGGCCGCAGCGTGGCTCTGTCGGGCACTAGACGATGGCCTCGGTCGAGCTCAGGCAGGTCAGGAAAACCTTCGGCGACACCGAGGTCGTTCACGGCGTCGACATCTCGATTCGAAATGGCGAGTTTGTCGTGCTCGTCGGACCGAGCGGATGCGGAAAATCCACGCTCTTGCGCATGATCGCCGGCCTGGAGGAAATTTCCGCCGGGGAGATCCGCATCGGCGAGAGGGTCGTCAACCGCGTACCGCCGAAGCAGCGCGACATTGCCATGGTGTTCCAGAACTACGCGCTGTATCCGCACATGACGGTGTTCGACAACATGGCGTTTTCGATGAAGCTGGCTGGCCGCAGCCGTGCTGAGCAGAAGCAGCGGGTGGAACAGGCGGCCGCAATTCTTGGGCTGAGCGAGTATCTCGAGCGCTACCCGCGGCAGCTTTCCGGCGGGCAGCGCCAGCGTGTGGCGATGGGGCGCGCCATTGTTCGCAACCCGCAGGTATTTCTGTTCGACGAGCCTCTGTCCAATCTCGACGCCAAGCTGCGCGTGCAGATGCGCACCGAGATCAGGGCGCTGCACCAGCGGCTGAAAGCCACTTCGGTCTATGTCACGCATGACCAGATCGAGGCCATGACCATGGCCGACACCATCGTGGTGATGAACGCCGGCAAGGTGGAGCAGATCGGCTCTCCGCTGGAGCTCTACGACAATCCGGCCAACCTGTTCGTCGCCGGTTTCATCGGCTCGCCGGCGATGAATTTCCTGAACGGAAAGCTGGTCACCAACGCTGCCGGCCGCGGGGTGGAGATCGAGCCCGGTTGCGTGCTGCCGGCGCCGCCGGTATCAGCGGCGGACGGCCAACCGGTGGTGATGGGCGTGCGGCCCGAGCACTTCGGCATTGGCGAATCCTGCGTAGAGGCCGAGGTGGTGGTGGTTGAGCCAACCGGCGCCGACACCCAGATTTTCTGCAACCTTGCCGGCGCCGACGTCATGGCGATTTCGCGCGAGCGTCACGGCTTCCGGCCTGGCGAACGCATCCATCTGCGTCCGCAGGACGGCCGCGTGTACCTGTTCGACCCCCAAACGGGCGAGCGCCTGCAGTAGCGCAGCCGCCGGCCGTACGCCCGCCATGAGCACAGCCTCCCGTCTGCTCGACAACCGCCACCTGCTCGGGCTGCTGTTCATGCTGCCGGCGGGGCTGATCCTGATCCTGTTTCTGACCTATCCGCTCGGCCTCGGCGTGTGGTTGGGGTTCACCGATGCCAAGGTCGGTCGCGGTGGGGAGTGGATCGGCATCGAGAACTACGAGTGGCTGTGGTTCGACAGCGTATTCCGGCTGTCGATCTTCAATACCTTTCTCTACCCCGGGGTGGCGGGGGGGGGTCAGGTAGCGCCAGGGCTGTGGCGGGGGGTTCGGGCTGAAAG
>ERZ869936.1063-NODE-1063-length-21350-cov-23.441418_pt1 | contig 21350 bp, 10 predicted proteins | sample MGYA00520876_ERZ869936 | MGnify/ENA primary metagenome ERZ869936 (study PRJEB32218, sample SAMN09650985) | biofilter metagenome | isolation source: enrty point of leading RO module | place: Saudi Arabia: Thuwal, RO plant located on Red Sea | collected 2016-02-17...
TGTCTATGTACTACAAGGAGGCAAACGGCTACTCTCGTGAGATGGAGCACTGGGTAACTGGTGGTGGCGTCTTGGGTCACACGAACAACGGTGATGCTGGTACGGACGTTGCTACGTTCCACTACCGCTCTGAAATCGCGTTGGTGACTCGTGCAGCTAACCAACACGTTATCATCAAGGGATAATTTTTAAACTAAAAAAACTTAGAAAACATGAGTGCTGAAAAATACTTGTACTTTAGAAAGGCTACTGCAGCAGCTAATGAAGATGACGACACTACTGGATCTAACTTGTATCCTGTTAGTTCTTTGAGAGGAATCTGCTCTGGTACTGCAAGCACACTCGGAGCAGTCACAGACGATGCCGATGCCTTTTCAATGTTCTTCACCCCTAGAGCTTCTACTGGCGCTGGCGGTGATGCTGATGATGCCGCAGGAGATAACGTAGATGTTCTCGTTGTCGCGATTACTACGGACAATAATCAAAAAGAAGTGATTAAAGCTATTGTTGAAGAAATCCGTTTCGGAAAGCAAAGCATCATTACAATTTTTGATGGTCTTGATTCTGAAAAGCTTCACGGAGACATTGAAGATATTACTGTTCTTTCTGTTGTAAACGCAGACTAATAGTATTGACACAAATGAGAAAGGGGGCTTCGGTCCCCTTTTTCTTTTTTGCTATATTTGCAGTAACTTTAATGCAATGAAAAAATTTTTCCTGTTTAAGCGAAAAGACATTGACGCTTCGTCGTCAACGACCTCAGATTCAGGCGAGGGCCTAGACCTACTTGCTGTATCTGTTGATCATCTTTCGTTCATGACGGCATCACAAGGGAGGGTTAATATTGTATTTAATGATGCCACGATTTACGAAGAGAATAATCTTCTCGACGGTGAATCATTCAAAAAGACTTCTGTATCTGTCGCGTGTGAGCAGGGAGGTGAGGCAGCACTAATAGATTCTATTATGCAGTTCATCTCCTCTGACCGCGTCAAGACAAACGTGATGAGGTTTGACGCTGTAGAGGGGTCAACAAACGTTAGGGAAGCAAGCATACAGTCTTTCTCCGACGTAGTCAGTGAGGTGAGAGAGCTGCCAGTGAGAAGAACCACAAAGGATGTAAGTAAGAAGACATTCATCGGTGGAACGTCTGGGACGGCTTTCGGTACTGGCAACGTGCTCGGGGGTATTGACTTTGGTGAAGACAACACACCTGATCTCGACTACATAGAGACCAACATTACAGAAAGTGGTGGTAATGTTACTGGGTGGACAAACGCAGGTAGTTTAGGATCTGGATATAACATCACCTCTGTCACTGGAACTATCCCTCTAGACACATCTACGGGCAGAACAAACAATGGGCTCAACACCCAGGCCGCAGATTTTGACACCACTGATAACCTTGCACTACCCTCTAATGCTACATTCAAGGGTGCCTTTACCCTATATGCAGTTGTGGGGAGGAGTGTTAGCGACATAAGCGACAACCCTAAGCTCGGTATGATGATTCAGGGCAGTGCTACCAGTGGTCAGGGATTGACTCTATTGTTTGCAGACCCCCTTGACAACGACTCCTTTAACATGAAGTTTTCATCAGAAAGAGGTGAGTTCGTGAAGGCCCCAATCTCGGAGGGTAAACTGATAGATTCTAACATCAGAGAAGATGAGTTGTCAAGAAGGACAGCCTACATCTTTGTTATCGTAAGGGACAGAGATAGTAACATCAGCGTCTTCAATAACGACGGTGTTCGTTATGCTTTTGCCCCAGCCGTAACCAACGGAAATAGCGCAAGAACCGATAAAGATCTTGTTGTGAAATATATAGGTAATGGGTTGACGGCACAAGGCACAAAGTTTCAGGGCAACGTGGCTCGATTTGGGGTAATAAACAAAGACATCGGTATATCAGCAGCATCTAATCTGGCCAAAGATCTGGCCAGCATATATACACCATCAAATTAATTTTATTCAAATGGAACAAACCAAGAAGCGCCCTGGGCGGCCTAAAGCCCAAAAGAGTGTTGCAGCACAAAGTGCTGTAAAAGAAACAGTTAAGGACGTACCGTTTAGCACGACGTCAACAAAGAAACCACTCCCTATCAAGAGAAAGGAGGTGGTGAATCAACACGCTGAGTTCGAGCTCATCCGTAAGTCTGGCATCGTGTTCATGATCCCACAGAAGGGGGTGACTGTTTATGACAAAGAAAAAGATACTGTGCGTGAGCTCAGATACTGCCCCAACGAGCCATCTATTTGGCGCGACGAGCAGTCAGAGAACGCAACACGTCAGTCCGTTATCTTCCGTGATGGCAGAATCTTTGTGCCTAAGACGCAGCCTAACCTCAGGATTTTCTTGGAGAGGCACCCATTCAATGAGGCTAACGGTGGTAGTGTGTTTAGACTTGTAGACAAGAGGCGTGATGCAGAGAAGCAGCTCGAAAAAGAGTTCTTGCTCAACGATGCTATTGCCATGGTTCGAGACAAGGACATCAATGATTTGCTTCCTGTGGCCATGTTCTTTAACGTGAACATCAACGCCTCAGTTTCTGATATTCGATTCAACCTGTTGCGTATCGCCAAGACAAAGACCAGGGAGTTTATCGAATCGTTTGATTCTCCTCAGGTTCGCACTCGGTCTATCATCAGACAGGCTGCAGACTACCAGATTATCAAACTCAATGACGATGCAGTTAAGTGGTTTGACGCCAACACCATGATTGTTTCCGTCCCTGTTGGACAAGATCCACTGGACGTCATGGCTAGGTTCTGCTTAACAGAGAAAGGGTCCTCGGTACTCTCCACACTGGAGGAGAGGCTTGAGCGCCTTGCATAACGAGAGGCCCTTCGGGGCCTCTTTTCTTTTCGTATATTTGCTGTATGGCAAGCATTGATAAAGTATACAAAACAGTAAAGAACCTCGCTAATAAAGAGCAGAAGGGGTTCATTACTCCTGCGGTTTTCAACCGTTTTGCCGTTATCGCCCAACAGAACATATACAATGAGCTGTTCACAGAGCTTGTTGACGCAAAGAAGATAAGCAGACAAAACCTTGACCCAGGTAGAGATAAGTCAGTTCGGAAGAGAACGCTTGAAGATTTGTCACCATTTGTAACCAGACTACACAACTACGACACTGGAGAAGAAAACATTTTTTACAAGCCAGACAATTTCTCTAGACTCATATCGATGAGTGAAGGGGGGTCGGAGAGATACAATGTCAACAAGGTTAATATTGAGATTGTCTACGACGTAGAGAAAATGGATAGAATCCTTGGTAGCAACCTTTCGAGTCCAACAAAGGAATTCCCTGTTGCTCTCATCTCAGACGAGATTGAAGTGTTCCCAGATACAATAGAATCTATTGATATCACTTACTACAGGAAACCAGGTGGTCAGACATTTAGCGGATCTTACACTGACTCAGATCCTCAGTGGGTTGCACTAGACCTTGGCGACGGACAGAACCTAGAGGTAATGGATCCAGAGTCTACGGTAAACTTCATGCTGCCAGAACACTACAGCTCTGAGCTGGTGTATGAAATCGCAAAGTTAATCGGCCTCAGCATCAACGACAGCGGAATGGTGCAGGTAGCGTCACAAGAAGAAGCTAGAAGATGAGTCACAATAAAGTAAAACTGAGCCAAATAATCAAAGACTTCATCATCACTTCTGATGGTGACGATTATGCAAACAACGTGTCTGATAGCGCCCTGAGAAACTTCGCTCTTCGTGGCATCAGGGAGATTGGTTTTGATCTTGGCAAGAAGGTCAAGTCATTAAAGCTTAGCATTAACTCAAATAACAATACTGTCTCATTACCAGACGATTACGTCGATGTGATAAAGGTTGGTATCGTTGGTCAAGATGGTATCTTGTATGTGTTCGGACAGAACAAGAACATCAACATGTCTCGCAGGCTTCAAACGTCTGATGACACCTCGCTTGATGACGCTGGTAAGTATGGGGGAACTCTCCCTGCTGGCGTAACCGATGAAACCATCAAGGGTAGCTTGACAGACGTTTTTGATGATTCACCACTAAATATTGATGCAAACTCTATTGGTGATCGTGTTGACGACAAGACGGCTACTGCTGGTGCAGGCAACAGAGCTGACTCTGGAGACAGAGACTTCTACATCTTTGAGAACTACCTGTACGACGGTGGGTTGGGGAGGTTGTACGGTGTGGGTGGTGGTCATTATGTCGGCAACTACAGAATCAACCTGGACCAGAATAGAATCGAAGTAGACACCAACACGGCTTACACAGAGGTTGTCATGGAGTACATCGCAGATGAAGCGAGGGCTGCAGACCCAGAGATACATGTGTACGCTGAAGAGGCGCTTAGATCATACATATACTATAAGGTCATTGAGCGCAAGTCAAGCGTCCCTATGGGGGAGAAGCAGAGGGCCAGAGCTGAATACTACAACGAAAGAAGAAAGGCCAACGCCCGCCTCAGCGAATTCACGAAAGACGAGGCACTGAAGACTATTAGAAAGAACTTTAAGCAAGCTCCTAAGTACTGATGGCTATTAATAAGATTACACCCCGTGCTCTTGATAAGTCCACGGACCATAAACTCGTGGCCTCTACAGCGTTCATCGATGCTGTAAACGTTGTGTTTGGTGATGATGAGGGAAGTAACGGCGATACAGGGGGTGACCGAGGTGTAATTAAGAACCTTAAGGGTAACACCGCAGCCGCATATCATACGTCAAGAGATGAGATTGCAGATGGAGACTTTAAGATCATTGGTAGTACCACGGATCATAAGTTAAAGGTTGTATACTTCTACGTATATCACGAGGATCTTAATGAGCAAGGAGTTTGGGTGTATGATCCATATGGGAGGTTAGCCCTTCCTACGAATTACGAGAAGACAAGAAGAGAGAACAACAACATACCTTTGTTTGAGCTTGAGGGGGTGGACCCTTATGCAGAGCAAAAAATCAAATGTGTTGTCAAGGGATCTTTCTTTAACTTCAAACAAAACTCTGTTGTACAGGGGAACATTGTTTACGGAAACACCCTGAACGTACCAGAGGATATTGCTCCAGATATTGAGAGCAACAACGTGTCATCAATCTTCTCTATAAGAAACTCTGATAGAGAGGTCTTTGAAAAGGATATAAATCTATTCTTTACTGACGACATTAACGAACCAAAGAAGATCTGCGTGAACGGATGCATGTTTGCTAGAGTTCTTCAGACAGATCAACCCAACAACGTACCATCTCTTTACGGTCCTGGAGAGGAGGCTCGCTTTGCTTCTAGTGAGGGCGGGTGGTTTAGCCTCCCCACAAACAACGCAGAAGAGATTGAAAAAATAAAGTTTTGTCACGCCTGTAGGCCAGTGCCTCTGAGTAGACCTACCTTTGAGTTTGTTGAAGACCCAAACAGCAGGGTAAACAACTTTGAGACAAGCCAAGGATTTAAGTTCGCTTATCAGGTCGTTTATCTAGATGGGTCATCATCAGCCATCTCTCCTAAGTCAGAGATCGCTATCCCGCCAAGTGTCCTATTTCAGGGGAACAATAAGTCTCCAGATCATAACATATACAACACTTGCAGAATATCCATACTGGATGAAACTATCTCTATTTGGAATCACGTAAAGAAGGTTGTTATTCTTGCGCAAGAGGGTGAAGGTCCATATAAGATTATTCACGAAACATCTCAGCGCGTTGGGGGTGTAAGTTTTGATTTTAAGAACGACATAATTGGAATACCTGTTGCCGCTCAAGAGGAGAATAAGTTCTTTGACAGTGTGCCTCAAAAGGCTGAGGCTCAAGCTGTTGTGGACAATAGACTCATGTATGGGAACTACGTTGAAGGGTATCCAAACGAGAAAGTTGATGCAACACTTGAGGTTGTGTACAGGCAGCGCAGATCTGAAAACTTTGGGGATCCAGTAAATGTCACACCTTCTGTTATGTTGGAGTTGGATGAAAACTCTAATGACGATGGCGATGTGAAGCAAAAGATGTCTGGTTTCAGAATCACGATTGAAGATGGTGATTTTCCAGAGCTTAACTACGGCGATGAACTAAAATTTTCTGTAACCTTCCTCCCTGATAAAAACTTTCACGTATACAACGCTTCGAACTCTTACCACCAATCAAGACATCTGGGGATAGAAAACAACGATGATGGTAATGATTACTGGCAGACTCCAGAAGAATCTGGTGTCAATAACATTATACCTAATATTGAAATACCTCTTACAATTGATTCAGAAGAGGCTTCGTTTAATGCGTTTCAGAATAATGATGGTGTTGCTAAGCTAACATGGAAGACTGTCGATGTTGCATCAGAAATTGCAGGCTCTTTACCTTTAACTCAAGAAGTACATTTAGGAACATCTGCGGCTCATCCGTTGATTATTCCTTCACGTCAGCTTAGCTTTTCATGCAGGGTTAAATACATATCAGAAAACCTAGAATCTGCAGACACAGTAAGGGAGTCATTCTATGATATTCTTGACAGGACTTTTGGGTCGGCAGGAACCGCTAATTATGACGTCTCATCAAACGCTCACTTTGATTTGGTGAGCTTTAATAATTACTCTACAATAGAATGGGATCTTCCTATTGAAAACAAGCAAAGAGTTAGTGAGGGTGATAATTTGTCTAAGCTCATTTCAATGATAGCTAGAGATACTTTCCAATCAGAGTATCGTCAATGTGGTGGAGCTGTTGTTCTTAAAAAGGGTTCTGCAAAGTTTGGGTTAAAAAAGGCTGCATTGAGCGAAATGGCGCAAGACCCAGAGGCTTTGGTTACATCAAAGACAAGGGAATATAAGATATTCTTGGACTCTATTCCTATGGACGGGTTAGAGATATGGACTGCCGTAAGGAAGTTCCAGCCTGGTTCGCCTTGGTGGTTCTTGTCTCCTCAGTTCTTGCAACAGGTATCAGACGAAGCTGCCTCTTTGGATTCATTCTATCAGAACTCTTACTTTGAGATAAATAGCGCATTTGATAATGCTGGATCTGCATTTGTATACGGAGAAGGAGAGCAAAGTCCAGTTTTTGAGCAGAGAAATTCAGCCTATGATTTTACTCCTCCAATTGGTAACAAATTTTCAGACACTAATACAAATGTTCCTCTTCAGCTAGAAGGGTGGGAGTTTTCTAACTTTTCATTAAGAACCGTAATAGGTTATGGTTTTGTTCAGGATCCAATACAGGCACCTGGGGAAGATGAGTCTGGTCTTTTTGTATCTGCGCCAGTGAATGAATCAATAACATTGAGTGGAGTTGATGCAACCGTTGTTGATCCAAGAGCTAAGTTCTTTAGTGTTCTTGATGGTGAGGGAGGTCCTGGTGGAAGCCTACCAATAGACACACTCCCATCTGATTATGAGCATCCAGTGTGGTCCGCAGAAGGAAGAAATCCAATATACAATGGACTTAACTTTTCTAGTTCTGCATATGGGCTTGTAAACAAGGACGTATATCTTGGGGTTCCTGGGTATTTCGGCCCATGGTTTACTGGAAAGATACATACGAATTCAGTAAGAGCTACAGTTCCTGTTGTTCCTTTTGGTGTAGAAATGGTACACCTTAATCCAAGCGGTGATCCGCAACTTTTCTCTATTGAAGATGGTTATGGAGGGAGAACGACGATGCCATTGATTCAAGGGGCATCTGGCGGGATACTAAACTCAGGACCAAATTTCACTAGTTTTATTAGCTCACAATATATTTATTCAGACCCAACTCATGTGTTTGAAGATGGATCGTGGGAAGATAAGGGAGAGATAACAATGAGTTTTAGTCTGCTCAACCCGCAGATAGAATTTTTGACTGCACCTTTTTTTCAAACATTTGTTGGTTTTGATGCATCAGGTGTAAGCAACACTCAATCAGCACCAGGCAGATCATTCAAGTCGAGTTCCGACCATGACTTTGGAATTGTTTTTTACGACTCGCACGGAAGAAGATCTTTTGTTAACCCAATTGGATCTGTATATGTAGGTGGGTATTCAACTCAAGAAAGAGGAAACCTTCAGGGTGATGCAAGAGTTATAGTTTCACTTGAAGGAACTCCGCCACGTTGGGCTGATAAGTATCAATTTGTGTATGGAGGGAATAAGTCTATCTCTTCGTTTGTTCAATACACGACAAACAATGCGTTCATTGAGCCAACGTTGAATGAAGCAGAACCTGACAGCGACAACGGGAAGATCTATTTGTCTCTAAATCTTCTGCAGCAATCTTCTATTTCATATGCAAAAGAGTTTGGAGGTAGGAACAAGGATGGTGGATTATCTATCTATAAGTATTCCGATGGGGACAAGCTCAGGGTGATTTCTTATGGACCAGCAGACAATAGAGTCTACCCAAAGAACGTTGTGTTTGACATTATTGAGCTCGCGATTTTTGACACCCTGAATCCAGATGTCAACCCACTCATAACAGATTTTGCAGATGGTGCCGCGATTGGAGAACAGTACTTTGGTGAGTTCCTTGTGCTGAGAAATAATTCTAGCGCGAGCGCCGTAGGTCTCAGATATTCAGACCTTCTTGCTGGATCTGATGTTTGGACACAGAATGTTGTTTTTGAAGTATTTAGCCCAAAGAAAGCAACTGGCGTAGAGGCCCAAGTGTATGAGGAGATTGGTGGTGTTTATGATATATCTCAAACCCCTACTGGTGAAAGACAGTATTCACAAACATCGGTTGTACTCACAGAAGGTGATGTCTATTTTAGACCCCACGCAATCAACTCAAACAACAACAATAGCGTTGGAAACACATGGAGTGATCTTCTGTCTGCAGACACTGATTTTGCTGATGGAACAAACGACCTTAAGAGTAATTTTGTTAACCTATTCCTTGAGAACACCTCAGCTAGTGACTTCTTTGCATCTGAGATAAGATCATTTGGAAGGCCAAACATCGCTGCCTCCAACGCCAAAACAGTAAGAAGAGAATCTGGGATTATCTATTCAGAAAGAAGTAACCCAGACTCAGATAAGTTCAACTACTCATCGTTCAATGCGTCTCTGTTCCCATTCAAGGATCTTGAGGAGCGATTCGGTAATATAAACTTTATGGATGAGCTTGGTGGACAACTGTTTGTTATTCAACAAGATAGATGCACTATGGTTCCTGTATCTGCGACACTTCTTTCAAACGCATTGGGTCAGGATCAGTTGATAGCATCAAATGAAATCCTCGGCAAGGACAGAGTCTTTTCTGTTAAGGCTGGTTGCGACAATAACCCCGAGTCCGTTGTTCGTATTGACAACACATACTATTTTGCACACAAGAGCCTTGGCAAGGTGTTTAGGTTTATGGACGGTCAGGGCATTGAAGAGATATCAGACACTGGAATGGGGGCCTTCTTTAGGTCAAAGTTTAAGAGTGCAATCAACTCATCAGCCCTTAGTACCAAATCTGATGTAAGAATTGTTGGTGGGTATGACCCAGTAAAGAAAGAATATTTGCTGACGATACTGACTCCAAAAGTATTGGAGGTATCTAGTGATGACGAATCTGTTGTTGTCACTGGTTGTCAGGACCCAAACTCAAAGAACTACAATCCAAAAGCTACTCGTGATGATGGGTCTTGTGAGTACGAAGATGATGACGAAGATTTGTTCGCCTGTGCTGAGCTTTCTTCTTCACAGGGATTGGTCTTTGGAAATGTTTCTCTTGGTTCTGTCGTGCAGCTATCTCAAACCGCTGACGGCGTTCCACTCACCATAACGAACACTGGTAATAAGGATCTATTGATTGGCGATGTTTTTGTTCAGAACGATCAGGCGTCTATATTCAGTGCAAACATTTCAGAGTACTCTATTGCTCCTGGGGCTTCAGCTAATATTCAGGTGACGGCCAACACAAACACTCCTGGGTTGTTTGGATCAACCATTGTTGTTGAGTTCATCAATTCAGGTGAAGATTGCGCTCAGTCAGTACAGATCCCAGCATCTATACAGGTTACCTCTGATGAGGTTGAGGATCAAGTTGGTGTAGTAACAATCAACGTATACCTTGGTGGCATATTGATTGATCAACAGTTCTCTCAAGTCAACTCTGGATTGTGGGATGTAACCATAGATCAAAACAGAGTGATTCAATCTGTTAGAAACGGATACTCTGGAGACGGGGCAAAAGCCCTGCTGGAAGTAGAGGTTGCGTTTGACGGAACTGCATCGGTCGATCTATTACCCACAGATAGCATCACAGTCTCTGGAGATATATCTAATGCGCTTGATGAATTTGAGTTTGTGGCAGCGGGAACTGCACCCCAGGCAAGTGTAACAAACACTTCGTTTGAAATAAGGTTGACCTCTGATGATCTAAATCAATTTTATCCTGTTAGGCTGGTTGTAGCCGCATTAACGTTCCCGTCCAGCTACAACAGTAATGCACTCAATGTGCTTCCTGAACAATATCGCACAGGTAATCTTGGATCAATAAAAATAACAAAAACAGAAGACCTGCAGAATTTTGTAATGATTTCTTCTAACAACGGTCAGAACGTTGAGGACATCACTCTATTGAATAGACTCAATATAACAGAGGTTTCTGTTGATCAAGAGGAGAGCACCTTTACTCCATGTGACCTTGATCTTGACGGAGATGGCGTTGTTAAAAAGAGAGACATTGAGACGCTGTATGCTGATATACCATTTGTCAACCCAGCCCTCGACATAAATAATGACGGAATCGTTGATAACCAAGACTACGTTTTAGCCCTTGAGTACGATGGATTTTTCTGTGGAACTGAAGCAGATCCAGAAACAGATGAAACAAATCAAAACACAACAAAATGAGTCACTTCAACGGAGTAACGTTTGCTTGGTCTCATACAGATAAAGCGTGGACAACCAGATATAGCTTCACGCCTACAGCCTATGCATACGTAGATAATTTCTTTATGTCCTCTAATGGACCTCACCCAGAGTGGGATCTTCTAGAGCAGTTTGGTGATAGTATTCCAAACTATGGTTTGTGGTTACATGACAGCAATAACAATCACAACAAATTCTATGGTTATCAGTACGATACGAGCGTTGCGTTCGTGTCTAACTACAACCCTAGTTCTGTCAAGATATATAAGTCTTTGTCAGTAGAATCGAACTCAAACGAATGGGGCGGATTTGTTACGACAAACAACAACCCATCTGGGTCAGATCAGTCAGAAGCACAAAGAGGTGAGCTTAATTCTTTCACAAGAAAAGAAGGTACTTCATACGTAGACATCCCTCCATCTGAGAAAAACTCTACATCTCACATAACTGCTGCATTCAGCGCGGATGGTGGTGTTTCTTCTGAACTGTCTGGTCTTACGCTTGAAGACCTTGGTGTATCTGCAGACAACTTAGTGCTGTCCTGGAGTGTGTTTATCGACAATCAGTACGGACAGATCACTGCTGGAAAGAACTCTTTTCTTGTTGTTCATGATGGGACGAACCTGTCATACATCAAGGGTGGCGAGTTAGTACCTATTGCGAACGCCTCACCGTCATACGATGATGGATATGCTATCATCTCCTCTCTGAATGCGGACGACGGTATTGTTACTGTTGACATGCTCCTCCAGGCAGAAGACATAGACTCATTCCCATTCTCTTGGGTAGATGAAGAATACGCTGTGGTGTACATTCAGGCTCCAGCAAAAACAAACGGAGATTACATGAGAGGTCACTACATGAACGTTTATCTTAGCAACAGCTCAACAACACCAATAGAGTGTCTTTCATTTAACGTAAATTATGAACCAACCAGACTCGACCACAGTTTGAGTCAAAATGCTTAAATTTGCAATAACCCTAACAACAATCAAACATGGCAAACGGAAAAGGCTATAATTTTTTAACTGGTCAGGTGGGTGAAACTCCAGAAGGAACTCCTATTTTTAGTGGTATCTCTGGGGCGAGTGGATTGGGGGGAGTTGTTGGTGGGTTTATGGATCTCATTGGATCTAAGAAGAGAGGTCAACAACAGGCCAATCTTGCTCAAAAAGCTGGCAGGCAGATTTTAGATTTTTACAAAGACGTAGAAAGAGGTAGGTTTGACACGAAGCTAGACCCTGGTTTTACTGACGTCTATGAGATGTCAAGGAGAAAGACCCCAACGGATGCTCTTGACAGGGCAGCCGCCATGGGGCTTAGCAACATCTCTGGCATGGGTACTAGAGGTCAACTTGCTGCATTGAACCCATTCATGCAGAACGTATCTAGCATGGAGACGCAACTATCACAAAGTGATCTTGCAAGAGAGATGCAGGGGGCTCAGGCTTACGCTACTCAAAGACAGGGTGTTTCTGATGCAAACCTAGGATTCAGAAGAGGCTTAGCTACGAGAAAGCTAGAGCAAGACGAACTTGCTCAAAGAACAGCCATGGAAAACATGGAGAGGATAAAACAGGAGAGAAGGGATGCATTAGGGAATATTGCAATGGGGGGCCTTGAGACTGGATTGGCGGCTGCAGCGTCGGGCATGTTCAAAAGGGAACAAGGAGGCATTATCCCAAAATACAAGAAAGGTGGTGAATTTCCAGACTTCAACAAAGATGGTGAGATCACTCAGGCTGACGTACTTATGGGTAGGGGTGTTATCCCTAAGGCAGAGTACGGAATGAAAGTACCAGAAAACAAAAATTACAATATGGGAGGTATGATGAAAAAGTATCAAATGGGTGGTAACGTCCTCGCCCAAATCTTGGGCGGAGCAGGTGGCGATATGCCGAAAGTACAGGGACCTCTCCCAGGTGAGGCTTCTCACGAAACTAACCCAATGGACATCGTAGATAAGAATGGTGTCAAGCGGGGTGAGGCTATGGGGGGCGAGTTTATCGTCAATGCCGAGCAAGCTGAGGGTATGATGTCTGAGTACGAACCCATCAAGAGCACGATCGAATCTGGCAAGCAACCAACGCAAGAACAGTGGATGGCTTTCTACGAGGCTATCGATGCTGTCCTTGGTGAGCCTCAGTTTGATGACAGTGAAGGTGGCCCACAAATGATGGGATAATGGCTAACGGCTATAATTACGTTCCACCTTACGTTTCGCCTGAAGAGACCTTTGCCAAAAGGCTTAGCAACTTAGGCAAGCAGGTTCAATCTGCCGCCATGCAGCAAGGTGCTCAAAGGGCGGAAGCTATTCGCGCCCTTAGAGCGGAGCAGAAAACAAGATTTGCTCAAATAGCTCAGATTGGGAAAAACACAAACGATTTTTCTAGAGCAGACCAAGAGGAGCTTAATAGCTTGAAGCAGCAGTCTCTTGATATACTTGCTGAAAATCCAGAATTATTGCCTGCGTTGCAAATAGAGCTTGGCAACTACTACTCAATGGGGAAGCAGAATACTGAAGCCATCAGAGGAGCTGGAGACACAAGCGAGACTTATCAGCAGTATCTAAATGGTACTAAAAAGTTTGCAGGTGAAACAGGGGTAATGGCTGACGTGAGTTCTTCAGACTTTGAAATGAAGCTTAACTCTTATGACGAGCTGGGTCAGCCCACTGGAGAGACTTGGACCAGCCCAAGCACTGGACTTGAGCACACTATTATGAACTACTACGAGCCAGGGACAATGATTCCCATGGAGGCAATCTTTTATGGGACATACCCGCAAGAGGGTGGATTTATAGTTGATAAAGTGCAAGATCCAAACAACTCAACAACTATGCTCGTCGCTAGGAATCAAGACGGTGTAGAGGTTGATAGAAGGGTGGTCGCTGGACCTCTTATGTTTTATTCTCGTAGAGGTACTGGGAGTTTTTTTGCACCGCGCACCGTAAACATCGCTAGACAAACACCTGCTGATTACCTAAATGAAATCAGCCTAGGACTGCTGACTAGGGTGCAACAGGGCATCAACAACGGAAAGTACACTGTAGAAGAGGGCGAAGCTATCATTCTAAACGACCTTAGAACAAGGTATAACAATGAAGCTTTAGGCGAGGGAATGAGGTCCGCCAGCATAGATTTATGGAACACTATGAACCCCACCTATGAGGGTGGATGGACAGACGATCTATTCGAGAGGTCGGGAGAAGGAGCAGAAACAGAGTCCCAGAGACAGGGTCTTAAGACTCCTCTTGAAACCTATGAAGAACAAGTTTTAGGTTTAGCTGCTCTCGAGAAAAAGGTTGAGAAACCTACGCAAACAAAACCAACATCTGCTCAAACATCTTGGGACGGTGATCGCGATGGGTTTAGACAGCAATTAGGACTTCCCCAGCAGTTTCAAGATGACTTACAAGGCAGTGAGTCTGAAGTCTACACAAACGAAGAGTGGGGCCTTGAGTCTGAATTGAAGGCTATGGGTGTTTCTAGCGCACAGCTTGCGGCTGAGAAAAGAGCACAGCTTCCTATATCTGGTGGTATAAAACCCACCTTTGGAAATACAACTTACAGCTCAATAGAAGCGTTTCCAAACGTAGGTGACGGGGTTTTGTTTCTTACCAAGAGAGATGAAAAAGACTGGGAGGGAAAATTAAGTTTTTATGGCCAGAGAGCGGGTGGAAGATCAAAAAGCCTGGAATCAGATAGAATACACAATCCAACATATTGGGATAAGTTCCCGTCGAGTCAGTATGATGTCATTCAGATCTACAAGGACCCATCAGCATTCGACCCTAAAGACAGGTATACAGATAAATTCCTTGCATTAGCACAAGATTTTGCTAATAAATACAAGAACGCAGAAGGAGTAGATATTGAGACTTTGGAAAAACAAATAATTAAACTCGCTCAATAATGGAAGAAGAACTGCAAATGCTTTATCAGGAGTACATGAATCTTGGTCTGTCAAGAAACATGGCCCTTGTTCACATGCGTCAGTCTGAGGCTTTTAAGGGCTACTCTGATGAAGACTACAAGGCTGCTACAGATTACATGAAGCAGTTGTATGCGAGTGGTATACCCAACGCTGCGGTCCCTAAAAAAAAAAGTCAAGGTGCTTCAGAATTGGTGCCAGTTTTGGAGACGGGTTCTATGGGCTCTACCTCAGGTCAGGCTGCGGATCAACAAGCACCGTTTGGAAGTTCGGTTTCGAAGTTAGCAGATCAGATAAGAGATGACGGGGGCGTAGAGTTGACGACTGGTGTTAGGGATGAGAACTTTGAATTCATTCCTTTCTACGTAACGGGCGATAAACAATATATCGACGCTACGAAATTCTATGGTTTTGAGCCTGGTGAGGCTACATGGATGACCTCTACCAATTACAATCTTCCTGAGTTTGTTTTCCCAGGATCACCATCTTCAAACGTAGATGATGTTCGTAAACAGTTTGCAATATCAAGAACCTTAACGGGCACTGAGGAAGTTGTCGGATATGATCCAAACAACCCGCAAAGGGCTCAGGGCTTTTTGAGATCTGATGACGGGAAAATCATTCCAGTAGCGGGCAAGGTAGGCATGGAGCCTGGTCGCCCTGAGGCGGAGCTTGGGGTTGCTGATGTACCATCACTTAACATCCAGATAAATGTGCAAGGGTTCATGAACGGAAACAGTGATCCAGACTTCCCTGAACTATTAGCATTATCTCAGGCATCTTATTTTGATGTCTGGGCAAAAGAAAAGTTTGAGGAAGAGGGGGATTTCTTTAGAACATCTAAAGAAGCTTTTAGCTCGGATCCAAACCTTGCATTTAACATGGGGGAGGTTATCAATGACATGGCATATGAGAGGGTCTTTGGATCGGAGGGTGCCAAGAGGATAAATGATGGGGAGTCAGTAAACAAGCTTATCAGAGAGAAAGCAAAAATGATCAAGAGGATCAACGACGATATGATCGAGGGCAAGAACGAGGTGGCAATTGAGATTGCAAAAGATCTGTATGCTCTTCCAGACTGGGCTATTGTAGATGGTATTCTTTCCCTTGCATTAAGGACCTCTTCGGTTAATGAGAAATATTGGGATTTAAACACATTGAGGCGCGAAAAATTCGAAGTAAGAAATGAGATTAATGAGGAGATAAAAAAACTTAGCCAGGACTTTACAGAAAAGTACTCACCTGTACTTCTTTCTCAGATAACAAACGAACCATTCAGAGAAAGAACCAAGAAAGGGGAGCTAACAGAATATGCAAAATCTAACCTGGCCAATCTCGAGAGACAGCTTAACAGAGAGTATGGCGTAAGGGTTGACTTGAATACAGATAGAATTATAGGTGAAGATCAGGGAAGCCTTCATGATTTTGTTACCAGTGTTAAAATTGGAGGGCACGGTGCGGCTTTGTCGGCAAACTATCTCATTGACGCTGGATTGGAGTTTTTATTAGGCACAGACTACTCTCTTGAGGACAGGAAGGCCATGGAGCGACTTATTGAAAGATCGGACAAATCAAGGCGGGAGTTAAGAGCCGAGGTGACCCAGTATATGGATGAGTTTAGAGATGTCGTAAAGAGAGGAGATGCAGGAACTGCCGTAAGCATGATGGTGAGCAATGCTGCAGAGGGATGGCCAATTATTGGAACGCTACTTCTAACTAGAAGGCTTAGCCCTATGAGTTCCGCTGCGGTAACATCAGGTGTAGCAACTGGATTGGAGGCAGCAGAGATTAGAGACGATTATACATTTGATGACTTCGTAGACGAAGATGGTAACAAGTACACTTACTATGAGGCAGTAGAGAAAGCTGGAAGCACAGACATCAATGAGCTGAAATCAAAATTCACGATTGAAAAAAATAATTTAAACAGGGCTGGGTACTTGTCTTCTAAGGCTATGATAAATTTTGGTCAGGCTTACGTAAGTACTACACTTCTTAGAAACTTCACTATACCTGAGGGTGAGTCTTTTATTCGTGGCTACGCATCATACATGGGTATTGCCATGTCAAACGACGCAGTGGCTAGGTTGGGGGCTGAAGTTTTTGGAGAGATGTCAAGGGATTATTGGACGGGGGACGACATAGACTTCTTTGCTGCCTTGGAGGACGGCATATGGAACACTATTGAGTCCAGCGGAACCTCTTTTGCTCTTTACTCTATGGGATATGGCGGTGCGGCTTCAAGAGGAAGAAAGGGTACTGCCTCAAGAAGCAACACGTTGGCTAGGATTATTAACGAAGATCCTGACATCACGTCAACCATAAGGAATGATATTGAGGTTGCAACAAGAATGCTTCAAAAGAAATCTGGATCTAGGAACAAGGTTAACATGGCTGAGGCCGCTTCAATTCTTTCTGGTGCTATACACAGAGAAGGCATCATGTATAGACAGAATCAGTCGTGGCTTGACTTTTTGGTGAAGCAAGATATTGAAAACAACACCAACCTTTTCGGCGGTACAGTAGATCTTCTAAACAACATAGAGAAGTATAGACGTGAATACAGGCTCACCAACGACCCTGGCATAAAACAAAACTTAGAAGTTCAGACTGCATATGCTTTGAGCTGGCTGCAGGAGACATGGAAGAACAACAAAGATGATTTCTACAAGTCGAAAGACGTTGGTGGTGGGGTGATTGAGCAAGAGATGCAGGCTTCAATCGTTGGAGAAACTCCTGCCTCTTTGTTCTCTCAGATGGCATCCGACTTGAGGGCCAGTGAATCTAAGCCTAAGCCTCAGATGAGGCCAACAACAAACATTGATGACATTGTAGACTTGAAGACAAGGTCTATCGCGGAAGAGTCTACGAGAAAAGATCCTCAGTGGTTGGTGAAAAATATTGATGAATCACAACCAGCATCTATCGACAGAGCTAGGCTCGAGGAAATATTGAACTCTGAAGACTTTGCTATAGTTACTGGTGAGTTCCCACAACTTCAGTCAGTTGGTTCGGCAGAAAACGAACAAGCAATGACTGCTGCGAAGCAGTGGCTTGAAAGCAATGGAATCTCTTTTCATGAGGTGTCTGGGAGGTCAAATGGAAAAGGAAAAAGAAGTTTCCTTGTCGAGTCTATGACTGACACGCAAATGATGGAGTTCCTCGATCTGTTTGGACAACACAGTGCCATGAGGTCCAAGGGACTTGTGAAAAAGAATGGTGACTATCAGAGCATGGAGGATGCTGAGTGGGTGATTGAAGAAGGTGTAACTGAAAAGACAGATAACACCTCAGCTATGAAGCTATCTGATGGGACGGTTGTTACATTCTCTAAGGAAGGGGGCAAGTTTGTTAGGGGTGATGGAAGCGAGGGTGAATTAAGCAGCGATGACTTCTGGGGTGCTCTTCCAGAGGATAAGGTAAAATCATCAGCCCCTCCCGCTGACGTTCCAGAAGAAGTCAAGGGGGATGGATTTAGGTTCAATGGTCACGCCCTTAGGAATCTTGGCGCCAGAGCTTTGGATTTCGCCTTTGCTATAAGGCTCGGGAAATACAAGAACGCCGAAGGAAAGACAGTGAAGGTAAATGACCTAGCGGTCATAGAGTCATACAAATCTCTTCAAAGGGAAAGGGCGGCTGTCGCAGACGTCACTAGAGGAGACATGGTAACTTACTCTGCCGTGAGATCTATGGCCCAAAAGAAGGGTCTTAGCGATGAGATGTTTGCTAAAATAAACAGAGGCGAAATTGGCCTGAACGATCCTGTTCTCAATGAGTTTAATTTCACTTCAGATGAGCTCGCTGCAATGAAAGGGTTGAGAGAAAATATTGACTCCCTTTCAGACAGACTTATATACCTGCTTGAATCCAGACCAGTATCGAAAGATGAGAATGGGAACATAACTGCAGAAGGACAAGCACACTTAGATCTCATAGAAACAATAAAGGCGAATAAAGGATCATATCTTACAACGTCATACAAGATATTCACTGACGGGGGAGATAGACTGAGCAAGTTGCTCGATATGAGCAACCCAAAGAAGAGAAAGAAGGTCCCAAAAGAAATAAGGCAAGCATACGACAATGCTGTAAGAGACATAGCATCAAGAATGGATGCTGAAGAGTTGATTAAAAATCCAGGGGCTGCAGAGGAGCAATTAAAAGATTACTTGCTTAGTATTGACGGGACTAGATCTAATTACGGAGATGTAACTATTCTTGGATCCATAAACAACGGATTGTTAAAAACAAAGAACAATCAAATTCCAGAATCCTTTAGAAATCTTCTCGGTGAAATAGATGATCCAACGTACCAATACTTTGCTACAATCAGTAAGTTAAGGGCTTACGTCACGAACTATGAGTGGCAGATGTCTCTTGCTATGTCTCTGAGGCAGAGCGGATTAGGGGAATACAATGTTTCATCAAAAATAGAAACCCCCCTCGGTAAGTATGTTCAGGCACACCCTGGGGCGGCACCCTCTGATCCTCTTTATGGTATGATGATACCAGAAGATCTTCGTGCGGCATTCAGCACCTTAGATCCAATCAAGCCGTGGGCGGAACTTTTGCTCCCTGGAGAAAAAGAGGGTACAATATTTGGTTCGGCTAGACCAGTTGTAAAAAAAGGCGTCGGTGGCTTTATGGATCTTTGGACTTCCGCCTCCGCTATTGGTAAGCTTGATGCCACGGTTATGGCCCCAGCCTCTACCATGAGAAACCTTGTTAGTGGTAATTTTATTCAGATGGGGGCTGGTCACTGGTGGGCTACCAATCCTGAGTACATGCACGATGCGATGAGAATGGCTTGGTCAACGGACAAGAGGTTGGGTAAGGCTAGGTCCAAGGTTGACAGAAAGGCATACATGAGCGAAAGGGAAAAGTTAGTGCGAGGTGGTGTTCTTGCTGAAAGTGTCAGCGGTATGGAACTTATGAGGACCATGCAGGATTTTGTAATGTCAGATTACAGGAAAGGTTTTGATCAGAATGGAGGTGCGATTGGGAAGGCCCGCGACACTATGATTAAAATGTACTCTTTCGGGGATGAGTTCTTTAAGGTAATGGGATATTATCAGGAGAGAGATATGCTTATCAAAAGTGGAGAGCTCGTAGAGGACGCAGAGATGATGGCTATGCAAAGGATAAAAGATATGTACCCAACGTATTCAAACATATCTTATGGGGCGAGACTCCTTCGTAAGACTCCATTTATGGCTCCCTTCCCTTCATTCCCTTATGAAGTGGTTAGAAACTCAAAGAATGTTTTCTACTACATGATCGAGGACTTAAAGTCTGGAAATGAAGAGAGAAGAAAAAGTGCTTACCGCAAGGCTGCTGGACAGTTTGGTTTGGGAGGTTTGGCTACATTCTTGACTGCTTGGACTGCGATGTCTCTTGGCCTTGATGATGAGGACGTAGAGGCGCTGAAGGTTCTTCAGCCAGAGTACCAGAGAAATCAAAATCTTATATGGCTTGGTAAAGATGAAGAAGGTGAGATGGAATGGTTGAACTTATCTTACACGTTGCCCCAGGAAGTTTTCTTCGAGCCACTGAGAGTACTCTTTGGATCTGATCCAACTGACGAATCGTATGCTGATCAAGTTATGGGGGCTCTAAATAAGGCTCTCGAGCCATACACAGCGTCAGACATATTTACGGAGATGGTTGTTGAGATTGCGAATAACGAAGATGAAAACGGAAATCCAATCTACGACACGTATAAAGGTGTAGACGGTGAACCCAAGAGTTTTTGGGAGATGCAGGAAGAGGATTCAGATGTGTGGTTAGATGTTCTTCAGCATGCTTTCGATAGCTACGCACCTGGATTTGCTAGACAAAACATGGTTAGTTTCTTGAGGGCTGAAGAAATGGTTGATAAAGACAATCCGTGGTATGAACTTCAATCAGAGTTTAGAAAAAGATACCCTCAAAGAACGAAGACGAGAGAATACACAACCAAAGATGCTGTGTTTCAAATGTTTGGTATAAGCATGGGGAAAACAAACTCACCAACAAGTGCAGAGTTTCATTTTAGAGACATCAAAACAAGCATTAACTCAAGGGGACGTGAACACGAAAATTTCTTCTTAAATGATCAGGTTGAAGTAACACCAGAGAGAGCAAAAAATAGAGCAACTACATTCTTAAACCAGACTTCTGGACTGATTGAAGAGTCTCAAAAACTTGTAGAGGCCCTGAAGAAACTTTATCTAGATGTGGACAACCAATTAGAAGTGGAGGAAAAGATTATCGGGATTCTCATGAGGTCAGGATTTTCTGCAGGAGACGCATACCTGATATATAATGGGGACATGCCTATTCTGCCTGGAATATCTGAGCAAGCAGTCGGTTCTAGACTAGAAAACATCTATAACAATCCGTCTCTTGACGAGGAAGAAAAGGAAGAAAGAGAGTCTATTCTGCTCAAGAATGTAGAGTTGTACAACAACTATATACTTGAGTTTAATGAACAAAATTTTGGAGAAAAAATAAAACAAAAAGATGAAGAATAAGATTAAAGACACAAAGCTCGGTCAGTGGCTGAAAGACAAAGCCCCCAACGTTTTGGATACGGTTGCAGACTTGCTGCCAGACCAGGGTGGGT
>ERZ869936.1064-NODE-1064-length-21341-cov-6.538194_pt1 | contig 21341 bp, 11 predicted proteins | sample MGYA00520876_ERZ869936 | MGnify/ENA primary metagenome ERZ869936 (study PRJEB32218, sample SAMN09650985) | biofilter metagenome | isolation source: enrty point of leading RO module | place: Saudi Arabia: Thuwal, RO plant located on Red Sea | collected 2016-02-17 ...
TTATAAAAGCAAAGGCCGTACACAACAATCCTAATATTAAAAGCCACTGAAAATCACTCCAGGAAACATTAAACAAACCCGCATTAAACTTACCTTGTATAATGAGATATACGCTAACCAATAACAAGCTGCCAATCAGCTCATAAAATGAAATGGTTTTAGCATTTGTTTCCCTAATCAATAAACCGTTACAAACCGTAAAAAGAGAAGCTAAAAAAGCTGAGAAAATAGCCAATGAAATTCCCAATTTATATTGAAACTCAAAACTAAAAATGCAAAGAATTCCACCCACAATAAAAAATCCAAACAACACTTCGTACCATTTTACTTTTCGTTTAAAAAAAAGAGGTTCTAAAATGGAAGCAAACAAAGTTCCCGTAGAAAAACATACCAGTGCAACAGAAACATTAGATTGTTTTACAGATTCAAAAAAAGTAACCCAGTGAATTGCTATAATAAAACCTACTCCAAAAAATTTCAGTAGATTTTTTTTTGAAACAATAACATTATGTTTTCTATATATAAAATATACTCCTATTCCGGCAATAGCTATCAAAAGCCTATACCAAACTAAAGAACCGGAATCAAGCGTAATTAGCTTACCAAAGATTCCTGTCAAGCCCCAAATTAACACTATTAAGTGTAGCCAAATATAGTTTTGATATTCCTTCAACATTTCGGGCAAATGTATGTAAATAACTCTTCTAAAATTACTATGTAAAAAAGTAAAATAGTTAAGCTAAAAAAACAAAATCTAAGCTAAGCTGTAAGCTAAATTCGTATCTTTGCAGTCCATTGAAAAAAGAGACGCAGACTATATTACAAAGGATTAATTTTCCGACCGATTTAAAAAAATTAAGTAAGGAAGATTTACATTCATTAGTGGATGAATTAAGAGATTTTGTAATAGATGTTGTTTCCAGGCAAGGAGGACACTTAAGTGCAAGCTTAGGAGTTACTGAGCTTTCTGTAGCTATTCATTACTTATATAATACCCCTGATGACAAACTGGTTTGGGACGTTGGCCATCAGGCATACATACATAAATTACTTACCGGCAGAAAACAACAGTTTGAAAATATTATAAAAAAGGGAGGCATTAGTGGGTTTCCAAAAATAACTGAAAGTGAATATGATGCTTTCGGAACAGGCCATTCTTCCACCTCTATTTCCGCAATACTCGGAATGGCTACAAGCGCCAAAATTCAAAATATTTCCAGAGAACATATTGCCGTAATTGGAGATGGCGCACTAACAGCAGGACAAGCATTTGAAGCCTTAAACAATGCAGGAAACTCAAACACCAACATTACCATAATTATTAACGATAATGGAATGTCTATCGACCCAAATGTGGGTAGTTTAAAAGATTATTTAGAAAGCATTTCAAAGTCAGAAAAACAAAAAAACTTATTTGAAGCTCTTGGCTTTAAATACTTTGGTCCTATTGATGGAAATAACCTAAATGCTGTTTTAGAAACTTTATCTGAAGCAAAAAAACTTCAACAGCCTAAAGTCATTCATTTACTGACTACTAAAGGGAAAGGTTATTCTCCAGCTGAAATTGGCAATAAAACTACCTGGCATGCTCCGGGATATTTTAATAAAGTTACGGGTGAAATTAATAAAACAGTAACATCAGAAAATGACACTTTAAAGTATCAAGATGTTTTTGGAAAAACATTAGTTGAACTAGCTAAGCAAAATGAAAAAATAGTTGCCATTACTCCTGCTATGACTTCCGGTTCTTCTTTAAATTACATGATGGAAGAATTTCCCGACAGATGTTTTGATGTGGGTATTGCTGAGCAACATGCCGTTACTTTTTCTGCAGGATTAGCTACAGACGGGTTAATTCCTTTTTGTGCCATTTATTCTACTTTTTTGCAAAGAGCTTATGACCAGTTAATTCATGATGTGGCATTACAAAATCTACCTGTTATATTTTGTATTGACAGAGCCGGACTGGTTGGCGAAGACGGTGCCACACACCATGGCGCTTTTGATTTAGCCTATTTACGCTGCATTCCAAATATGATTGTTGCAGCACCTTTAAATGAATCAGAACTTAGAAACCTAATGTTTTCTGCATTGGAAACCAAACAACCTTTTACTATTCGCTATCCAAGAGGAAAGGGAGTTTTACCAAATTGGCAAACACCTTTTTCAAAAATTGAAATTGGGAGAGCCAAAGTATTAACTAAGGGTAAAAAAGTTGCTGTAATATCTATCGGTCATGTGGGAAATGATGTTCAAAAAACAATTAAAGAATTAATTGAAAAAAATATACAACCTACTCATGTAGACATTCGATTTTTAAAACCATTGGATTTGAATTTGCTACAGGAAGTTTTTAGTTCGCATGAAAAAATTATTACAGTTGAAGACGGAACAAAAATTGGTGGATTATATTCTGCCATTTCAGAGTTTAAAAATGAAAACAATTTCCATCAAGAAATAATTGGCTTAGGCATTTCAGATAAATTTGTGGAGCACGGTTCTCAAAAAGAACTCAAGGAAGAATGTAATTTTGATATAACGGGTATTAAAAAAGCTATTGAAAATTGTTGGGCTAAAGTTTAAAAAAAGTTCCTCTATAAGATTTTTCCCCTTGATAAATTTGAATAAAGTACATTCCTTTTTTTAATGAGGAAATATCAATTTCACCATCTCTTTCGATAGAAACTTGCTTACATAGTTTCCCATAAATATCATAAATAGATATTTGCCCTTTTACGTTTTCAAATCCCTCTATTTTAATTTTTTCATGCGCAGGATTTGGATAAATTTTTACCTGTTGATTTATATATTCTTTAACTGAATTGTAAGTACAAGCTATAGTATCAAACTGATGGAAGCCAATAATAGAATCTTGATAGCATCTTATTAATCCATAAGTTAATACATCTGAAATAGAACCATAACAGTGGTCATAAAGACCTGGAAAAGGATTGGAGTTTCCTCCGATAAATTCATAGATTTTATATGACCAATCAATTGTTCCAAAGCTATAATTCAAATGCATTGTTTTCAATTGAAAACTATTTATTGAGGTAGTATAAACCGAATCAACCGTTATCAAAAAACTACAACTATCATTATAAAATGTCCAGGAACTATCTTTTAAAGCATTAAAATCATACAAAAGAGAAAACTGATTGAAGTATTTATTCCATAAAAAAACAGAATCATTACTCTCATAAAGATATACCCTCTTTCCAAAGTAGTCTTTATAAGTAAGTCCATATGTTTGTTGTAAAATTTTGCAGTTTTTCCCTAAAATCATTGAATCTCCTAATGAACTCCATTTAACATAGCCCCAGCTTGGGGAAGAAGGGGAAGATGTCCCATAATGCCATTCAGCACCTGTTGGAAACCAAGTTTGTGAGCTTAATTGCAAAGTAAAAAAGAAACAAATAATGTAAAAACAGTATTTCATAGTAAGTATTCAAACAAATTTACAGAAATTCTTAATATTCTGTTAACAATTATTTTCCTGTCAAAACTTTTAAAACAACTATATTTGCTCAAAATTTAGATTATGAAGAAACAATTACTTTTTGCAACCCTAATTTCAACATTTTATTTCGGAACTCAAGCACAAGATTGTAGCGATTTATTCTTTTCAGAATATGTAGAAGGTTCTGGAAATAACAAAGCTTTAGAAGTTTATAACCCTACCAATGCTACTGTTAACCTTTCAGGTTATTCAATAGTAAGATACAGCAACGGACAAACTACTGCTAATGACCAATTAGCACTTACCGGTTCTTTAGCTGCTTATGATGTTCATGTAGTAGTAAACGGGCAAACAACCTCTTCTCAAACTTCTCCTGCTTGTGACCCAACTTTACAAGCCATGGCAGACCAATTAGATGGGGCTTATCCTGCTCCAACTTACATGAATGGTAATGATGCCTTAACTATTGAAAAAAGTGGAGTCATTAAAGATATTTTTGGAAAAATTGGTGAAGATCCAGGCGATGGCTGGGGAAACTATGCGCCTTTCAAGTATTACACTAAAGACCACACTTTATTAAGAAAATCTACGGTTAAAAAAGGCGTTACCTCTAACCCGTCAACCTTCACTCCTTCTGCTGAATGGGATTCATTACCAAATGGCACTTGGACTAATTTAGGTTCACACACATGTGATTGTCAAACAACTGGAGTTTCTGAAAATACTGAAAAAGTGGACTTTTTAGTGATTTACCCTAATCCTGCAACGCAAAACAACATTACGGTTAAAGCCACCGATAGAGTGGAGTATGTTGAAGTATTTGACATTACCGGTAAAAAAATAATGACGGCAACTAATAACGACCCAATTAGAGGAGATATTACGCTCAAATTTAATGGTGAATTAACTACCGGGATTTATTTTGTTAAAGCCTCACTGGAAAATAAAAACGTAGTAACAAAAAAGTTTACCGTTAAGTAGTTTATTTTCCTTAATTGACTAGAATGAAAAACTTATTGATGATGGCAGCTCTACTAGGCTGCCTTCAACTTTTTTCACAAACCACAAAAATTTCAGGAACTGTTAAAGACGGGATATCTGATGAAGGTTTAGTGGGTGCGTACATCTTTTATGGCGAAAATGATTTTGTTGCCGCAGACCTTGATGGAAACTTTTCTTTTGAAGTTCCAAATGGTAGTTACACCATAAAGATTTCATTTGTAGGCTATTCTGATTTTGTAAAAAAAATAGAAGCGACCGGAAAACCAATTACCATTACCGCAAAAATGCAAGCCAATACACTTCAAGAAGTTGAAGTAGTAGCAGATATTGCAAGAGCAAGAGAAACACCTGTAGCGTTCAGCACCATTACACCTAAAAAAATTCAGGAAGAACTGGTTTCTCAAGACATTCCTATGTTGCTAAACTCTACACCGGGTGTTTATGCGACTCAAACCGGTGGCGGAGACGGTGATACAAGAATTACCATCAGAGGATTTAATCAAAGAAATATTTCTGTAATGCTAGATGGAATTCCTGTAAATGACATGGAAAACGGTTGGGTGTATTGGTCAAACTGGTTTGGCTTAGATGCCGTAACAAGAAGTATTCAAGTACAAAGAGGATTGGGAGCAACAAAAATTGCAAGTCCGGCAGTAGGTGGCTCATTAAATATTATCACACAAGGAATTGAATCAAAAAAAGGCGGAAGCATTAAACAAGAAGTGGGTAGTAACGGGTTTTTAAGAACCACTTTAGGCTTAAATACAGGTAGATTAAAAAACGGATTTGGAGTAACCTTTGCCGGTTCTTTTAAAACAGGTGATGGCTGGGTTGACCAAACTTGGACAGAAGGTTATTTCTATTACTTAAAAATTGAAAAAAGTTTAGGTAAGCATTTATTGAGTGTTTCAGCCATGGGTGCACCACAAAGTCATGCGCAGCGTTCGTTTACAAAATCAATAGCCTATTATGATGCAACAACTGCTGAAAAATTAGGTATTACCGATTCTGTTTCTTTTAATGAAATAAAAGGCTACGGAACAAACTTTAACTCACATTGGGGTTATGTAAAAAGATATAGAGGCCCGAATAACGATACCATATTTGCCAATAGAGAAGTATTAAATGAAAGAGTAAATTACTATCATAAACCACTATTTACATTAAAAGATTTTTGGAGTATTAGTGATAAACTTTATCTATCAACCATTGCCTATTTATCTATTGGAAACGGTGGCGGAACAAGCTTAAATACCAGCAGTCCAAAAGTTGACCCGCTTGGACAAATTGATTTCCAAACTTATTATGACAATAACGCTTTTGGTCCTTTTAGCATAGACCCTTCCATTGATTCTACCGAAAGAAAATCCGGCACATATCTAAGAAGCAGTATTAATAATCACTTTTGGTATGGAGCATTAGCAACTTTGGAATATAAAATGAGTGATCAGTTTTCTTTATCGGGAGGGCTTGATGCCAGAAGTTATAAAGGAGAACATTATCGAGAAGTTTATGATTTATTAGGAGGCGACTATGCTGTTGAAAAATCTAATGCAAACGAAAAAGATGGTATTAAAAGAGAAGGTGATAAAATTGGTTATCATAATGATGCACTGGTAAAATGGGGCGGTTCATTTTTACAATTAGAATTTAGTAATTCATTATGGTCAGCCTTTATAAATATTTCAGGAATATATAACGGATATAAACGTATTGACTATTTCCGACCAAAAGAAATTGCAATTGGAGACACCGTTTTAACGCTTGGTTATAATGACACCATTGATTACAACGGAACCGTTTACACTCATTTTTCTGATGGAGTAGATTACTCCCAAACTGATTGGAAGTGGATTCCGGGCTACACGGTTAAAACAGGCGTAAATTATAATATTAATGAATACCATAATGTTTTTGTCAACTTTGGTTATTTATCTAGAACACCAAGATTTCAAAATGTAATTGACTTCAACAACAAATTTTTCAGAGACATTAAAAATGAAGAAGTAAAAGCTGCAGAACTAGGCTACGGAATTAAAAAGAAAAAGTACGCCATTAATTTAAACGGATATTATACATTGTGGGAAAACAAGCCTGCCGATAGAGGTCAATCCGTTCAGATTGACGGAGAAAATGTGTCCGTAAATATTAATGGATTAAATGCGCTTCACATGGGTGCTGAATTAGACTTCGCTATTAACATTACCAAAAAACTAGAGTTTGAAGGACTTGCTTCTTTTGGTGATTGGAGATGGAACTCAACTGATTCCGTTAAAATATATGATGATAATCAAAAGCTTTTAGCAACTGTGTTTTTTGACGCAACTGATGTTCATGTAGGTGATGCCGCACAAATGCAATTTGCTTCCAGCTTAAGATATCAAATTATAAAAGGGCTTTTTGTAAAAGGAAAGTGGACGTATTTCGGAAAACAATATGCACAATTTGACCCTCTAACTTTATATGATGAAGATGCCGGAAGAGATTCTTGGCAAGTGCCGGATTACCAATTGTTTGAAGTGTTTGCCGGCTATCGCTTCAAAATTGAAAAAACCACCTTTGATTTAAACTTTGGTATCTTAAACCTATTAAACAGCGTATATATTTCTGACGCCCAAAACAATGACGGTTTTGCTACCCCATATAACGACTTTGATGCAAAATCAGCAGGCGTTTTTTATGGCATGGGCAGAAGATACAACACCTCTTTAAAAATTACATTTTAATATATTACTATGAAAAAAATTACAAGTATTCTTTCGATTTTAGCCACAAGTTTTTTAATGGCTCAAACTACAACACTTCCAACTTCTTGGAGTTTTACTACTGCCAATTTACCTAATGGCTGGACAGAAAACGGAACTGCATTTTATACAGGTTCAGGAAATACTCCACCTGCCTGTAAACTAGACAATACAGGCGACTGGGTTCAAATTCGTTTTTCTGACGCACCGGGTCAGTTAGATTATTACTTAACCGGAAATAGCTTTTCGGGAGGAACATTTACCGTTCAAGAATCTACAAATGGCTCAACCTGGACAACCCTAAGAACTATTACAAGCCCGCCTTCAGGCTCTTATCAGCAGTTTATTGATAATCCTAATGCCGCTTCAAGGTATATACGATTTTATTATACCAATAAATCATCCGGTAATATTGGATTAGATGACATCAATTTAGCGAAAGCTCCAGCCGGTCCGGGACCCGAAATTGAAATGTCATACCAATCAACCGTTCAGCCAAGCGGTTCACAAGTTGCATTTTCTTCTCCCGTTTTAACTCCAAAGAATATTGTATTCAAAGTTGAAAATCAAGGAACTACAAATGCTTTAACCATAAACACCCCTACTATAAGCGGACCGAATGCGACTGATTTCAGCGTAACATATAATCCAACATCAGTTGCAGCAGGAGCTACCGATAGTATTATTGTACAATTTACTCCCGCTTTAGCAGGAACAAGACTAGCTACTCTTTCAGTTGGAAATAATGATGTAGATGAAAATCCTTACTTAATAAATTTATATGGAGTTGGAGGCAGCTATGCAACCGAACCGACAACTCAACCGACAAACCTAACTTTTACTGGAACTAAATCATACAGAGTGTTTGGAAACTTCACAGCAACCACTGCTGATGGATATCTTGTGGTGATGAAAAAAGGTTCAGCCATTACCGGAACTCCGACAGATGGAACAGTTTATAAACAAGGTGATGCAATTGGAGGAGGAAAAGTGGTTAAAGTTGGAACAACAACCAATTTCTCTCCAAATGAAATTTATGCCAATACTACTTACCACTTTAGCGTTTTTCCATACAATGGCTTTGGACAATACATTAATTATAACACTACACTACCATTAACAGGAAATGTTACAAGTACAGGAGCAAATATTGGGAATTATTATAACGGAGTAAGTGTAAATTCACCTACTTTTATTAGCGACCTAACAGCAAAAGTAAATCCACACACTCAAATATTTTACGGATGGTATGCACAAACTATGATAGACTTATTTGCCGCAAGAGATACTACAGGAGGACAAAAAGTAGTAACATGTATTCATAGTGATGACCAGTATATATATTCTCAACCTTTTGGTTGGAGTTATATGAGTAGAGAACACGTTTTTCCTAATAGCTGGATGCCAAACATTACAAGTAATGATTATGAGTATGATGACCAGCACAATCTTTATCCTTGTGAGTTTACTAATACTAATCAGGTAAGAAGTAATCACCCTTTTGGAGAGGTGGTTACTGTATATGCACAGTATAAAGAAGGAAAATTAGGCACTGACATTAATAACAATCAAGTATTTGAGCCAAAAGATGAAGCCAAAGGAGATGTTGCTCGCGCCATGATGTATATGTGTGCTGCTTATCACGGTATAAACAGTAAAAGCTGGTATTTACCCATTCAGCAAGACCAGAATATTTTAAAAAGATGGCACTGGGATGACTTGCCCGATGCAAAAGAAATAGCTCGTAACGACTTTTTAGATTCTTTACAAGGTAACAGGAATCCATTTGCAGATAGTGTACATTTTGCTTGTTATATTGACTTTCAAACTATGACAAAAATTAGCAATCCTTCTGTTCCTTGTGCAACTTTAAGCATCAACCCTCAGCCAAAACAAACTGATTTTGTTAAGGTATTTCCTAATCCTGCAAATAACTTAATAACTATAGATGTTTTCACGCTAAATAAAAATGAAGCAACTATTCTATTAAGAGATATTAAAGGAAAGGTAGTGAAACAAGAAGTACTACAGCCTTCTAACTCTTATCAATCTATTCAATGGAACATTAATAGCTTCTCTAAGGGAGTTTACACTATAGAGATGCAAACTATTGAAGGAACCAGCATTGAAAAATTAGTTATTCAGTAAAAAGCTTACTCCATTAAAAAAGCCCAATCAGTTTTGATTGGGCTTTTTTAGTTAAACAGTTCTTTTTTATTTCAACGAGAACTTAACCGGCAAGTTATATCTAATCTTTACTGGTTTTCCTCTTTGTGAGCCAGGGTTAAATTTAGGTAAAGAAGAAATCATTCTTTTTGCTTCTTCATCTAAAGCTGAACCTCCTGAAACTCCTTTTAAAACGTCTACATCAGTTACTTTACCGTCTTTATCTACTACAAAAGTTACAAAAACAGTTCCCTGAATTCCCGCCTCTTTCATCATTGGCGGATATTTCTGAACCTTTGCTAAGTGTTGGAAAATTTTTTGCTGAGTACATTGGTCTTTTTGCATTTTATTAGGCATATTTTCACAACCCGGAAGTGTTGGCATATTTTCAACAGAAACGAAAATTTGTTCTTCCTCTTCAGCCTCTTCCTCAAATACAATATCTACAACTGTATTTTCATTAGCCTCTGTATTAATCTCTAATTCTTCTTCAATTTCTTCCTCATTCTCCACAATATTTAAAATTTCAGGAGCTGCCGGTGGCGGTGGTGGCGGTGGTGGTGGCGTTTCTTGTTGTGTAATAGGGATAATTTCATCCTCAATTTCAATATTTAAGTCGCCTAAATCAAAGTTTCTATCTTCATACTGACGCCACTCAAATGCCACTAGCACAAAGGCCAGAGCAACAAGTAAACCAGCCATAAAAAACACACTTTTCTTGTTTTCTAAGTCTGCTTGTTTTGTTTTTTTCGGTTCCATAACTAATACAGTTTACGGGTTAAAGTTAATAAAATTGTTTTTTGCATAGATGATTTAGTTCGACTTTTTCATTTTCGGTAACCACAACTGAAAAATGAGCAATCCTACTAAAGCACCGGAAGCATTTGCCAGTACATCATACCAGTCTCCGCTTCTGCGTATAAAGATGTATTCTTGTAAAATTTCCATAAGCATTCCATAAAAAACAGGCAGAAAAAAACCTAACCAATAGATTTTCAGCGACTTAATTTTATGAAAATGGTAGAATAAACTTCTGCAAAGCAGAAAAGAAAAAATTAAATAGATAGTAAGATGAATAAGTTTATCAAATCCATCAAACGGATTTTTTGGAAATCCACTACCCGGCCAAGCACTAAGTATTAAAATACAGGCTGCCCAAAAAACAGGAAGAATAAATTTTGAAATGGAATACAATTATTGCCCTATATGCGCTTTGTATTGGTCAACAGACATCAACTCATCTAATTCTGCAGAGTTAGACATCTTAACTTTTACCATCCAACCTTCACCGTAAGGGTCAGAATTAACTACTTCGGGAGAAGAATCTAATGCTGAGTTTACTTCTAACACTTCGCCACTAACAGGCATAAATAAATCAGAAACCGTTTTTACTGCCTCAACAGAGCCAAAAACTTCTTCTTTATTAAGGTTATCACCAACAGTTTCAATTTCAACATAAACGATATCGCCAAGCTCACCTTGTGCAAAGTCTGTTACGCCTATAGTTGCTACATCACCTTCTACTTTCACCCATTCGTGATCTTTGGTGTATTTAAGTTCTGATGGAAAGTTCATTTGTTATAGGTTTTTAAAATCTGTCAAATGTAAAAAAATATTTATTGAGCAAGATTAAATCTTAAACTAATTCCTGCATTGGTATTTCCGGTTGGGTAAGAAGCCGAAGTTTTAGGTTTAGTAAATACTCGGTCAAAATAAGCTTGTACGTTTAGGCTTCTACTTATTCTGTAGTCTGCGGTGATTTTTAGTGACCAAATGTTTTGCCCGCTGGTTACTTGGTTGCTACCATCACTAATTAATCGGATAACGGTTAAATTATCTCTAATAGAAAAATCTGTTCTAACGTCAAGGTCAGATTGTAATTGTCTTCTGTCAGGGCCAACTTTAAAGAGTTTTAAGTTTTTAAACTTATATCCCGTACCCACCACAAACTCATTTCCTTTAGTTAAAGTAACTTGGTTGTTTGCCATAGAAAGAGAAACATTTCTGTCTTTTCTGTACTCAAATCTCAAGTTTAAACTATTTTTTAATCTGGTATCAATACCAATTAATGGAGATAGTTGCTCAGAAATCGAAACACCGGTAATTAAGTTTTCGGAAATAATATTTCCGTTAATCATATCTCTGGCATAAGCATTTCCCTGGTCATCGCCTTGGTAATTTAAGTTTCTGGTAAATGAACTTACATTAAAAGAGGAACGATAACCGTGATTTAAGCTAACTGATTGGAATATGTCTTTCAAAGGAGCCCATTTAGAAAGTCCGTCAAAAGTAATTCGCCAGTTTGGTAACGGCAGTTGAGATTTTACGGTATGGAGTTTCATTTTGGTTGGATCGCTTCCGCTATAACCGGCCATGAAGGCATACATTAATACATCTTGTTGTGTATTTCCGTAGCCGTCAGAATAACCATTAGCGTCCACAAATCTTGAACTGTCATTTTCTGCACCTAAGCGTTGAGAAATTTCATCACGGCTATCTAAGAAATTTTGGAATACTTGTGAGAAATACTCTTTTTTAGCATCGGTAACATTTACAAAAGCCGTTTTCCATGTTAAATAAGATACACTCATATTACCACTAAAAGTTGGTGTAGTGTTAAAGTCCAATAGCTGAGTAGTATCATTAAAATAATAAGGTTGAGAGAAGTTTTCGGAGTAATTTTTATTTGCATTTAACTCTATTCTTAATGAATTCCAAGGACGAATGGTTGCCCTTGCACTGTAATTTTCTGTTTGTGTTTTTCCGTAATTATAAACTAGTGCAGGATTTCTTACCAACCAGTTTTTTTCTGAAAACTCAGATAAATAATCGGGTTCCTGAAAGCCCAGTACAAATGGATATGATGGAGCATTAAACCCTGATTCAAAGCCCATCATATAGGTTTCAAAACGATAACCCGGTAATGAAGTTCCTCTGTTATTTGAATAGGTAAACGAAAGATTCTTCACACTCAAAATCATTCTTGCCAATTCGTCTTGAGGTCGGAAAGGTATTTTATCATTTTTGTTTTTCTTTTCTTCTTTACTCTCTTCCGGTTTTTTCTCCTCTTTTTTTTCAGGTTGTTTTGGTGGCAATGGCTCTCCGCCTTTTTTAGCTTCACGTTTTGCTTTTCGTTCTTCCTTCTTTTTCTCTCGTTTTTCCTTTCGTTTTTTACGCTTGTCTTCTATTTGCTTTTTAGTTTTCCGCCTTTGGTCAAGTTCCTTAAAATATGGGATTTTATGATAAAGCGTAGTCATGTTAAATTGGCCATTTACACTTGCTGCATTGGAGTTTTGAAGTGTATGTCCCACACTATCTGCACCCACAGGAGCTCTTTGCCAATCGAAATTTCCTGAGTATCTCGTATTTACGGTTACCCAATTTAACAGCGGTATTTTATTAATCGGAACATTATAGTTGAAATTAAATCCCTGATGGAACTGGGTGTTTAACCCAAAGTTTTTAACGCTAGTCCAAACTGAATCTCTCCATTCTTGGTACTCATCTTCATAAGCATCATCCACTCTACCACCTTTCTTCTGAGCTTCTTCAATAATTGCATTATTGGTGGCTTGATAGTCAAATGTCAGTGATTTAGTAAAGTCATGTCGCAAAGAGTAATCTCTTATCCAGGTAAAGTTTTTCTGATAAAATTCGGGCATTTCAAAATCAAAACCTGTATTGTTTCTCGTTTTTCGTTCGGTATAAGTTCTAGCAATTGAGTTTTGCATAGAAAACTGTTTCGGCATTAAATAAAAGTTGAAATCCTTGACAATATTCCAGGACTTTCCCTTCATGAATTTAACACTCTTAAATGGCTTGTAATTTTTAGGATTATTGTTATAATTATAAGTCAACCCTCCTCTATACGTTTTTGTGAAATCCTTTTCGGTATTTATATCACGCATAAATGTTTCAGAATAGGCGTAAGAAACCGCAAAGTTTTCAATGTCATAAAAGTGGTCTTTCTTTTTAGTAGGAGATTTATTTTTCCGAACATTGGTGAAGTTGATGCTTCTTGTTTTGTTATAGGTTTCACTCCTAACTTTAATGGAATCCTGCTGCTCTCTGTCAGGTACTGATTGGACAAATTCATCAAACTCTAAATCCGGTGCAAGAGGGTTAAATCTAGGTTGAACCCAGCCTTCACTAACGCCATAGTACATAGGAATACTTACATTTATTTTTTCGGGAACGAATTTACCTAACTCTACATTAGTAGATAGGTCATACGATTTTCGATATTCTTGCTGTCTTTCGTTTACTTTTTGTTCTATACTTCCAAAACCGGGAGTGCTATATGCACCCGATAATGTTACCGTTCCTAAATCTGCCACCTGAGCTGTTGCTCTACCAATAGTTGCCCAACCTCCTTTGTTATCAAACTCACTTAACCGCAGCTCATTTACCCATAGCTCAGCGCATTTTGCCAGACCGTCATCATTAGGCCTGTCAGGTCCTGCTTTCGGATTTTTTATTCCAAACATAATTACCTCAACTTCTGCTAAGTTTGGATTACCTTTTACTCTTATGGTATTGTTGCCGTCAGCTTTCTCATAAGCTTTAATATTTGAGGCTCCGGAGCCTGGAACTAATAGGTCTGCATTTCGTGCTAATTTGAGGTCTAAGAACTTTTGAAACTCTAAGTCTAATTCGTTTTCTAATGGCCACACCGTTCGTTGGTCGGTTTCATTATTGGTGTCATAATTACCCGGTGGAGTGACACGCATAGGAATTTCATATTCGTAATAATTGTTGTTGAAATCAGTTCCAAATCTTACAATTAAAGAGACGTCTCCATCATTTAAAGGAGAACCATCAGTTCCTACATTAACATGTGCAAAAGCTTTTATCCGTTTGTACCGCCTTATGTCTAAATTAAATTTCCGGAAGGCTGCCCGGACATCTCCATCATTTAAGTTACATACATTAAGTTGCAAAGATTGTTCATTCAACTGCCTAATTGTACCAAAACTGTTACTAGGATCAATTTCTCTTTGAATTTCGGGAGGAATAACATAATTCACCGGGTCTTTGTCTGAGTTTTCTTCTAAGTTTACAGCATTAATATCAAAAGCGGTATTGCCGTCATCAGTTCCAATGTATTCACCCGGGTCTAATAAAGACTCATTATATTTTCTCCACTCCCCTCTTAATAAGTCTACTCGAGCAAACCTTACAATTACAGGTTTTGAAAACCCTTTTAAAAATATTCGCATAAAACGAATTGACCTAAAGTCATTAATATCTCCAACTACTTTGTCCGGGCTAAACACAGGAATTTTAAACTGGTACCAGTTTACCGTTTTACTTCCGTTAGGAGTATTTACTGTTCTTGAAGCTACGTTAGTGATATAGTTATTTCCAATATTGTTTGGATTTACATCTTGTGGGGTTAACCTAATTCTATACTGAAAGTAATTTTCGCTTTGGTCAAGGTTGTTGGTTTGATTAATATCTTCAACATCTGGTAGTGTTGTAGCATTTGTGGGGTAGGATTCTGTAGATTGTGCATCGGTTGGTGAATTACCTTCCATTCCGTTAAACATTTTATAACGTTCAAGAATATCTAATTGCTGATTATCATAATCTGTTCCTCTAAAGTAATGGAAGTTATCTCCAGATGGGTCATCTGTAAATTGTTGTTGGGCTGATGCATTCACAAAACCGGTTATCGCATTCAAATAATTGGTAAAAAATTGAGCTTCTTCTTCATCTCTTAACCCATCTAAACCAACATCTTGAAATGGTCTAGCATCGGCATTATTATCAAAAGCATTTACTAATGACTGACCGGCAGGAACTCTACCCCAACTTGAGATGGTATCTCCAGATAAATCTTGTGCATCACTAAGGTTAGTTGGTAATCCATTTTCAAAAGATTTTTTTCCATCACGCAAGATGTCTTCAGAAATGTTTCCTAAGTTTAAATACAAGTCACCACCCGAATGGTTGGGGTCGCCATCTTCAGGGTTAAACGGATCCATCATCCAAAATTGAACATACTGAATATTAGATGATTCAAAATCTGTAACATCTACTTTTCTCATAATTCCACCCCATCTAGTGGTTGGTGATGCTAATTTTCCTGTGGTTGGGTCCAATCCCGCAGAGTAAGCTGTTGGCTGAACATCATAGTTGTAAGGTCCTCTTTCTTCAGGGTAATATGCTAAATCTAGCATAGAGATATTAGTAACAATGTTGTTCTGTAGATTTTTGTTGGGGAAAACTTCTGTTTCTAACACTTGTCTTTGATAATGATTAGACTGTATATCATTATCATTTTTTATATGCTCAGGAGTAGTGTTGTCTGCTCTCCAAAATAAAGGATCAATAATATACCAAGCTAGTTTTGCTCTATTGTATCCATAAGTAACATCGTTTACTAAATTTCCCTCAGGAAATAAATCCGTTTGTTTTTGAGGTGTACTTGCTAAGACCCAATTACCAATACTTCTCATATCTATTGACGACTGACTACCCTCAAAATCATCAATATATGAGGTTCCGTCTTTACCTATTGCTCTGGAGTTTCCGGGCAACAAGTGCGCAAATTCTCCCTGAACTGTAAGTGAGGACATTTCTTTAGTAGAATAAAGTGGTAACAAGTCTGCTATTCTTGTTAAAATAGGTGCTTCGGTAGTGTAAGTTCCGTCCACTCCCCAAATAGTATTATTTACCGGCTCATTACCAATACTAATTTTTCTGGTAATTGGCCGTTCAGAATAATTTAAAATTGTACCTCCTACATTTAACTTATCATTAAACTTATAATCAAATCTAGAGCCCATTAAGCCCTTTGTTTGAACTGCAAAAAGAGAATTATTTTGTAAAGATATTTTGATGGATTGACCTGACTGTAAAATACCTTCGTTAAGAATTTTTACTCTTCCTAAGTTATAGTCAACTGTATAGTCCACATTTTCTACTAACTGCCTTCCTCCTGCAGTTACCACAATAGATCCTTGGGGAATATTCAAGGCATTTAATGAAATATCTGAACTAGTTGAAGAAGAATACTGACCTTTAAATGTAAACCTGTTTTTATTAGCATCTTGGGAGGCTAAAGTTTGGGTAGTGGTGTAAAGAGAGTCAAAAGCGTATTTGTCTGCTAATGCAGCTTCGCTTGAGGAAAACTGTCGCCTCAAGTGAGAGCCAAATGGCTCCAATACCGGAAAGTAAATTCTACCATTTTGAGGGTTTACAGTAACATTTGGAATGAAGTCAAAAACACCGTCAGAATAAGGTAAACTATTTGTATTAATCTTATCTAAATTTAATACGGTAATTAAAGGGCGACTCTTAACAGAACCTTCCGGTATAAATGGAATTTCAACACCTGTTGCTGTATTTAAATACCATACATTAAAGATGAAATCTTTTGCTGTAAGATTATAAGCACCTATTGAATAAACATTTTTCATCATTAAATCCCACAAAGGAATTTTAGTATTAAGGTTTGTTCCTTTTACTAATTTTAATTGAAGTGCATCAGGAGGCGTTATTCCATCAGTAGAAAACTCTCCTACTTGGTAAACTCGTCCGTTATATGTGTACTGAAATGCAACGGCTAAAACCTGATCGTTTTGTAAAGATGTATTTAAGGAAATATATCCTAGTTGGGGGTTTAAAGTATACTGAGAAGGGTCAAGCAGAATAGCGTTTTCTACAATTTCATAATCAGTTGCATTTACAAACCCAAGATTGGTTAAATCAACTATTGCTTTACTTGTGTTTCTGAAGTTTCCTGCATATCCTCCATTTAGGTTTGCATATAAATTATTTGAATTATTGGTAGGAATAAGTACTCCGGAACTCGTAATCTTAGATTTGTTAAATATATTGGTCGGGTCGCCCTCTCCTAAATCCATGAACGCTAAAACATTTCTTGTATTTTGTGTAGTAAAGTTTGTGTTAGTTTTCCAAACTTCCACTTTTGTGATTGTAACTCTTGAGTTAATAACCGGAGGGGATGCTAGGGCAGTTTCATAGTTATCTCTAAAATATTGAGATAAGAAATAGTGTTTATTCGCTTCGTAATCTGCTGCCGACTTTTCAAATTTTTGAATTTGAGCACCTCCCGTAATTTCAATATCTTTTTTCTCTCCTTTTTCTTGTGATAATATACTTGTTACTGTTAATCGTCCGAACTTCATTTCGGTTTTTATTCCAAAAAGAGTTTGGCTACCGGTAATTAAAGAACCCTTTAATGGTAACGAAACGTTACCTGCTTCAATTTTTTGTAAGATTTCATCTTCATATCCGGTATATTCTACCTTCATTTGATTTTCAAAGTCAAATGTAGCTTCAGTATTAAAACTGGTAGTTAGCTTCATTTTGTCACCAATATTTCCAATTACGTTTAATTGTATTCGTTCATCAAAATCAAAAATGGTTGTTCTTCTTTGATTAACAGGTAAGATAGGATTGTCTCTTCTTGAAATATTAACCCCCAATTTTATTTCTGCGGTTCCTTGTGGCCTAATATCAATAGTATTGCCCCCAAATATACTTTCAAACGCCTTGCTATTTACTTTTAAAGATGGAGCAAATCCTTTGGTTTCTTCTTGAGTTTCTTCAAGTGATTTTTGTTTCCAGTATTCTCTATTTGCCTTCTTTAAATCATATTGAAGATATTCTTCATAGGTCATCAATTCGGGTCTTCTGTAATCCCTTTCCCCTAGTTTCTCTGAATAAGTATAAGTACCTGTTTCTGGGTCATATTCATATCCCGTTTTAATGTTAGATGGTTTGTTTCCATACAATCCACCACTTTCATTTTCGTTAAAAGGATAAATTAATTCCGGAGAATCTACAGGAAAATTTAGTGCTTCATAAAATGAAGTAGTATAATTTTTTTCAAAGCCTTCTTTTTCTTTGGCTGATGAGTTAGAGCTGAGCAATAACCATCCTATACCAACAAAAAAGGCAACGGCAAATAAGTGTTTTAACTTATATGTCTTTAGATGTGCGATTTTTTATAAATTTTTTAAAGCAAGCTTGATGAGTTCTTCAACACGGGCTTTTCCTTCTACATCTTGAAATGCTTTGTTTATTGCTTTTTCAGCTATATTTTTCTGAAAGCCTAAAGCAACCAGTGCTGTTAACGCTTCTTCTTTAACTGTATTGTGTGACAAGATATTTTCTGCCGTTTTTAAACTCACTTTCCCAAATTTATCTTTTAAATCCAGGATTACTCGTTGGGCAGTTTTTGGCCCTATACCTTTAATACTCTTAATTAGAGAAACATTTTCATTTACGATAGCCGATTTAATTTCATCAGCAGAAAGGGATGATAACATCATCATAGCGGTTGAAGATCCGATGCCTGACACGGAGATTAGATGACGAAATAGTTCTCTTTCCTCTGCTTCATAAAACCCATAAAGGATATGAGCATCTTCTCTAACAATTAACTGAGTTAGTAATTTACATGACTCTTTGTCAGAAATTTTAGAATAGGTGTTTAATGAAATGTTTAAATGATATCCTACTCCATTGCAGTCAATTACAACATGGGTAGGGTATTTTTCTGTTATTAATCCTTTAATGTGGGCTATCATTATTGTCTTGTTTGAGCATCAACTACTGCAATAGTAACCATATTTACAATTTCTCTGATAGAACTTCCCATTTGTAATACATGAACAGGCTTTTTCATCCCCAACAGAATAGGTCCTATAGTTTCTGCTTTATTAATTTCCTGAACCATTTTATAGGCTATATTTCCGGCACTTAAATTAGGGAAAATAAAGGTGTTTGTGCGTTTTCCGGCTAAATTAGAAAATGGATAGACTTCTTGCATTAACTCAGTATTAACGGCAAAATTTGCTTGTATTTCTCCATCAACAACTATTTCAGGGTGGTTTTGATTTAATATTTCCACAGCCTTTCTCATTTTAACCGCATCTTCGCCATCTGATGATCCAAAGTTTGAATAGGATAACAAAGCAATATGTGGTTTAACTCTGAATCGCTCAACAATTTTAGCTGTTAGCAAGGTTATATCTACAATATCTTGGGCTGATGGATTTATATTAACGGTAGTATCGGCAAAGAAATAAGGCCCATTTTTAGAAATAATGACATACATACCGGCTATTTTATCAACGCCATCATCTTTTCCTATTACCTGAAGAGCCGGCTTTATTGTTGAAGGGTAATTTCTGGTAATTCCCGAAATCATTGCATCGGCTTTACCGGCATCTACCATTGCAGAACCATAATAATTTCTTTCACGCATAAATTTAATTGCTTCGAACTTTGTCAAACCTTTACGCTTTCTTTTGTCGTGAAATATGGTGCCGTACTTTTCTCTGTTTTTCCTTTCCTTTTCTGATTTAGAGTCAATTATTTCTGTACCGTCTAAGTCTAGTTGGTACTCTTCAATAAGTTGATGTATTTTCTTTTCGTTGCCAAGAAGTATTGGAACAGCTATTCCTTCATCTTTTACAATTTGAGCTGCTTTTAAAATTTTATAGTTATCTGCCTCCGCAAAAACTACTTTTTTAGGATTTAACTTTGCTTTTTGGGTTATGTTTTTAATTAGCTTATTATCCAAGCCCATTCTGGTTTCAAGTTCTTCTTTGTACTTTGCCCAATTAGTTATTTTTTTCTTTGCCACACCTGATGCAATAGCTGCTTTTGCAACAGCCGGAGCTACTGTAGTTAGTAGTCTTGGGTCTAATGGTTTCGGAATAATAAAATCCTTTCCAAAAGATAAATTAACTTCTCCGTAAGCTTGATTAACCTCTTCAGGAACAGATTCCTTGGCCAAAGTAGCAATAGCTTTAGTAGCTGCTAACTTCATTTCTTCATTAATCCTTGATGCCATTACATCCATTGCTCCTCTAAAAATAAAAGGGAAGCCAAGTACATTATTAACTTGGTTAGGGTTATCTGAACGACCTGTTGCCATTATTATATCAGGTCTTGCATCAGTAGCATCTTTATAGGAAATTTCAGGGTCAGGATTTGCAAGGGCAAAAACAATTGGGTTTTTGGCCATGCTCTTAATCATTGATTTATTTACAACTCCGCCTTTAGACAAGCCCAAAAACACATCGGCTCCTTTTAAAGCATCTGCTAATGTTTTTAGCTTAGTATCTATGGCAAATTTCTTTTTGCTTGCATCTAAATCTTTTCTTGATTTATTAATTACGCCCTTACTATCAAGCATTATAATGTTCTTGTTTTTTACTCCAAGCGACATCCACAACTTAATACAAGAAATAGCAGCGGCTCCTGCACCATTAACTACTACTTTTATTTTGCCCATACTTTTTCCGGAAAGTTCAACGGCATTAATTAAAGCAGCACCGCTAATAATAGCAGTTCCATGTTGGTCATCATGCATTACGGGAATAGAAAGCTCTTCCTTTAATCTTTTTTCAATTTCAAAACATTCGGGAGCTTTAATGTCTTCTAAATTTATTCCTCCGAAAGTGGGAGAAATTGCTTTTACGGTTTCAACAAACTTATCTACGTCAGAAGCATCCACTTCAATATCAAACACATCAATATCCGCAAAAATTTTAAAAAGTAAACCCTTTCCTTCCATAACAGGCTTAGCAGCATGAGGGCCAATATCTCCTAAACCAAGAACAGCTGTTCCGTTAGAAATAACCGCTACCAAGTTACTTTTAGCCGTATATTTATATACCTCATCCTGATTTTTTGCAATTTCTTTGCATGGTTCAGCAACTCCGGGTGAATATGCCAAAGATAAATCTCTCTGAGAATTGTAAGGTTTAGTAGGGTTTATCTCTATCTTACCCGGTCGTCCTTGTGAATGATAATCTAACGCTTCTTGTACTCTTCTATTTTTTGGCATTTTACAATTTTAATAAGCCTGTAAAGGTAAAAATTTGAACTGAAAGGAAAATATCCTTATTTTGGAAAGATTTTTAGATAAAGTCCATGCAAAAAATAGTGGTATTTACAGGTGCGGGAGTAAGTGCAGAAAGCGG
>ERZ869936.1065-NODE-1065-length-21321-cov-6.895655_pt1 | contig 21321 bp, 9 predicted proteins | sample MGYA00520876_ERZ869936 | MGnify/ENA primary metagenome ERZ869936 (study PRJEB32218, sample SAMN09650985) | biofilter metagenome | isolation source: enrty point of leading RO module | place: Saudi Arabia: Thuwal, RO plant located on Red Sea | collected 2016-02-17 ...
GCCAGTCGGGCATCTTCGTGATCCCCAGCCAAAGCGGCACACCCAATCCACCGGCTAAATGTGCCGGCGATGAATCCGACGCGATGACCAGATCCAGATTCTTCATCACCGCCGCGGTGTCCATGAACGCGCCGGTTCGTTCGTCCAACTCCGGGCCCAAGTCATGAACTTCGAATCGGCCGTCTAGTTCCGCGAGCTGCTCGATTCCGTCATACTTTTGCAGGCTGATCAGACGAACGCCGTCGACCGCGGCCAGTGGCGTGAACTGCACCAGCGGGATGGAGCGATCGCGGTCGAATGAGTAGCCCCGGTTGCCTTGCCAGGCGATGCCGACGTTAAACCCATCGTGTTTGGCCAGGCGCGCGCGCCATTGGGAGACCAGTTCTTCGTCGGCTGCCAGGTAGGGGACGGCGTGCGGCATGTTGGCGATTGTTGTGCCGAACACGCCCGGCAAACTCAGGATGGGAATGTGCAGGTCGAAGTCGGGCAAGTCATCGCCACCGGCCAACACGTTGGTATATCCGCTTGTGCGCACCAGCGGGACCAGTTTCGGCTGCACTTCCAAGAGCACGGTGCCGCCGCGCTCGACGGCCAGCGGCACATAGCGCAGCATTTGCAGCGTGTCGCCAAACCCCTGCTCGGCGTGGATCAAGAGCGTGCGACCGGCGAACGACTCGCCTTGCCATTGCGGCTGTGGGAATGAGCGCCGTAACACGTCCTTGCACTGCAACCGCCACGCATATTCGCGCCAACCCGGCTCGAACTGTTCCTTGGTTAAGAGCAACAGACCCAAGTTATGGTGAGTCTCAGGCAAATCGGGCGCAATCTGAAGGCTGTTTTTGTAGCACGCCATGGCCTGTTCCAAATCGCCCTGCAGGTGCAGCGCATTGCCCAGATTGTTGTACGCTTCGGCCGAATCGGGTTTTGACCGCACGGCGCGCTCGAAGCAATCGATCGTTTCGGTATTGCGTCCCTGTGCTTGGAGCACATTGCCCAGATTGTTGAGCGCATCCCCGTCGTCGGCATGTTGATCGAGGACCTGGCGGAAGCACGCGATCGCCTCGTCGTTCTTGCCCAGCGCGTGATAGACGTTGCCCAAGTTGTTGCGGGCCTTGGCGTGATCTGGACGCAAGCGCAACGTTTCCTCGTACGCCAGTGCGGCATCGTCCAACTGATCGAGTTGTTGCAGGACGGTGCCCAGGTTGTAGTGCGCGTCGGCAAATTCGGGCTGGCAGGCGATCGCGCGACGATATCGTTCGACCGCTTCATTCGGCTTGCCTTGTGCGACTAAAGCGGTGCCCCAATTGTAATAAGCCTCAGCATACTCGGCGTGTGCGCGCACCGCGTCCGCGTAGTGTGCGATCGCTTCGTCGAACTTTTGTTGCGCTTGGGCAAGCGTTCCCAGTCCGTTGATCGCCGCGGCAAAACCGGGACGCACTGTCAGTACCTGCCGGTATTGTGCCGTGGCTTCGTCCCAGCGCCGCTGCCGCTGTAAGAGCGTGGCGAGCATGACGTGGGCTTCGAGGTAGTTGGGGTCTATGGCCACGGCCCGGCGGAGCGCCGCTTCAGCCTCGTCAGCACGCGCCAGCGCGTTCAGCGCGAGCCCCAGATTGTAATGGGCCTTGGCGTAGTCGGGCGCGACCGCGGCAGCACGACGGTAGCTTGCCAGCGCCTCATCCCATCGCCCGAGATCTTGGTAGGCCGTTCCCAAATTGTTGTGCGCGTCGGCATACTCGGGCCGTGCGGCGATGGCGCGTTGGTAACATGCAACCGCTTCTGCCGGTTTGTGCTGCGCTTGAAGGATCGTGCCGAGCGTGTTTTCCGCCTCGACCATGTCCGGTTTGAGTTGCAGCGCTTGCCGCAGGCAGGCAGCCGCTTCGTCGAGACGTCCTTGGGCCCGGCACACGTTGCCTAAATTAGCGTGGTACGCGGCCTGGCCACCGTCGATGCGAATGGCGTGGCGGATGCACTGGTCGGCTGCTTCGAGATTGCCGGACTGAAAGGCGACCAGTCCCAGCAGGTGGAGCGCGCCGGCATGGCGCGGATTGGCCTTGAGCACGTCGCGATAGATCCGTTCCGCCTCGCCAAGCCGGCCGGCCTGATGATGGGCGAGAGCGCTTTGAATGGCTTCCGACGGCGTGGCCATGAAGCTGAGTCCGGCTGCAAAGTGATCGATGGACTGGCGGGCCAGTCCGGCTAGGCCCGCGAACTTCGCGCGGTGTCGACCAGAGCGGCCAACGCCGACGCCATGCGGCGGAAGACCTCCTCCCAATCTCCCGGCGTCCGCTGCCGGAACAAACGCATCGTTGGGTACCAGGGGCTGTCGTCACGCTCTTCTAACCACCGCCAGTCGGCACCCACCGGCACCGCGACCCATACCGGGACGCCCAGCGCACCGGCCAAGTGCACAGGAGCCGAGTCGCAGCCGACCACCAGATCCAAATTCTTCATCGCCGCAGCCGTCTCGTGAAAGTCGCCCAACTGGGCGCCGAGCCCGACGATGGGTTTGGGCGACGGGATGGTGGCGGCCAATTCGGCCTTCGCACCGTCCGACGCCGGCTGCAGGCTGAATAGTTGAACGCCGTCAACCGCGGCCAGCGCGGCGAATTGGTTCGGTGGAATCGAGCGGCCGCGATCGTTGTAGTAGGTCGGGCGCCCCTGCCAGTGAATCCCAACGCGCAGTCCTTGGTGGTCGGCAAGTCGCTGCCGCCAGCGACCAATCGCGCTTTCGTCGGCTGCCAGGTAGGGGACGTCGGCCGGAATTGAATCGAGTCGTGTTTGCAGCACATACGGCAAGCTCATCAGCGGAATCTGGCGGGTGCAATCTCTTGGCGTCGAGCCGTCGGTCAGCACGTTGTTGAAGCCGGAATGCGTCAGCAAGGTTGCCAGTTCCTCGTGGACGTCGACAACAACGCTTGCTCCCCGAGCTTCGACCAGCGGCACGTAGCGCAGAAAATGTATCGCGTCGCCAAATCCCTGCTCCGCGTGGATCAGGACGCGGCCGTCCGCCGGTACCGCCGGATTCCACATCGGCAGCGCGTAGCGGCGACGGGTCAACGAATCCAAGGACAAGCGCGCCTCGAAATCTTGCCAACCGTTCTCGAAGTCACCCAGTGCTAGCCGGGCTAAGGCCAGGTTGTATCGGGCCTTGATATTTCGCGGGGCAAGGCGCACGGTTTTCTGGTAGCAGGCTACCGCATCGACGCGCTTGCCCTGATCGTACAAGCACACGCCAAGGCCCTGATAGTGATTCGCGTTATCGGGCGCCAGTTGCACCGCCCGCTCCATCAAACCTTGGGCTTCGGCCAATTGGCCGTTGCGGCGCAGCGCCATGCCCAACGCCGCATGTGCCGCGGCATGTTCCGGGGCGATCCGGACCGCCTCGCGGAAGCAGGCAATCGCTCCCTCGAGATCGTCCTGTTCTTGGCGTAGGTGGCCCAAACACTTGTGGACGTCTGCCAGGTTCGCGTCGAGCTGCAGCGCCCGCTCGCAGGCGGCGATCGCCTCGTCTGTCTTGCCTAACGCCTTGAGTATCTCGCCCAGATCGGCGTGAAACACCGGGTTGAAGCGATCGATCTCGGCGGCCGTGGTCAGCAACTCCAGGGCTTGCTCCGGCTGACCGACCTGGTAGGCGATCAATCCGAGCAGGTGGCCTGCCGGCGCATGGCGCGGGTGCATTTCCAGAACCCGGCGATACAGTTTTTCAGCCTCGTGCAGGCGTCCGGCCCGATGGTGCTCGAGCCCGGCCTGCATGGCCTCGGTGATCGTTTGCATGGAGCCTCACATCATCATGCGGCAGCGTCGGCGAAGGATCGATTGGCCTCGGCGGACGAACGCTTTCGCTCCGGCGCCCGACAATCGCTACACCAGCAGTGCCGCCTGCCAAACGGTGTCGCCGCGGTTCATGCCGGCCGACACCAGTCTCGCCACATCGTTCGGTACGCTTCCTCTAGGTTACGCGTAAAGCCGGCGGCGTCCAACAGGGGCGAACCACGCAGGCGGTCGCGCATCGTGCGGCGCCATTCGGCCAGGGTCTCTAGTTTGCCGGCTAGTCCCACGGCGATTTGGGTGTATTGTTCCGGCGTACGGCCGATCAATTCTTCGAACCCAAGGCTGTGCAGCGCACTGCCGCCAAACCGCGACGCGTAGCTGCTCCCCTCCATCATAATCGACGGGACGCCCATCCAGAGGGCGTCGCAGACAGTCGTGTGGCCGTTGAATGGAAACGTGTCCAAGGCGATATCGATTTCGTGGTGCAGTTCGAGGTACTGGTCGCGCGGCCGGCGGCGGAGAAACTCGACACGCTGCGAATCGACTCCGACGCGCGCGATCATCTGGCGCGCGACCCGCTCGAACTCGGCCGATCCGCGCGCCAGCACCAAGAGCCGCGCGCCTGGGATCGCCGTCAGGATGCGGGCCCAAGTCTCCCAGGTGTGCGGTCGGATTTTGATCGGCTGATTCAAGCTGGCGAACGTCACACGTCCGGACGTCAACGCGGGTAGCTCGTTGACCGGCGGCGCCTCGTCTGGTGGCGCATAGCAGAAGAACGAGCGCGGCAGGCGCACCAACCGCTCCGTGTAATGCGGATCGGTCATGCCCGGCGGGTCGGCGTGATCGTCCGTCAGGCGATAGTCCATCGCCTCCATGCCGGTTGTGTGTTGATAGCCCAAGTAACTGACTTGGATGGGCGCTGGCTTTCGGGCGAATGCCAACAGTCGGTTGCCGCCAATATGCCCGGCCAGGTCGACAAGAATGTCGATCCGGTCGTCACGTACGCGCCGGGCAAGTGCTTCGTCCGACATGACGGCCGTATCGCGCCAGCGATCCGCGTAACCGCGAAAGCGATTGGTTATCTCGTCGGGCTGCCGTACGTCGCTATAGCAAGTAACCTCAAACCCGTCGTAATCGTGGGCGGCGATCATCGGCTCGCTGAACAGGCTGACGGCGTGCTTGCGAAAATGAGCCGAGACGTATCCAATCCGCAGCGGCCGATCGGCTGTGCGATCGTTGTCGTGGCGTAAGTTCGGCGGCCGTAGCGAATCGGCATGTCGGCGTCCCCAAGCTCGATGTTCGTCGAACACGGACTGAGCGTCGCACGACTCGTGCGCCAGCATCCCGTAGATCAAGTTGCTGTGACCGCCCTCGTCGTGCGGATTGATCTCGATCGACAAACGGTTCATGCGAATCGCTTCGTCGAGATTTCCCTGGGAGTGCAGCGCCGCGGCGAGTTGCGCAATCGCGGCATGCGACTTGGGGCTCAGCTCGACGGCCCGACGGGCTTCGGCAACGGCCTCGTCGACGTGTTCCAACTCGAGCAGCACGCCGGCGGCGCCAATGCGTGCGGGAACCGACGTTGGATCGAGGCGCAGACTCTCCCGCATTACTGCCAGCGCGTCGCGGGGTTGGTTCAGATTGCGCAGCGCCGTGGCCAGGTTGTAGTGGGCAGCCGCGTCATTCGGCGCCAACTCGACGGCTCGACGGTAAGGATTGATAGCCTCACCTGGCTGGCCGGCACTCTGTAGCGCGTATCCCAGGCCACCCAGGGCCGCGGCCGAATTCGGGTGTTTGGCCACCGCATCCTGAAAGAACCGCAGTGCGTCGTCGTGCTTGCCCTGGGCGATCAGCACGTAGCCCAAAGCCAGCACTGACTCGAGCGCCGCGGGGTTCAGCCGGGCCGCTTCGCGAAAGTGCTCGACGGCACCAGGCAAATCTCCCTGCAATTGCAGGACGATGGCGAGATTGTGGTGCGCCAGCGCAAAGTCGCCGCGGGCGGCGATCGCCTGTCGGTAGCAGCGCGACGCCGCGTCCAAGTCGCCCTGCGCCTGCAGTAGTGTGCCGAGATTGCTATGCGCGTCGGCAAAGTCGGGCGCCAGGGCGATCGCCTGGCGATACGCAGCGATCGCATCGTCCACGCGTCCGAGTCGACGTTGCGCTTCGGCCAGCAGCGGATAGTATTCGGCCCGAGCAGGATCGACCTGGATCGCGCGTTGCGCCCAATCGGCTGCTTGTTGGGCCTCGCCGCGGCGAAGCAACACCATGGCCAGGTGCTGCATGGCGGCGGCGTGGCTGGGGTCGATCTCGAGCACACGGCGATACGCCGCTTCGGCGGAGGGCAATTGTCCGGCCCGGTGGTGTTTCTGTCCGGCTTCGAAGATTTCGGCGGCGTGCTGCATTGCGACGATCCACTCCGCGTCGAAGCCCAAGCGCGCATCGGCGTCCTGCGCCGGCTCAGGTCTGTTGCTCGCACCAGGTTTGCCACATCTGTCGGTATGCCGCTTCCAGCCGCCGGGTGAATCCCTCGAAGTCCAGAATCGGCGAATCGGCCATGCGCGGGCGCAATTCTGCACGCACGGTCGCCAAGGAGTCCAAGTCGCCAGCGGCTTGCACCGCGATTGCGACATACTGCTCGATCGAGTCGGCGATCCAGTCGTCGAGTCCGACGTTGCGGTGCGCGCTGCTGCCATAGCGCGAAGCGTAAGCGCGACCGGCTAGTGTCACCACAGGCACGCCCATCCAAAGCGCGTCACACGTGGTCGTATGGCCGTTGAATGGAAACGGGTCCAGCGCGATATCCGCTCGGGCGACCAGTTTCATATAGTCAGCGTGCGGTTGCCGATTAACCAGTTCGATCCGCTCGGGCAAGATTCCCTTAGCCGCCGCCGCAATGTGCAGCCGGTTTTCCACGTAGCCGCCCTGCTGCGCGAGCACCAGCAACCGCGAATCTGGAACCTTGGACAGAATCCGCATCCAGGCTTCGATGGCCGGCTGCGTGACTTTGACAAACTTGTTGAACGAGCCGAACGCGACGTGGCCCGCTTCGCGCGCCGGAAGCGGCGAAATCGGCGGCGCGTCGTCGGGCGGGCGATAGCAAAAGAACGTGTCCGGCAGTCGCACCAACTCTTCGGTGTAGTACGCATCGGTTTCGCCAGGCGGATCGGCGTGGGCGTCGGTCAGCCGGTAGTCCATCGCCGACATGCCGGTCGTATTTTGATAGCCGATGTAGGTCACCTGCACGGGCGCCGGTTTGCGGGCAAATAGCGGCAGTCGGTTGGTGCCGATGTGGCCCGTCAGGTCGACCAGGATGTCGATCTGGTCGTCCCGGACTAGTTGTGCGACTTCCGCATCGGTCATGCCGTACACGTCGTGCCAACCGTCGACCGCCGACTTGATCCTCTGGGTGGCGTCGTCAGGGTGCAACACGTCGGAATAGCAGACGATTTCGAACCGTTCGTGCTCGTGTGCCACCAAAATTGGTTCGGTGAAATAGTTGACCGCGTGTACGCGGAAAAAAGCCGAAACGTATCCGACGCGGATCTTTCGATCCGGATCGGCGATGTTCGTATGCGGGGGCGCCGCGGCGGTCAGCGGCTCGGCATGCCGCCGGGCCCATTCCAAGTGCTCGTCAAAGATGGCTTGCGGATCAGAGTCACTGACGAAATTCAGGTCGTAGACCAGATTGCTGTGTTCGCCGGGATTGTTCGGGTGCAATTCGATCGACTTGCGGCGGGCCTCAAGAGCTTCGTCCAATCGGCCCTGTAACAGGAGCGACGTGGCCAGATTCGAGTAGAGCACTCCCTTGCGCGCCCCGAATTCGAGACCCTTGCGACAGCATTGTTCGGCTGCGTCCGGTTGGGCCAGGTCGATGTAGACCGCCGCGAGGTTATTGTACGCGTCGCCGTAGTTCGGCTGGAGGCGGATCGCCTCCTGGTAGGCCGCGATCGCTTCGGCGGGCATCAGCTTGGTGCGGTAGATGTTACCGCAACTGAAGTGCCCGATCGGCATTTCCGGCCGCGTCTGGACGACGTACTTGTAACAGGTGAGCGCCTCGTCCAGCTCGCCGCGTGTTTCGTGGAGTCCGCCGCAATTAATGCGCGCCTTAACGTAGCCCGGATCATGCTTGAGCGCTTCGCGATAGGCGGCGATCGCATCGTCGACTGCCCCGCGGGCCGCATGAACGATGCCAATGTTGAAGTGCGCTTCGGCCAGACTCGGCTTGACAGCCAAAGCGGCGCGATAACTCGACAGAGCCTCGTCCAACTGCCCGAGCTCCTTAAGCGCCACGCCCAGATTGTTGTGCGCCATGGCGTTATGCGGTTGTGACGCGATCGCCGTCCGAAAGCTAGCCACGGCCTTGTCGTACAATCGGAGGCCCTGGTAGCTCACGCCAAGGCCAAAATGGAATGCATCGGCTTGGGGGAAGTGTTGCAGGCCACGCTGGTAGCACTCGACCGCTTCGGCCAGTCGGCTTTGGGCGTGGAGCGCGGTGGCCAGGCGGTCGTAGCCACGGGCGAACTTCGGATCACATTGCAATGCCTGCTCGAAGTGCGCCACGGCTTGCGCCACGTCGCCGGTCTCTTGCCGAAGCAGGCCCAGGCGTTCGACCACTTCCGGATGATCAGGCTGCGATCGCTGGGCCTGTTGGTAGGCGGATTCGGCCAGATCGAATTTGCGCTGCGCGAGATAGACGTCGCCCAATCGCAGATGTCGCGCCGCGCCGGCCGGTTCGAGTCGCACGGCTTGCTGAAAGCAACGGGCCGCATCGTCCAACTTGCCCAGCGCACAGCAGACCTCGCCCAGGTTGGCGTGCATCGCCGCATCGCCGCCGCGCAGACCGATGGCCTTGCTGATGTATTGCAGTGCGACGTCATGCTGCCCGGACTGGTGCGCGGCCACGCCGAGCAAGTGCAGCGCGTCGACGTGACTCGGTTCGGCCTGTAGGACCTGTTGGTATAGGGACGAAGCCTCCGCGATCCGACCGGCCTGATGGTGCGCCAGGGCAGTTTCGAAGGCTTGGGCGGCGGTGGACATCGCGTGTTGGTTCAGCTCGTTGTTTCGGCGGTCGGACCGGACGTTGGGGTCGGATGGTTCTAAGATAGGCGAAACGCCGTTTGATTTCACGCGGTGGCACGTCGTAGGCCGGATGATCGTCAGCAGGCATTGCACGTTGGGCGGTGTGGCGCGTGAGATGGCCCTCGCGGTTCATCCGATGCATCGGTTGGCAGCACGGTCGCTTTGCGTGGATCGACACGGGCGTGGTAGACTGGATCTTTGGAACAGACAGACGCCTGCCGTGCGTCTCCAAGCGCGGGAAACACTCCAACGCCGCGGCATGCCGCCCGCTTGCTCGATGCCCACGTCGATCGACGAGTTTTGGAAACTGGCCATTGCGGCCCGGCTTTTTGACGCCGCCACGTGCAAGCAATTGCAGGCGGAGTTTGCAGCCGATTATGACGGCGCAGTTGCCGCGGACGCCACGGCTCTATCTCGCTGGCTGGTGCAGTCGAAGACGCTCAGTCGCTATCAGGCGTCGGTGCTCTTGTCGGGCCGCCCGGGCCCGTTCGTATTCGGCGACTTCGTCATCATCGCGCGGATCGAGTCAGGCCGGTTAGCACGGTTGTTTCGCGCGGTTTACAAGCGCAAGCAGCCGGTGTTACTTGTGTTCGCTCCGTCGGGCGGCACGGGCGAAAGCCCCGACGCCGCAATCATGGAGCAGTTCGACGTCGCCCGCGCGATTCAAAGCCCGCATGTGGCACGCGTGTATCAGTACGAATCGACGTCGCCGCCATTTTTCGTGATCGAGGATCTTCGCGGAGCGAGCTTGCGCGCGTTGCTCGACCAAAGTAAACCGAGTTTGGAGGACGCCTATCGGATCGCGTGGCACGCGGCATTGGGGCTTTCGGCCATGCATGACAAAGACGCGATGCACGGTGCATTGTGCTCGGCCAACGTTTGGATCCATGGGCCGACGGCGAAGTTGCTCCAGTTCCCCCTGTCTGTGCCGGCACGCGGTGCAAAACGGTTGCGCGGTGCCGCAGTCGACTATCTGGCACCCGAGCTCGCCGATGCGTCGTGCGCGGCCGACCGCACCAGTGACATCTACGCACTCGGCTGCGTCACGTACGAGGCTTTTGCCGGCCACGTGCCGTTTGCCGGCGGCTCGGACGAAGAGCGGCTTGCGCGGCACCTATCCGAGACGCCACCACGCCTGGATCGCGTCGCGTCGGGTGTCGACACGGCAGTGGCCGAGCTGGTTTCGGCTATGCTGGCTAAGTCGCCCGGTTCGCGTGTTCGCAATGCGCGCGACGTGGCCGATGCGCTCGAATCGATCGTCCCGTCCGTTTGCCAGTCGCCCAGCGCGGCCCCTGTCTCCGGTGACGAAGAAAGCACCGACGCCGAGTGCAGCGCCGCGTCCGAAGCTGAAACGTCACCCTCCCCATTACCGAACGTCGCTTCGTCCCGACCACGATCGCCTGCAAAAAAACGGCCCGACCCGTCGACACCTGCCGCCAAGCCGCTGGCGACCGCGATCCCCATTCCACCAGCACCCGAATCGACTGCGGCTGACGAGGCGGTGCGTTCGATCGTCGTGAGTGATCCGCTGGACGACCGCGCAGCCGGTATATCGAGTTCAGTGCGCAGCCGTCGGCGATTGTCCGCGCCGGTCATCGGCGTCGGCGCCGGGCTGGTCTTGGTCGTTGTGGTGGCGCTGGCCGCGTGGCTGACGATGGGCGGCGCCAACGATCCGCAACAACCGCGATCGACCGCCGGCGGCGGGACGACGAACGAAAACGTCTCCGTCGCTCGACCAACGCCCGGCGCATCGGCCGACGCCGATGAGCCATCCGCGGCACCATCCGCGGCGCCGGCCAACCATGTCACCGCGATCGACGACGATGGGAGCACGCTTTGGATTTCGCCCACCGAAGGCCAGCCCCTGGACGTGCGCTACATTCCGTCCAGTGCGCAGGTGATTCTGGCGCTACGGCCGGCCGAGTTGCTCGCGCTGGAGGAAGGGGCGAAAGTCATCGACGCGCTGGGGCCAGCCGGCGCAGCGTTGGTCGCCCGGGCAGAGCAGACGCTTGGTGTCTCGGTGTCGGACGTCGAGCAAGTGACTGTGGCTTTCGTGCCGGACGCAACCGGCGTCCCACAGGCGGTGTACGTCGTGCGACTCGTAGCGGCGCTTCCCTTGGAAACGCTCCTCGCCGCGTGGGGCAATCCGCAATCGACAACGCACAAGACGCACACGATCTACCAGCGGCAAGACCGTGCATATTACCTGCCGCCGGACGAATCGGGACGGGTTGCGCTCGTCGGCCCGACGCCCCTGATCAAAGAACTGCTAGAGCATGGCGGCGACCCTCTGCTGCGGCGCGGCATTCGCCAATTGCTCCGCACCAGCGACGCAGCGCGGCACGTGAACCTGGTGCTGACACCCAGCTACCTGCTGACCGACGGCAAGTCGCTGTTGGCGGGCGACCTGGCCCGACTGCACGAGCCGCTTGAGCACTGTTTCGACATGCGGGTACAGGCCGTGTTGGCCAGCGCTCACCTGGGTGACGAGCTATTCCTCGAGTTGCGAGCCGTTGGACCTTCGGACGTGCGCCCGGAGCAACTGGCCCAACAACTTCACGAACGGTTGGTGCAACAGGGCGAACGCCTGGAACACTACGTCGCGGCGCTTTCCCCGCAACCGTACGGTCGTTTGGTGGTACACCGGTTTCCGCGGATGGTGCAGTTGGCAACCAGCTTCACGCGCTTCGCCGGCCAGGACCGTCAGGCGGTTCTACGCTGCTATCTGCCCGGCTGTGCGGCCCACAATCTGGTGATGGGCGCGGAATTGACGCTGTTCGAGAATCCAGGCATGTCGTCGGTTGACTCGGCGGGCCCTCCGCCTCCGAGTTCACCGCCGACGGCGGCCTTGGACCGGATGGTTTCGTTGAGCTTTCCACGCGACACGCTCGAACGGACGATGGAGATGCTGTCGTCCGAGATGGGAATTCCGATCACGATTCTCGGTTCGGACTTGCAGTTGGAAGGAATCACCAAGAATCAGTCGTTCGGGCTGGACGAGCGGGACCAGCGGGCGCGCGAGGTTCTGCTGAAAGTGCTAAAGCTGGCCAACCCCGATGGCAAGCTGGTTTACCTGCTGAAGCCGGACGAATCCGGAAACGAGACGCTGTTCATCACAACCCGAGCTGCCGTGGCACGGCGTGGAGAGCGGCTGCCGCCAGAGTTTGCAGAGGAATCCTCAGGGAAAGTGCCCTAGTTCACACGAAATCCGGCCCGCTGGGTCTATACTGTTGGTAGTAACCGAACGGCCGGCGTGTCCTGGCACGCCGACGGAACGACGAGGCAGTACCGGTGGAACTCTTCACGATTCAATGCACGACCTGCCGCGCCCGTCTTAAGGTTAAGGACGAGGCGATCATCGGTACCATACTCAACTGCCCAAAGTGCAGTAGCATGGTGCATGTTGTGCCGCCGGTGAGCTGGAAGGGCGGGGAGAGTCCTTCGGTCGGTGCGGAAAGTGCCGTCGCCGAAACGCCGGCATCGGCCGAGACAGCCCTGCCGTCGGCGCCTGAGGCGGCGCCCACGGCGTTGTCTAAGAAGTCATCGATGGTCGCGAGCGACGCCGTGCCGGCCGCCGCCGAACCGCCAGCGCTGCCATCGGGTGCCGCGGCAGAATCTTCCCAACGTGCAGAGCCCACCGCATTGCCGCCAGAGGCTGCCGTGACGTTGCACGGCGCGGCGCCGTCTTCGGAAGTCGCTTGGCACGAAGCCCTGTTGGCTCGCGCCAAGCAGGATTGGCCGATGCTCACGGGCGGGCTGACGGCGGGTGTCGTCATGGGAGCCTCGGTTTGGTTCGTATTGGGGCCGACCGGTAATTCGACAGATCAGGCGGCTTTCGGGGGAAACGAACCGACGACGGTCGCTAGCGCGAACGATACAACCACGCCAACGGTGCAGCAGTCCGAGGAATCTGGCGAGCCGTCGGGCTCCAATGAAGTTTCACAGCCGGACGCGTCCGAAAACATAGTTGCCGCCAGCGCGTTGCCAGCGACCGAAGCGAACGAATCCGACGCGCGCGATCGCAGTGCTGTCCCAACGCCGACTGAAGTTTCGCCGGAACCGCCCGACGCGACGATCTCGCCGGTCGCCGACGATGTCGATGAACCTGTTGTCTCGGACGCGGTACCGCCGTCCGACGAAGTGTCCGACGAGCCGGCACTTGAAACTCCGACTTCTGCTGAACCAACACAGCCGACGGTTGCCGACGCCAAACCGTCGATCAAGTTAGATCCGGAGTCGCCGCCGCCGGGTCCGTCCGATTCACCGCTGGCCGACCCATTCGACCTGAATGCTCCGGGCGTTGCGCCGCCGCCGAGTTTTGCCGATGCTCCGAGCGCCCAGGATGAGCCGCAAGAAACGGAGACGCCCGCCGAAGCGCCGCCAGACGACGCGCTCTCGGAAGAGACCGTTGACGACCGCATGGGCGTGATCTTGCACGAAGTGAATTTCGTCAGCGTGCCGCTGGGTCAGTTCGTGGCGTTCGTCGGCGACGTGACGACGCTGCCGATCATGATCGACGACGGCGCACTGGCCGCCGCGGGTAAGAAGCGGACGATGCCCGTCACCGTTCACTTAAGCGACACGACCGCGCAAGACGCGCTCCGCGCGGCCCTGGCGCCGCTTGGCCTGACGTACGAAGTGCGCGGCAAGCGCCTCTTTGTCACCGTCGCCGGCAGCCCCGAGCGCGGCGGCAACTAGACGCGCCGAACGTCGGTCGCATCGACACGCGAGGCGCCCAGCAAACCGTGACACTATGCAGTCGTCGCGAAAGTCCGGCCGATCGCGCCGGCCACCTTGCGACAAGTGTCCATCGTTGCGGCAAACTGGTCGAACGTCAGCGACTGGTAGCCATCGGACATCGCGTTTTCGGGCTCGGGATGTACTTCCAGGATCAGCCCGTCGGCGCCCGCGGCAATCGCCGCGGAGGCCATCTGTGGCACGAGGTAGGTGTGGCCCGTTCCGTGGCTGGGATCCACGACGACCGGCAAGTGGGTCTTGTTGTGCAAGTAGACGACCGTTGCCAGCGGCAGCGTGAATCGGGTATGCGTCTCGAACGTGCGGATGCCGCGTTCGCAGAGCATCACGTTGGGGTTGCCTCCATCCAGAATGTATTCGGCGGCCAGCAGCAGCTCGTCGATCGTCGCGCTAGGACCGCGTTTGAGCAGCACCGGCCGGTCCGTCTTGCCGACGGCTTCCAGAAGCCGGTAGTTCTGCATGTTGCGAGCGCCAATTTGCAGCACGTCGGCATAGCGGGCGACCAGCGGAACGTCTTCCGTCGAGACGACCTCGGTCACCACGGCCAGGCCCGTCGCGTCGCGCGCCGTGGCCAACAGTTCGAGCCCCTGCTGCTTGAGACCTTGAAAGCTGTACGGGCTGGTGCGCGGCTTGAAGGCCCCACCTCGAAGCGCGGTAGCGCCCGCCTGCTTGACTGCTCGGGCCGTGGCCAGAATCTGCTCTTCGCTTTCGACCGAACAGGGCCCGGCAATCACGCCGACCATACCGTTACCGACAGCCAGGCTTCCAGCCTCGACTCGCGTCGGTTCGCGTTTTACCTCCAGGCTGGCCACTTTGTAGGGGGCCAGAATCGGCAGCACCTCGGCCACGTCGGGACTGGTTTCCAGCGACTCCTTAGTCGTTTTGCGGTCGTCGCCCACGGCCGCGATCACGGTCCGCTCGGTACCGACGATGACGTGTGCCTTCAGACCCATTCCTTCGATACGCTTGACCATGTGTTGCACGGCGTTGTCAGACGCCCCTTTCTTCATGACGACGATCACGACTGGTTACTCCCATGGTTTGAGGCGACGGATCGCGAAAAGTTACGCGCACCGCAGGCCTTGGTTCGGTTGCCGGTATGAGCGGCCCGCCGGCGTGGCGACAAAAAAAGCCCCGAGACTTCGACGAGTCCCGGGGCTTTTGTTGAATGTCGCTTGCAGGTGGAAACTACGTTCCTCCTCCGGCCCCGCGACCCGGCGGGCTAAAAAAGTAGGCAAAGTACCAGAGGCCGTTCGATTGCATGGGTCTTATTCTGCCTTGCCGGATCGACCATTGCAAGCCTGTGGTCGTCGATTCGCGGACCGGCACTCGTTCTTGCCAGATTCCGGCTTTGCCCCGTGCAGGACTTTCGGCAGTTCGTTGCTGGGAGGCACTAGCGATATGCCGGAGGCTCGACGTGCCCGGCGGTTCGGGTCGGGTATGGGGGAGGCTGTCGATTCAACGGTGCAACGGGCGGATGCGCGCTCTGGGGACCCGGCCCGGCGGTCGCCACATCGCCCAAGCCTGCGGACGTGTCCACCGTGCCAAAGCCATGTGGCAGCGCAAAGGCGCTGGCGACTTGGGGCACCGTATTGCCGGGTCGGCTGATTCCCGCGGCCAGTTCATGCAGGGCCGCGGTGCTGGCGATCACTTCGTGCGCCGTGCCAGTGGACATCGTGGGCCGCGAATAGCTGACCAGCCGCCCTTCACTGCGCACGCGTTGCACCAATTGGTTCAAGACGGGGATTTGGTCCCAGTCCTTCGACTGGGCGACGCCGTTCATGCGCACGGTCAGATGGGCACCGCCGGGGCGCGTTTTGTCGTAGAAGCCGAGGTTCGCCAGCATTTTGAAGATCGCGTCGAGTTCCGCATGCGCAATGTCCATCTCCCACGATTCGTGAATTTCCGGCTGCGACCCCTCAACCGACTTGGGCACGTCCGGCTCATCCGCTTTACGACGCAATAGGGTCCATATGGCCCCGGGTTCGTCGGTTTCCGTCTTCGGCCGGCCGCTGTCGAGCACGAAGCGCGCCAGCGCGTATCCCTGCTTTCCCGCAGGATGGGGATACTTGATCGACAGCGTGCCGATTGATTCGTTGGGCAATGGGCTGCTGGCGACCTGCTCGTGCGAGACGCGCTGGTGCTCGACGCGCAGGACGTCGAGCGGCTGTCCGAGCTTGCCGGCATCGACGCGATAGGTGAGCGCTGCGTCTTCGTACAGCCCGCTGGTAGCGTCCAGCGGAACTTTGCGCCAGGGAAAGCTGGCGGAGCATCCGGCCAGGCAACTAAGCAGCACGCAGGCGAGCGCGCGGCGCCATTCGGTCGTTGCCTGCAGCCGAATCACTTGTAATCGTCCCGCGGTGGATGAAAGACGTCCAGCGCCCGGACCGGCTTTGATCCGGCAACCACTTTGTGAACCACTCCGCCGGGAATGCGCCACATCTGGCCGGCGACGACGCTCATCTGCTCGTCACCTATTGTGAAGTCGGCCTCGCCTTCCAACATGTAGCCCACCTGCTCGTGAGGATGGCTATGTTCTTCGATTATCGAATGCGGTGCCATTTCGACGAGCGACAGCATCATCTTCTCGCAGGGCGACGTGAACATGTCGACGCCCGGAAAAACCTGGTGATGCTTGCAACTCTTCTTATCGACGAAGTAGCTTTCCATCTTCAATGATCCCTACATTCGGCAAGGTTTACCGCGCTCGAATTGCCAATCGGACAGGTCGAATCAACATCGGAGCTTTCCGCCCGCACCCGGCTGCTATCACGCACGCCGGCTTGAAACTACGGCCGGCCGATCGGCCGAAAGGTGTTCGACGCGGGGCGCAACGGACTGACCGCCTGCCGGCACGAAGCCTGCGGCCCGAACTCCGATAGCACACGCCGGCTGCCGCCTCCGGGCAACTCTTCGTTGGGTGCGCTGGCTGCGTGTTTCTCGAGGGCTGGCTTCAAGCCGGGCACCACTTCGGCACCCTCCGGACAGGTGATCGTCGAGCCGGAAAATGCCTCGCCGATCGGCTGATACCGCCCACCCAACTGCTCGGCCAAGAACGCCTCGGCCACGGCATAGAAGGCCAGTCGGTTCTCCGGCCGCGCAAATCCGTGACCTTCGTCCGGAAACAGGATGTACGTGACGGGGATCTCTTTGGCTTGCATCGCGTTGACAATCTGATCCGATTCGTCCTGCTTGACGCGCGGATCGTTGGCCCCTTGACCAATCAACAATGGACGCTGGATCTTGTCGACCCGCGTCACCGGCGAGCGCTCGCTGAGCAGGGCCTTACCCTCATCGGTTGTCGGATCGCCGACCCGCTTCTTGAACATTTCCATCGCAGGTGCCCAGTAGGGCGGAATGGTCGACAGCAGCGTTTGCAGGTTCGATGGGCCGACGATGTCCACTCCGCAGGCAAACGTCTCCGGCGTGAACGTCAGTCCGACCAGCGTCGCGTACCCGCCGTAGCTGCCTCCCATGATGCCCACACGGTTCGGATCGGCGATCTTCTCGTCGATGGCCCATTGGACCGCATCGATCAGGTCGTCGTGCATCTTAGTGGCCCACTGTTGGTTGCTGGCGTTGATAAAGTTCTTGCCGAAACCAGTCGACCCACGGTAGTTGACGCTAAGCACGGCGTAGCCCCGATTGGCCAGTAGTTGGTGGTTTGTGTTGTAGCCCCAACTATCGCGCGCCCACGGCCCGCCGTGGACGAACAGCACCATCGGTAGCGGTTCGCGCGGGCGACCGGTTGACTCCGGGTCGGATGCCAACGGCAGCGTGAGATAACTGACCAGATCCAAGCCGTCGCGCGATTTGATCACGACCGGGTGCATCTTCGCCAGCGGCAATCCCTCGAGCGCCTCGCGATTGGTGAACAGGAACTTCGCCTTCTTGGCCGGGCGATCGTAGAGAAAGTAGCGCACCGGACCGTCGTCGAGCACGTAGGCCACGATCCACTTGTCGTCATCGTTGGTGCGGCTGGCGACTTGTATCTCGCCCGGTGATACCGTGGCTAGGTAGTCAAAGTCTTCCTGAATTGCCGGATCGAGGATGTCCCACTCGGTCTTCTCGTAGTTGAATGACACGGCCTGAAGGTTCTTTTCGGTGGGATGCACGAGCACACCGCTGACGTCGGCTTTGTCGTTTTCGGCGAGCACTTTCTGCTCGTCGGTCTCCAGATTTCGCTCGACCAGAGCCGCGGTGTCTCGCCCGCGACTGTCGATGGCGTACAGGATCTGGCCCGATTTGTCGAAACCGATGGTGGTCGTCGTCAACGTATCTTCGAAGGGAACGTTTTCGAATTCCTTCCAGCCGCCCTCGCCGTCAGGCTCATAGAGCTGATTGCTGCCGTCGGGCATCATCTTCGAGGCGAAGCGGATTTGATAGTCGTCGTCTACGACGAATGCAGCGTACTCGGGATTCTCCTGCACGAGCTCTCGTTCACCGGTGCCGATGTTCACCCGATAAATGTCGTGATAGCGCGCGTCGCGATCGTTCAGCCCGACCATGATCTCTTCAGGAAACTTTTCGCTGACGCCGACGATTTGGGCGTTTACCTTGTCGATCGGAGTCAGGTCCTTGGTCTCGCCCGATTCCAGGTCGACGCTGTACACGTGCCAATCCTCGTCGCCGCCCTTGTCCTGGACGTACAGCACGTGTTTGCTGTCCTCGGCCCAAAAGTACGAGCGAATGCCCCGGTACTTGTCGTCGGTCACCGGTTTGGCCGCGGCCGGATCGTCGAGCGGGCCAACGAACACGTTGAGCACGCCGTCGCGCGGGGCCAAGTAGCTCAACTTCGTGCCATCGGGGCTGAGCCGGGCCGACGCTTTATCAGGATTGCCAAACAGCGTCTCGCGCTCGATCAGTGCCACGCCATCCGCGACCGCCGGGTCGGCTTGAGGTGCGTCGACACCTTTGGCCGTTTCGTCGTTGGGTTTATCCGCGTTGCCCTGCTCGTCCGGCGTGGGTTCGTCCGACGACTGTTCGTCGGGCGTTTCCTCTGTCTTCGGCGGCTCGTCTGCTGGCGCGCCCAGTACCGGTCCGGCCGCCGGTTCGCTGACCTTTTCGGCTGATTCGCTGGTAACGGGCGTTTCGGCGACGGCCTCGGGCGTGTCGACGTTTTCGGCCGCCTGGTCAGTTTTCGACGCGCAGCCTGCCAGGCTTCCCGCGATGAACAACAACAGCAGTGTGGAGCGAAGCAATTTCAACATGGTCGCCGGTCCTCCCTGAGATAGTACCGTTTCAGCGTGATAGAATATCGCTCCGCGGGCCGCCCGCCAAGCCGCGCCCGCGAATCTCCCGACGCAACGGTGCCCTTGCGCGCCGCCACAATCCGATGCCAACACGCGCAGATCGCCGCGCTTTGCCCGACGTGCAGTACCGGCCCTTGGTCGTGGTACTGATCGCGGTGTGCGCCGGCGTGGTGGCTGATCGCTACACGGCAATCGCGCTGCACTGGTGGTGGCTCGGCGGTGTGACGGCTTGGGCGGTATGGTGGGTGCTGTGGCGAGAGCGACGGCAGCGCCTGGCAGTTTGGCCCTTGTTGATTGCCGTGGCGGCCAGCGGGGCGGCTTGGCACCACTGCCGCTGGTCGCTCTTTTCGCCGGATCAGGCGGTGCTCTCGGCGCAGCAAGACGGCGGCCCGGCGGCGATCCGCGCGCGTGTCGTTGCCGGACCGTTTCGCGTGCCCGCCCCGCCCTTCGATCCGTTGCAGTTGTTCGCCCTACCCGACCGAACACGGCTCGAAGTCGAAGTCACGTCGGTTCGCGACGACGCCACGTGGCGCGCGGCGTCTGGCCGAACCACAGTTTTGGTCAGTGGGCATCTGGGCGGCGTGCGGCCCGGCGACTGGGTTCGCATCTTCGGTCAAATGGCCCCTGTGCGTCCGCCGGCAAATCCTGGTGAATTCGACTTCGCCCAACAGGCGCGCTGCGATCGACGGCTGTGCTGGGTGACCGCCGGGTTTCCTGAGTGCGTCACTCTGATCGAGCGCGGCAGCAGGTTCGATGGGCGACGGATGCTCGGCTCGCTGCGCGGCGCCGGCGACGCGCTGTTGTGGCGCAATTTGCTGCCCAATCGATCCCCGCTGGCCGCGGCGATGTTTTTGGGCATGCGCGAAGAATTGGAGCCGGGCGAAGTGCAGGCGTTTCGCGAGACCGGAACGATTCATCTGCTGGTTGTCTCCGGGCTGCATGTTGGCATTTTGGCAACGTTCTTGATGCTTGCCATGCGCGCGGCAATGGTGCCGCGCCGCGCGGCGCTTGTGTGCGTGGCCGTCGCCGTGTTGCTCTATGCCGCGGCAACCAGCGGGCATCCGCCGGTCGTGCGCGCCGCGGTGATGGTGTTAATTGCTTGCGCCGCGATCGGTTTGGGGCGTCGCGCTGTCGGATACAACGCGATTGCCGCTGCCGCACTGGTCGTGCTGGCGCTGAGCCCCGGCGAACTGTTTCAACCGGGGACCCAGCTCTCGTTCCTGTGTGTCGTTGGGTTGGCATGGCTGGCACAGCGGCAAGCCCAGCCGTCCGAAGTCGACCCCCTGGCGAGCCTGATTGCTCGAACGCGACCGTGGCCCGTGCGCGCGGCGCGCGGTGTCGTGCGGTCAGGTTGGCGGTTGGTCTTGGTCAGCTTTGTGATCTGGGTCTTCATTTGTCCCTTGGTGATGTCGCGGTTCCACCTGTTTTCGCCGATCGCCGTTGCGTTGGGACCGCTTCTGAGCCTTCCCATGGTGGCCGCCATGGCCAGCGGCTTCGGGTTGTTGCTCTTCGGTTGGGTGATTCCGCCGGTTGGCGGAGCGCTCGGTTCGATGTGCGACGCAAGTCTCGGCGCGATGCAATACTGCATCGCCGCTGCCCGTGACGTGCCGGGTAATCACGCTTGGGTCGCCGGGCCAGCCGACTGGTGGCTCGTCGGTTTTTACGCGGCGCTGCTTGTGTGGGTGTTGGTTCCGCGCATCGCGCCCCCGCGACGCTGGTGTCTGGCGTTGGCCGCCGGTTGGATCGGGGCGGGCTTCGCCGTTTCGTTCGCGGCGGAGCGCGGCTCCGACGAACTGGCTTGTACGTTTCTTTCGGTCGGACATGGCGAGGCGGTTGTCGTCGAGCTGCCCGGCGGCAAAACGCTGTTGTACGACGCCGGTCGTTTGGGCACGCCGACGCGCGCCTCGCGGGCCGTGTCCGGTTACTTGTGGTCGCGCGGCGTGACGCACCTGGACGCGATCGTGATCTCGCACGCCGACGCCGATCACTACAACGCAGTGCCGGAGATTTTGGAACAATTCTCCGTGGGCGTGGTTTACGTTTCGCCGATGATGTTCGAGCAACGGTCTCCCGCGCTCGACGCGCTGCAAGCCGCATTGACCGAAGCGAACGTGCCAGTCCGCGAGATCACGAGCGCCGACGCGCTACAAACCGGCAGCAGTGCGACGATCGACGTCTTGCACCCGACACGCGTGGGCGTGTTGGGCAGCGACAACGCCAACAGCATCGTGCTGTCGATCGGCTACGCGGGACGGCGAATCTTGCTGACCGGAGATTTGGAATCGCCCGGCTTGGAAGAAGTCACGTCTGACGAGCCGCAGGCCTGCGACGTTTTGCTGGCGCCGCACCACGGCAGCGCATCCAGCGATCCGCCCGGCTTCGCCGCCTGGAGCACGCCACGCTGGACGGTGATCAGTGGCGGGCAACGGGAGCCAGCCGACCAGGTAGTGACCGCGTATTCGTA